>Ga0228643_1000004_pt1 | contig 321383 bp, 284 predicted proteins | sample 55DmetaG_FD_190533 | JGI IMG/M metagenome (GOLD analysis project Ga0228643, IMG submission 190533) | Seawater microbial communities from Monterey Bay, California, United States - 55D | ecosystem: Environmental > Aquatic > Marine > Coastal | place: USA: California | collected 2016-11-08
ATTACCTCAGATCAAGCGGATGCGATAGTAGCTAATACTGCTAAGACAGGAATTACTACTGACCAAGCAAATGCTATTACAGCCAACACCGCAAAGACTTCTATGGTTTTAGGAACAACAGCAAGCACAGCATTAGCAGGAAATACTACTACAATCACTTCTGACCAAGCGAGTGCTATTTTAGCCAATACAGGTAAAATAACCAACGCAACACATACAGGAGATGTAACAGGAGATAAAGCTTTAACCATTGCTAATGATGCAGTAACTTCGGCCAAGATTAAGGATGCCAATATAACCGATGCAAAAATAGTAACTGTTTCAGCTTCAAAACTAACGGGCGCAGTTGGTGTTGCTAATGGAGGAACCAATATGTCATCATATAGACCTGGAGACTTTTTATATGCAGATAGCGATGGTGAATTAACCACACTAGCCAAAGGAACAGCAGGACAAGTATTAGTGATGGATACACGTGCAACAGCTCCAGAGTGGATGGATGATGCGGGTGTTGCCGAAGGAGGATATAGAGAGGGAGCCTTTTTATATGCAGGTAGTGATGGCAAATTAACCTCACTAAACGCAGGAACAGCAGGACATGCATTAGTTATGAATTCAAGTGGGAAAGCCCCAGAATGGAAGGCTACTGCTAGTGGGGTTGCTAAAGACGGATATACAGAGGGAGACTTTTTATATGCAGGTGGGAGGGGTGAATTAACCACACTTAGCGCAGGAAGAGCAGGGCAAGTATTAGTGATGGATGCAGATGGAACAGCCCCAGAATGGACGGATGCTGCTGGTGGGGTTGCTAAAGACGGATATACAGCGGGAGACTTTTTATATGCAGGTGGTAGGGGTGAATTAACCACACTTAGTGCAGGAAGAGCAGGACAAGTACTAGTGATGGATGCAAATGGAACAGCCCCAGAATGGACAGATGCTGCTGGTGGGGTTGCTAAAGACGGATATACAGCAGGAGACTTTTTATATGCAGGTGGTAGGGGTGAATTAACCACACTTAGTGCAGGAAGAGCAGGACAAGTACTAGTGATGGATGCAGATGGAACAGCCCCAGAATGGGGTAGTGCTACTAAACCTTATTCTATTGGTGATTTTGCCCACGGAGGTATTGTATTTTGGGTAGATGAAACTGGACAGCACGGACTTGTTTGTGCAAAAGAAGACCAAAGTGAAAGAATAAGATGGTATGGTGGTACAAATGGAAATACACAAGCTAAAGGTGATGGTGTTTATGCTGGAAAAGCAAACACAGCAATAATAATAGCTGCTCAAGTAGCTATTGGAGATGATGGTGTTACGTATGCTGCTCGTATTTGTAATGAATTACAAATTACAGCGGGAGGCAAAACTTATGGAGATTGGTATTTACCTTCAAATCACGAACTGAATTTAATGTATCAAAATGTGAGAACGATAAACACTACAGCAGGAAATAATAGAGGGAGTGATTTATCAAATGCCTACTGGAGTTCTACGGAGATCGATAACGATGGCGCGTGGAAAATGGATTTCAGTGATGGGAGAGGGGTTGACACCAATAAGAGCACCACAAGCAATGTACGTGCAGTTCGGGCTTTTTAGTTATTTGTAAATTAAATTTATTTCAAATAAGCATTAATTGTCATTACACCATATAACCTCTGTGTTTGCATAAGGGAATTTGATTTTTTCTATAACTTAAAATATACCCTTAACCATAGGCATATCTTCTTCTTTTAATTCAGCAATTTCTAAACCACGTAAGTATTAAACTCGCATTAATGAATGTCCCCTAGTATATAATGTTTGCTTTTGAAAATCCTCGATTTTTAATTAAATACACTGGCAAAAAAGTAATTGTGAAGGATGTTAAGGATAAAACATACAATAAAAATTGAAAATGATAAAGAGACATAAATAGCAATACCCACTTATAAAGGAGTTATCTTTTTATGAGAACTTCTCCTTGACGGGATAGCTACTATATTATTTAATAAGCCAATTTTTTTTGCTAGGGGTAATAAACAAAGAGAAAATATAAATAGAAATATAAGTCCTGTAAATTAAGTATTAGTTATAAAATTAATCATATTTTATTTAATTTAATAGAAAATTTATAGTCAAATCCTTTGCAGGAAATAAAAAAATAGTTGAAAATTTACACCAAAATACACCTATTATTTTATTTATTTATATATTTCGGGTATGTTAAATAATACTTTTGTTTCAATACTATTTTCGTCTATTTTTATTTTTAATGGCTTTTGTAATAATCCAAGAATCATTGATACATTGGAAATACACAATCAAATCAAATCGTACGGGCTTGATGAAGATCTTATAAACTTTAAATCACATTTTTTTAGTAGTATTATTTTTAAAAATGATTCAACTATATTTTACAATCCTAATTCTACCCTTCATTTATTTGAAATACGTTTAGGGAATAATCTTAAGGTATCTAAAATTTCAAAATCCATACGTTCTGGTCACAACTTTAATAGATATTTGTTCATTCATGAAGATGTCATTTATAGCTATGGTGGAGAGGGTTTATTTAACTCATTTCCTGGCCTAATTTATTTTGACCATTCAACTGGAACATGGCATAGAAAAAAAATAAAAAACTATCCATTTGACTCACAAAAAGTTTTAAATTCTTGGAAAATAGGAAATAAAATAATGGTTCTCTTAAGGCACTTTTCAGAACCTGAAACAAATGCTTTTGATGATAATATCAAATTCTCGTTTGGAGAGATAGATTTAGAAGAATTTAAATATATTCCAAATTTTTCCTTCAAAGGTAATTATGAAGAACTTTTATTTCAATCTGGTTTAGGATTTTTTAGAGGGAACTATATATACGATTCGGATCTTTACTCTTTACACGGATATTTTCAGGAAAATAATAGTGTTGAATATAGGGTTTTTGATAAAATATCAGGCTCTTTAATTAGAAATTCAAAGCTTGATGCATTAAAAAAAGTTAATGGCTTGTCTTACATTTATATTAAGGATTCTACAATTTATTATAGAGATAAAAGTGGGAATATTGAATCTTTTGATGTTAATTCAGGGTCAGTGATTCATAGTAAAGACTTTTTAAAACTATATAAGTCTAAATCAAAAAGTGAATTACCATATTATTTTATCAGTATAATGATTCTTTTGTTAATTATATTGTCAATTAAAAAAGGAAAGAGTTATTTTTCAAATGCTTCAACAAATAAATTAACAAAGGAATTATTAATTATTGAACATAAATTAAAAGATCAAAAACCAATGACTATTTCAAAAGAAAAGTTAGATGAATTATTTGGGATAGCTCATTATTCTTATGAAACTATAAAAACTAGAAGAAGTTATATAATTAATAATTTAAATAAAAATACGAATATAAAAATAGAAAGAGTTAGGAATCACAGTGATAAAAGATTTTTCGATTATAAAATAAGTTAGTTAAAAAATACATTTTGAATGAACGAATAAGATAAACCTTGTAATTAACGATTGGATTCCAACCACTACTCGAGCTACCGTTATATGTTACCATAAATAAAAAAATAACGAATCATCGAGCCACTTCCTTCACTATTAAAGGAAGTTTAAGTTCGTTAATCAAGTGTTATTATGGAGAGAGAATTGTATATCGTCCAAGGCGAGTGGATCGTCAAAAGAAGAAATTGTGCCGCAACTTTTAATAATAGGGACGGCCGAGCGTTAGGAAAATGTCCAGTGGACATTTATAGCGAAGGAGCGAGATGGCGCGCTGGCAAAATGATAAAACGGTTATACTTTTATAGTGTAGCCGTTTTTTAATTAAAAGACCTCGTTTAAATACCCTCAATGATTAAGAGAAGATCTCCCAGCAATTATTAGATTAGTCCAAAATAGTGTTGAAAAAAGTTAATGATCTCTTTATAGTCCAATAAGATATTGAAACTTAAAGAAGAATTGTGTTTGATTGAATTGAAGGATTTGAAAGTGAGCACCTTCAATTTCTTCAATGGTATTTTGATTTCCGCCTAAATAGAAAATTGTTGATGGATTGGGATTCCATTGAACCAAAGGTTGTATCAAAAATTGATTGGTAAATGTATTTTTTTGAGAAACGAGCCTAATATTAAATTCATTATTAAACTGATATCTTAAATTTAAACGAGCAATACTCCCTTCAAAATAATTTCCTTGACCATTTGTTTTTTCTAGTCTTGAATATCTTAACGAAGGGTTTACAGTAAAGTTATCATTAACTTGAAAATTTAAGGTCATAAAAGATGAAGTTAGATCTCCGATTTCAGGGATGTCTTCGTTAACAGACAGATCTTTTCCACTGTCTAGATTCACTCTAAAATTAAAGGATTCACTTGGAGATCCATTGATAGAAAATGAATGTGTAGGTAAGTCGTTGAAACGAATTCCTAAAAAAGTTTTTACTGCATCATAATCTAATTTGTATGATAATTCTGTTTGACCATAGGTTTTCAAAGAGGCAAACAAGTCAATACTAAAGTTTTTATATAAATCTTCAAAAGTATACACGACATCTACCCTAGTTCCAAAGCCAAAAGATTGAACAGCAGGTTTATTTATAATATTGATATATTCATGAAAAAAAGTTCCCCAGCGACGATTATTTTTAACGACAAATCCTACGTCAGATCTATATTGAGGAGAAATATTTCTGTAGTAGAGATAGCTCTGCCAATGTTCAGTTTTTCTGTAAAGCTGTAAGTAAAGAGCATCACCATCAATCTTATCTCCATCTAAGGCAATTGTTTTTCCACGAATAGAAGCATCCGTATCTATCCAATCACTTACAGGTTCTTCATTGAAGTTTTTGAAAACTTCAAAACTCAAACGCAGATTTTGATTTAAAAGGAAAAGTCCATCAAAACCCATAAGGTGACCAAAGCCACCACCTTTATAGAAACGGTTCATCATTACCCCTCCAAATCGAGATTTAGGGCTCAATAGATGTTGATAGCGAATAACATTAATTAAACTTTGTCCTCCCTGTCCAATGTATGATCGATCCTCACCACCTACCAAATATACCGAGTTTTGGTCAAGTGCGTTCAGTAAAAATAAACGCGATTTCTTTCCTTGACTCAATAATTTTGTTGCTATAGACGGGTTTACAATAGAACGCGAGTAAAATGCCCCATCTGTATAGTTTACAAGATCTGTTCCCCGATTAAAAAATGGACGTCTTTCTGGGTATTGCAGAGAAAAAGAGGAATTTACATCAATTTGAGTAACATCAGCCTCAACTTGAGAAAAATCGGGGTTAAGTGTCAATTCAAAACTAGTATTCTTATTGAGATCTAAATTAAATCCTAGACCAACTTTTCCTTTTACAGATCCATAAGAAATTTTTTCATTAGGGCTGTTTCTATATCCTTGAATGTTACTTGAAACATAGGGGAGAATTTCCAACCGTTTATCAATAACAATATCTTTTAAAATTAGATTGTCCGAAGTTTGACAAACGATACAACTATTATTTCTGTCACGAGGTTGGCTACTCACCTCTATTTCATTTCCATTTTCAAAGTAACGTCGATAAAAATTGATATGCCATTCTTGATCTGTTCCATTTGGAAAAGGAATTTCAGAAAATGGTATTTTCATTTCTACGGTGTATCCATTGTCTATTATGGCGGCTTTGGATTCAAAATTCATATTGAAAGTACTGTCATATCGATCTGAGTCGGACAAAGCATTTACTTGTTTAACATCGAATTGACTCCCCAAACTATTAACAGCTAATCCTAGATTGTTTCTTGCGTCTGCAAAAGGATCTAAACGAACCAAAACAAGATCATCATTCCAAATATTAAAATCATCTCTCGGGCGAATAGATCCTCGAATATTTTTTGGATCATCTTCAGCGTGAAAAGCAATAAATAAATAGGTATCAGAATAAGTAATGTAGGCAGTAGTTTTTTTTCGTGCCTCAAGATTATTGGCTGGATTAAATTCAATATCCAAGGGGATTTTTGTTGCATTTTCCCAAATTTTTTCAGACAATAAGCCATCTAAGATAATTTGATTTTTGTTTATTTTAGTTGGTGAAAAAGTTTCCTGAGCAAAACCAATTTGCAAATAAAATATTAATAAAATGAAAGTTAAAAATCTCATATAATAAAAAGATACGTCAAAAAAATATATGTCAAAAATAGATTTTTTTGAAGACAATATATTATTAACTTGAATAAAACCTTTTGGAGTAAAATTCTTGTTCGATATTTCTGTGGACTGATCTCTCCTGAAACAATAAAACATTGATACGATAACAGTGTAGCTATTTATTTGTTTGATAGAAGAATTGAGAAAATAAGTAGTAAAAAAGTTATTCCTGAAGAAATAGAGCGAATTAAGTTGAAATTATTCCACTTATTTTCTATACTACTTCTCAAAGTTTTTATTTCCTCCAAAGTAATGGTTTCTAAATTGGTTTTGTCTAATATTTCATTCAAAGGAATATTCCCAAATACGGTTATACCAAAGACTCCAATCCAATAAATGAGAAGAATGCATATGAATAGCCAAAAAATATTCTTGGGATATAAATGAAAATGAAATAAAGGAACCAAAGCTACAGCAATGATAGCTCCAATAAATACAATTAGAAATGCGCCATTTAAGATGACTCGATTCATAGATTGTAATGCATTCAAATTACGCTATCAATGGCTAAAATTCGGTAAATTTTATATTTCTCAAAAGAGAGGCAACTCAAACCTTCGTTTTAATGAGTCGTTTTTATAGATATAGACGTTAAAGTAGTTTAAAAACTTCTTTTATTTTATCGACATAGTCTAATTTTTCCCAAGTAAATGTCTCTACTTCTTCAGAAACAGTTTCACCCATTGGATTTGTAAATGACACTTTTTTTACTTCGGGAGTTCTTCCCATATGTCCATAGGCAGCCGTTTCAGAATAAATAGGAGTTCTTAATTTTAAGCGTTGTTCAATAAAATAAGGGCGCATATCAAAAATAGTTGCTACTTTTTTACTAATCTCTCCATCAGACAAATTGCTTTTAGCTGTTCCAAAAGTATTTACATGAATACTTGTAGGTTCAGCCACACCAATAGCATAGGAGACCTGAACTAATACTTCTTTACAAAGACCTGCAGCGACCAAATTCTTGGCAATATGTCTTGTAGCATAGGCACCCGATCGATCTACTTTAGAAGGGTCTTTTCCTGAGAAAGCACCTCCACCATGGGCACCTTTTCCTCCATAGGTGTCTACAATAATTTTTCTTCCTGTCAAACCAGCATCTCCATGCGGTCCACCAATAACAAAAACCCCTGTAGGATTGATATGATAGGTGATTTCTTTTGTAAATAATTGTTGAATATGAGCTGGTAATTTTGCAATGACTCTGGGAATCAAAATTGCGACAATATCCTTTTTAATTTTGGCCAACATCACCTCTTCAGAAGGATCAAAATTGTCGTGCTGCGTAGAGATGACAATTGCATCAATTCTTTGTGGAATATTATCATCGGAATATTCAATTGTTACTTGACTCTTCGCATCTGGACGCAAGTAGGGAATGTCTTTTTTTTCTCTTCGTAATGCAGCCAGTTCAATCAATAACCTGTGAGAAATCTCTAAGGCTAAAGGCATGTAGTTTTCAGTTTCATCTGTAGCATATCCAAACATCATTCCTTGGTCTCCGGCACCTTGTTCCTCTGGATTCGCTTTGTCTACACCTTGATTAATATCTGGTGATTGTTCATGAATTGCAGACAACACTCCACAAGAATTGCCATCGAACATATACTCGCTTTTGGTATAGCCAATTTTGTTAATGACATCTCTAGCGATCTTTTGAACATCTAAATAGGTTTTAGATTTTACTTCTCCAGCTAAAATAACTTGACCTGTGGTAACTAGTGTCTCACAAGCAACCTTAGAAGAGGGGTCAAATGCTAAAAAATTATCAATAAGCGCATCAGAAATTTGATCAGCAACTTTGTCAGGGTGACCTTCGGAAACACTTTCTGAAGTAAATAAATAGGACATATAAATCTTTTTTTTATTGTAATTGAAAAATAAAAAAGATTGCTGAATGCGTAAAGTAGTAGAAAAATACTGCTTTAGCATTTTTTATTTCAACTGAATAGATCAGTATCAGAGGTTGCAATCAGTTCAAATTTTTCCTCTTAAATTCTCTGCAAAGTTACATTATAAATCTAAATATTATCATTTTTCATCATAATATTTCATTATGATATTATTAGAAATTTAAATTTTGACCTCTATAATTTAAGTGATACGCATAAAAACAGGCTTATAAATGTGAAATTGTTATTTCTTTAAAATAAAGTTATTTTTACTTGGATATTAAATTTTTCTGAACATATATTTGCACTCACAAAGTTCAATAACTTATTGAAATGTTATCAAGAAAGGTGAAGGGATTAGACCCGTTGAAACCTTAGCAACCCTTTAGAAATTAAAGAAGGTGCTAAATTCTACCTAAATAGTTATATTTGGATAGATAACAAAAAAGAATTTTCCTAATCAGGAAAATCTTATTTCTTCATAACATTTTTCTAGTAAGTACATCAACCATCATTGATGCATTTGACTTTTTTGTTTATTTATTAACTCAAAAAAATTAGAAAAATGAGTACATTACAGTTAGCGACCAATGCATTACATGCAGGTCATGAAGTATCACAAAACGGTGGATCAAGAGCGGTTCCAATTTATCAAACATCTTCTTATGTTTTTAACAATTCCGAACATGCTGCAAACCTTTTTTCACTAAAAGAACTAGGCTTTATTTATACCCGTTTAAACAACCCAACAAATCAAATTTTACAAGATCGTTTGGCGGCTGTTGAAGGTGGAATTGGAGCGGTTGTTTTTGCCTCAGGAACTTCAGCAATTTCAACAGGATTGTTAACGCTTTTAAAAGCAGGAGATCATATAGTTGCTTCGAGTAGTTTGTATGGAGGAACCTACAATTTATTAAACGTTACCCTGCCAAGGTTTGGAATCACAACCACCTTCGTAGATGCTTCAAATCCAGAGAGTTTTGCAGCTGCTGTTCAAGAAAACACCAGAGCGTTTTTTGTTGAGTCTTTAGGAAATCCAAAATTAGATGTACTCGATTTAGAAGCTATTTCAGTTCATGCAAAGGCAGCAGAAGTTCCTTTTATTGTAGATAATACAGTAGCTACACCATCGTTATTGAACCCAATAAAGCATGGAGCAAATATTGTGATTCATTCATTAACAAAGTATATTGGAGGTCAGGGGACTTCTTTAGGTGGAGCTATTATCGATGCAGGAACCTTTAATTGGGCGAACGGTAAATTTCCTGAATTTACAGAGCCATCTGCAGGGTACCACGGGTTACAATACCACGAAGTTTTAGGAGCAGCATCCTACACGTTTAAATTAATTTTAGAAGGGCTGCGTGACTTTGGAGGGGCGCTAAGTCCAACAAATGCCTTTAATATCATTCAAGGGTTAGAGACCTTACCTGTAAGAATTAAACAACATTCAGAAAATGCTTTGGCATTGGCAACATGGTTGGAAGCTCAGGAAGAAGTTGCTTGGGTAAATTATCCTGGTTTAGAAAGTAGTGCTTATAAATCTTTGGCAGATAAATACCTGCCTAAAGGACAAAGTGGGATTGTTACTTTTGGAGCAAAAGGAGGTTTTGAAGCAGCAAAAAAAATAGCCGATAAAACAAAGGTATTTTCCTTATTAGCGAATATAGGAGACACAAAATCTTTAATCATTCATCCAGCAAGTACTACGCATCAACAATTAGATGATGCACAACAAGCAAGTGCTGGTGTCAGCCAAGATTTAATTAGACTGTCTGTGGGTATTGAAGATATAGAAGACTTAAAAAATGATTTAAAAGCAGCTTTTTCTGAACTATAAATAATTCCTTGAAAGAGCTATTAAAACATATTAAAATAAAAGAGTTTACTACAGAAGCGGGTGCCTCATTTTCTGAACTTAACTTGAGTTATCAGGTTTTTGGAAAAGAATTAGGAACCGCTCCTGTAGTATTAATCAACCACGCATTAACTGGTCATAGCAATGTAGCCGGAGATGAGGGATGGTGGAAAGAGATTGTTGGCAAGCACAAAGCAATAAATACGGATGTCTACACCGTTTTATCTTTTAATATTCCTGGAAATGGTTTTGATGGTTTTTTAATTGAGAATTATAAAGCCTTCATTGCAAGAGATATTGCCAGAATCTTTTTAGAAGGTTTGTCAGTATTAAAAATCACACAACTATTTGCATTAATAGGAGGTTCTTTAGGTGGTGGAATTGGCTGGGAAATGGTTGTGTTAGAAACAAAAATCACACAACATTTTATTCCGGTAGCTACCGATTGGAAGTCGACCGATTGGTTAATTGCAAATTGCCAAATTCAAGAACAATTTCTGGTAAATTCAAACAATCCCGTTCATGATGCTCGTATGCATGCGATGTTGTGCTACCGAACACCAGAATCTTTTAAAGAACGTTTTCATAGATCTAAAAAAGACAATTCAGATGTATTTGATGTTGAAAGTTGGTTGCTACATCACGGGAAAAAATTACAGGAGCGATATCAATTATCTTCTTATAAATTAATGAATCAATTATTAAAAACAATTGATGTTTCAGTTGGGAGAAGAAAAGACCGGAATCTTTTAGACAATGTGGAGGCGAATATTCATATTGTTGGTGTAGATTCTGATTTGTTTTTTACTGCAGAAGAAAATAGAGAAACTTACAAAAAGTTGGCATTAACCAAAGAGAATGTCACTTATTATGAAATAAATTCTGTTCACGGTCATGATGCTTTTTTAATGGAATACGATCAATTGCAAAAAATAATTGAACCTATTTTTAACAAAGATTACAAAGAAAAAAAGATGAAAATTTTAAAATTTGGAGGCAAATCTTTAGCAAATGGGAGTGGTTTGAAAAATGCCATTGAAATTATTTCTAACAAAAATAAAAACGGAGAAAGAATTGCGGTTGTTGTTTCTGCAAGGGGGAATTCCACTGATCAATTGGAGTCGATTTTAGCCAAAGCAGCAACAAAAAAAGAATACAAAACTAAATTTAATAAATTTAAAAAATATCAACAAGAACCCAATGAAAACCTAGATTTTTCTCAAGAGTTTTTAACCTTAGAAACTATTTTTGAGGGGGTCTCTTTGTTAGGCGATTACAGTCAAAAAATAAAAGAGGAGGTTTTAGCACAAGGAGAATTGTTGTCAGTGAAATTGGTCGCAAGTTTATTGGAAAAGCAGCAAATCTCTGTCAATCCGGTAGATTCAAGATCCTTAATTATCACTGACGAAAATTTTGGAAATGCCCAACCAATATCCTCAGTTTCTAAAGAAAATGTAATTACTTACTTTAAAAATAATACAAAAGCCATTCACATAGTTTCAGGTTTCATTGCTTCAAATAAAAAAGGAGAAACCACTACTTTAGGTCGAAATGGGGGGAATTATACTGCTGCTTTATTAGCAAATTATTTAGATGCAGAAGAGCTACAAAACTACACCCATGTGAGCGGTATTTATACTGCCAACCCAGAGATGGTAGCTGATGCGAAAAAGATTGAACAATTGTCATTCTCAGAGGCCAATGAATTGGCTCACTTTGGTGCCACTATTTTGCATGCAAAAACAATGATTCCTTTGTTGGAAAAGAATATCAATTTACGAATTTTAAATACATTTCATAAGGAAGATAAAGGAACCTTAATCACTTCAACATCCTCTGCAAAAGGAATCAAATCTATTTCTACAACTGACCATGTAGCCTTGTTAAATTTTGAAGGAAGAGGTTTGTTGGGGAAAGTTGGAGTTGATGCCCGAATTTTTAGAGTTTTAAGTGATAAAAACATTAGTGTAAGTATTATTTCGCAGGGTTCATCTGAAAGAGGAATTGGTTTAATTATAGATGCAGATAAGGCCAGTCAGGCGGTTTCGGCTTTGGAGCAAGAATTTGAAAATGATTTCTATTCTCAGGATGTACATCAAATCTCTGTGGTGAATGATGTTGCTGTAATTTCTATCATTGGTCAAGACTTGAGTGAATTTCATCACCCTTACAATGCCTTAATTAAAAATCAAATTGTACCTGTTTTATTTAACAACACGGTTACAGGTAAAAATGTAAGTTTGGTAGTTAAAAAAGAGGAACTACACAAAGCAGTGAATGTAATTCATGGGCAAGTTTTTGGAATTACGAAAAAAATAAACATCGCAATTTTTGGAAAAGGTTTAGTGGGGGCAACTCTAATAGATCAAATTATAGAAAATACCCCTTCAATTTTAGAGAGAAGAAAAATTCAGATCAATGTTTTTGCAGTAGCCAATTCTACAAAAGTATTATTAAGAAAAGAGGGTGTTTCTGAAACATGGAAGGAAGATCTTATAGAAAATGGAGATGATACCATTGCTGTTTCAGAGATCATATCATTTGCAAAAACACATCATTTTGAAAATTTAATTGCTGTCGATAATACAGCAAATGTGAGTTTTGTGAAGCACTACATCCCTCTTATAGAAGCTGGTTTTGATTTGGTTTCTTGTAATAAAATAGCCAATACTTTGTCTTTTGACTTTTACAAACAAGTAAGAGCAAAATTAAAAGAACACAAGAAGCAATATTTGTATGAGACAAATGTGGGTGCAGGTTTGCCTTTGATTGATACCATTCGTTTACTGCACGAATCAGGAGAAAATATCACCAAAATCAGAGGTGTTTTCTCAGGTTCATTAAGTTACTTATTTAATAATTTTTCTAAAGCGAATGTTCCTTTTTCAAAAGTATTACAAGAAGCTATAAGCAAAGGATATACAGAGCCAGATCCTCGAGAAGATTTAGGAGGGAATGATGTTGCTAGAAAATTATTGATTTTAGCAAGAGAACTAGATTTAGAAAATGAATTGACAGAAGTTGCTATCCAAAATTTAATTCCAGCAAATTTACAAGAAAACACATTGGATCAATTCTTAGGAAATTTAGAATTTTTAGATGATGAATATCAAACGATAAAAGACCGTCAAGAACCAAATCATGTATTGCGGTATATAGGAGAATTAAGTGGAGATTTATCACAAAATAAAGGAACGTTAGAAGTAAAATTAGTGTCTATACCAGAAAGTACTCCTTTGGGTTCCTTGAAAGGGTCTGATGCAATTTTTGAAATTTACACAGAATCTTATGGAGCGCAACCGATTGTAATTCAGGGAGCAGGAGCAGGAGCAAGCGTTACTGCTAGAGGTGTTTTTGGTGATATATTAAGATTGGCAAAACATCATAATTAAAAGAATTATATGTTAGGAAGCATCTAAAAACCCCAAGAAAATGGAAAAAAAATTTGAAACACAAGCGATACGAAATCAGATTGAGAGATCACAATTTTCAGAACATTCTTCGCCCCTATATTTAACCTCCAGTTTTGTTTTTGAAGATGCAGAGGAAATGCGTTCCTCTTTTGCAGAAGAAAAAGAGCGCAATTTGTATAGCAGATTCACAAATCCAAATATAACAGAATTTGTAGACAAAATTGTCGTTATGGAAGGTGCCGAAGCTGGATATGCATTTGCAACTGGGATGTCTGCTATTTTCTCTACATTTGCCGCATTATTAAATGCTGGAGATCACATTGTTTCTTGTAGATCTGTCTTCGGATCTACCCATAGTATGTTTCACAACTATTTTCCAAAATGGAATATTGACACTTCTTACTTTAAGGTAAACGAAGTGCACTTGGTGGAAAGTTTGATTCAAGAAAACACCAAAATTATCTATATTGAGACCCCTACGAATCCAGGGGTAGATATTCTAGATCTAGAGCTTATTGGTAAAATAGCTAAAAAGCATCAGCTTATTTTTATTGTAGATAATTGCTTTGCAACTCCCTATATTCAACAGCCAATAAAATTTGGAGCTGATTTAGTGATTCATTCAGCAACAAAATTAATAGATGGTCAAGGCCGCGTTCTTGGGGGGATTACCGTGGGAAAGAAAGAATTGCTGCGTGAAATTTATTTATTTGCTAGAAATACAGGTCCGGCCATGTCTCCTTTTAATGCTTGGGTCTTGTCTAAAAGTTTGGAAACATTGGCAGTAAGAGTTGAAAGGCATTGTGAAAACGCTTTCAAAGTTGCCCAGTTTTTAGAAGACCATGAAAATGTGGCATTAGTTACATACCCTTTTTTATCTTCTCACCCACAATATGAAGTGGCTAAGCGTCAAATGAAATTGGGAGGTTCTATCGTTGCTTTTGAAATTAAAGGAGGTATTGAAGCGGGAAGAAGATTTTTAGACAGTCTTAAAATGTGTTCTTTGTCGGCCAATCTAGGAGATACTAGAACCATTGTTACGCATCCATCATCTACCACTCATGGACGTTTATCGGAAGAGGACAGATTAGAAGTTGGAATTACAGATGGTTTGGTAAGAATTTCTGTAGGTTTAGAAAATGTAGCAGATATTATTGCAGATATTCAACAAGCTTTAAGTGTTTGATTATAATATATAAAGGTGTAGCTTTGTTGCATGCTTTCTAAAAAAACAAAATACGGAATAAAAGCGCTAACGTATTTGGCCAGACAAGAATTTGGAGTTCCTGTTCAAATTGCAATAATTTCAGAGAGTGAAAATATCTCTCTAAAATTTTTAGAAAGAATCCTTTTAACACTTCGTAAAAATGGGATATTAGGTTCCAAAAAAGGAAAAGGGGGTGGTTATTATCTTTTAAAGGAGCCTAGTCAAATTCAAATGACATCAGTGATGAGAATCCTAGAGGGACCAATTTCAATGGTACCCTGTGTGAGTTTGAATTTTTATGAAAAATGTGCTGATTGTCCAGACGAAAACCTATGTGCCGTTCATACCCTAATGACACAGTTAAGAGATAGTTCTTTGCAGATATTTAGAAATACTACTCTGGCCGATTTGTGCAGTAGATAATCTTTGATCATTGCATAAACATCCCTATAATTTTTATTTTACTATAACCTTGTAGCAATTCGATATTCCTAATTTATGTCTCTTTTTTTATTAATATACTAATTTAGTAGGGTTTTAAGAATTATTTACATTTTTTCATTTTTTATTAGATTTTTTTGAGGTAGATTTGCATATCCTACTATTTTAGTAGGGTAATGTTTGAATTAATTTATTTATGATTTTAGACCAAATCATTTTTAGTAAAAAAACACAGAGTAGAGGTTTTGAAGAAGTAAAACATTCTGAAAAACCTTTACGAAGTGTATTAAAAGCATTAAGCTGGAGAGTTGTGGGAACCTTAGATACACTATTAGTATCTTATATTTTTCTCGGAGAAATTGGGTTAGCAACTTCTATTGCATCGATAGATTTTATTACAAAATTAGTTTTGTATTTCTTTCATGAAAGAATATGGAACACTATAAAATGGGGAAAATAATGAGCTTACATTTGGAACAAATTAATCAAGAGTTAAAGGATAAAACTCCGTCAGAAATCATTTCTTGGGCTATTTCTTTTGCAAAAAAACCAGTGATTACTACCAACTTTAGACCTTATGAAGTGGCTATTTTAAAAGCTGTTACCGAGGTTCAGAAAGAAATAAAAGTGATTTGGTGTGACACAGGTTATAATACTCCCCAAACTTACAAACACGCAGAAGAAATTATAGAGGCATTCAACTTAAACATTTATTTATACACCCCAAAGCAAACGGTTGCGCACAGAAATATTGTGTTAGGAATACCTACTATAGAAGATCCAAAACACGTCATTTTTACAGAGCAAGTTAAGTTAGAACCCTTTTCAAGAGCCATGAAAGAACATCAACCAGATGTGTGGTTTACAAACCTAAGAAAAGGGCAAACATCTTTTAGAAATAGTATCGATATCGTTTCTAAAAGTAAAGACGGTATCATTAAGGTAAGTCCATTTTATCATTGGACAGATGAGGCTTTAGACACGTATTTGGAAGAGAATGGTTTGCCAAATGAGTTTACTTATTTCGACCCAACCAAAGTAGCGAATAACAGAGAATGTGGTTTGCATATTTAAAAGACATCATGATGAATCAAAAAACACTACAAGTAGATGCTTTAGAGAGCGAAGCAATATATATATTTAGAGAGGTAGTCGCCCAATTTGAAAAACCTGTATTGCTTTTTTCTGGAGGGAAAGACAGTATTACCTTGGTTCGTTTGGCGCAAAAAGCATTTTTTCCTGCTAAAATACCATTTCCTTTATTGCACATAGATACCGGTCACAATTTTCCTGAAACAATCGATTTTAGAGACAAACTAGTCAAAGAATTCGGAGTCGAATTACATGTGAGAAATGTCCAAGATAATATAGACAGTGGTCGTGTGAAAGAAGAAACAGGTAGATATGCAAGTAGAAATATGCTTCAAACAGAGACCTTATTAGATGCCATTGAGGAATTTGGTTTTGATGCCTGTATAGGAGGAGCTCGAAGAGATGAAGAAAAGGCACGGGCAAAAGAAAGAATTTTTTCTGTGCGAGATGATTTTGGTCAATGGGATGAAAAAAATCAACGTCCTGAAGTTTTTGATATGTTGAACGGAAAAATAGATTTAGGTCAAAATGTGCGTGTTTTTCCAATTTCTAATTGGACAGAATTAGATGTTTGGTCATACATTCAAAAAGAGCATATAGAAATTCCCTCTATTTATTTTGCTCACAAGCGAAAAACATTCTTTAGAGACGGATTGATTTGGTCTGCAGACGATCAGGTTGTTTATAGAGATGAAGAAGAGCATGTTGAGGAAAGAATGGTTCGATTTAGAACTGTTGGAGACATGAGTTGTACGGCAGCCGTTTTGTCTGATGCTATAGATATAGCTAAAGTCGTAGAAGAAATTAGAGATTCATCTATTTCAGAAAGAGGTGCAAGAATAGATGACAAAAGATCAGAAGCTGCCATGGAAAAAAGAAAACAACAGGGGTATTTTTAAAAATTGAAGAAGCCACACTTATCCTTTGATAATTAGTTGATAAGTGAAAAAAAACAGTTGTGATAAGAGGCATAATAATTTGTAAAAAAGTCAATATTAAAAAGAAATGAACGTATTAAAAATAGCTACAGCAGGAAGTGTTGATGACGGTAAAAGTACCTTAATTGGGCGTTTGTTGTATGATACCAAATCATTGACAGATGATAAATTAGAGGCGATTGAAGAAAAAAGTAAACAAAGAGGTTTTGATTATTTAGATTTTTCATTGGCTACAGATGGTTTGGTTGCAGAAAGAGAACAAGGAATCACCATAGATGTAGCACATATTTATTTTTCGACCCCTTCAAAAAGTTTCATTATTGCAGATACTCCAGGTCACATAGAGTATACAAGAAATATGGTCACTGGTGCTTCCACAGCGCAAGCCTCTATCGTGTTGATTGATGCAAGAAATGGAGTAGTTGAACAAACGTATCGACACTTTTTTATTAATAATTTATTGCGAATTAAAAATGTTGTCATTGCAATAAATAAAATGGATTTGGTAGATTTTTCCCAAGAAAAATTTAACAGTATTAAAGGAGAAATAGAGTTTTTGGCAACTAAAAGTGAATATAAAAATCAGAATTTAACATTTATCCCTTTGTCAGCTTTAGAAGGTGATAATGTGGTTTCCTTATCTGATAAAACACCCTGGTATGAGGGCAAAACCCTATTAGATCATTTAGAGGGATTGGAAATTGAAGACATCAATGAGGCATCTCAAGCACGTTTTCCTGTACAATCAGTTATTAGGCCAAAAACAGAGGAGTATCACGATTTTAGAGGATATGCAGGTAAAATTTATGGAGGAAATTTTGAGGTTGGAGACAAAATTAGAGTACTTCCCTCACAAACAACCTCTAGTATAGAAAGTATTCATTTTTTTAATGAAACATTTGTCGAGGCAAAAAGAGGAAGTGCTGTAACCATGACCTTAGCAGATAACGTAAATGTAAGTAGAGGAGATATGTTGGTAAAAGTAAATGAAGAACCAACAATCACAAAAAACCTAGAGGCTACTATTTGCTGGATGGATTCCACCCCCTTAGAAATATCGCAAAAATATTATATCAAACATGGTGTAAATGATGCACAGGCAAAAATCACACAATTATCAAGTATCATTAAAACAGATTATTCAGGAAAAATTCAAAATCCCTCTAAGTTAGCGTTAAATCAAATTGGAGAGATTCAACTAAAATTAAGTAAGCCTTTTTTTGTGGATTCTTTTCATCAAAATAAATCGAATGGGGCTTTTATTTTAATTAATCCAAGAACAAACAACACAGTTGGTGTCGGTTTTATTAGACAATAAATAAACATATATGCAAAGTTTTAGAACAGAAATTGAGGACCCGATTGTAGAGAAAGATATTATTGAATTGGCTCGTAAGATTGAACAATTTAATAACTTAGAAATAGATGAAGAAAAGTTTCGAAGTTTACGGTTAGCCAGAGGAGTCTATGGTCAGCGTCAACAGGGAGTGCAAATGATTCGTATCAAACTTCCTTACGGGAAGGTACTAAGTAATCAATTGCGAAGAATTGCTGAAGTTTCTGATGAATACTCCAGAGGGAGGTTACACATCACCACACGTCAAGACATACAAATTCACCACGTAGATTTAAATAGAACACCAGAATTGTGGGCAGCGTTAGAAAGAGATGAGGTAACCTTACGCGAAGCTTGTGGAAATGTTGTAAGAAATGTCACCGCTTCAGAAACTGCAGGAATAGATCCAAACGAACCTTTTGATGTATCTCCTTATGCAGATGCACTGTACAAGTTCTTTTTACGGAATCCAATTTGTCAGGAAATGGGTCGTAAATTTAAAGTTTCTTTTTCTGCGTCAGATGAAGATACAGGCTTGTCATATTTGAATGATTTAGGATTTATTGCTAAAATTCAAAATGGAATAAGAGGTTTTAAAGTGTTGGTAGCTGGAGGTTTAGGTTCTCAGCCACGTCATGCAGAGGTGCTGTATGATTTTTTACCTGCAGATAAAATGATTCCAGTAATGGAAGGGGTCTTAAGAGTTTTTGATCGTTATGGTGAACGTAAAAGTCGAGCCAAAGCCAGAATGAAATTTCTTTTAAAAGACATTGGTTTGGCAGCTTTTAAAGAATTAATTTCCCAAGAACAAAAAGCAATTGAGTTCAAATCAGTTCCCATAGATTACCAATCTTATATTCCTTCAAAACCAGTTTCAGTAGAGGCTCCAGTAATAGAGCTACAAGATAAAGTTGCTTATAATTTATGGAAAGCAACAAATATAATACCACAAAAGCAAGAGGGTTTTGTTGCCATAGGAATTAAAGTTTTATTAGGAGATTTTTATACTGATAAGGCAAGGTTATTGGCCAATTTAGTGGATGTTTATGCTGCAGGAGAAATTCGATTGACCCTACGCCAGAATATAGTTATTCCTTTCGTAAAAGAAGCGTTACTTCCTTTTTTTTACACCGAATTAAAAAAATTAGAATTTGTTGAAGCAGGTTATAACAAAGCAGTAGACATTACAGCATGTCCAGGGACAGATACCTGTAATTTAGGAATAGCAAGTAGCACAGGAATTGCAAAAGAACTGGAGCGTGTAATTGCAACTGAATACCCACAATATTTAAAAAATGAGGATTTAGTGATCAAAATTAGTGGTTGTATGAATGCTTGTGGACAGCATAATATGGCCAATATTGGTTTTCAGGGAATGACAGTAAGAACCCCCGAAAAATTAGTTGCTCCTGCTTTACAAGTTCTTTTGGGTGGAGGGAATTTAGGAAATGGAAATGGAGCTTTTGCAGATAAAGTAGTAAAAGTACCTAGTAGAAGAGGCCCTGAAGCTTTGAGAAGAATTTTAAATGATTTTGAAGCAAAGGCTGATGGAAAAGAGTTTGTCGAATATTATAAAGAAAAAGGGGAAAAATACTTCTATGATCTTTTAAACGATTTACAAGAGGTCTCTAATTTATCTCAAGAGGATTTTATTGATTGGGGAGAGGAAGAAAAATATGTAAAACAAATCGGGATCGGAGAATGTGCGGGAGTGGTGATCGATTTAATTGCTACGTTATTTTTTGAAAGTGAAGAAAAAATTGAAAATGCAAACGAAGCTTTTGAAAATGGGGTGTATTCTAGCGCAATTTATTACGCGTATCAATCTTTGGTGAACTCAGCAAAAGCACTATTATTAGCAGACAAGAGGAAAACAAATACCCATGCAAGTATCATATCTCAATTTGATGAGTTGTTTATTACTCCAAAAAAAATAGATATAGGCATCTCATTTTCGGAGTTGATTTATCAAATTAACAAATATGCTCCATCAAAGGAATTTGCTGAAATTTATATTAAAAATTCAAATAAGTTTTTACAAAAAGTAAGAGCTTACAGAACTGCCGAAACTAGTTAAATTAGAATCGCTATTTAGAAGAAAAAAAATGAGTACAAATACACCAAAATTAACCTTAGTTGGAGCTGGCCCTGGAGACGTAGATTTAATCACAGTAAAAGCCATCTGTGCACTAAAAACGGCAGATGTTGTCTTATATGATGCTTTGGTTAATGAAGATTTATTAGATTATATAAACTCAGATGCAGAAATTATTTTTGTTGGCAAACGAAGAGGTTGTTATCGTTATCAGCAAGAACAGATCAATGAGTTAATTGTAGCACGAGCAAACTCTAAAGGACATGTAGTTCGCTTAAAAGGGGGAGACCCATTTATTTTTGGAAGGGGTGCAGAAGAAATGGAATATGCCGAAAGTTTTGGAATTGAAACAGCATTTGTTCCAGGTATTTCGTCTTCATTAGCAGTACCAGCATATCAAAATATACCCCTAACAAAACGCGGAAGTTCAGAAAGTTTTTGGATCATCACAGGGACCACAAAAGATCATAAACTTTCCAATGATATTAAACTGGCAGCGAAGTCAAATGCGACAGTGGTTATTTTAATGGGGATGGGAAAACTACCCGAGATCATAGCATTATTTCAACAAGAAAACAAAAACGATCTACCCGTTGCTATTATTCAAAATGGAACAAGAGCAAATGAAAAAGTGGGTATTGGAACTGTCGACACTATTTTAGAGATTGTAAAAGAAAATGAGTTAAGTAACCCTTCAATTATTGTTTTGGGAGAAGTTGTAAATCACCGACAAATAATTTCAGACATTCAATTGCAATATTCAGTTGAGGAAAATAGCGTGCTTTATGGAAGTTAATAATTTATATCCCATTTTTTTAAAAACCAATAATTTACAAATTTTAATTGTTGGAGGTGGTTTTGTGGCGGAGGAAAAATTAACATTCTTGTTAAAATCGAGTCCCAATGCAAATGTGATTATGGTATCTCCAATGTTTAGAGAAGGAACAAAAGCATTGGCAAAGAAAGGCAATGTACAATTGATATATAAAAAATATCACAGACGCTATTTGAAAGGGAAACACATTGTAGTTGCAACAACAGATCTACCAAAAGTAAATGAAACGGTTTATACGCATTGTAGAAGACGAAGTATCTTGGTAAATGTGGCTGATAACCCACCGTTTTGTGATTTTTATATGGGAGGAATTGTAACCAAGGGAAATGTAAAAATAGCAATTTCAACCAATGGGAAATCACCAACGACAGCCAAAAGATTACGTCAGTTTTTTGAAGACGTGATTCCGGAAAACATCAATGATCTTGTAAAAAATCTAAACGAATTTAGAAAAACTATAAAAGGAGATTTCGAAGAAAAAGTAACAACACTCAACGAATTTACAAAAGGATTAATAGAGAAAAAAGAATCTTAAAATGATTACAACAGATATTCTAATTATTGGAGCAGGACCCACAGGGTTATTTACCGTTTTTGAAGCAGGTTTATTAAAATTGAAATGCCATCTCATCGATGCCTTGCCACAACCTGGTGGTCAATGTTCAGAAATTTATCCAAAGAAACCCATTTATGATATTCCTGCCTATCCAGAAATTTTAGCAGGGGATTTAACCGATAAGTTGTTAGAACAAATTAAGCAATTTGAGCCAGGCTTTACCTTAGGGGAACGAGCAGAAACGATCGAAAAACAAGAAGACGAAACGTTTATTGTAACGACCAATAAAGGTACAAAGCACCATGCAAAAGTGGTTGCCATTGCGGGTGGATTGGGTTCTTTTGAACCAAGGAAACCTGCGATTTCAAACATTGTAGATTTTGAAGACAAAGGGGTTGAGTATATCATTAAAGAACCGGAAATATATCGCGACAAAAAAGTAGTGATTTCTGGAGGAGGAGATTCTGCTTTAGACTGGGCAATTTTCTTGTCAGACATTGCTTCAGAAGTTACCCTTATTCACAGAAGAAATGAATTTAGAGGGGCTTTAGATTCGGTTGAGAAAGTACAAGAGTTAAAAAATGTAGGAAAAATAAGGCTTATTACTCCTGCAGAAGTCAAAGGAATTATAGGTACCGATAAAGTAACAGGAGTTGCTGTGGAGGAAAAAGGAAAGGATGCTTTTATTATCGATACAGATCATTTTATTCCCTTGTTTGGATTGTCTCCCAAGCTGGGTCCTATTGGGAACTGGGGGTTAGAGATTGAGAAAAATGCAATAAAAGTAAACAACGCTTTGGATTATCAGACGAATATTCCTGGGATATATGCCATTGGTGATGTCAATACCTATCCAGGGAAACTCAAGTTGATTTTATGTGGTTTTCACGAAGCTACTCTAATGTGTCAGAGCGCATACAAGCGAATTTTCCCTAACAAAAGATATGTGATGAAATACACTACTGTTGGAGGGGTCGATGGTTTTGATGGAACCAGAAAAGAAGCTCCCAAAGCAGTAGTTAAGGCAATTCATTAGTAAGATTTTTATCAGGTTTACGTAACTTTGCAAAAAATATCAATAAAATCAATCAGATGCAAGACATCCATATTAAAATAACAGACAGAAAGGGAGAGGTTCACGAAGTAGTCGCACCAACAGACATGGCTATGAACCTTATGGAGGTTGTTCGTTCCTATGAGTTGGCAGAAGAGGGAACTATTGGTGTTTGTGGTGGAATGGCGATGTGTGCTTCATGTCAGTGTTATGTGAAATCTAATCATGAATTACCTGAAATAACAGACGATGAAGATGCAATGTTAGCAGAAGCATTTCATGTAGAAGAAAATAGTAGATTAGGTTGTCAAATTCAAATGACGCCTGAAATGGACGGTTTGGAAGTTGAATTAGCACCAGAAATATAAGAGCTAAAATGAGAGAAGTTGCAGAAAAAGTAGTTTTTAGGAATTATAGTATGTGTTTGAGAGATGCTGTAGCAATTTTCACAAAACAATTAATCAATAATTTATTTGATGTAAATCATCTTACTGAAAGTGGCGTGCAAACGAGAGCACAATTTTTACAAATATTAGAAAGGTTGTCCATCAAAAATGGGATAAATTTATGGGATGATTTTGAAAACTCTTTTGTTTCAATAAGACAAAAATTAGATTTGGACGCAGCTGCCACAGAGAAAAATGATCCTGCTGCAAAAAGTTTAGAAGAGGTTTATTTGGCATATCCAGGGTTTTACGCGATTGCTGTTCATCGTTTAAGTAATCAATTATTAAAATTGGGAGTTGCTACTTTACCCAGAATGATGAGCGAATTTGCACACAGTATCACTGGAGCAGATATTCATCCGGGAGCAGAAATAGGGAATTCTTTTTTTATAGATCATGCAACAGGAATCGTGATAGGAGAAACCACCATTATTAGAGATCATGTGCAGATTTTTCAAGGAGTTACTCTGGGTGGAATTCAGGTTAGAAAAAAATTAGCTTCTACGAAAAGGCATCCTACCATAGAAAATGGAGTTATCATTTATGCAAATGCGACAATTTTAGGAGGAGATGTTCTTATTGGAGCAGATGCTACAATTGGAGCGAATGTTTGCATTACAGAATCTATTCAAGCAAATTCTATTGTAACCCTGCAATCAGAGAACAATATTTTTTTAAAGAAAAAATAGAATGAAAACAAGAAATATCACAGACTTTGTTGGAAATACTCCATTGGTAGAAGCGCAACATATTCTTCAGAAGCAAGGAGTTACCCTGTTGCTTAAACTAGAAGGCAATAATCCGGGGGGTAGTGTAAAAGATAGAGCTGCTTATAATATGATTTCGGAAGCAATTAGAAGAAAAAATATTAGAAAAGGAGACACCTTAGTTGAGGCAACCAGTGGAAATACAGGGATTGCATTGGCTTTGATGGCAAGAGTTTTAGGAGTGCATATGGTATTGGTTTTGCCAGAAAACTCAACAGAGGAAAGAATTAAAACAATGCGTTCTTATGGTGCAGAAGTAATTTTAACACCCAAAGAATTAGGGATGGAAGGTTCCAGAGACTATGCATTGAAATTGAAATACAAAAAAGGGTATTACAGACTAAATCAGTTTGACAATACAGATAATTCCAAAGCACATTACAAAACTACAGGACCAGAAATTTGGAGAGATACTGAAGGTGAAGTAACGCATTTTGTTGCAGCAATGGGAACAACAGGAACTATTATGGGAGTTTCAGATTATTTAAAAGAGCAGAATGAACATATAAAAATCATTGGAGCGCAACCAAAAGAAGGAGCCAAAATTCCTGGAATTCGAAAATGGACTTCTGAATATATGCCCGCAATTTTTTCCCCTTCTAAAGTAGATCAAGTGATTCAAGTTAGTGAGGAAGAAGCCAAACAAATGACCCAACGATTGGCATCTGAAGAAGGTATTTTTGCAGGGATGAGTAGTGGAGGTTCTGTAGCCACTGCACTAAAAGTAGCAGAAAAAATAGAGAAAGGTGTCATTGTTGCAATTATTTGTGATCGTGGCGATCGATATTTGTCGTCAACACTTTTTGAGAAGGAATAGATTTTAAAAATAGTTCTCTAGAAATAAAAAAATAATCCTTTTATTTGTAGAGTAGTTCATAAACATAATTAATACGTTATCACGAAAGGCAGAGGGATTAGACCCGTTGAAACCTTAGCAACCCATTTCTTTAAAAGAAATAGAAGGTGCTACATTCTACAGATTTTATCTGACAGATAACAGCGAAAAAAACACCTTTCCTGATGACATATTATAGAAAAAATAACATATGTCAAACATATACAAAGCTTTACAAGAACGAATATTAGTATTGGATGGTGCCATGGGTACCATGTTACAAGCTTACAAGTTTACCGAAGAAGATTTTAGAGGAGAGCGCTTTAAAGAGTATCCAACTCCACTTCAAGGAAATAATGATCTATTATCAATTACGCAGCCGGAAGCTATTAAAACCATACATAGTAAATATTTTGAAGCTGGTGCAGATATCGTAGAGACCAATACTTTTTCTGGAACTACGATTGCCATGGCAGATTATCAAATGGAAGATTTAGTATATGAATTGAACTACCAATCTGCAAAAATTGCCAAAGAAGTTGCTGAAGAATTTACAGCAAAAGAACCACATAAACCAAGGTTTGTTGCAGGTTCAATTGGACCCACCAACAGAACTGCGAGTATGTCTCCAGATGTGAATGATCCGGGTTATAGAGCAGTAACTTTCGACGAATTAAGAATTGCTTACAAACAACAAGTAGAGGCTTTAATAGAAGGTGGTGTAGATATTTTACTGGTAGAAACTGTGTTTGATACGCTAAATGCAAAAGCGGCATTATTTGCCATTGAACAAGTTAAAGAAGAAAAAAACATCGACATCCCTGTCATGTTGAGTGGAACTATTACAGATGCTTCGGGTAGAACATTGTCTGGACAAACAGCAGAAGCTTTTTTAATTTCTGTTTCTCATATTCCATTATTATCTGTTGGATTTAATTGTGCTTTAGGAGCTAATTTATTACAGCCTCATTTGGAATCAATTGCTAACAAAACAAATTTTGCTGTTTCTGCACACCCAAATGCAGGTTTGCCGAATGCTTTTGGTGAATATGATGAAACTCCAGAGGAAATGGGAGCCCAAATTGAAGAATATTTAAAGAAAAATTTGATTAATATTATTGGAGGATGCTGCGGTACTGATCCAGAACACATTCGGGTCATAGCAAAATTAGCAGCAAGCTACGAACCAAGAGTTTATGCTGAACCCGTTTCAGCATCTCTACAATAGAAGAATGAAGATATATCAAACTAAATACATGCGTTTATCAGGATTAGAACCTCTGGTTTTGAATGAAAACAGCAATTTTATCAATGTTGGAGAGCGAACCAATGTTGCTGGGTCCCGTAAGTTTTTGCGATTAATCAAAGAAGAAAAATTTGATGAAGCGATTGAAATAGCAAGACATCAAGTAGATGGTGGAGCGCAAATCGTTGATGTTAATATGGATGATGGTTTGATTGATGGAAAAGAAGCCATGGTTCGTTTCTTGAATTTAATTGCTGCAGAACCAGATATTTGTAGAGTTCCCGTGATGATTGACAGTTCTAAATGGGAAATCATTGAAGCCGGTTTACAAGTTGTACAAGGAAAATGTGTGGTCAATTCAATTTCTTTAAAAGAAGGAGAAGAGAAATTTATTTGGGAAGCCACACAAATTAAACGCTATGGTGCTGCCGTAATTGTCATGGCTTTTGACGAGGTAGGGCAAGCAGATAATTATGAGCGGAGAATTGAGATCGCGAAGAGATCTTACGATGTTTTGGTAAACAAAGTAGGATTCCCTTCTGAGGATATTATTTTCGATTTAAATATTTTTCCTGTAGCAACAGGAATGGGGGAACACAGAAGAAATGCGATCGATTTTATAGAAGCTACCAAATGGGTTCGAGAAAATCTTGAAAATGTTTCTGTAAGCGGAGGGGTAAGTAATGTATCGTTTTCTTTTAGAGGAAATAATGCTGTTCGCGAAGCCATGCATTCTGTTTTTTTGTATTACGCCATTCAAAACGGAATGAACATGGGAATTGTAAACCCTGCAATGCTCGAAGTTTACGATGATATTCCTAAAGATTTATTAGCACATGTAGAGGATGTCATTTTAGATAGAAGAGAGGATGCTACAGAACGGTTACTCGATTTCGCGGAAACTGTAAAAGGATCAAAAAAAGAAAAAACAGTCGATTTATCTTGGCGAAAAACCCCATTACAAGACAGAATTACCCATGCACTGGTAAAAGGAATTGATACTTTTATTATTGAAGATGTAGAAGAGGCAAGACAACAAGCTACTAAACCCATAGAAGTAATAGAAGGTCATTTAATGATTGGGATGAATGTTGTTGGAGATTTATTTGGTGCAGGAAAAATGTTCTTACCGCAGGTAGTAAAATCTGCACGTGTCATGAAAAAAGCAGTTGGTTATTTAAATCCATTTATTGAAGCAGAAAAAGGAGCAGAACAACAAGCATTGGGTAAAATTTTAATGGCCACAGTAAAGGGAGATGTGCACGATATTGGAAAGAATATTGTATCGGTAGTTTTAGGTTGTAATAATTATGAGATTGTAGATTTAGGGGTCATGGTTCCGCCAGAAAAAATCATAGAAACTGCAAAAAAAGAACAAGTAGATGCCATTGGGTTAAGTGGTTTAATCACGCCATCTTTAGATGAAATGGTTTATTTAGCCAAAGAAATGGAGCGTCAAAACTTCAACCTGCCCTTATTAATCGGAGGAGCCACCACCTCAAAAGCGCATACTGCCGTGAAGATCGATCCACAATACAAAAATGCAGTGGTTCACGTGAATGATGCCTCTAGGGCAGTAACCGTAGTTGGTGATTTATTGAATAAAAAAACATCTCATGAATATGTAGCCAAATTAAAGAAAGAGTATGATGAATTTCGAACTAAGTTTTTAAAACGAGGCAAAGAAAAATCATATATTTCCATTGATGAAGCTCGACAAAGAAAATATAAAATAGATTGGGACACTTCCGAAATTATAAAACCCAAAGAGTTGGGAATTCAGACCCTAGAACAGCTCAGTTTAAAGGAATTAGTTCCCTATATAGATTGGAGTCCCTTTTTTAGAAGTTGGGATTTGCATGGTAAATTTCCTGCCATTCTTAGTGATGAAGTTGTTGGAGAACAAGCTTCAATACTCTATGAAGAAGCACAACAAATGATTGAAAAAATAATTGCAAAACAGCTTTTAAAACCAAAAGCCATTTTTGGTTTATTTGAGGCCAATTCGATCGATGAAGATGATATTTCTGTTCAAAAGAAAGGGGAGGAAGTCGCTGTTTTTAGAACTTTACGTCAGCAATTAAAAAAACGAGAAGGAGTTCCAAACTTAGCCTTATCAGATTTTATCGCTCCAAAATCATCCAATAAAACAGATTATATGGGTGCCTTTTGTGTGGCTATTTTTGGTGCACAAGAATTAGCAGATGCTTATCGAGCAAAAGAGGACGATTATAATGGAATCATGGCACAAGCAATAGCAGACAGATTTGCAGAAGCCTTTGCCGAATATTTACACAAACAAATTAGAACAAAACATTGGGGATATGCCTCAAGTGAAGCATTAACTAATGATGATTTAATAAAAGAAAATTATAAAGGCATTCGACCTGCACCAGGCTATCCTGCATGTCCGGATCATTTAGAAAAAGAAACCATTTGGGATTTGTTGGATGTTGAAAATCAAATAGGAGTTCGGTTAACCGAAAGTTTAGCGATGTGGCCTGCAGCGGCAGTATCGGGATATTATTTCGCAAATAAAGAAGCAAAATATTTTGGTTTAGGAAAAATAACAGACGATCAAGTTACAGACTATTCAATAAGAAAATCAATTTCAAAAGAGAACGCAAGAAAATGGTTGCATCCAGTACTTGCTGAAATATAAAAAACTTCTTTTGAAAGGAAATATAAATAGAGAAGATTCCGATTAAATTTACGACAAATGAAAATTACAGAGCATATTAAAAAAGCACATGGGAGATCATTGTTTTCGTTTGAGGTTATTCCTCCCAAAAAAGGGAATAATATTCAAGAGTTATATAATAATATAGATCCTTTAATGGAGTTTAAGCCACCATTTATAGATGTTACAACTTCAAGAGAAGAATACGTTTATATTCATAAAGAGAATGGATTATTGGATAGAAAAATAACAAGAATGCGTCCAGGAACGGTCGGTATTTGTGCAGCGATCAAACACAAATATGATGTAGATACGGTGCCACATGTGTTGTGTGGTGGGTTTACTAAAGAAGAAACGGAGTATGTTTTGGTAGATTGTCAATATTTAGGAATCGATAACGTTATGGCCTTAAGAGGGGATGCGATGAGCCATCAAAAGTATTTTGAACCTAATGAGGATGGGAATCGCTATGCAGTAGATCTGGTAAGACAAATTCAAGATTTAAATTGTGGAAAATACCTTCATGATGTTGTTGAAACATCGAATAAAACCAATTTTTGTATCGGAGTCGCTGGTTATCCAGAAAAACACCTAGAATCTCCATCCTTACAATCAGATTTAAAACGGTTGAAGGAAAAAGTTGATGCGGGGGCAGATTATGTAGTAACTCAGATGTTTTTTGATAATCAAAAGTATTTTGAATTTGTGCAAGCCGCAAGAGATTTAGGAATAGAAGTGCCTATTATCCCGGGAATTAAGCCTATCGCAGTAGAACGCCATTTACAATTATTGCCTCAGGTTTTCAAAATTGATTTGCCAGAATCGTTAATTACAGCTGTAGAGAGTTGTAAAACAAATAAAGAGGTTCGCAATGTAGGAATAGAATGGGCAATTGAGCAGTCTAGAGAGTTATTGGCTGCTGGTGTTCCTGTTTTACACTATTATTCTATGGGTAAAAGTGATAATATAAAAGCGATTGCCAAAGCGTTATTTTAATTGTTCACATAAAGACAATTGATACACAAATAGTAAAAAGTAATTTTTCTAAAAACTAGAAAGTAAATAAAATGTTTACTTTTGTAGATGGAATTAAAAATAACAATTTAAAATAGAACAAATGGCACTAGAAATAACAGATGCAAATTTTGATGAAGTAGTATTAAAATCAGACAAGCCAGTATTGGTAGATTTTTGGGCAGCATGGTGCGGACCTTGCAGAATGGTGGGGCCAATCGTAGATGAAATTCATACGGAATATGATGGTAAAGCCGTTGTTGGAAAAGTAGATGTAGATGCAAATCAAGAATTTGCAGCAAAATACGGTGTACGTAACATTCCTACGGTTTTAATCTTTAAAAATGGTGAAGTCGTAGACAAACAAGTAGGTGTTGCTCCAAAAAATGTATATACCGGTAAAATTGATGCAGCTTTGTAATAACAAAACGCTCTTTAATATATAAAAGAAAAGGTTTGGCGAATGTCAGACCTTTTTTTATTTTCGTATGGATATGAAATCTCTTTCAGAAGTCCAATCGTCAGTAATAAAAAATCTAGATCTGCTTGCAAAACAAGTCGTTGAAGGTTTTATAACAGGAATGCATAAAAGTCCGTTTCATGGTTTTTCTGTAGAGTTTTCTGAACACAAATTGTATAATAAAGGAGAAAGCACGCGTCATATAGACTGGAAATTATTTGCAAAGACAGAGAAGTTATATACGAAGAAGTATGAAGAGGAAACAAACTTACGGTGTCATATTGTTATAGATAATTCTGCATCCATGCATTATCCCATTGTAAAAAATCAAGAGTTAGACAATCTAAACAAAGTTGGATTTTCTGCAGTAGCAGCAGCTTCTTTGATGGAGATTTTAAAAAGGCAACGAGATGCTGTAGGTTTGAGTGTGTACTCAGACTCATATGAATATTATGCCCCTGAAAAAGCAAGTGAACGTCACAGAAAAATGTTGTTACAACAATTGGAGCAGTTATTACTTACTTCGTCTAAAGCATCGACAGAAACTTACAAGTACTTGCATGAAATTGCAAAAAAGATCCACAGGCGTTCGTTGATTTTTATTTTTACGGATATGTTTCAAACATCAAAAGACGATGAAGCGTTATTTGAAGCATTAAGACATCTAAAATACAACAAACACGAGGTTATTTTATTTCACACCTATGATGGAGAAACAGAATTTAATTTTAATTTCGGTCTTTCTCCAAAGAAATTTGTTGATGTTGAAACCTCTCAAGAAATAAATATGTATGCAGAAAATATAAAAGACTCCTACAAAGAATTGGTTCGAAATTATTTTAAAGAATTGAAAAATAAATGCTTACAATATAAAATTGATTATGTCCCAGTAGATATTCACAAAGGGTATCATGAGGTTTTGACAGCCTATTTGATAAGTAGAAAAATAAATACATAAATTTGCTACTTTATATTTGCAAATGAAAAAATCTGTGTTATATTTGCATCCGCTATTAGCAACGGTTTGGTAGTTCAGCTGGTTAGAATGCCTGCCTGTCACGCAGGAGGTCGCGGGTTCGAGTCCCGTCCAGACCGCAAAAAGCATCTCAATTGAGATGCTTTTTTTGTTTTTTGTAAACTTTTTAGTTAAATAAAGTTATTAATTTAACTCCTAAGCGAAATACACATAGATTCCTATTACAAGTATACAAATTCCAAGACCTGCAAATTTTACATATTTCCAAGGTTTTATATCAACTTGTTGTGTATATTCTTGAACAAAATCTGTGGTTCTTGGTTGTATCTTTCCTATGATTAACATAATGATGATATTAAGGGTAAATAAAATAGCCATTATATCTAAAAAGTGAGGGTAGGCTTGCACCTTAACCAAAGCCAATTCAGCGGCATCGGTAATGCCATTTGTTTTTGCTTTTGCTAGAGCAGTCTCAATAAAGTAGGGTTGCATAAAAAACTGACTGACAATATACAATAGACACCCAGAGACCAAGCCTATTTTAGCTGCAATTGCGGGAACACGTTTTGTTAAGTAACCCACAACAATAATTGTTAAAATAGGAATGCTATAAATACCATTAATTTCTTGCAAATAATCAAAAAGGCTTCCGGCATTCGCAATTAAAGGCGCAATAAACATTGATAGTATAGCCAAAATAACACCAAAGGTTTTACCGTATTTTACCACTGTTCTTTCATCGGCACTTTTATGAATGTGTTCTTTGTAAATATCTATTCCAAATAAGGTAACAGAACTGTTTAAAACACTATTAAAAGAACTTAAAATAGCTCCAAAAAGGACTGCGGCAAAAAAGCCAACAAAAGCGTCAGGCAATACCTCATTTACCAACATTGGATAGGCACTATCTTGATTTTCTAAATTTCCTTCAAAAAGATGAAAAGCAATAATACCTGGAAGTACCACAATTAAAGGGCCTAAAATTTTTATAAAAGAACCTAATAACAATCCCTTTTGACCTTCTTCGAGATTTTTAGCCCCCAAAGCTCTTTGTATAATTTGCTGATTTGTTCCCCAATAAAATAATTGAACCAACATCATCCCTGTAAAAATGGTATAAAAGGGAACAGGATCTGTTGGACCTCCCATAGATTTAAACTTTTCAGGATGATCTGTCGTTAGCGTTTGTAGTCCTTCTAGAAGATTTCCATCACCAATCATCATCAATCCAAAGATTGGTATTAAAATACCACCAGCTAACAATCCAATAGCGTTAATAGAATCTGAAACAGCAACTGCTTTTAGACCTCCAAAAACAGCATAAATAGAGCCAATAATTCCGATTCCCCAAACACAGATCCAAATGGACTGAGTATGTGAAACACCCAACAGTTCTGGGATGTTAAACATTCCACTAATTGCGAGTGATCCAGAATATAAAATTACGGGTAATAAAACAATCACATAACCCGATAGGAACAAAACCGATGTTAAGGTTTTAGTGGTAGTATCAAATCTTTTTGCTAAAAACCCAGGGACTGTGGTTAAACCTCCCTTTAGGTATCTTGGCAATAAAAACATAGCAGTAACCACCATAGCAATTGCAGCCAAAGTCTCCCATACCATTACTGACAAACCGCTTTCATAGGAAGCACCGTTTAGGCCAACAATTTGTTCAGTAGATAAATTTGTTAAGAGTAAGGAACCTGCAATTACACCAGCCGTTAAACTTCTTCCGCCCAAGAAATACCCATCTGAAGAAGATTCTTCTGTTTTTCTAGTCGCTAAATAAGAAATTATAGCAACAGTTACTGTGAACCCTATAAAAGTTAAAATTTGTATCATTATTATTGTTATTTGTGAGGATTGTTCTGCACGTGATTTATTTGCACAAAATAGGGAATTTATTATAATTTTTTAGGTTCTTAAAGTTTTAATCATATATAAAAGGAGGGTAGATATTTCTCTTTACATAATAGCTTTTAGAGTGTGTTTTCTGTAATCTTAATTGAGGGAGTAACTCTTGTTATCTAGTTTTTTCTTATTATAAAGTAATTTTATAGCAAATCACTTCATTGTTAATAAGGTTCTTTTTGTCTAAAAAAATAAAAAAATAGTGTCTTTTTGCCTCTAATTTTGATAAAAAGTCATTTTTTTTTTTAATTTTAACTAAAAAAAGATGAAAAAGAAAATATCAGCAGTGATAATAGATGAAGATTTCTATTATTACAACTTGTCAAGCGATGAAGTTTTTTACTTAGAATCGAATCAAGTTACCCTCCTTCGTTACAAGAATTGTGACCACTTTAAAAATTGTAATGATTTTGTCAATTCTAAAAATGATCAGTCACTGAAAATAGATTTGTTAATTTTTAAACAGGATACTTGTTGGACCTTTCCCTTTGCTCTGTCCTCATTGTTATCATACAATGCCCATGTGGTAGCTATCATGGACGAATGCTCTGTAAAGGAAAAACGCTCAAATATAGAGTTTGTCTCTGGGTATTTAAATTTTGAATATACTCATGAAATTGATTTTACACTACTCGAGAGTAAAATTCTTAAATTAATGAATGTTAAAAATAGCTTTACCCCTAAATTATTGGTGTATTCTGAAAAAAAAAATCACCTAATAGATACAGACGATATACTGTATGTTAAATCTATTGGCGATTATGTAAAGATTGTAACTATAAATGGTGTTATTGTTGTTTATTCTACCATTAAGAACTTTTATAGTCGATTGCCGTTTTTCTTTTTTAGACAACATCGATCCTATATTGTTAATATCAGAAAAATAAAAACAGTGTCGATTTCAAGATTGGAGTTATTAGATAAGTCTATTATTCCTTTAACAAGAGGGAGAAAACATCAAATTTTAAGATTAATATCTTCGTTGGAGGAGGTATGCTAAATTAGAAGTTTTTTTAAATCTATGTTAAAATCTCAGTATTCTGAGTTTTTCCTTCAATAAAAACAATATATTTGATAAATACGTTATTGTTTTTTTAATGGGGCTAAGATTTCTACGATTTTTTTACATAAGTATATTCTTTTTTTGTTTACAAAACTTTTCTCAAGTAACACTTCCTATTTATCAGGATTACCTATCTGACAATGTGTATTTAATACATTCATCTGCCGCTGGGATTGGAAATTCAAGTAAGTTGCGAATGACAGTTAGACAGCAGTGGGCCGATATACCCGATGCCCCTGCTTTACAAACCCTTAGTTTTCATAGTAAATTTAGGGAAGAATCCAATGCGGGTTATGGTTTTATTGTGTTTAATGATAAAAATGGGTTTCATTCTCAAAAAGGCCTTCAAGGAACTTATACCTATCATCTACCGTTAAGTGACGCCAATTTTTTTGAACAATTTTCTTTTGGATTGTCCTTTACATTTGTTCAAAACCAATCTGATCAGAGAAGTTTTGGAAATGATGATGTTGCTGCAATCATTCAAAGTACCAGTTACTATAATTCAGATTTTAGTATTGCTTATCACAGGGAAGGTTTTTCATCTTATTTTACCGTGAAAAATTTGTTACTCACCGCAAAAAATAATTTAAATATTCAAGAACCCTTAGATTTAAAAAACTATATTCTATCAGCAGGTTACTATTATGGAAAAAATAACTTTATTCAGCTAGAACCCTCCATAATGATTCAAATGAAAAAAAGTATGGGGCAAACAATAGCAGATTTTAATCTTAAGGCATATAAGAATTTATCCAAAACTCAAATCTGGGCTGCAATATCCTACAGAAAAGGGTTTGATAAAAATCCAATTGATAACTTTCAATTTATATCTCCTATTATAGGGTTTAATTATGATAAATTTATGTTTTCTTACACCTATACTAAGCAAATGAATGATATTGTTTTAACAAATTCTGGATTTCATCAAATATCTATGGGTATAAACTTATGGACTAGAAAACCAAGAGGAGCTGCTTGTCCTAATATAAACTCTTCTTTTAGTCTTTAAAAATCTTTTTTTTCAATTTTTATTTTCATGATATTATTGTCTATCAAGAGTTCTAAGACTTTTTTATTTGTATTGATATAAAACTGGTGCTCACTTTTGTTACTGAGGGTGTTTGTTAGCTCATTTTTTATAAGGACTGCTTTTGTCTGTCTTGCAACAGCTTCACCAGAATCGATAATTTGAATTTTAGTGCCTACCATTTTTCTGATTTGTGGAATCAGATAAGGATAATGTGTACAGCCTAAAACTAAGCAGTCTACATTTTCTTTAATCAAAGGATTAATATAGGACGAAAGTAATGTTGTCATTTCAGGAGAATGCAGTTTTCCACTCTCAATCAGTTCTACCAACCCCGTTCCAATAATTTCTTTTTTAATAATTTTTTTATGAATAGTATTTGATGTTTGCTCAAATAAAGCACTATTTAAAGTCCCTTTTGTCGCTAGGATTCCTATTGTATTTGTTTTGGTTTGCAAAGCAGCCGGTTTTATGGCGGGTTCTATTCCTATAAATGGAATGGAATATTTTGCTCTTAAAATATCAATGGCATTTGTCGTTGCTGTATTGCATGCAACTATAATTATTTTGCAGTTTTTGTCGATTAAAAATTCTGTATTTTTAATCGCTAAATCAATGATTTTTCGTTGGCTTTTTTCACCGTATGGAGCATTTTTACTATCTGAAAGATATATTGTATTTTCATGCGGTAACAGCGCATTCACTTCTTTCCATATAGAGGTTCCTCCAACACCAGAATCAAAAATACCAATAGGAAATTTAGAATGCTTAATCATGTTCTGTAAAAATAAAAAAACCTACTGAATTTCAGTAGGTTTTATAATATATTATATGATTTGGGATTAAAAACCTAACTTAGTTTTCACTGCATTAAATAGGTCTTGTCCTTTTTTTACTAATAAACCTTTTCCAACAGATGCGTCTATAACATATAAGACTCCTTTTGTTGCGGCTACTTCTTCAATTGCTTTTTGAGCTTTTTCTATGATTGGTTGCAATCCGTCATTTTGTTTTTTTTGCATATCTTGATAAGCAAATCTTCTTGCTTGCTCAAGTTTTGCATTTTGCGTCTGAAGCTCTTGTGCTCTCTTGTCATTTGTTTCTTGCGTCTGTGTGTTAGATTCAGCAATATATTTCTTTCTTGTAGACTCAAGTTCTTTCTCCATTCCCAGAATTTCGTCTTGGTAGGTTTTACCAAGTTTTTCCATATCTAATTTAAGAGTTTTTGTTTCTGGCATTTCTGCTACTAATTTTTCGAAGTCAATGTGACCTACTTTTTGTGCATTTGCAATTGCACTTGATCCCAGTGTAAATACAGCAATTAATAGTAACGTTTTTAAATTTTTCATTCTAGGTTTTGATTTAATTGTTATTTTTCTTTGTTTTTAATTTCTTTTTAGCAGCATTTTTTTCTCTCAATTTTCTTCTTGCTTCATTTCTAAGTTCTAATTGAGCTTTTCTTTTTTCAGCAATTTGTTTCTTTTTTGCATTAATTTTTTCAATTTTTTTTGCTTTTGCTGCTTCTTTTTTTGAAACAGTTTCTTTCTGTTTATCCGTTAGTTGTTTTTTTGGAGCAACCTTATTTTTAGTTTTTTTCTTGTTGTTTTTCTTTTCCTTCTTTGTGTTGATTAATCGTGAACGATCTATGGAAGCTAAAACAAGTTCGCTAATATCGTACTTTTTATTTGAATATAACATAACTAAGTCAGTAGATTTATCAAAAACAAAGTCATATTTTTTTCTTTTTGCAATCTTTTGTATGGCATTAAAAACTTGATCTTGGATTGGTTTGACTAGTTGTTTTCTTACAGAAAACATATCTCCCTTTGGGCCGAAGTATAGAGACTCAAGTCTTCTTAGTTCTATTTGTTTTAAACCAATTTCTTGTTCTTTTTCTTCAATCAAATCTTTCGTAAGAATTATTTTTTCATTGGCTAAGTCACTTTTTAAAATTTCTATGTGTCTCGCTTGTTCATCTAATTTTCTTCTCCACTTTGAAATTTTAGCATTAAGTGTATTTTGCGCTTCAAGATATTCTGGAACATTTTCTAAGATATATTCCATGTCTATGTATGCAATAGATTGTTTTCTTTGCGACCATGAATAGTTAACACACAGAAAAAGAACGATTAATAAAACTATTTTTTTCATTTGTACACTATATTTAAAAAAAACTGCCTCAAAATAATTAATTACAAATTTACAGTTTTTTAGAATTGTCTTCCAATAATAAAATGCGTTTGCCAGCCAGATTTTACACTTTGTCCTGGTAAAGGATCAAAACCATGTGCAAAGTCAATTCCTAATAGACCAAATGCAGGCATAAATATTCTAACTCCTACACCGGCTGAGCGTTTTACTTCAAACGGATTATATTCATTAAAATTGTCATAGGAGTTACCAGCTTCTAAAAATCCTAGGGTATAAATAGAAGCAGAGGGAGCATCTGTAATAGAATAGCGGAGTTCTAATTGGAATTTATTATATATAGAACCTCCTTCAATAGAAGAGAGTCGGTTGTTTTCATAACCTCTAAGGCCAACTGTTTCTCTACCATCTAACTGAAAAGTAGCAAGTCCGTCTCCTCCTACAAAATATCTTTCAAAAGGGGTTAAACCTACCTCAGAATTATAATATCCTAGAAAGCCCAATTCTGCATTGGTCATCAAAACCAATTTATCAGTAAAAGAAGTATACCATTTTCCTTTGGCTGTAAATTTATAGTATTCCAACCATTTGTATTTGTCTGCAAAAAATGTATTCTTTTCAGCATCAGTTAAACCAGAGGGTTCCGTGTAATTTTTTCCATTAACTAATGAATATGGGAATGTAGCTTTTGCTCCGAATGAAAATTCTGAACCATAGGTTGGAAAAATTAAACTTGGACCTGCCGAATTTCTGGAAATAGTTATATTGTAAGAAAGATTATTAAGGGTTCCGTTGTTTAAAATTGCAGGACCGACTCTAAAGCCATAGTCGTTTAACTTAAAGCTCTGATAAGCAATAGCTTGAGATAATTGAAAATAGTCATCTGGCCATTTTAAACGCTGTCCTAACCCTAGAGAAGCTCCCATAATCCCTAGGCTTCTACTCCTATCTACGTCGAATGTTTGTGGGTTTAACTGATATTGGTTGGAGGAATAAATCGAAAATGATAATGATTTTGGTTTTCTTCCTCCGAGCCACGGTTCTGTGAAGGAAAAACTATAAGTACTAAAAGTTCTACTAGTTTGTGCTCTTAAAGACAATGTTTGACCGTCACCCATAGGTAAAGGTTTATAAGCTTCTTTATTAAAGATGTTTTTAACAGAAAAATTGTTGAAAGACAGTCCTAAAGTTCCAATAAAAGAACCTCCACCATATCCTCCTTGTAATTCTATTTGACTTCCTCCTTTTTCTGCGACACTAAATTCGATGTCTGTAGTTTTATTTTGATAATCTGGAATAACCTCTGGAGTTACATTCGTGTCAAAAAATCCTAGTTGACCAATTTCTCTAATAGATCGAATGATGGCGCTTCTACTAAATAAATCTCCTGGTTTTACACGTAATTCTCTAAATATGACGTGGTCATTGGTTTTGTCATTACCGGAAACACTTACTTTTCTTATTCGTGCTTTTTCATCTTCTCTAATTCTTATTTCTACAGTAATCGAGTCGTTTTTTACTTTTGTTTCTACTGCATTTACAGAAGAAAATAAGAATCCATTGTCTTGGTACAATGTAGAAATATCTTGTGAAGTTGGTGTTCCATCTCCTTTAACTCTCTCCTTTAGAACAGCTCCATTGTATACATCCCCCTCTTCAATCTTCAGGTACATTTGGAGTTGATCGTCTGTATATTCTTTATTTCCAACAAACAAGATTTCAGCAAATCGGTACTGTCTTCCTTCTTCCAGTTCTATGTGAATATTTATTGAATTATTATCATTCCAAGTGATTTTATCACTAAGAATACGAGCATCTCTGTACCCTAATCGACTGTATTTATCTAAAATACTTTCCAAGTCTTCGATGAAATCTTCCTCTATGTATTTAGAACCTTTCCAAAAACGACCTATAAGTTTTTGTTTGGTATTTTTCATTGCTTTTCTGAGTTGCCCTGCAGAAATTGCTTTATTGCCCTTAAAAGTAATTTTTTTGATTTTAATCTTTTTCCCTTTGTCTATAAAAATTGCCATATTCACCGTGTTGGCATCAATGGTATCCTTTTTTATATTGAGATTCACTTTTGTTTTGAGGAATCCTTTATCGGTATATTTTTTTGTAAAATAATTTCTAGAAGTAACAACAAGGTTGTCTGTGACCATAGCACCTTGCTTTAGTTCTGCTTCTTTTAAAAGTTCTTTGGCTTTCCCTTTTTTTACTCCTGTAATTTTCACGGTGTTCAATTGAGGGAGTTCTTGAACATAGAACTCAAGATAGACCGTATTTTTGTCTAGTTTTTCTAAGTAAACATCTACATTGCTAAACTGTTTGCTTTCGTATAATTTTTTAATAGCACTAGTAAGTTTGTCTCCTGGAAGCTTGATGGGTTGTCCATTTCTTAAACCTGTAAACACTCGAACGGTTTCTTCACTAAATTTTTTCAATCCAGTGACACTAATTCCTCCTAATACATACTCTTTTCCTTTTGTAAAGGAAGCTTCTTTGCTTGTGATTGTGTCTTTGTTAACAATTGATAAACTATCTTTTTTCGTTTGTGCGTGAGCACCAAAAGTGAAAAATAAGGTATATGTCAGTATTGTTGTAAAGAATAATTTTATAAAAAAATTATTCTGTAATTTGTTCGCTTGTCTTTCCAAATCTTCGTTCTCTATTCTGGTAATCAATGATTGCATCATAAAAATGCGCTTTCCTAAAATCTGGCCAAAGTACATCTGTAAAATATAATTCAGCATATGCCATTTGCCATAATAAGAAATTACTAATGCGTTTTTCTCCACTAGTTCTTATCATCAAATCTACATTGGGCAAATTAAACGTATATAAATGATTATTTATAGTATTTTCATTAATTTCTTCAATATTTAATTTTTTATTAACAACTTTTTTAGATATATTTTTAATTGCATTAACAATTTCTTCTTTTGCGCCGTAACTTAAAGCAAGAGTTAATACAATTTTACTGTTCTCTTTTGTTTCAGAAATCACTTCCTTCAGAGCTTTTTGTGCTTTTTTTGGAAGATTTTCGGTATTTCCTATTGCGTTTACGATGACACCGTTATCTTGAAATGTATTGAGTTCTTTTTTTAAGGAACTAATCAGCAAACTCATGAGTGCATCTATTTCTAATTTAGGACGGTTCCAATTTTCGGTTGAGAAAGCAAATAATGTAATCGCTTTTATTCCAATTTCGGCGGCACTTTCAACAGATTCTCTAACTGCTGTTAGGGCATTTTTGTGGCCAAAAATTCTATTCATACCTTTCTCTTTGGCCCAACGTCCATTACCGTCCATTATGATGGCGACATGTTTCGGTATTTTTTTCAAATCAATAGTTTTCTTTTTTTTCATAGCTTTATAGTCCGTTACTAAAACAAGCGGGTCTCCCGAAAGTATATATTAATGAAATGCCAGTAAACATGTACCAATCATTTCCGGTTCCTTCTATAGTTACATTTGGGGTCTTTTTAGAAACAAAATCTAAATCATCTTCAAAAGTATATCTAAATTTGGTTTCAATTGCAAATGCTAAAGTACTATATAATTTAGACTTATACCCAATTCCAAAAGGAATTGCATATGAAGTTTTTTGATCATGAATTATTTGTCCTGAGGACGTGTAGTTTTTTACGTTTTTGTATTGAAAGCCCACTAATTCTAGTAAAAGGTAAGGAGTCCATGTTTTACCTGCTGTAGATAAATCAAATTCGTAAAAATTATATTCCAACCCTACAGCCAATTCGTTGATGGTATTTGAGAACGATAAATTAGGTTTTCTATCTCTCCTGAAGTCTGTCGAAGCATTTGAATCATTTCCAATAATTGGAAGGTAGCTGTAGGTTGCTCTTAGAGCAATTCTTGGGTTGGTATTATACTTGTAAAAAATTGCCCCAGCGGGGTTGTTTGGATTTAGATAGCTAGTTTTTCCAATGTCGCCAACATAATTTGTGCCCCCAAAGGAGACTCCTACCTCATGAATTTGCCCCAAAGATATTGAGGTGAAACATGCAAACAGAAAAAAAAGAAACCCGTTTTTCATTTTAAGAAATAGCAAGCAAATGTAAGGATTTCAATTTGCTTTTTAAAGTTAAAGATTCGTCTTTTTAAGGGAACTTTTTTTTTGAAGGGATATTGTGTAAGATATTTAAGAATTTGTATTATTTCTAATATCCTCTCCCCATAGTAATTTACTTCTTAAAGTCTTTAAAAATGAGTAATTTTTTGGCAAAACGCTTTTAATTGTAAAGTTCGTTTTTTCTATGAAAATCTTTGTGTTTTTTGGGACTGTAGTAACTCTTGAGTCTAAAGAAATCAAATAGTCTTTTTCTCTAGAATCAACTTCTAATGCGATATTAGTTTCATCAGAAATTACCATAGGTCTTGCATTTAAATTATGAGGTGCAATAGGGGTGATGACTAAATTTTTAGAGTCAGGTAAAATAACAGGACCATTACAACTTAAGGAGTATCCTGTAGAACCTGTAGGGGTCGCAATAATTAAACCATCAGACCAATAGTTTGTTAGGTACTCTTTGTTTAAATATGTTTTTACACCAATCATAGAGGTCGTATTTTTCTTGGCAATGGTAACTTCATTTAAAGCAAAGTTAAGTTCGGAAAAATCTGCAGTTTTGGGTGTTGTTTTTACAGAAATTAAGGTTCTTTCTTGAATACTGTAGTCTCCTTTGATAACCATTTCGAGACTTTCTTCGATCAGGTCTTTTGGAACAATAGCTAAAAATCCTAATCGTCCTGTATTGATTCCTAAGATGGGGATGTCTAAGTTTCTAATATGAGTTACAGATCGTAAAAAAGTTCCATCTCCACCAATGGTAAACATGATGTCAAACGTACTGTCCAAATCTTTAAAACTATCAAAAGAGTTGCAGGGGGTTTCTATAACGTTGTTTTCTTTTAAAAGGTTGTAAAATTCATTTTCTATGTAGAACTCAATCTTATTTTTTTTCAAAACATGGAGTAATGTTTGAATTTCCTTTTCGGATGAAATGGCATATGATTGACCGTAAATAGCTGCTTTCTTCACTTTCTTATTTTTTAGTAAATTCCTTTTAAAGGACTACATTTCTATGTATTTCTGTAAATATCCAGATCGATTTTTTAAATCTTCTAAATACAGATCGTTCTCATGTATGGATATAATTTTGTAATCATATCTTCTCAGAGTTTGCATGATTTCGTTAATTTCATTCGAAATTATTTTTAGGGTTACTTGTATCATGTCTAATTGTTTTTCTGAAATGTATATTCCTAATAGTTTGCCTCCATTTGATTCTATAATTTGAACGATTTGACTCATTGAGTAGTCGTTTTTTTGTTTTTCAATAATCAAAGTCTCACTTTCTTCAAGCATGAAAGGGCTTGAAGAAAAAACGTCCAAAACATCTCGTAAATCAAAATAACCGATGTAGTCTTTAAATTGATTTAAAACAGGGATAATATTGGTGTCATTATCAGCAAAAATCTTTAATAATTCTATAACGGTTGCTTTTTCATCAGCAAAAAAGGAATGTAATAAATGAGCATAAGTGTTTATTTCATCCTCCTTGTTTTCGATGGTTTGAATGTCATCCTCTGCAAAGGAACCGAGAAGTTTGTTGTTTTCTATTACAGGAAAATGAGTAATTGGATAATTTTCAAACACCTTTTGAGCACTTTTTACGGCATCTTTTGGATGAAGTGGTTTTATTTCTTCTAATATGTATTCATTCATATTCATGCTCTACGAATATAGGATAAAATGATTTAATAAATTATCTTTGTGGTCTAATTTTAGAACATGACAAAGTTAAGTGTAAATATTAATAAAATAGCAACTTTAAGAAATTCTCGTGGAGGAAATGTTCCAAACTTATTAAAAGTAGCTTCTGATATAGAAGAGTTTGGAGCACAAGGAATTACGATTCATCCTAGACCTGATGAAAGACACATTCGATACCAAGATGCAAGAGATTTAAAAAATACGGTTAGAACAGAATACAATATAGAGGGAAATCCAATTACATCTTTTGTGAATTTGGTATTAGAGGTAAATCCTACGCAGGTTACTTTGGTGCCTGATGCACTAGATGCAATCACATCGAATGCTGGTTGGGATACTCTGAAGCATCAGTCTTTTTTACGAGAAGTGATTCAAGAATTTCAGCAAAATGGGATTAGAACTTCAATTTTTATTGATACCGATTTAAAATTGATTGAAGCTGCAGCAAAAACAGGTACAGATAGGATCGAATTGTATACAGAACAGTTTGCATCGCAATTCAATTTAGGAAATAAACTTGCTGTAAAACCCTATACAGAAGCTGCAATATTAGCCCATGATTTGGGATTAGGAATCAATGCAGGACATGATCTAAGCCTAGATAATATTCAATTTTTTAAAGAAAACATCCCTAATTTAGCAGAAGTTTCCATTGGGCACGCCTTGATTGCTGAAAGTTTATATTTAGGGCTAGAGAATGTAGTAAATATGTATTTACATCGTTTACAATCCTAATTTACTGGTTACAGTTGTTTTTGTTCATCACATACAATCATTACAATGCATAACAACCCAATATTACATTCAACAATAAAAGGGGAAGGAACTCCTCTTTTAATTTTACACGGTTATTTTGGAATGAGTGATAATTGGAAGTCATTGGGAAATCAGTTTTCTAAAACCTATGAAGTACATCTAATAGACCAGAGAAATCATGGGCGAAGTTTTCATGAAGATACTTTTAATTATGAGGTTTTGGTGGAAGATTTATACAGTTATATTCAGTATTATCAATTGGAGAATGTACATCTGATTGGACATTCCATGGGAGGGAAAACAGTCATGTTATTTGCGGTAACCTATCCAGAATTAGTTCGTAAGTTACTCGTTGCAGATATTTCACCAAGAAGATACGAACCACACCACAATGCCATTTTAGCTGGATTAAATGCGGTAGATTTTTCTACTCACAATACCAGGACTCTGGTAGACCAACAACTATCCGCATTCATTCCTGAGTTGGGAGTTCGTCAATTTTTATTGAAAAATGTTTTTTGGAAAGAAAAAGGTCAATTGGCCTATCGATTCAATCTAGATTCTTTAACAGCAAATAATTCTGAAGTAGGAGAGGCATTGCCATCTTTTACTGTTTTCGAAAAAGAAACCTTGTTTTTGAAAGGGGCTAATTCCGATTATATTACAGAAGAGGAAGAGCCTATAATAGGAGCTCACTTTCTCAATTCAAAAATTATAGAAATAAAAAATGCTGGTCATTGGCTGCATGCTGAAAATCCGATACAATTTTTCGAGGAAGCCAGTCGCTTTTTTAGGTAATATTTTTTTTGCTATTCCACAATGCAATAGTGGATGCTGTGAAAAAAACAATCAAAATAAGATTCAAGTACCCACCGCATACAATGACCGAGATTGTGCCAGATAGATGGTTGCAAATAAAATCCTTCATCAAAAAAGGAACCAACGGGAAAAAAAGAAGCATCCATCTTGGATACAGCGTTTTTCTTTTCCAAACTTGGGTGATAAACAATAGGGATAAAATTCCGAAAATTGGGTACACAAATAGTCTCAAGAGATTGTTTATTTCTATTGCTAAAGTGACTGATTCATCTATATTGAGATTGTTTTGTGCTGCTAGTTTTGTCGATATTGCAATGGCAAGGTAGGCGCTATGAATTACTCCGTAAGCAATGGATATTGCTCCAAAACAGAAAAGAATAGCGTTTTTAATAAAAGCTGTAGTTGGTGTAAAGGCACGGTAAACATGCACAACTCCAAGCATATAGAACCACGCTGCAAACAAGGCAGTTATACCGCTTAACATAATTCGAAAATCAGATGCATTTCCTATATTTTCGAGAAGATTGCTATTGGTTGGGTCATAATAAAAAAGCATGTCACCTACAAACAAAGTAATACCACCCAGGATTCCGCAGATACCTAGAGTTCTTGACCAAAATTTAGTGATTTCCATGAATACAAATTATAGTTTAGTTAAGGATGAGTTATTATCTTTTAATAAGATCCAATTTAGCAAATAAAAATGGGATGGAATACAGGTTTTTGTTCATTTTTGTGACCTCTTTTGCTCTTTGCGTCAAGGAGCGTCTTATTCTGAATGATTTAGAGAAAGTACAGGGTCTAAGTTTCAGATTTTTTTATGATAAAAATCATCGATTTGAGAAGTATCATAGATTTTATAATTAGAAATAAGGGAAACAATTTAGAAGTTTTATCTTTACTCCAAGAAATGATGCATTTATAAAACAAACTATGGACATACAAAACGCTCAAAAACAAGTTGACCACTGGATCAAAACCCATGGAGTTCGTTATTTTAACGAACTTACGAATATGGCGCAATTAACAGAAGAAGTTGGTGAGGTTGCTCGGATTATATCCAGACGTTATGGTGAGCAAAGCGAAAAAGAGTCTGATAAAAATAAAGATTTAGGAGAGGAATTGGCAGATGTGCTCTTTGTTGTTTTGTGTTTGGCAAACCAAACAGGAATCGATCTAAAAGATGCTTTTGAAAAGAAATTAGATCTCAAAACAAAACGTGATCATGCACGTCACCACAACAATCAAAAATTAAAATAAATGTCTTTTCTAGAAAAAATAAAACAGCCCCAATTTTGGTCTAACTTTACAAAAATTGCCCTTCCATTCTTTATAATTGTCACTATTTTTTCGTTACTGTTCAATCATTTTTCTGAAATTTTTTCAGGTGATTTTGAAACGCTTTATCAGGCTAGGTTCTCAGAGGGTAAATGGAAATCCTTTTTTGGGGTTAAAATTGTTTTTAGCGTAATTTACGGGTTGTATACAACTCATAAAAAAATGAAGTAATCTTTCTCCTATCTTTTGAAATCTTTGATGCCTGCTGTAATTTCTGTATCTACATGATTTTTTCTAGGGGTTAATGGGCAAGAATATTTCTCATTGTACACACAATAAGGGTTGTAGGTATTGTTAAAGTTTATTTCAATGGTTTGGTCTTCATCAATATCTGTTGTCATAAGATCCATATAACGACCGCCTCCATAGGATTCATTGCCGCTAGTGGCATCCGTAAAAGGTAAAAACAAACGGTTTTTGCGTTTTTCATTTTGAGAATCTTCATCGCTTTGATAGATTGTCATCTCATAATTTTTTCCTTTCAACAGAAAGTTTACAACACCATATTCTTTGTATAGCGCTATTCTGTCGGTAGTTGTTTTCATCACAAAACTTGTTGCATTTTCTTTTTTTGTAAATGTTGCTTTTACGATGAAAGAGGAATCTATTGGGAAAAATGCCAAGCCATTAAAGTTTTTTAAATCTTTCTTTTTTAAAGGAGATATAGAAGCATCTTTAAAAACCGAATTTAAAGCTATTTGGTATTTAGATTCACCAAGAATTGGTCTTTTTTTTGAGGAGCAAGAATAAAAAAATAAGAGACTTATTGTACATAAAAAAAGCTTCCACATGATGGTTATTTTTTTAATTTTATGATGATGATTCCAGCTACTTTTTTATTTGTATATCTAATAATTTCTTCTTCTTTTTTTACCACATTTATCGATTGAATATTGGTTGGGTTGATACTGTCTAAAGAATCTTTAGAGATTTCTTTTTTGTCGATAAAATATAGGATTTCTCCAGTCGATTGATTGACTTTTTGTACATTATTACTATTGATTATGGGTTCTTTTATTTGGGTACAGTTTTGGAATATACACAAAGTCATTGAAATAAATAAAGTCGATAGAAAAATACGTTTAAAATGCATTATGGAATCTCATTTTATGATAAAAATACAATAAAATAGAGTCCTTTCAAATTATAGAGATTAAAAATATCAAAAAGATCAGTCAAAATAATGTAGGTGATTTCTAACATAATCAATGGTCAATTGGATGATGTCATCTTCATATTTATCAAACTCTTTATCTAAGTCATCCCATAAATCTAAGTTGTCTAAGGATGCCATTAGCGCTTGCTGTCTTATTCTTAGGTTTTTTGGAACAGGTATTACAGGAAATAATTGAATTGCCCTTGAGATAATTTCTACAGTCTTGGTTGCTTTTATAGCAATATATGCTTGGAGTATTTCGTGAGCAAATTGCCCTGATGAATTGAAAAATAATTGAACAAAACCACCATTGGTTACATTGTGTTCTAAAACATCGATCAGTATAAATGTTGTTTCAAATTCATTAAGATGTTCAAAGTTGTCCTTTTCTTGAATTTTTTTACCGATAATTTCACCTATTCTTGTAATTTTTTCTGAGTTACTATTTAAAAGTAAGGCAATTTCTGTAGAAGTCATTCTTTATTCTTTCAAATGAGGAATTGGATTCCTCAATTTTAGTTTATAGCTCTTTTAAAAGCATCTTCACCTCCTACAATGGGAATTCTAATTTTAGTTTCTGTTAAATCGACTGTCAATTTTGTTCCAGGTTCAGGTAACAATGTATATGATGAATCACTTGAAAAAATGAGCAAACCTATTTGTTGTCCTTTTTTAATAATTTGATCATCAGGTTGTAGGTCAAAAGTCATTTTGTAAAACGTGTTAGGTTTTAATGGAGCGCTTTCTGTGAGAGATTTATGGTTTTGTAAATCGGCCCAGCCTCGGGTAATGATATTATCGGTAATTTTTGCATTCCAATCGTTATTCCATGGTAATGAAACGAGGTAAACAGATAAGTTTACAGCTGGCTTAGAACTTGTCGCTTTTATACTAATAGAGGGTGTTCCAGAAATATGAATATCTTCCTTTAAAATAGCACTGACATACAATAACCTGTGATCCGAGCTAGTTGCTTTAGCTAAGGATTCTGATGAAAAGTGGTAGTTGTCAATGAGGCTTTCTTCTCCTTTTGATGCAGTATTTTTTAGGGTCAATGTTCCGATACCATTACCGCCTGTTCCAATATTTAAGACCACTGGTTTTGCCTCAGGATTGGGGTATTCTTTGTACGGTGTAGGTTCAAGTATTTTATCATCTTCTCGAACGATCCAGGCTTTGGCGTCATTTTCTACATTGTTTTCAATTCCATGTAAATAACGCGTAAACCATCGGTTCATCATTTTTAAAGGAGGGGGCCCTCCATGCCCATTTTGATGATAATAAATTTGAGTAGGGATCCCCATTTCTGAGGCTCTTTTATAGATTCTATAACTATGTTCTGGCATCACATTCCAATCATTAAAACCATGCGACATCAAAAGTGCTGCTTTCATGGGTTTCATTTGATGTAAATAATCTCTTCCTGCCCAAAAATCATTGTAATCTCCAGAAGCTCTGTCCATACCATTTGCCATTTCTGTATCTCTCACAATGTTGTTATTTCGTGCTCTATTTTCTTCTTTTCCACTGTGAATGAAATCGTACAAGACATCGATATCTTCACCCAGATATCCGCCGGGTGATCGAACCAATCCATGAGAACGATAATAATGATAGTAAGATGTGTTTGGAGCTATCGGAATAATTGCTTCTAAGCCATCTACCCCAGTTGTAGCTGCGGCTAAAGGAATTGTACCGTTGTAAGAAGTACCTGTCATTCCAACTTTTCCCGTAGACCAAAAAGCAGTTATTGTCTCAGTACCTTCCCTTGAAGTGAAGCCTTTTGCACGACCGTTTAACCAATTGATTACCGCTTTGGGTGCTAGCGATTCATTGATGCCTCCAACAGTTGGAGCACCATCAGATAAGCCTGTTCCTGGCGATGAAGAATGTACTACAACATATCCTCTAGGAACCCAAGTTCTAATCTGAGAATTAGAGATAATAGGACGCTTTCCTCTTCTGATAACCTCTACTTTAGTTCTTGGTTTTTCTTTTTCTCCGAGTTCATGTTTTACGTCCCAAAATAATCCACGAATATTTCCTGCAGTGCCAGCGTAATATGGACTTGATTCATATACAATCGGTAATTTTAAACCTTCTGATTCTGTTTGAAGTGGTCTAGTTACCGCCACATGCATTCTATCTAATTTTCCATCTCCATCCGAATCAAAAGAGGTTTCTACCCACAGGTCGTGTCGAATCCAATTGTTGGGGTTGCTAAAAGCTGCTACAATTTGTGCTTCTCCTTCTTTAAAAATAGGGCCTATTTTTTCTTGCGATTGCAAAGAAAATATAAAAAGAAATAGGAGTATATAGTGTAGTATATTTTTCATTTTACATTGTTTATTCTAGGACTGTAAATTCTATGGATGAATCTGAAAATACGGTATGTGTTTGGGTTTTAAAATCTGTCTTTTCTGCTTTGAAAATATTATCGACATACGTTTGTGGATTTAAATCAATCAGAGGAAACCAGGTACTTTGTACTTGAATTTGTAGTTTGTGGCCTTTTTTAAAGGTGTGAAAAACATCTTGCAATTTAATATTTACAGACGTTTTTTTATTAGGTATAAATGGCTCTGGTTTCTCAAAACTATTTCTAAAGCGTCCCCGCAAAACTTCACTTCTTACCATTAAATGATAATTACTCATTTTCAAATGATCTTGAAGTTGGTCATTGTTTTCTGTTGTTTCTGAAGGGTGAACATCTACTACCTTTACAATCCAATCTGCCGCAGTACCTGTTGTCGCTACTTTTAATTTTGCTAAAATATCACCAGCTAAGGTATAGTCTTCCGTTAAGACATCCGTTTCAAAAACTAAGACGTCAGGTCTTCTTGCTGCAAAGCGTTGGTCGTCTGTCATATATTTTCTTGGGGTAAATACGGTTTTAATATCTTCAGAATAGGGTACAGGTCGTTTGATGTCACTAACAAATTGAATCTTTTCAGGAGATTTTGAGTTCATTTTTTTTTCTAATTCTAGATTAGAATTTAGGAATAACGATTCTTTTTTCACCTCCTTTGGTGGCCAAGAAACATAGGATTTCCATTCTTTATTTCCTGAGTCGTATACATAGGCTTCTGGAAGTCCCGAATTTTTATCCCCTTTTCCTTTTAAAAAGTGATTGAAAAAATTGGTTTCAATTTCAGATTGAAATTTTAAAGAAATGGAGTCTCCAAAATAATAATTTCCTACAGAATTTCTAACCTGATTACTGGCCCATTTTCCATGATCCCAGGGTCCAAAAACAAGTGTGTTGTAATTTTCTTTACCATGTTTTTCAATCGCTTTATAGGTCTCTAAAGGACCATATAGATCTTCCGCATCAAACCAGCCGCCAACAATCATCGTTGCAACAGAGGAAGGTACTTTATTTAAATGCTGAATAATTCCTTTACTTTTCCATACATGATCATAGTTGGGATGTTCTATAATCTCTTTCCAGAAAAAATCATCTATTTGATCTTTGTTTTTTGAAGAATTCACATCTAATTGATCGTATTGGAAATATTCATTGAGGTTTTTTAAAGGTCCTTTGTCTAAGAAAAATTGGTATTGATCTTTAGAATTCATCTCTGGAAATGAATACCAAGCCGAATCGGTAGGGCTGTCTTTGTAGGTTCCAAATAAAGAAATCGCTCTAAAATAACTCAACAAAAAAGCACCATTGTGATGAAAATCATCAAAAAAGAAATCTCCAATGCATGCTTGTGGTGAAGATGCTTTTAATGCTGGATGCGCGTCAATTGTAGCTACGGTTGCATAATAGCCTGGATATGAAATTCCCCATGTACCTACATTTCCGTTGTTGTTCTCAACATTTTTTACCAACCAATCAATCGTATCGTAAGTATCGGAAGTTTCATCTGTTTCTTTGGCTGTTTTATTTGGAATGTATGCTCGCATATTGTCATAGACCCCTTCACTCATCCATCGGCCACGTACGTCTTGGTAAACAACAATATTTCCTTCTTTCATCAAGTGAACATTGGGACCAATGCTAGTTTTAAAATTTCCTTCTCCATAAGGAGCAGAACTGTAGGGAGTTCTTTGCATTAAAATGGGATATGTTTTACTATTGTCTTTGGGTGAATAAATTGTGGTATGCAGTTTAGCGCCATCTCTCATAACAATATCTACCTCTTGTTTGTTGTAGTGGTCCATGACATAGGTATCTTTGTCATTCTTTTTTTTGGGGGAAAACGTATGGCAGTTTGTGAGAAAAATACTAGTAAAAAGAGAAATAAAAATATATTTTTTCATGGGTTGTTCATTTAATGTATCAAGTAAGACTATATAATCGAAAAAAATGTTACATTTTTTTACTAAAAGTTTAGGTTTATAGTTCTTAGATTTTTTGTCAATGTTAATAATGCTAAAATACATATAATTCCTGTATTTTTGCAAAACATGGAGAGTTCAAAAAGACATCAATTAACAGATTGGTTGCCAACCACAAAGCGGGAAGTGAAAATCCGTGGTTGGGACGTATTGGATGTTATTTTATTTAGTGGAGACGCTTATGTAGATCACCCTTCCTTTGGACCTGCAGTCATTGGTCGTATTTTAGAAAGTTATGGTTTGCGAGTTGCCATTGTGCCACAGCCAAGTGTCAACGATAATTTACAAGATTTCGAAAAACTAGGGAAACCTCGATTATTTTTTGGAGCCACTGGTGGATGTATGGATCCAATGGTTAGTAATTATACTGCTAGTAAAAAAAGAAGAGATAAAGATGCATATACCCCTAATGGAGATAAAGGTTTTAGACCCGATTATGCAACCTCTGTGTATGCAAAAATATTAAAAGAAAAATTTCCTGATGTTCCTGTTTTAATTGGAGGAATTGAGGCTTCCTTAAGAAGAGTAACTCATTATGATTATTGGTCCGATCAATTATTACCAACTATTTTAGAAACCTCTAATGCAGATATGTTGGTATATGGAATGGGAGAGCAACCTTTGCGAGAAATTGTAACATTGTTGCAAAAAGGAGTTCCTTTTTCGAGTTTAAAAAATATCAAACAAACCGCGGTTTTTATCAATCAAAAAGAAGAGAAACTACCGACGGTAAATGATTGGGAAGATGTAACAATCAATTCTCATGAAGCTTGTTTGAAAGATAAAAAAACATTTGCTTCGAATTTTAAGGTAATTGAACAGGAATCTAATAAGCTAAAGGCCAGAAGAATTCTGCAAGACGTCAAAGGAAAAACATTGGTGATCAATCCTCCATTCCCAACAATGACAGAAAAAGAAATTGATGGGTCTTTTGATTTGCCTTACACGCGTTTACCGCATCCAAAATATGATAAACGAGGTCCAATTCCTGCGTTTGAAATGATCAAATTCTCCATTAATATTCATCGGGGATGCTTTGGAGGGTGTAGTTTTTGTACCATATCAGCTCATCAAGGGAAGTTTATTGCGAGTAGAAGTCAAGAATCTGTATTGAAAGAAATTGATAAAGTAGCAAATATGCCAGATTTTAAGGGGTATTTGTCTGATATAGGAGGGCCTTCTGCAAACATGTATCAAATGAAAGGTAAAGTTCAGTCTATTTGCGATAAATGTGTTGCACCAAGTTGTATTTCTCCAGTAATATGCTCTAATTTAGACACTTCTCATAAGCCGTTAACAGAATTGTATCAGGCTGTAGATAAGCATCCAAAGATTAAAAAATCTTTTATTGGGAGTGGTATAAGACATGACATGTTGGTGCCTGAGTTTAATAAAAATGCAGATGCAAAAGAATTAGATGCCTATACAGAAGAAGTGATGACAAAACATGTTTCTGGACGTTTGAAAGTGGCACCAGAACATACCTCAGATCCTGTTTTAAAACTAATGAGAAAACCTTCTTTTACCTATTTTCATAAGTTTAAAGAGCGCTTTGATAAAATCAATATTAAGAAAAGATTAAACTTGCAATTGATTCCCTATTTTATTTCTAGTCATCCGGCAAGTGAAGTCGAAGACATGGCTAATTTGGCTGCAGAAACCAAAGATATGGGCTTTCAGTTAGAGCAAGTTCAAGGGTTTACACCCACTCCAATGACAGTCGCAACGGTTATTTATTATTCTGGATATCATCCGTATACATTGAAACCAACAAGAACTCCAAAAACAAAAAAGGAGCGAGAAGATCAGCACAAATTTTTCTTTTGGTATAAGAAAGAAAATAAAGATTGGATTCGAAATACTTTAAACAAGGTCGGAAGACAAGACCTATTAAAAAAGTTACTCCCTGAAAATAATTCTTGGAAAAAGAACAAGAAAGCCAAAGGAGTTAAGAATACTTTTGATGATGCAGTTCCTTTTAATAAGCGTAAAAAGAAAGTGAGAAGAGCTCCTAAAAGAAGAAAATAGAAGCCGCTACAGATCATGCTTGCTTCGCTTAAATGGCCTCTATTTTTTTACAGCGATCATCATGTGAGGACTAAAGGCCAATAGATACTCATCATTTTGTGTAATTTCTTGAAGTTTTTTTAGTGTTTTCGATTTTTTTTGATCAACCATATGAGCAAAATATTCATGATCTAACCAAATCATTCCTTCAACCGCGAAAAGGTTGATAAGCGTTAGGTCTTGTTCTAAAAATTCTGTTTTTAATTCCTGTGGCTTGTGATAAAAAGCATCTGCTAATAAAAAAGGAAAGTCTTTCGGAGTATTGTGAATTCCTGTAGTCAATTCTTGTTTGCACATGACAAAAAATGACTCTGCATGTATCATTCCATTCATCAAACCAACCAGGGTTGATGCTGTTGCATTGATTGCGAACCCCAAAATTATGCCTCCTTTTTTTACCACTCGTTTTGCTTCAACAATGGCTTTAATTCTGTCCGCTTTTTTTTGTAAATGATACAGAGGTCCGTGCAAAATGACCAAGTCAGCAAATTGATCTTTAAAGGGAAGCTTTTTTGCTTCACCAATCGTTACCGAAAATGGATTTTTTAATTTTTTAGCTCTTTTTTGTGCAAGTTGAATATGTTTTGGAACGGGTTCTATCAAATGAACAATGTGGTTCTTTTTGGCCAACCATTCTGCATATTTTCCAGTTCCACCCCCTACATCAATAATTGTTGTGTTTGGTTTAGAAATATGTAGTGCAATCAACTCTTTAATGCGTTCAAACTCAAAGATTCCCATCCCACTTTCAAGTCTGGTTTCTTCTGAAGCTTTGTTGTAAAAATCTTCTAATTCTTTACTAATCAATGCGCCTTTTTTCACGTGTAAAATTTAAAGGATAAAAGTAATCAATTACAAACTTTACAATCTTCTTTTTCTTGAATTTCGCCAACTAATTTTCCATCTGTATTCATTACAAACCCACAGCAGTCCATAAATCCCTGTGCAATGCGTTTTCTTGCACGCTGAATTTGAGATTTGGTCGTAGATAAAGGTTGATTTAACTGCAGCGCAATTTCTTGATGTTTTAATCCTTTAATATCAGACAAAAATAATGGAGTTCTATATTTATGAGGTAAGTTTTTTAAGATGCCTCTTAGACAATCTTTTTCAGTATGAAGGGTTTCTTCAGTATCCATCTCTAATATTGTTTCATCCATTTCAATCGGAGCTTTAAAGGTCTTAAAATGATCCATGATCGAATTTCTTGCGATGGTAAAAATCCAAGATTTGAGTTTTGTTACATTATTGAGTGTGTGGAGTTTCGTGTGAATTTTTATAAAGGTATCTTGTAAAATATCATCAGCAAGTGTTTTTTCATGTACTTTACTGACGATGAATCTTTTTAAGTCTTCAGAATAGTGTTTCCAAATTTCTTTTGTTGTCATGATCTTACCTTATCTATTCCTTTCGAATGATCAGCCTTAACTCCCTAGTTTTTATACTGGTTTTTAGCAGTTACAGTGAGTACAATTACAGTCAGTACAAGAGCAGTTAGAGCAGTTTCCTTTACTGCAAGTTTCACAGTTACAGGTACATTGATTTTTAAAAGTCATTTTTAGTTGTTTTTTTAAGTTCACTCAATAGACGTAAAAGGTATGAAAAAGATGCAATATGATTGCATTTTTTTATGGGAATATTTCTGAAACGATAGGTGAAATCATTATTTTCTGAAGGGAAAGTATTACATGTTTCTTCTGTATTGCCCACCTACTTCAAAGAGAGCTGCTGTAATTTGACCTAAAGAACACACTTTGGTTGCTTCCATGATTTTTTCAAATAAATTTTCATTCTCAATGGCTGCTTTTTGTAGTATTTTAATTTGATTTTTTACCCCATTTGGGTGTAGTTGATTCAGGTGCTCTTTTGTTTGAATTTGGAATTGCTTTTCTTCTTCAGTTGCACGAATAACTTCTTTTGGAAGGATTGTAGGGGATCCTTTAGAACTCAAAAAGGTGTTGACACCAATAATTGGGAATTCTCCATTGTGTTTCAAGGTTTCATAGTGCAAACTTTCTTCTTGTATTTTAGAACGTTGATACATGGTTTCCATGGCACCTAGAACTCCTCCTCGATCTGTAATTCTATCAAATTCTTGTAAGACTGCTTCTTCTACCAAGTCAGTCAATTCTTCAATAATAAAGGCACCTTGTATTGGGTTTTCATTTTTCGTACCTCCCAGTTCTTTATTGATAATTAATTGTATGGCCATTGCTCTTCTTACAGAGTCTTCAGTGGGGGTTGTAATGGCCTCGTCATAGGCATTGGTGTGAAGGGAATTGCAATTGTCATTAATGGCATACAAGGCTTGCAGAGTAGTTCTAATATCATTGAAATCTATTTCTTGTGCATGTAGGGAGCGTCCAGACGTCTGAATATGATATTTTAACATTTGTGCTCTTTCATTTGCACCGTACTTATATTTCATTGCTTTTGCCCATATTCTACGAGCAACTCTTCCAATAACGGCATATTCAGGATCGATTCCGTTAGAGAAGAAAAAGGACAGGTTTGGTCCGAATTTATTAATATCCATTCCACGACTTAAATAGTATTCTACATAGGTAAATCCGTTAGATAGTGTCAAGGCTAGTTGTGTAATTGGATTGGCACCAGCTTCTGCAATATGATATCCAGAAATCGAAACCGAATAAAAATTTCTGACTTGTTTTTCAATAAAATATTCTTGTACATCTCCCATCAACCGCAAAGCAAATTCAGTTGAAAAAATACAGGTATTTTGCGCTTGATCCTCTTTTAAAATATCTGCCTGAACAGTCCCACGAACTTGAGCTAAAGTCTCTTTTTTAATTTTTTGATAGGTTTCTTTGGGTAAAACAAGGTCGCCAGTTAGCCCTAAAAGCATTAACCCTAGACCATTGTTTCCCTCAGGCAACTCTCCTTGATACATGGGTCTTTTTATTCCTGCACTGTCGTACACTTCTTTGAATGTTGCTTCAACTTTTTCTTCTAATTGGTGTTCTTTTATGTACTTCTCACAATTTTGATCAATGGCAGCATTCATAAAGAAGCCTAACAACATCGGTGCAGGTCCATTGATCGTCATAGAAACAGAAGTTGTTTTATGGCTTAAGTCGAAACCAGAATATAGTTTTTTAGTATCATCTAAACAACAAATAGAGACACCTGCATTTCCAATTTTACCATAAATATCTGGTCTGTACCCAGGATCATTTCCATACAAAGTAACAGAGTCAAAAGCAGTAGATAACCGTTTTGCATTCATTCCTAGGCTTACATAATGAAATCTTCGATTGGTTCTTTCAGGTCCACCCTCGCCAGCAAACATTCTAGTGGGGTCTTCACTGGTTCTTTTAAAAGGATATAAACCCGCCGTATAAGGGAATTCTCCGGGAACATTTTCTTGTAAATTCCATCGCAGTAGATCTCCCCAAGCGGTGTATTTTGGGAGTGCTACTTTTGGTATTTTTGAGTCCGAAAGCGAGGTGGAATTTGTTGCTATGTGAATTTCTTTATCCCGAACTTTAAATGAATAGATAGGATTTTTATAGGTTTGAACTTTTTGCTGCCAGTTCAAAATAATTTCCCAATTGTAGGGATCGAGCCTTAATTTTATTTTTTCAAATTGAGATAAAAGAAGTGTTATAAGCCCTTTTTCATTTGAATGAACAGTTTTTAGAAAATCTTCCTGTTTCAATCCAGTTTTGGTAAGCTGTACTGCAGAATTTGCGATGGATTCAATTGTTTTGTAGATTCCATATAATTTTTGAGCTACTTCAACTTGGGCAGCTACTTTTTTATCATAGGTTCTATTGTTTTCTGCTATTTCAGATAAATAACGAACTCTTGCAGGAGGAATTACAAATATTTTTTTAGAATTTTTATGAGTAACTTTAAAGGAGGATTTTAAATCTGCATTTGTTTTATCGACCAATTTATCCATAATGCGTTTGTACAAGGTATGCATTCCTGGGTCGTTAAACTGAGAGGCAATTGTTCCGAAAACAGGAAGGTCATTTTGATGCATATGCCATAAATTATTGTTGCGCATATATTGTTTTTTTACATCGCGAATCGCATCCAAAGCTCCTCTTTTGTCAAATTTATTAATGGCTACAATATCGGCAAAATCTAACATGTCAATTTTCTCCAATTGAGTAGCCGCTCCAAATTCAGGGGTCATTACATATAAAGAAATATCTGAATGTTCAATGATTTCAGTGTCCGATTGTCCAATTCCAGAGGTTTCTAAGATAATCAAATCAAATGCTGCGGCTTTTAAAACTTGGACAGCCTCATTGACGTGTTTAGACAATGCTAAATTAGATTGTCTTGTAGCTAAAGAGCGCATATAGACACGTTTGTTGTGAATTGCATTCATGCGAATTCTGTCGCCCAAAAGCGCCCCTCCTGTTTTTCTCTTAGAGGGATCTACAGAAATGATACCGACTGTTTTTTTAGGAAAGTCAGTTAAAAAACGGCGAACAAGTTCATCTACTAAGGAAGACTTTCCTGCTCCACCAGTTCCTGTGATTCCTAAAACTGGAGTGTTAGATTTTTTATTTTTCTTATGAATAATTGCTAAAGTGTCTTTGGCAATTTCTGGAAAATTTTCAGCTGCAGAAATAATTCTTGCGATGCTTCCAATGTCTTTATTTGCTAAATTTTTAATTTCATCATGGAGTTTATCTCCAATAGCAAAATCAGCTTGTTGTACCAAGTCATTAATCATTCCTTGCAATCCTAAGATACGTCCATCGTCTGGTGAATAAATTCGCGTAATTCCGTATTCCATTAATTCTTTGATTTCTTTCGGGAGAATTACGCCGCCACCGCCGCCAAAAATTTTAATATGATGTGCTCCTTTTTTTTGCAGTAAATCAAACATGTATTTAAAATATTCAATATGGCCTCCCTGATAGGAGGTCATTGCGATGGCATTTGCATCTTCTTGAATTGCGCAATTGACTACCTCTTCAACACTTCTATCATGGCCTAAATGAATCACTTCTACACCAGTTGATTGAATGATTCTACGCATGATATTGATGGCGGCATCATGGCCGTCAAAAAGAGAGGCAGCAGTTACAATTCTTACTTTATGCTCAGGTTTATAAGGTGTAATTTGATTCATTCGTAATTTATATCTTAAATAAAGATAGCAATTTACGAAATTCTTAAAATAATAGCTATTTTTTTGAATAGTTAATTAATTCATCTAAAAAATAAATATATTTGTTTTATATTTAGAAAGATACATCCAATGACATTTAAAGCTCAAATTCAGCAAGGTATTCCAGATGTTTTACCAAGTGTAAAGAAATATGAATTAGAAATAAATCATGCACCAAAACGCAAATCAATTTTATCAGCAGATGAAAAAAAATTAGCATTGAGAAATGCCCTGCGATATTTTGACGCGAAACACCACAAAGTACTACTTCCTGAATTTGCTGATGAGCTTGAAAAATATGGTCGAATTTACATGTATCGTTTCCGTCCAGATTATGAAATGAAAGCCAGAAATATTTCTGAATACCCTGGAAAGTCTGAGCAAGCAAAAGCAATAATGCTTATGATTCAAAACAACTTGGATTGTGCAGTAGCACAGCATCCACACGAACTGATAACGTATGGAGGAAATGGTGCTGTCTTTCAAAATTGGGCGCAATATTTATTAACGATGAAGTATTTATCGGAAATGACCCAAACACAAACCTTAACGATGTACTCTGGTCATCCAATGGGATTGTTTCCATCCCATAAAAATGCTCCGAGAGTTGTTGTTACAAACGGAATGGTCATTCCGAACTATTCCAAGGCAGATGATTGGGAAAAAATGAATGCTCTTGGGGTTTCTCAATACGGACAAATGACAGCAGGAAGTTATATGTATATTGGTCCGCAGGGAATTGTACACGGTACAACAATAACGGTGTTAAATGGGTTTAGAAAAATAAATAAAGAACCAAAAGGAAGTTTGTTTGTTACTTCCGGTTTGGGTGGAATGTCTGGAGCACAACCTAAAGCTGGAAATATAGCAGGTTGTATCACAATTTGTGCAGAAGTAAATCCAAAAATTACTCAAATTAGGTTAGACCAAGGTTGGGTAGATGAGAAAATTACTAATTTAGATATTTTAGTAAAGAGAGTTCGATTAGCAAAAGAAAAAAAAGAAGTTGTTTCGTTGGCCTATTTGGGCAATATTGTAGATGTCTGGGAGAAGTTAGAGGAAGAAAATATATATGTAGACTTAGGATCCGATCAGACTTCCTTACACAATCCTTGGGCAGGAGGGTATTATCCTTCAGACCTTTCTTTTGACCAAGCCAATAAGATGATGACAGAAAATCCAATCGAATTCAAAAAGAAAGTTCAAGAAACCTTAAAAAGACATGTAAATGCAATTAACAAACATACGTCTAAAGGGACCTATTTTTTTGATTATGGAAACGCTTTTTTATTAGAATCAAGTAGGGCAGGGGCTGATATTATGGCTGCAAATAATATCGATTTTAAATATTCAAGTTATGTACAAGATATTATGGGACCGATGTGTTTCGATTATGGTTTTGGACCTTTTAGATGGGTTTGTGCCTCTGGAGATCCAGAAGATTTAGCGAAAACGGATGCCATTGCTTGTGAGGTTTTAGAACAAATAATGCAAGATTCGCCCGATGAAATTCAGCAACAAATGGCAGATAATATTCAGTGGATTCGCGGGGCACAGGAGAATAATTTGGTGGTTGGTTCGCAAGCAAGAATTTTATATGCAGATGCTGAAGGACGTATTAAAATAGCCGAAGCTTTTAACAAAGCCATTAAAAAAGGAGCCATTGGAGCTGTTATTTTAGGGAGAGATCATCATGATGTTTCCGGAACGGATTCCCCTTATAGAGAAACCTCTAATATTTATGATGGATCTAAGTTTACAGCAGACATGGCTATCCAAAATGTTATTGGAGATAGTTTTAGAGGTGCCACCTGGGTTTCTATTCATAATGGAGGAGGAGTTGGATGGGGAGAAGTTATCAATGGAGGTTTTGGCATGCTTCTTGATGGTACAAAGGCAGCCTCCAAGCGTTTGAAATCCATGCTTTTCTGGGATGTAAATAATGGGATCTCAAGAAGAAGTTGGGCTAGAAATAAAGAAGCTGTTTTTGCGATTAAAAGAGCAATGAAAGCAGAAAAAAAATTACAAGTAACACTTCCTAACTTGGTTGATGATGCTTTGATAGAATCTATAATTTAAAATCGATTACAATGAAAAAATATGTTCTTTTATTGATGAGTGCAATCGTGTTGTTCTCCTGTAATTCAGTTAAAGTACTTTCTGATTACGATGCTAACGTAGATTTTGAAACCTACAAGACGTTTGCATTTTATAAGCCAGAAATAGACAAAGCTAAAATTTCAGATTTAGACAAAAAAAGAATTTTAAGAGCCATTGAGGGAGCCTTGTTGGAGAAAGGATTTACAAAGTCCGAGACTCCAGATATGTTGGTAGGTATTTTTGCAAAATCTAGAGAGAAAGTAAATGTAAATCAAAACAACATAGGTTTTGGATGGGGATGGGGATGGAATCCTTGGATGATGAATGGGATGAATACAAACTTACAGATCTCTCAATATTCAGAGGGAACCTTGTTCATTGATTTTATCGATACAGCAAAAAAAGAATTGATTTGGCAGGGGGTCGGAACAGGTGCTCTCAATATACAAAATCGTGAAAAGAAAGAAATTAGAATTAAAGAATTCGTAAAAGAAATTATGACTCAATTTCCTCCAGAGTCTGAGACGAAGAGTAAATAAGAGGTGTCAACGATTCAAATAGCTTTTTTTATTTAAAACAGTTCAATCATAAAATGTATAACAAAAGAATACCTTTGGAAGAGGATGACTACTATGTAAATGAGCTAGGTTATAAAGTATTTACAGAAAAGTATCATCTCAAAAGAGGCTATTGTTGTAAAAGTGGTTGTAAGCACTGCCCCTATGGTTACGATAAAAAAACGGATAGTTTTCTAGTATAATTTTTAACGTATTTCTGATACTTATTACAAATGAAAACGAGTTGTTAAAATTTCAGCCATTTCTTGTTGAAGCTCTCTCGCTTTTAATGCTGCTTTTTGGGCAAATTCTTCCTCCTTGGATGCGTAAATAATTCCTCTAGAAGAGTTAATTAATAAACCAATATTTTCTGACAATCCATATTTACAGACTTCTTGTAAGTTTCCGCCTTGGGCACCAACACCCGGTACTAATAAAAAAGAAGTAGGTAGAATTTTTCTGATTTCTTTAAAATAAGCTGCTTTTGTTGCTCCAACAACATACATTAAGTTTTCTGAATTCTTCCAAGATTTTGAAGTTTCTAAAACGTGTTGATAGAATTCTGTATCGGCTATTTTTTTTGTTTGAAAATCGAAAGCACCCTCATTGGAGGTAAGTGCTAATAAAATGGTGTGTTTGTCTTTAAAAGCTAAAAAGGGTTCTACAGAATCTTTTCCCATATAGGGCGCAACGGTAACAGAATCAAAAGCTAAATCCTCAAAAAAAGCTTTGGCATACATGGTTGAGGTGTTTCCAATATCTCCACGTTTTGCATCGGCGATCGTATATATTTCAGGGTATGTACGATTTAAATACTGAATGGTTTTTTCCAAGGATTTCCATCCTTTTAAACCATATGCTTCGTAAAAAGCAGTATTTGGTTTGTAGGCAACACACAGGTGGTGAGTGGCATCAATAATTGCTTTATTAAACTCAAAAATTGGATCCGCTGTTTTTAAAAGATGTGTTGGAATTTTATCGATATCTACATCCAATCCAATACATAAAAATGATTTTTTCTTCTGAATTTGAGCAATAAGTTCTTGTGTTGTCATTTTTTTTCTAAAAGTTACGCAAAAGTAGTTAATTTTGTTTTTTAAATAAAGTTTCAAGTTGAAAGTATTTGATCTATTGAAACTCAAAAAAAATAAAAGATGTTTAAAAAAGTATCCATTTTAGTGTTTCTAATTTTTGTGGCTTGTCAATATGAAGTTCCATCTACTTTTTCTGAAAAAGCACTCAATGAAAAATTATATAGTTTAGGGGATGTTTCTTCTACTTTTGAGGAAGTCATTGACAACCATCGTGGTAAAAAGGTTTTAATTGATGTTTGGGCTTCTTGGTGTAGAGATTGTATTGAGGGAATTCCAAGGGTAAAAGAGTTGCAAAAAGAATTTCCTGAAGTGGTTTATTTGTTTTTGTCCGTTGATGAAAAAGTAGGATCTTGGAAAAGAGGTGTGAAACGCTATCGCCTCGAAGGAGAACATTACAACCTTCCAAAAGGAATGAAAAATGGAGATTTGGTTTCGTTTTTGGATTTGAGCTGGATACCTAGGTATTTAGTCCTCGATGAACAGGGGCAAATTATTCTTTTTAATGCCATAGACGCTTCCGATAAAAAGATCAAAGAAGCTCTAAAAGGTTCTATATAAATCGTTTTAGTAACTATTTCTTTTTCTCAATGGATTTGTCATTCCATTTCTTAAATTTACAGCAAAATTAATTAGATATAAATACCTATATTTTAGGTAGTAAAATTAGAATTATGAGAACAAAAATAGTAGCAGGAAACTGGAAAATGAATAATGATAAGAAAGAGAGTAAAGCCCTTATCAAAGATTTAAAAAAGGCACTCAAAAAAGAGCAGTTAGAAAATACTCGTGTTATTGTTGCTCCTACTTTTGTCAACTTATCTTCTTCAATAAAAGCAGCTAAAAACTCAAAAGTTGAGGTGGTTGCTCAAAACATGCACCAAGCAAAAAATGGGGCTTATACAGGTGAGATTTCTGCTCAGATGTTAAAAGCAATAGGCATTAAAACAGTTATTTTAGGACACTCAGAAAGAAGAACGTATTTTAATGAAACAGATGCGTCTTTGGCGGAAAAAGTAGATGCAGTTCTTGAAAATAATTTAGAAACAATTTTTTGTTTTGGGGAGTTATTGGAAGATAGAAAGTCTGATACTCACTTTGCAGTTGTAGAAAGTCAATTAAAGAATGCACTATTTCATTTAGAGGCGGATGCTTGGAAAAGTATTGTGTTAGCATATGAGCCTGTTTGGGCAATTGGAACAGGTGAAACTGCAAGTGCTGATCAAGCTCAAGAAATGCATGCATTTATTAGAGGTATCATTGAAAAACAATACAATAAGGAAGTTGCAGAGTCAGTTTCTGTATTGTATGGAGGAAGTGTTAAGCCAGCAAACGCCAAAGAAATTTTCTCAAAACCAGACGTAGATGGTGGTTTAATTGGAGGAGCTGCGTTAAATGTAACTGATTTTACAGGAATTATTAACGCTATTTAAGCGCTCTGTTTAAAGATATTTACAATAAATTTGCATCAAGATTTTTTAAAATTTTGATGCATTTTTTTTAAGAATACATGTATGGATAATATATATATAGAATATCATTTTACAGTCTCTCCAAAAGAGCCAGGGACAGAAATTTTAATTGCAGAATTGGGAGCTATTGGTTTTGAAAGTTTTGTTGAAAATGAGCAGGGTGTCATCGGATACATTCAAAAAGAAGATTGGAATACGACTCTTTTGGATACTATTTTTATTTTAAATTCCGATGAATTTTTAATTCAGTATACAAAAAATGAAGTCGAACAAACCAATTGGAATGCAGAATGGGAAAAGAATTTTAAGCCTATTCAGGTAGATGATTTGGTTAGTATAAGAGCCCCTTTTCATGAAAATCCTCATTTAAAATATGATATTGTAATCGTTCCAAAAATGAGTTTTGGAACAGGGCATCACGAAACAACCCACATGATGGTTCAGCATTTATTAGCATTAGATTTAGAAAACAAAAAGGTCTTAGATATGGGATGTGGAACTGGAATTTTAGCAATTTTTGCAGAAATGAAAGGGGCCAACCCAATAGATGCGATTGATATTGATGCTTGGTGCTATGAAAATTCTTTGGAAAATATTGCCCGTAATAATTGTAGTCATATTACTGTTTTTGAAGGAGATTCGACATTGTTAATCGATAAAAAGTATGATGTTATTATTGCAAATATTAACAGAAATATTTTATTAGAAGATATGAATATTTACGCAAATTGTTTACATGAAAATGGGGTATTACTGCTAAGTGGTTTTTATCAAGAAGATATTTCAATGATAGATGCCGAAGTTTCAAAATACAATTTAAAATTGGAGTCTTTTATTGAAAGAAATAATTGGGTTGCATTGAAATACAATAAGTTGTAATTTTACAGCCATGGGTGTAAAAGAAAAAAACAAGAACAAGTTGATGTCCTCGAACAAGAGGCTTATCAACATGAAATTGTCTTGCACAATGACGAAGTAAATACGTTTGATTTTGTTATTGAGTCATTGATTCGTGTTTGTGAGCATACTCTAGAACAAGCTGAACAGTGTACCATTCTTGTTCATTACAAAGGAAAATGTATTGTTAAATCGGGAGCCTATGAAGATTTAGAACCAAGGTGTTCTGAGTTATTGCGTTTAGGCTTGTCTGCAGAATTGGTGTAACCATGGAAAATATTTTCAAATATTATGAATTTTCAGACTTTTTTTTAGATGTATCAGGAGTTTTTTCTGAGAACGAAATTAGTTATTCGGTACTAAATGAAACACATTTTTTGATTTTTGAAAAAAAGAACAGCTCTTATAATTTATATGTTTCAAAATATCATCAAAAAAAGGATATTGGTGTCAGAAAACCAGAGATTTTAGAGCTATTAATCGAAAATTATAATAAAAGTATTCCAGCGCATCGTGTCGCGATAAAGCAATATTTCGATTAAAATTCATCTCACTGGAGTGTTTTTAAATTTATTGGATAATTTCATTTACAACCTTGTAAATCAAACTAGTTTCATATCCTTTTCGCATTAAAAAATCGGTCAGTTTTTTCTTCTTTTTAAATCGGTTTGTTTCCTTAATGAGCTCGTTTCTGTTTTTAGTAATTTTATAAAGCGTCTCTTGGTATTCGTCATCATCAATCTCTTTAAGCCCAGTTTTGATATTATATGCAGAAATTTCTTTAAATTTTAGTTCCCTAATAATGCGTTCTTTTCCCCATTGTTTTATTCTAAATTTACCCCTAGCAAAACTTTTAGCAAAACGTTCCTCATTTAAAAAATTATGCTGAATTAGATGAAGGAAAATCAGATCTTTTGCTTCTGGAATCAAAAGATATTCTTTCATTTTAGTGGCTACTTCTTTATGACATCGATCTTGATAGACACAATAGTGTTCTAGCTTTTTTTTAATTTCATCAACGGTAAAAGACTTTTTTAAGGTCATAAAAAATTCAATTTCAAGATTTTAAAAATAATCGATTAAACACAAAAAGGAGTCCTATGATTTTTCACTCCTTTTTGCCATTAGTAGTTTTAAGCAGCAATTTTATTGGATGCTGTATTGTTTTGAATCCACATTTTAAATTGTGTAATTAGATAGAATAAAATAGGGACTACAATTAAGGTTAAAAATGTTGCAATCACTAAACCGTAAATAACAGTCCATGCCAAAGGTCCCCAGAAAATTACATTATCACCTCCAAAATAAATGTTTGCATCAAACTCGCTAAATAACGTAAAGAAATTTATATTGAGTCCAATGGCTAAGGGAATTAAGCCTAGGATGGTTGTAATTGCTGTTAGTAAAACAGGCCGTAAACGTGCCCCACCGGCTTTTACAATACTGTTAAATAATGCTTCTTTGGGTAGGTATTCACTTTCTTTTAAACCCAATTCAACCTTTTTTCTATCAATTAATAATTGTGCGTAATCTAATAATACGACCCCATTGTTTACGACGATTCCTGCAAGAGAAATAATACCCATCATGGTCATCATAATTACAAAAGGGGCTCCAGAAATAACCAAACCACCGAAAACTCCTATAAAACTTAAGAAAATAGCCAGCATAATAATTCCTGGTTTAGAAACTGAATTAAATTGAAAAATTAAGATAAAGAAGATCAAGGCCAATCCTGTGAAAAACGCGCCAACTAAAAAGTTCATTTGTTTGTCCTGCTCTTCTAATTGTCCTGTATAGTCAATTTTAATTCCTTTGGGAAGGTTTTTAAAGTTTTTCATTTCATCCCTAATTTTCCCTACAACAGCTCTGGCGTCTGTTTCTCCAGGAGCCAATGCAGAGTATACAGTAACGACACGTTTAATTTTTTTGTGTTTTATAGCGCTAAAACCTGAATTGTTATTTTGTACTGCAACTGCAGAAACAGGAATCTCTTTCACTTTTCCAGAGGCCATGTCTCTAAAAATTATATTCTGATTAAAAATAGCACTTTTATTGTATCTATTTTTTTCATTAAAACGAACATAAATATCATAATCTTCACCATCTTCTTTGTAGATTCCCGCTTTGTTTCCAAAGATAGAGGCTCTTAATTGCTGACCTACTTGACCAGTGCTCACCCCTAATTCTCCTGCTTTTTTTCTGTCGACAAGAACCTTCATTCCTGGTTTGTCTCTATTTACATCGATCTTTAATTCGTCGATCCCAGAGATACTTTTCGTATTGATATAGTCTCGCATGTTTTCAGCGACATTAATTAATTCGGCGTAATCATCTCCTTGAATTTCAATATTAATGGGTGCTCCAACTGGAGGGCCATTTGCATCTTTTTCAACAGAAATTAACACTCCAGGATAAATACCAACCAAAGCACTTTGCACCTTTTGGCGTAATAGTTCACTATCCAAGCCTCTTCTGTACTTGTATTCTCTCATAGAGGCTGTGATTTTCCCTTTGTGAGGCATTTCTGCTGCAGATCCCCCATCTGTCTCTGGGTTTCCAGCACCTTCACCTACCTGAGAAACGATACTTTCTATCATAAAATTGAAATCACCATCCATATAATCATCACTATACAGAACCTCAGCAACTTTTTGCTCTATTTGTTGCGTAATGTTATTTGTTTTTTTGATATCGGTTCCTTCAGGGTATTCTATGTATACTATAATTTGATTTGGTTTGTTATCTGGGAAAAATTCTACTTTTGTTCGTTGAGATTTCAGAGACATTCCAAAGCCTGAAAAAGCGACAATCAGTAATACAAACGTCCCAACAATTAATAAATAAGGAGTCCAACCGGTCATGGCTCTTTTTAACTGTCTTTCGTACCAAGATTCTAAACGAGGTAACACCTTATTTTGAAAACTGTTTGCCCAGCCTCTTAGAAAGAATCGATACACCCAGAGCATTATTGCTGTAAAAACAATCAAACTACCAATAGCTTTGTAAGCTCCTCCCGTAAAAAAAATGAGCAGACCTAGTACAAACATTATACTGGTAAGAAGAATGATTTTTTTAAGGGGCATATTTTTATCCTCTACACTCATGTATTGTGAAACCAGGACTGAATTAAAAAAGATTGCAACCAATAAAGAGGATCCTAAAACTGTTGACAGGGTAATGGGTAATAGTTTCATAAAATCACCCATTATTCCAGGCCAAAGACCCAAAGGGATGAATGCCGCTACGGTTGTTGCTGTAGATATGATGATGGGATATGCAATTTCACTGATCCCTTTTTTTGCTGCACTAATCCTGTCCATTCCTTCTTCATCCATCAAACGGTAGACGTTTTCAACAACAACGATTCCATTATCTACCAACATTCCGAGTCCCATAATCAATCCAAAAAGAATCATGGTATTCATGGTGTATCCCAAAAAGTTAAGGATCATTAAAGACATGAACATAGACATTGGGATTGCAAACCCAACAAATACAGCGTTCTTAAACCCTAAGAAAAACATCAGGACAACGACCACTAAAATAACACCAAAAATGATATTATTGACCAAATCATCTACTTGACCGATTGTTTTTGGTGACTGATCGTTGGTGATGCTAACATTTAAATCTTTTGGGAAAGTAGTTGCTATTGCTTCGTTGACAATTTTTTTTATTTTGTCTGCGGCAGCAACCATATTTTTACCCGCACGTTTTTTAACATCTAACATGACCACTGCGGCACCTTTTTCTCTTGCGTAGGTTGTTTTGTCTTTGTCTTTAAAAGCAACTGTAGCTACATCTTTTAAATATACAGGATTGTTAAATTCAGATTTTATTACAAAATTTTCTAAATCAGAGGGTTTGTCAATCTCCCCTATAATTCGAAGGGTTCTTCGTTGCCCACTTGTGATAAAATTCCCTGCAGACATTGTTATGTTCCCATTTCCAATTGCAGAAGTGATGTCATTAAAACTAACTTTTGCCGCCATCATTTTATAAATATCGACTGCAACTTCTACCTCTTTGTCTTGCGCACCTCTGATATCGGCTTTTTTAATTTCAGGGAGGTCTTCAATTTCATCCTGTAAATATTCACCGAACTCTTTTAATTTGTATACTGGGTAATCTCCAGAAATATTAATATTTAAGATGGGCATTTCTTCAGACATACTCAAATTAAAAACATTTGGTGCTATTTTAGCTCCGTTAAATGTCGGCCAATCTTCACTTGAAGTTTCGGTATCTATTTCATCCTTTATTTTTTGCTTTGCAAGTTCTACGGAAATGTTTTCGTCAAATTCAACAATAACAATCGAGTAATCTTCTTGAGATGTAGACGTAACTTCTACGACATTACTAACTGTTTTTACTTTGTCTTCTAAAGGGTCTGTAATTAGTTTTTCTATATCTTCTGCAGTATTTCCCGGGTAGACTGTGCTTATATAAATCTTTGTTTCTTTTACCTCAGGGAAGTTTTCTCTAGCCATACTAAAATAAGCCGAAATTCCATAGAAAAAAAAGACACCCATGAGGGCATAGATCGTTGTTTTATTTCGAATTGCCCAAGATGATAATTTAAAATCTTTGTCTATTTTCTTTTGTTTTGTCATCATTTATCAATTTTATTTCTCGATAACTTTTACCTTCTGTCCGTTGTTTACACTTCGAGCACCTTCTTTTATGATTTCAGAGCCAACGGCTAAGTTTTCTATGACTTCAATCAAATCTCCTTGTGTTTTCCCTGTTTTAATAATTAACTTCTGCGCTATTGCCTCTTGATTTGAATTTTTATTTTTGATAATGTAAATAAATTCCTCTCCTTTAGAGTTTTCAGAAATAATACTTTGTGGAATTAAAATAGCTTTGGGGTCTGTATAGTCATTGATTAAAAGTTTTGCCGTTAAATTAGGTTTGATATTCCCATTTTCATTGGTCACAGGAACCTCAATGTTAAAAGACCTGTTGTTCGGTTTTATATAATTACCAACTTGTCTTACAGAACTGCTTATTTTTTTTTCGAGCACAGGGAATTCTATAGAAACTTCTTTGCCTTTGGTGATGGTTGTCAAATATCTTTCTGGGACCTCTGCTTCAACATGCATGTTGTTTAAATTCATGATCCTAAAAACTTCAGAGCCCTGTCCCGGAGCAATAACCGTCCCAGGTTCTTTCATAACATCGTCTATAACTCCTGAAAAAGGAGCTCTTATTGATGCTTTTGAGAGTTGACTTTTCAATTGTTCCAAAGCATTTTTTTGAGATTCATAATTTGCTTTTGTTTGTAAAAATTGAATTTCGGAACCTATTTTTTGTTCCCATAAGCGTTTTTGACGTTCATAGGTGGTTTTGCCCAATTCAGTTGTTACCTCTAGTTGTGCTAGTTGATTGCTTAATCCACCATCATCTATGGTTGCTAGTAATTCGCCTTTTAAAACCTGTTGTCCTTCCTTCACAAAAACTGCCTTTAAAATACCCGGGATTTCAGGATAAATCAGAATATTTTGTTTTGTCGTTACATTTCCCTGAATTTCTAAGTAATGTTTAAATACCTCCTCTTTTGTAGTTATTGTCGTGATTAATGGAAGTTTTTGAAGCGTGTCTTTTTCGGCGATCGCAGCATCTATTTTTTTTAAATCGTTACTTTTCGCATCTATTTTTGCTGATAGTTCTTTCTTTTTGGCAATCAATTCTTTGAGGGTTCCCTTGGAAACGAGCGCTTCTATTGAAGCTGAATTTTTTTCTCCACAGGAGTTAAAGGCCAATACAAGTAGGAATAATGAGTATATTTTTTTCATCCGATTTTTTATTTAATTGGTAGGTTTAATGCGTTTTCTAATGTTGCTTTTTTTGATATGACATTCAACATCGATTGAATGTAATTTTGTTGTTGTGCATAGAGTTGATTTTGTGCTTGTAATAAATCGAAACTAGAGGAAATTCCTTCAAAGAACTTGATTCGTTGTTTTTTTTCTATTCTCTCTGCTAAACCAACATTTTTCTTAGCTGTTTTATAGTTCTCTATACTTAGTTGGTAATCACTTTTTGCTTTGTCAGCCATTAAACTCAGGCGTTCTTGTGTTTCTTTCAATTTAATATTGGACGTCTCAAGGGCTATCTTTGCTTGGGCTGTTTTAGAAGTTCTTAATAAACTTGAATAAATAGGGATTGTTAAACTGACTCCAAATTGAGAAGAAGCAAACCATTTTTGATTGCTGTCAAAAAATGAAAAATTATTTGAAAAACCTGAGTAACCATAATTTATAAATGCAGATAAACTAGGAAGCGCTTTGCTTTGTTCTAATCGAACAAGTAGTTTCTTTGATTCTCTATCATTTTCGGCAATTTTAAAATCAATGTGATTTGAAACATCAAACGTTTTTAAATAAAATGCCGAATGACTGTTTTTTTCTGCCAATCCATCTAATGAATCCGTTAAGATAACTTTTGTTTCAATGGGATACCCGATTGCGATGTTCAACATTTTGTATGAAATAGCATTCATCCTTTTCATTCCATTGAGTTCACTTATTAAATTTCCCAGTGTAATTTCTAATTGCTCAATATCCTCCTCTTCATTGAATCCGTTGTTGAATATTTTTCTTGCATCATTTAAACTCTCAGTTAGAATACGTATGTTGCCTTTTAATATTGTTATGCTATTTTCTGTCACCAAGACATTTCCATAGGCATTGATCACGTTTTCTCTGGTGAGTAGTTCTATTTTTTCATTGGCTTTTTTAGAGATGTCTAAATAGGTTTTTGAGGCTTGAACTCCAACTAAAAATGATCCATCAAACAATAATTGACGAACAGTTGCAAAAGCATTAATACCTTGCCTTTTTCCAAAGATCAACTCTTCATCGATTCCATCTCCGTTAAAATCAGACAAATTAACCTGCTGTTGAATCCAGTTTTGGTAGTCCACTCTTCCTTCAATTTGAGGAAGGCCAACCGAAGTGGTTTCTTTGATTTTTTCGTAAGCAGATTTGATATCATTTTTTGAAGTTTTGATAGTATAACTATGTTCGATAGCATGATCTATTGCTTCTTGCAGAGAGAGGCTTGTTTTTTCTTCTTGAGCAGTTGTTAAGGAGAAAAAAAACAGATGGATGATACTTGCCAGAATTATTTTTTTCATTTCAATTATATTTTCAGTTTTAATTGGGTTTCTAAATGTTGGAGCCCTTTTTTGGTACAAATGCCACGTAAATGATATTCTAAATAAAAGTTAGCAAGTGTTTTCATTGAATAATCATTTAGCGGGAATAAATCTTTGTCTTTAATTCCAATGGTTCCTTTAAAGTAAATTCTACAAATAAATTCTATATCTATACAATCTCTATACAATCCAATTTCAATTCCTTTTTTTAAATTATTGGAAACAAAATCTTGCATAAGGTGAAATTGTTTTTCTGTTAAAGACTTATAAATTTTAGGATAATACTTTTGAAGTTGATACTGTGGAGATGATTTCTCGTTTTTAAGATTTTCCATTACAAGTTTGTTGATTGAAAAAAGTTCATGAATAGGATTCATTCCTACCTCACAAATTTCATCAATCCCAATACTTATGGTGTTGAACATATCATGAGTTACAGTGTCTATGAGTTCTGTTTTGTTTTTAAAATATTTATAGATGGTTTTTTTTGAAACACCCATGCTTCCGGCTATTTCGTCCATAGTGATGCTTTTAAACCCAAAGTTTAAAAAAAGATGCTTTGATTTTTCTAAAATTTTATCTTTCATTATTATGCTGCAAATTTAAGCATGGAAACTTAAAAAACACATAAAGTTTCCAAAGTTTTATAATTTTTTTAACATTTCTATGAAGAAGTCAGATTTCTTTGCATTATTTTTACAAAAAAATATAGATTTGGATATCTCAAATTATCAAAAAGATTTTATTAGCTATTTAGAATCAAAAAAATGGGTTAAAGAGCCGGCAAACCTTTACGAACCCATAGAATATATTCTTAAATTAGGGGGGAAGCGAATGCGACCTGTGTTAACGTTAATGGCTGCAGATATTTTTTCGGGAGACTATCAAAAAGCCAAGCCTGCTGCGCTTGCCATTGAGGTTTTTCATAACTTCACTCTAATTCATGATGATATTATGGATGATGCTCCTCTAAGACGAGGGAAAGATACAGTTCATGAAAAATGGAATCTCAATACAGGAATTCTTTCCGGTGATGCCATGTTAATATTAGCTTATCAATATTTTGAAAATTATGAACCTGTTATTTTTCAGAAATTAGCCAAATTATTTAGCAAAACAGCTTTAGAGGTTTGTGATGGACAACAACTAGATGTAGATTTTGAAACTAGAAGTGATGTGACCATAGATGAGTATATCAATATGATTCGTTTAAAAACTTCTGTTTTAGTTGCTGCAGCCTTAAAAATGGGAGCGTTCGTTTCTAATACCACTGATGAAAATGCAAATTTAATATATGATTTTGGATTAAATTTAGGCTTGGCTTTTCAATTACAAGATGATTATTTAGATGCTTTTGGAGATCCAGCAACTTTTGGAAAACAAGTAGGAGGGGACATCATAGAAAACAAAAAGACTTTTTTGTATTTAAAATCATTAGAGGTTTCTAATGAGGAAGATAGAAGTAAATTAGAGTTTTACTTCAATCAAAAGTTAGAAGATAATTCATATAAGATCACAGAAGTTCTTAGGATTTTTGAGCGAAATGATATCCCAATTCTTATCAAAGAGCAAATTAAAAAATATACAGAAAAAGCATTCAAGACCCTATTTTTGATTAATATTTCTGAAGAAAAAAAGGAGATTTTGAAGCGTTTTGGACTTTCGTTAATGAACAGATCTGTCTAAGTAATTAAAAGAAAAAAGTTGTGCTATGTTTAAAAAAAACAGTACATTTGTCGTCGTTATTGGTCCCATAGCTCAGTTGGTTAGAGCATCTGACTCATAATCAGAGGGTCCTTGGTTCGAGCCCAAGTGGGACCACTTAAAAAAAATTGCACAGTTTAAAATACTTTTTAACTTCAAACGGGGGCGTTATGAAAAATAAGAAATTGCTATTCAGTGGTATCTTTTTGTTGCTTGCCATCTATGGTATAGCTCAAGGACCACCACCACCACCACCAAATTATGGTTTGCCTATAGATGGAGGGTTGGTTTTTTTGTCTATTGTCGCTGTTTTATTTGGAATAAGAAAACTTAGACGCTAGTCAATCTGCTAACATATTTTCCGATCACATCAAATTCTAAATTTACAGGATCTCCTTTTTTAAGAAATTTAAAGGTTGTATTTTCTATGGTATAGGGTATAATGGCAACGCTAAATTCATTTTGTTTGGAATTTACTACTGTTAAGCTTACTCCATTGACCGTAATAGATCCCTTCTCTATGGTAATATTCTTATGCAAAGGACTATAGCTGAACGTAAAAATAGTACTTCCGTTTTCTTTGATTACATGGATACATGTACCTGTTTGATCAACGTGGCCCTGTACTATATGTCCATCGAGTCGATCTCCTAATTTCATACCTCTTTCAAGGTTTACAAAATGAGATACAGATAAATTACCAATGGTGGTTTTGTCTAATGTCTCTTTGATGGCTGTAACAGTATATTCATTATTTTCAATGTTTATGACTGTGAGGCACACACCATTATGAGCTACGCTTTGATCAATTTTTAGTTCCTTGGTAAATTCACTTTCGATGGTGATGTGAACATTGTCTTGATCTTTAACAACCTTTTTAATAGTACCAAGTGTTTCTATAATTCCGGTAAACATATCTGTAAAATTTAGTTACTTTTGTAAAGTTCAAAAATAAGGATAATACGATAGTTACTATGGATAAATCTGATAAAATTATAGTTGGTATTTCAATAGGAGATTTAAATGGAATAGGAGTAGAGGTAATTCTTAAAACCTTTCAAGACAAAAGAATGCTAGATTTTTGTACGCCCCTTATTTTTGGGAGTACAAAAGCGATTTCTTATCATAAGACTGCATTGAATATAGAGGTGCCTATTCATGGAATAACCTCTTTAAATCAGATACATCACACGAAGATTAATGTGTTAAATATTTGGAAAGAAGAGGTTTCTATTACACTAGGAAAGCCTTCAAAAGAAGCAGGAGACTATGCAGCAAAATCTCTTGAAGCTGGGGTGGAGTATCTAAAAAATAAAAAAATAGACGTTTTATTAACAGCACCTATTAATAAAGAAACAATTCAATCAGATGATTTCAATTTCCCAGGTCATACAGAATATTTAGAAGATCAACTCAAGGGAGAGAGTTTAATGATTTTAATGACAGATGAATTAAAAATTGGACTCATTACCGGTCACATTCCAATTTCTAAAGTTGCAACAACAATTACCCCTTCTTTAATTAAAGACAAAGTAGAAACCTTGCATAGGTCACTTTTGGAAGACTTTGGGATTCAGAAACCAAAAATTGCAGTTTTAGCATTGAATCCTCATTGCGGAGATAGAGGGGTTATTGGAAAGGAAGATGATGAAATTTTAAAACCAACAATTGAAGAGATAAAAACTTCTGGGAAATTAGTTTTTGGACCTTATGCAGCAGACGGTTTTTTTGGATCTAAAACCTATCAATTATTTGATGGTGTTTTGGCAACTTATCACGATCAAGGGTTGGCTCCTTTTAAGGCTTTGTCCTTTGGAAAAGGAGTGAATTATACCGCAGGGCTAAGTGAAATTAGAACTTCACCAGATCACGGAACTGGATACGATATTGCTGGTAAAAATACTGCAAATCCTGCTTCTTTTAAAGAAGCATTGTTTACTGCGATTCAGGTTTTTAAAACAAGAAAAGAGTACAAAGAACTCACGAAAAATCCACTTCAAACCAAGTAAAAAACTTTTATCTTATTAGATTGTAGAATAATAATTTTTTATATCTTTGCACGCTCAATGGATGTTTGGTAATGAAAGACTTAAAAAAATTCAACATACAGTTTGTAGGATTAAAAGAAGGAAGTCATTTGTTCGAATATGAAATTGATAACACGTTCTTTGAAGCCTTTACTTATGATGAATTTGAAAGTTCATCAATTAAAGTGTCATTAGATTTTATAAAGAAGAGCACATTATTTGAACTAGCTTTTACAGCAAACGGTTCTGTGTTAGTTCCTTGCGATCTTACCAATGAGTTGTATGATCAAAAGATTGAATCTGTATTTTCTTTGGTTGTAAAATTTGGACCAAAATATAATGATGATCATGAAGATATTTTAATAATACCTCATGAGGCATATGAGTTTAACGTTGCTCAGTTTATATATGAACTCATCGTACTATCAGTACCTAGTAAAAGAGTTCATCCGAAGGTTCTCGATGGAACCATGCACTCTGTAGCACTAGACAAGTTGAAGGAATTAGAAATTAAAGAAGTAAAAACTGTTGAAGAAACAGACCCAAGGTGGGATAAATTAAAGAATTTAATAACAGAAAAAAAGACATAAAATGGCACATCCTAAAAGAAAAATATCTAAAACTAGAAGAGATAAAAGGAGAACGCATTATAAAGCAGCTTCTCAACAAATAGCGACAGATCCTACAACAGGAGAAGCGCACTTGTATCACAGAGCTCACTGGCACGAAGGTAAATTATATTACAGAGGACAGGTAGTATTAGAATCTGCAGCTGCAGAAGCATAAAATATATCAAAAGTTACATAAAAACCCTCAATTATGAGGGTTTTTTTATGTTTTTTAGGTGAGAATTATCATTTTTGACAATTTTTACTTAAAAAAGTGAAATTAATTTCACTACTTTTGACGTTCGTAATTATATAGAAAATAAACTAAAATTATGATTAAAATTACTGCAGCAATTACCGCAGTTGGTAAATATGTTCCAGAAGATGTTCTAACCAATAAAGAGTTAGAGAAGATGGTAGATACAAATGATGAGTGGATTACTACCAGAACTGGAATTAAAGAACGAAGAATTTTAAAAGAAGAAGGCCTAGGGACCTCTTATATGGCCATCAAAGCAGCAGAGGATTTGTTGCACAAATCAACTACCAATCCAGCTGAAATAGATCTTGTAATTGTAGCCACTGCTACCCCAGATTTACCCGTAGCATCAACAGCTGCATACGTAGCTTCTGAAATTGGATGTGTCAATGCTTTTGGATACGATTTGCAAGCAGCCTGTTCTAGTTTTTTATATGGAATGTCCAATGCAGCCAGCTATATTGAGTCTGGAAGATACAAAAAAGTGTTACTGATTGGTGCAGATAAAATGTCTTCCATTGTAGATTATAAAGATAGAGCTACTTGTATCATTTTTGGAGATGGAGCCGGTGCCGCCTTATTTGAGCCTAATCATGAAGGTTTGGGTCTGCAAGACGAGTATTTAAGAAGTGACGGAATTGGACGTGATTTCCTAAGAATAGAAGCAGGAGGGTCTATCATGCCTCCAACGATCAAAACAGTCGAAGAGAACAAACATTTTATTTATCAAGAAGGTAAAACGGTATTTAAATATGCCGTTTCTAATATGGCTGATGTTGCAGAAAAAATGCTACTTAGAAATCATCTTAAAGAAGAAGATATTCAATGGTTAGCACCTCATCAGGCAAATAAAAGAATTATTGAGGCAACTGCGAAAAGAGTGGGTGTTGGTTCCGAGAAAGTAATGATGAATATTCAAAAGTATGGAAATACAACCTCAGCAACTTTGCCTCTTTTACTAGCAGATTACGAACAACAATTAAAAAAAGGAGATAACATAATTTTTGCTGCATTTGGTGGTGGTTTCACATGGGGAGCTGCGTACGTAAAATGGGCATATAACTCATAAGTAATATAATTAAATAATAAGAAGTATGGATATTAAAGAAATTCAAAATCTTATCAAATTTGTAGCTAAATCTGGCGCTAGCGAGGTAAAGTTAGAAATGCAAGATGTAAAAATTACGATTAGAACTGGTGCTGGTAAAACAGAAACTACTATTTTACAAACAGCTCCAATGGGAGCCATGCCTCAAGTGGTAGCCCCACCTGTAGCTCCTCAACCAGCGGCTTCTGAAGCAGCAGCTCCTGTGGTTGAAACTGATGATGCTAAATATATCACTGTTAAATCTCCAATTATTGGAACATTTTACAGAAAACCTTCTCCAGACAAACCTAACTTTGTGGAAGTAGGTTCAGAGATCTCTGTGGGAGATACTGTATGTGTGATAGAGGCGATGAAATTATTTAATGAGATTGAATCTGAAATTTCAGGAAAAATTGTCAAAGTTTTAGTAGACGATTCTTCACCTGTAGAATTTGATCAACCTTTGTTTTTAGTAGATCCATCTTAGTTTAATTCGAAATTTATAAATAAATTTTCTTATTTATATGTTGTCAATTAGCTAGCTTATTAATTTAACAAAATAAAGATGTTTAAAAAAATATTAATTGCCAATAGAGGTGAAATAGCACTTCGTGTTATTAGAACCTGTAGAGAAATGGGTATTAAAACGGTTGCAGTTTATTCTACTGCAGATGAAGAAAGTTTGCATGTGAGATTTGCAGATGAAGCCGTTTGTATTGGTCCAGCTTCTAGTTCTGAGTCTTATTTAAAAATGTCTAATATCATCGCAGCTGCAGAAATTACCAATGCAGATGCCATTCACCCAGGATATGGTTTTTTATCTGAAAATGCGAAGTTTTCTAAATTATGTGAAGAACATCACATTAAGTTTATTGGAGCTACCGCAGAAATGATAGACCAAATGGGAGATAAGGCGAATGCAAAATCGACCATGATCGCAGCAGGAGTTCCCTGCGTTCCAGGAAGCGAAGGTGTTATTGTAGATTTTAAAGATTGTGTTAAAGTAGCTGATGAAACGGGTTATCCTGTGATGCTAAAAGCCTCTGCAGGAGGTGGAGGTAAAGGGATGCGTGCAGTATGGAAAAAAGAAGACCTAAAAGAAGCTTGGGATTCTGCAAGACAAGAATCGAAAGCCGCTTTTGGAAATAATGATATGTATATGGAGAAGCTTATCGAAGAGCCAAGACATATAGAAATTCAAATTGTTGGAGATTCTTTTGGAAAAGCATGTCATTTATCAGAAAGAGACTGTTCTGTTCAACGACGTCATCAGAAATTAACAGAAGAAACTCCTTCTCCTTTTATGACGGATGATTTAAGAAAAAGAATGGGAGATGCCGCTGTAAAAGCTTCTGAATTCATCAAATATGAAGGAGCAGGAACTGTAGAATTTTTGGTAGATAAGCATCGAAATTTCTATTTTATGGAAATGAATACGCGTATTCAAGTAGAGCACCCAATTACAGAAGAAGTGGTGAATTACGACTTGATTAGAGAGCAAATTCTTGTTGCTGCAGGTGTGCCAATTTCTGGAAAAAATTATTTTCCTCAAATGCACTCTATAGAATGTAGAATTAATGCAGAAGATCCCATGAATAATTTTAGACCTGCTCCAGGTAAAATAACAACTTTTCACGCTCCAGGAGGTCATGGAGTTCGTATTGATACGCATGTATATGCAGGTTATATGATTCCTCCAAACTACGATTCTATGATAGCGAAGTTAATTACGACGGCTCAAAGTAGAGAAGAAGCTATTAATAAAATGAAACGAGCTCTCGATGAGTTTGTCATAGAAGGGATTAAAACAACCATTCCATTTCACAGACAATTAATGGATCATCCAGATTATGTATCCGGAAATTATACAACGAAGTTTATGGAAGACTTTGAAATGAAATAATAGTTATTGTTCATTAGATTTAAAAAGAGAATACATTATGTATTCTCTTTTTTTTATCAATATTTTGATGTTAAAATTTGGTAATGCTGCTCTGTATGATGAGCTGTCCACATAACAACCTCTCTAATTGTCATTTCTCTATTATTCACCCCAAACTTATATTTTAAATAAAAAGAGATCTTGGGTCAATGTCGTGGAGACAGAGAAGGTGTAACTTTAGTATTCTGATCAGATTGTTCTATGATGACTTTAATCAAATGGTTTAATTGCTCACATAATAATCGATTTGTTCCGAACATTCTGAAGTTTCAGGGGTTCTAAAATATACTTTTATATAAAAATTTTCAAAACCGTGATTTCCAGCTGGTGGAGCTAAAAGGTATTCAATAGACATTGTATTATCGCAATAAAAATTTACAATATATGTATCAGTAAGTTCAGACCAAGTATTAAGAGGATTATTGAAAGTTAAACTGAATGTACGATCGTCTATTTTGCTCCAAATTCCATTGTGTCCTGTGTTTACCCCTGCATATAAATTAGTAAAAGTATAATCTTCGTTAAATTCCAATGTATTTCTTGTCGAAAATTGACTGGTTTGATCAAACCATTGTTTTTCAAATATAGCCGCGCCATTAGAAAAATCTACACCAACCAACTCATGTTTTTCTACCCTATAGTTTTCCCATTCTCCCTCTATTTTAGCGAGTTCTTTTGGTAACGGCTTTGACTCTTCTTCGCAACTTGTGAATGTAATTGCTAATAATATCAGTAAAACTGTGTTTTTCATGTGGATTGGTTTTGTGGCAAGATACAAATTTTAAAATAGTTTTCTTATGTAATCTCGGGTTGCGCCAGGTCGCTTTATTGTGGAGTAGCGGGGCGTGAAATTGAATTGTTTTGGGGTGGGTTTGATTGAACTAATTAGTTTTAAGTTCCTATAATTATTCTTAATACCCCCAATCATTATGCACAATGGAAAGGCTATTTAATTCATTTCTATGTAATCTCCATTTTGGCATAAATTGATTCATTAAAGTAATGAATCTATCATTATGGTTCTTTTCATGCAGATGCACCAATTCATGTACTAAAATATATTCTAAACAAATAGGAGGCTTTTTTGCCAGTTCCAGATTTAACCAAATACGCTTGGCATCTGTATTACAGGCACCCCATTTTGTTTTCATTTGTTTCACACCCCAATCTTTGGCTTTTACCCCAATCACCTTTTCCCATTTTTTAATTAATGGTGGAATTTGAATTTTAAGCTGTTTGCGATACCATTCTTTCATTATTCGAGCCTTATCTTCAGTAGTCGCTCCTATGGGAACCTTAAAGTTTATTTTTTTAGTGCCATTGACACTAACTTTACTGTAACCTTTGTCTTCATGGACTTCAAGAATATATCTTTTACCTTGAAAGAAATGACTTTCTCCAGATATATAATCACGCTTGGTTTCTCTGGCTTGTTCTTTAAAGTTTTTAACGTGCTTTTTAATCCATCCTAACTTACTTATCGCAAATAATCTCAATACTTCCTCGTCTGTTTTTTGAGGTACAGCTAGTCGTATTCTGCCAAGAGGAGGATATACTGCCAAATGCATGTTTTTGATATCTTTTCTTACGACATCAATCTCTACATTAGCTATTTGTAATATTTCAGGATTAATATTCACTTTGTGCTTTTATAATGTCCATCAATTCCATAGTTTTTTGGGGATCATTGATGATTTTATTTACTTCAATACGTAGTTTTTTCTCCTTAATACCGCCATCGCGCCAGCCATCAAGTTTGTTATAACGCACTGTCTCATCTAGAACAAGAGATAATTCTTCATCATTATCTAAATTATCATAAAGTGCTTGCTTCGCCTTTGAATTGATATTTATCGGATATGATATATTACTTGCAGGATCAGAAACATTTTTAGCGAGCTGTTTAATTTTTTCTAAATAATTTAAATAGTCTAAGGTGTCTTCTTTTCTTTCTCTAATAAGTTCATTCAGAAGCACCGACATTTTCTCGTAATACTTTGGATTGGTTTGGGATTCTTCATTGATTACTTTTCTAACATTGTTTTCAATAGTTTCTGCTACCGCGGTCTGTCGTCCTTTCTTATGCTCTTCTGGTGTTCCTGCAAGCTCATCTCCTAATTTTACAATTAAATCTACTAAAGACTTATTCTCAAAGTCTGAAATTTTCTTACTCGAATTGGCATCTAGATACATATCCATTAACTGACGCATTCCAGGCTCAAAACGTTTAAAATCTAGATAATCTCCACTAGCTTGCTTTATAGTTTCTCTGAGGTCTGAATAATACTGTACTTGCCTTTTTATTTTATTGGCTTCTGATTCAGAGTAACCCAACTTATGCATTTCGTTAGCCACATTTGAATAGGCTCGTATCAACTTTACTACTGCCTTATATAAGCCTACTCTTTTTTCTTCTGTTTCTTTTATATCGTTCGGGTTTTCTGTATTGCCACAAAAGAATTTAATATAACTTGGCTCATCCTTTGGATGAACTGGTTCACACAATGCAATAAGAGCCTCTAGAGCTGTTTCAAGACGCTCCTTACTTTCTTTATGCCTGTCTTTTAGTAATCCTTTCACATCGTCTTCGTCGTAATTGTCAAAAGCTTGAGAAGTATAGTCAGTTATTGATTTCTGTAAGCTTTTAAATAAGTCTTTATAATCAATAATATAACCATAGTCTTTACCTTCTTTATCAATACGGTTTACACGACATATCGCCTGGAACAAACCATGATCCTGCATGCTCTTATCTATATACAAATAGGTAGCAGATGGTGCGTCAAAGCCAGTTAACAGTTTATCTACTACAATCAAGAGCTTCATTTTACTCGGCTCATTGATGAATTTTGCTTTTGCTTCAGCTTCAAACTCATCAGTAGATTTGCCATTGAGCATTTTGGTGTATATATCATACTTCAGCAGCTTATCAGTAGGATTATCCTCACCTGTTTCTTCTCCTTTTAAATCACCGTAATGTGGCTCATAAGAGGTAATAATCGCACAGTCTTTAAAGCCACTGCGTTGAAATAGTTCATAATATTTACATGCCTGAAATACTGAGCCAGAAACTAACATGGCATTTCCTTCCCCTGTTGAGAGTCTTGGCTTCACTTTAAAATCTTTAATAATATCAAAAACTATTTTTTCTAGCCTTGATTTAGAACCTAATACCTTTTGCATAGTTCCCCAACGTTTTTTGAGCTCTACCTTGGCAACATCTGTAAGACCCCTTGTTTCAGCTTCAAACCATTCATCAATGCTTTGTTGATCTGTTACAAATTGTTCTACATCTCTAGCTTCATATAATAAATCTAATACCACACCATCAGCAACAGCTTCATCAAATTTATATGGATTACCTATATATGGGCCAAATATTTCGATGGACTTTTGCTTGTCTTTTTTGAGTAGGGGAGTTCCTGTATACCCAATAAATAAAGCATCAGGCAATATCATTTTCATAGCATCGTGCAACTTCCCAGACTGAGTACGATGACATTCATCTACAAAGACATAAATATCTCCTTTGGCTTTAAAATCACTTCCAAGACTTTCTCTTAAATCTTTGATGTAAGAATCATAATCACCATCCTCCGAATTTCTACCAAATTTATGCACAAGGCTACATACCAACATTTCTGTTTTTTGGTTTAATACATTAATTAAATCACGACCGCTTTTGGTTCTATATATGTTTTCATCTACCCCTGTAAATAACTTTTGAATTTGATCATCTAACTCTTCACGGTCCGTAATAATCAGCACACGGCTGTCTTTTACATTTTCACGAATCCATTTGGTGAGCCATACCATGGTAAGTGACTTTCCAGAACCTTGGGTGTGCCATAAAATCCCTCCTTGTTTGGTTCTTACATTGGTTTGAGCCGCTTTAATTCCAAAGTATTGATTCGGTCGGCAGAGTTTTTTAACTCCCTTATCAAAGACTACAAAGTCATGTATCAATTCTAATAATCTGGTTTTTTCAAAAAGCTGAGTAGTATGCTTATCTAAGACATAATCAAAGTCTTTATCTAACTCTTCTTTCCAAGTTAGAAAATACTTTTCTGGTGTTTCTATGGTTCCATAACGAATGCCTTGAGTATCATTACCAGCTAGCACCAACTGCATTGTGGTAAAGAATTTGGGAATGAACTCATCTTTTTGATTGTCTAGATTTTGTCGAATGCCTTGTTCTATACTAACCTTACTACGTTTTAATTCAATAACTCCTAAAGCAATACCATTCACGTAGATAACTACATCTGGGCGTTTGGTATGTTTCCCTTGAACAGTAACCTCTTCTGCCACGCCAAATTGATTGCTCTCAGGGTCTTTCCAGTCAATAAGCCAAACAGTCTCTTTGGGTTGGCCTAATTCTTCAAGAACCGTAACACCATAACGTAATAAATGATAGACTTCTTTATTAGCTTCGTACAAACCACTAGATAAATTGTTAGCTGCTTTTACCAGTTTATCAATGGCTTTTTGTGCTTGTATAGCAGAATATCCTTTGCTGAGTAAGTAGTCTTTTAGAATATCCTCTTCAATGGCTTGTGTGCGTACCTCTTTTTCCCAATCACCAAGGTAGGTGTAGCCCAGTTCAGTTTGGAATAATTTTATAACTCTGTCTTGAGAGGCTCTTTCTGGTTTGCCTATATAGTTGCTCATATAAGTCTGGTTTTACCCGTTAATAATTCTTGCATCATGCCTTGTTTGATGGCTTGGTATTTTTCTTTTTTACTTTCTAATTGAGTGATTTCTGTATCCATATCGGAAAGAGTATTAGATATAGCCTTTTGCTCTTGAATTGAATTAGGGATTGGAAATGTAAATCCTGAAATTTGTTCTTGTGTCAAAGTAGGAACTACACCTCCTGCAACACTTGTTATTATTTGGTTTTGTATGATTTTATAAGACATCATATAAGACAAGTAATACCTATCAATTTTTACATTTTTTAAAACAACTAGCTGAGGATTTAAAGTAATCTTATGTGGCAGATTTTCAATTATTGCAGTTTTTCCCACCGAAGCAGTTTTAACTAAAACAATATCACCTTTTCTAATTTTTATTTCTGGTGACTCATGATATTTCATCCAAGAAATAAATGTTCCTTTTTTAAAATTAATTTTGTTATTAATTATGTTAGAAGGGCTTAAGGAAAGTGCACCACTAGCCTCATCTACTATGTCATTTACTGTATAACCTCTAAAGCCTATTCTTCCGAATATTTTGCAGACATTACCAATACTTTGAATCCCCCAATCAATAGGGATTTTTCCATAAATAGAATCAACAGTTTTAATATTATTATCATATCCTTTAATCCTAGTTTCTCCTGTAAGTAGTTGCTGCATGGCCCCTTGTTTAATGGCTTTCTTTTTGGTGATGGTTTGCTCCAAACTTGTTATTAAAGCATCTACATCACTCAAGGCGGTGGCTATGGCTTTTTGTTCGGTGAGGGTTGGGGGTAGTGGGATTTGATAAACCTTCAAATTCGACATTGAAATTGCAGGTTGAGCACCTGTTGATGTAATTCCCTCTAAATCTCCTTTTTGATAAATATTTTGTAAATATTGCCATACTAAAATGGTAGAATATTTTTTTTCGTCTATGCTTATCTTGAGGGCATTACCAGATAAAATTCCGACCTCGTGATTTAAAGGTAATATTGCACTCGCACCACAACGTGCTCCAATTTTTGCCATAACGATATCTCCGCCTTTTACAGCACTCCGTTTTTCCTGTTTAAATTTTAATTCATCAACATATAAATAATTATCTGCTTTAAAATATCCATTTGTCACATAACCACTTGTTATTATAGGAATACCCTTCTTTTTATAATGTTCTGTTTTAAGATTAGAACCAAATGGACCATCTACAATACCATATTTGACTCCAAATGGTGTCAAAGATTCAATTTTATGCAAATCCCAATCCCGAGGAATCAAGCCCACTTCCGTTTGCTTATACCCTTGTTTTGTAATTAGTTCCATACCAATCCCATGTTTTCAAGGTGAGCTACTACTTTTTCTTCCAGTGTATGGGTTTGGCTATCCAATTCGCCCATGGTATTTTCATAGCGGTCTGCTAATTCTTTAATTCTTCCTGTCAAGCGTTGTGATATGGCATCAATTTCGGTTTGTATGGCCGCTTGTAAACTCGCTAGCCATTTGTCTTCTACCACCAAGGTTCTTACTTCTGCTTCTGTAAGGACTTTAAATTTGGCTAAAGTGGCTTCATCAAATTCAGCAAGCTTCACTTTTAATTCTTTTTTAAGAGCTGCTACTTCCGTATGTAAGCCAATGTAAGTCGTTATTAGCTGAATGTCTTCAAGATATTCGCCCTGCTCATTACCCTCTATTAAAGCATGGATTTTCTCATCTAGTTGCGAATTCATGGCTTTGAGTTCTTTTTTAGAAGCAGCTAATGCTTTGATTAGAGTCACCCAGTTATTTAAAGTAGTCGTTTCTTCGTTACTTTCTTCTAAAACCTTGAGTCTGTCTTTAATGGCTTTTTGGGTGATTTTCCCTTTCGCATTTTTAACGCCATCAAAGAGCGATTGATTTTCTAAAGCTAGTACTTCTTCTGTTTCTGTTTCAATCGTTTTAAGTTGCTCTTTTCTTTTTGCATTGAGTTCAGGAAAATGCACCGCATAGGCCAATTCACTGTATTCGATAAGATTTTCCTTGGCCTCACCAATTTTAGTTACGTCATTAAGTGGGCCTTCATCACCACCATGCTCTTCCTCCATAGATGTAATCTCAGCATCTTTGGATTCTAATAAAGCTTCAAAGTCAGCCAGTTCTTTTTTCTCTTGGGCTAAAAATCGATTTACCACCAACTCATTTGGGATTAAATCACAAGTCCAGCCTTTATCTACTTCTTTTCCTTTTTTATTTTTTTCAATGACACGTTTTACGGTGGCAACCCATCCGTCCTCAATCAAGAGATATACATCATCTTTTAGGGTCTCGTTCCAGTAATCCAATAAATGCTGATACACATCATACCTAACCATCAGTGGCTTGTTGGTATAACGCTCTAATAAATCCTCAGCAATGGTTTTAACAAATGCCTTGGGCTTGGTGTTGGCATCAATCCCATTCATAATAGGATGGTTATGCTTGTGGTATTCTTCAAATAAAGCATCTAATTTCGCATTGTACTGCGTAAAATCTTGATGCTCATAAATGGTATTTTTTATGGCAGACTTCTCTACATTTAGTTTAGAATAGCCTTCTCTAATTTGCGTAAACAATTCTTTTCTAAGGTTGGGATACACCGTCCAGTACTCTTGTAGAGCATCAATGTCTTTTTGAGGTATACCACCACTTAAATGGGCATTTAAGTCTTGTATGTCCTCTGCTTCTTGTGTATCTATATAACGTGGGATGTTGAGGTTGTACTCATTCTTTTCTATCTCAGAAAAAGGTACAAAACGAGAATACTTCTCCACTTCCCACTGGTTGTTAAAAGCATCTACAATTTTATGCAGGTCTTGCTCTCGCAGTCTGTTCTTGTTACCATCCTTGATGTAACCCTTACTGGCATCCATCATAAAGACTCCTTCACGGCTCTCTGCATCCTCTTTATCTATCACAATAATACAGGCAGGAATACCTGTACCATAAAATAAATTGGCAGGCAAACCTATGATACCTTTTATCCATTTACGTTCCAGTATGTTTTTACGAATTTCGGCTTCAGCATTTCCCCTAAATAATACGCCATGAGGAAGAATAACTGCTCCCTTTCCTGTACTTTTTAGTGATGATATGATATGCAGTAAGAACGCATAATCTCCATTTTTGTCTGGTGGGATTCCGTAGCCTCTAAAGCGGTTGAATTCATCATCCATAGGGTTGATGCCACTCGTCCAATTCTTCACTGAAAAAGGAGGATTGGCTACTACGAAATCAAACCTTTTTAGTGTTCCATCTTTTTCTTTAAAGCTAGGAGAGGCAATGGTGTTTCCTCCAGAAATAGAAGCTTCTGGATAGCCATGTAGCCACATATTCATAATAGACAAACCTTTTGTGGCAATGTCTTTTTCTTGCCCATAGAGGGTTAAGCCATTGGGTGCTTCTTCAGCTACTTTTAAAAGCAAGGAACCAGAACCACAGGTAGGGTCGTAAGCGGTGTAAGAGGGTTTATCTGCTTTTTTTACATTAATAACCTTAGCGAGTATTCTAGATACTTCAGCAGGTGTGTAAAACTGTCCTTTACTTTTGCCAGATTCTGTGGCAAAGTGACGCATTAAAAACTCATATGCATCCCCGAGTACATCGTCGTCTTCAGCACGGTTATTTTTAAAGTTTAGACCGGGGTTTTCAAAAATGGCAATTAGCTTTGATAGGGTATCTACTTTTTCCTTGTCGCTGCCTAGTTTGTCATCGTCATTAAAGTCTACCAGTTCCATGGAACCTTCTAATCCGTTTGCTTGAAATAAGGGTCTGAGTATCTCTTTGTTGATTCTATCGCCAATGTCTGGCTGTCCTTTTAAAGCCACCATGTCTTCAAAAGAAGCTCCTTTTGGAATTTCAATCAAACTCATTGGATTACCTGCATACTTGTCGGATACATACTTTACAAAAAGCATGGTTAGCACATAGTCTTTATATTGTGAGGCGTCCATTCCGCCTCTTAACTCATCACAGCTGGCCCATAGGGAGCTGTATAATTCTGATTTTTTTATTGCCATTTAATCTATCTACTTGAAACAATTAATTCTTTTATATCTACATCCAAAATTTCTGCGATATCATTCAGAACTTCTAAACGAGGTTGCTGTCTATTTTGCACATACCCATTAACCATATTATAGCTCTTGCCAAGCTTATCAGCGAGCCAAATTTGCTTAATGCCTTTCTCTTTAAGTACCTCTTTGATACGGTTCATGGTTTACTAAATTAGTAAGCACAATATAACTAAAAACATCTCATTTTTCGATTACTTTTTAATTAAATCTTCTGCCAAATATCACAATTGCTAAAATAGTAGTCATACCAACAGATATGGGGGTTATTAAAGATTTTTTATTGGTTTCTTTGGGTCTTCCTGATCCAATTAATGACTCCGCAATTTTTAGGTGATTTTTATATTTCTCAACTTCTACCAATGCCTGTTTTAGAGCATAATTAGATTCATCGCGGTCGTGAATGGCTTTGAAAAAGCCTGAAATAAGAAACTTTATAAATACTTTTGATCTTACAGATAAAATCGGACTTGCTTAAATTATAAAGAGGCTCGATCTAAAAAGAAATGGTTTCAATATTATTTATTATTAAAAAAAGAGGATATTAATGTAACTGAAATAATTAGTAAGAGTAGAATTAACCCTAATTTATGATACATAGTCATATCAAAAAATCCCCCATTAAAAAGAGAATATATTGATTCAATAAGTATTAATAAGTACAACAAAAACCGAGACTTTGTAATTTTTAAATATTTCATAATTTATTTATTTTTAATACAACCCATACAGTCGCCAAACTCGTAGGTTGCCCATGCTGTACCAACCTCGCCTAGAGCCTTTTTTGCAATTTTTTTAATTGAAAAATACAATCTTTTTTTGAGTAAGTATTGTACCCTTTTTTTCCACCTTTTAATAAATCATCATATAATTTTACATCATTCAATTCTATCCATTTAATTCCTTTTTTGTTTTCTATAAATCCAAAAAAAGTAAAGCGATCATGACTTTTTATAGAGTTAGAAAATTTAGTGAGATTATATTCTTCTATTTTTTCTAAATCAGTGTAAGGACCTGCTATTAATAACTTATCCCATTCAAAGGAAGAAATAGTGTCTAACCTTAACAGAAACTCTTGCTGTGGTTTTTGTTTAGAAATATAATTATTAATTCGTTGTTCTATACTTCTTAATCTATTATCTTGACATGAAACCAAAATAAAAAAGCAAAAAATTAAAATTACATTAAATAGTAAAAAAAATATTTTTTTATAATTATATATTATTGACATTCTACTAAAATTTTAATTTGTCCTTTATTACTGCATGAATGGGAGTTTTTACGCCTCTTTGAAAACGGTGAGAAAAAACTTTTGAATGATAGTTTCATAATCTTACAACCTCAACCAAAATAAAAACGGCTTCTTTTTGATTAAGGAAGCCGATTTCATTTTTTATATTTCTATGATTTTACTTAATCTAGATAAAGCTAATAATGAAAATAGTATAATTGAAACTATATGATATTTTCTTTTATAATTTTTGCACTCAATATCTTCTTTAGAAATACTTATTTTAATAGTTGCATAAAGATTGTATAGTGCAACAGTTAAAAATAATACGAATATAATTTTATTCCACATAATATAATTTTTTAAGTTAAAAAGCCCCCATACAATCTGCAAAATCAACAATTGCAAGAGCAATACCAATAGGACCTAATGCTTTCCCCCCAACTTTTCTCAATAATTTTAAAGCTCCTTTTTTTCCTAATTTTTTAATTCCACCTTTGAGCGCATTTACTGCTGCATTAACGCCTAAAGCTTCTAACACACACCCTCCGATACCACTTTGCGCATAAGCAGATTCAACAAAAAGATTTGAAAAATTAATAGCTGTTTGAGAATTATCATTATCCCTAATATTTAGTAGAGCTAGACCAGCAATTACTAATCTTGGGTCATTTTTAGATCCGAAAATTTCTATCAAATCATTTTCTTCAACATCAAAGGCTAAAAGAAGTTCTTTTGTTCCATCTATTAAAGGGTTGATCATTTTTTTAGCTTCATAATCGTTTTCTCCTTTCCTAAAACTAGAGTTTAAATTTTTCTCTTTTATATTAGTTTTTACAACGGGGATTGTTTGTTTTAATATATTTTCAAATTTTTCTAAAGCTAATTCTTTTTCTGATATTGAAAATATATTGTCATCCGTTTGACAAGCTTGATTTAAAAAAACGATACCAAAGAATAATAATTTAATTGTAAAGATTGCAAACACACCTTTTGCAAATTTGTTTATACCTTTTTTCATAATTTGTATTTTTTAGGGGATTTTCTTTTTTAATTTTTTAGAAACTCCAAAGGGTTGTATTTTTTTATACGGTTTCGATGTCCGCTTTTTCGGTTTACTTTTTGTTTTATTTCGGGTTCAACGTTTCACATGATCCGAAGCTTGGGAGGTGAGCCCATCTATTACCAGTTTTTTTCAAACATAAAGAGAAATTTAATCTATGTCAATCCCTGAAAATGGGGTTTTTTTATCCCTGAAAACAGGGAGTTTTATTCTCTTTGATTGTTGAAAAATTACGAATAAAAAACAGTCAATAGAGGTAAAGAATCTCTATTTAGATGAAATGGTTTTCTTATACGGTAAAAGAATATAAAGCCTCTTTATTACTTCATAAATGGGAGTTTTTACGCCTTTTTGAAAACAGGGAGAAAAAAAATAGAAAGAATCAGCCTATAGTTCAATTAGCCGAGAATATCCTTCGGTTTTTCTCTAGTCTCCCGCCTAGGAAATGCCCTGACGCTGATCTTTCAGAGCAGCGGTCTTAAAAATAAAAAATCTGCTCAAGCAAGCCAGGTCGCTTCGTCGTGGAGTAGAGGCGAGTAAAGTCGAACTATTTTGGGGAGGACATTCTATCTTTTCAAAAAAATTGACAAATTAGTTGTCAAATTTCTTCAATAAAGCAGGTAAATAAAAGATATCTGTAACCAGAGCAACCGCTACTGTTACCGCACAAAGCAACCCAAAATCTCTGACTGAAGGCACAGCGCTCGAGGCAATAATTAAAAAGCCAGCAACCAGTGCAATTGTAGTTGAAAATAAAGCAGTTCCTGTGTAATGCATCGCGCTATTCATCCGTTTTTCAGCTGAACCCTGAACTTGGTTGCTTTTTCGATATTTATAAACCAAATGAATTGTGTCATCCATTGCAATCCCTAACATAATTGGAGTAATCATTGCTGTTGTAACATCTAGTGGGATGTCTAAAATGCTCATTAATATCGCTAAAATTGTTAGTGGTAATAAGTTAGGAATCAATATCAAAATCGTAGTGCGTAGGTTTTTTATAAAAATTAGCAAGCACATAAATGCCACAAAAAAAGCAGCAAAAAAGGATTTGAATTGAGTTTCTAGAATAAAACTATTTAACTGAGCAAAAACGACTGCAAATCCATTAATCTTAAGATTGTAATTGTTCGTGTCAAAAGAAGTTTCAAAAGCTATTTTTATGTCATCCAATACTTGATTGAGTTGTGATGTACGACCTTCCATGAGCGTTAAGGTAAACCCTGCTGTCGTCAAATCTTCGGAGAATAATTTAAAAAAACTATTGTCCTTTACATCAACTCCGGAAAGTATACTTTTCAACTTCTTTTCAGTTACAAGCGATCGAAATAAAGCGGGAATGGGTTTTTCTAAAAATTGTTTGATATTAACCACCGAAACAGGATTAGAAATAAATTTATTTAACTCTAATTTTTTTTGAAATTTTTCTAAGCATTTCAGCGCTTCTTTATTCAAAATAACATCACCGTTATGTGTAGAAATGTTTATTTGTAAACGGTTACTTCCTCCGAGTTCTACTTCTACTTTTCGTAAATCTTGCTTTGCCTTTCCTTCAGCCAAAAGATTACGAGAATTTGTATCTATTTTAATTTGAAAAATAGCATAAAAACCAATTAATAAAATAGTGGTAAAACCAACAATTATTGTATGCTTATAATCCCAAGTTATTCGATTCAACCAGTGAATAAATGCTCGTTGATTCCAACGTTTTAAGCTTAGTATGGGCTTTGCTTTCTCAAAATTTAAATTCATATAACTGAATCCAATAATGGTAATAATATACACAAGAATGAAGCTTATGACTAAACCTATACAAGTAAAAACCCCCATATTTTTGAAAGCAGGTAATGGTGACAAATACAAGGCAAAGTAACCAACAAATGTGGTAAGAGTTGTATAAAAACACGGCGTTATACTTTTACGGATAGCAACTGCTAGTAAGTCAATTTTAGTCAATGTATTGTTTGCCAACCCCTCTTTGTGGTAAATATTTATAATGTGAACAGCATCACTAACGCTATATACCATTAGGATTGTTGGAATAAGCATTGATATCATATTTAGTGCAAAGCCTTGTGAGGTAATTAGCCCAAAAAGCAAGCTTATGGGGATCGCAACAGATAATAAGGAAATGATTAAATAGCGCATACTTGGCAATAAAAACAGTAGCATTATAGTGATCACCACAATCGTTAACACTCCAAAGATTAAACTCTCCTTATAAATTCCTTTGCTATATGCCTCATTTAAAACTGGAGGTCCAGTCAAATAGTGATGCTCATAAAGGGTTTGAATAACTGTTCTTATTTCTTCAACAATCACTTGTCGCTCTTCTTCGACTGTTGACGTTGGGTTAAGTTGAATATAAAAAAACTGATTTTTATAATCTTTGGTAACTAATTGAGAAGTAATATTAGGTAATTTTGAGAACAGACTTTTTAGACCCTTTTCACTTCGTTTTGAATTATACAAGCCATCAAAATAAAGGGTGTTGTTTGCATAGATAGGATACTTAGCTTTAGCCAAACTATACGATGTTTGTACATATGGTAAATCCTCAATACGTTGGTGTAACTCTTTTAATGATATAACTTCTGTTTCACCAATGGCATTTTCTACCGGTAACATTGCAATAAAAATTTCATCGGAACCGAAATTTTTCTGATAATCGATATAGGCACGATAGCTGGGATCATCTTCCAAAAACCAGATGCCAAGCGAATTGTTAACGCTTAATTTAGTTAAGGTATGATATCCGGATAGCCCCATAGCAAGTGCCAAAATAGCCATAATTGCTATTCTGAATTTGATAATCGTTGCTATGATTTTTCTTAATCTTTCCATATGTGTTATAGCAAAAGCATCCTAATTGCTGTAGGACAATCAGCTTGCAACTTTCTGATGGTGCTAAACTAACTACTAAAAGAATTAATCACTCCTTTCTGTATTGTTGAGGTAATTAGATAATATAAAGACTCTATCAGCGACGCTAAGATAAATAATGATTTTTTTATTCTTATAATGCACCAGATGCACGAAATGAGGTTTTAAAAATAACTTTTTTTTTACAAAAAATACATTAAAACATTCTAGTTGTACAATCATCGTACAAATTTAGATATTAAAAAACTCAATCAATCGATTATTAATTAGTTGAGGTATAATAAAGTGGAGACGCCAAGAATACCCTTCGGTTTTTCTCTAGCCTCCCGCTTAGGAAATGCCCTGACGCTGATCTTTCAGAGTAGCGGTCTTATAAATAAAAAATCTGCGCAAGCAAGCTTGGCAGATTTTTTTGTTTTAATCCCAGATTGCGCCAGGTCGCTTCATCGTGGAGCCAATAGGAGTGAAGTCGAACTATTTTGGTGAGGATTTGGATTTATTTTAAGTCCAAAGCCATAGCTAATATTCTTATCAATTTTTTCATACTTATCATCTATTTTTTTAGATTAACCCTTTAACGGTTTGTGTGTGGTGTCGTAGCGAGGCTAAGAGCTATGCATTATATACATTGTAGGCATTTCGTTTTTTATTTATTTTTTAATGAATTTAAGTGTATTTAAATCATTAATTCTTAAAAGATATACACCACTGTTAATGTTATGTATGTCTATACTGCCTTGATTTATATTATCATCAAAATCACCACTTTTTATTAATTGTCCTCTCAAATTATAGATTTTGAAATTTATCAACTTTAAGTCTTTCAATTTAATATTTAGTTGTTGTGATGATGGGTTTGGAAACAAGTCTAAAGTATATTGATCTAAATCTAACTTTGAAATACTTAGAGTAGTAGAACCATCAAGAAAAGCGTCCATGGCAACAGACGGACTCCCATCTTCATTCCAAGCGCCATTAGGATAGAATGTAAATGGTTGGTGAGCAATCGGTTCCCAATAAAAGACCCCCAAACCTTGAGCTTGCCTTACGCGCTCTATCATATAAACAATATACTGATAAGTGATGTCTGGTCTAGAATTAGAAAAACCAATTTCTACTAATATCGTATCCTTATTATAGGTATTTTTGATGTTGATCATATTATCATAGGTTTGATCTACTAAGTCCTTCCAATTGTTTTCTTGAGGATATAATGACATCCCTATTATATCTATATTATTTGAATTGAGTCCGTTATTTATCAAACCACCAATATTCCAATTGTACATACCTTGTTCGTGACCGTTAGAAAGATGTAGTATTGTTTTTATGGATGCATCGAATGTTTTCACAGCATTAGAACCCGCATTTATAAATTTAGCATAATTAGAAAAGCCACCTATCGAAGCCTTACCATTGTCCCATAGCATACCATCATTGGTTTCATTACCTATTTGAACCCATTGAGGTGTAATATTCACAGCTGCTAGAGCATTTAATATATCTGTTATATGATTAGCTACTGCTGTCTCCAACTGAGAAACTGAAAAATTAGCCCAAGCTGCTGGTTTGGTTTGTTGGCCTGGATCTGCCCAATGATCACTAAAATGAGTACAAATCATAATATTCATGCCTTCTGCATCAGCCAATTGGGCTTTTGTTACCATATCATCAATATCGCACCAGCCATTTGCTGGAGAATTATCAGGATCTACCCATACTCTTAATCGAACTGCATCCAAATCATAATCCTTCAATAAAGGCATTAATTGTCTGGGGTTTCCATCGTTATCTTGCCAAGAAATACCTTCAGATTCCATTTCAGTCATCGAACTAATGTCTGCCCCTTTGCTAATTGGGAACGTACTAAAATTATAGGGAATCTCATTCACTGTTTCTAATGACGATGTATTCAAATAATCAGTGCTAGCCAGTTCATTCCATGTATTGGTATAAAGTTTAGCTGTAATCTGATAATAATGTCCGGCTTCTAATTCATTTGATAAAGGATGAATGGCTCCCACAAAAAGATTTGCAGATAAAGACACATCTGTTCCTGCGGTTTGATTCACGAAATCAACTCCGTCAATCTTTCTAACAAATTGATTGTTCTCATCCAACTCGTGTAATCCGATATAAAAATTATTACTTGTAGCACCAGACTCACTTGTATATTTAATATCTACTGTTAGTTCACCACCTAATAGTGGACTTACTTCTAAGGGATTATTAAAAGAAATTACTTCAATAGATTGCGCTTCAACATAAACAGTGCATAAGCATAAAATAATAAAAAAAATATTTTTAAATTTTACCAAGATTTTTTCGTTTTAGGATACACATAATTTTTAAGAGGAATCCAAATTTGATAATTAAAGTTTTTCTTTTCCATGAACTTAAGCCAGGGATTTTTTTATGAAATAACATACTTTTTCTTCTCCCTTTTTTCTGTTGCCAGAGGAACTCCTATTACTTATCATATTTTTATAAATTTAATCAAAAAATATTCCCTAAAATAAAATTTATTTTAGGGAATAATGCCGTGGAGACGCCGAGAATCGAACTCGGGTCCAAACAAGCAGCCAAAAAGCGTTCTACATACTTAGTTCTTTCTTAATTTTCGACTAAAAGCTGATTAAGAACAATCCATTTTTAGCTTAACTTCTTTAGTTTCAAAAACCCGTCAAAGTTCCAGGTTTTCTATATTTACTTTTACGATGCCCAAAAGTGAAACGCCGTAAATCAAGGCTTTTCGCGGACATAAAGCTTTCCCGCCTTGCGGGACTAGGCCAATCCTACTATGATTCGGATTAAGCAGCTAAAGCGTAGTTATCTTCGCCGTTTAAAAAGTTGAAATCAGTTTTACAAGTATTATTTCATGCCTTGGTATGCTTACTAATTCACTGTCCTTGCTGTCAAAACCAGTCGTCCCCCTGTTCTAAATTTACTTCAGAACCTTAGATCTAATGAATAAGAACACAAAAGTATGAAAATGAAACCGATTAACCATTTGCGCATCCTATCTAAATGCGCTAATTTTGGTAAAATTCAATTTTATGAAATTTGGAATTATAAAAGAACGCAAAAACCCACCAGATAGAAGAGTCGTATTTTCTCCGTTAAAATTAAAAGAATTCAAGGATAAATTTCCCGAAGCAATACTAAAAGTAGAGCCTTCAACCATCAGAGTTTTTTCTGATGATGCTTATCAAGAAAAAGGGATAGAGCTTTCCGAAAGCATGACCGATTGCGATGTTTTAATTGGAGTAAAAGAAGTGCCAATTGAGGCTTTAATTCCAAATAAAAAATATTTTTTCTTTAGCCATACCATTAAAAAACAACCCTACAACCGCGCATTAATTCAGGCTGTTCTCCATAAAAATATAGAGTTGTATGATCACGAAACGATTGTCAAAGATAATGGCATGCGCTTAATTGGTTTTGGACGGTATGCAGGGATTGTTGGAGTATACAATGGTTTTAGAGCGATAGGTTTGAAACTAAATACCTTTCATTTACCGAAAGCATCAACATTAGATGGGCAACCAGAATTAATCTCAAAATTGAATAGCTTTCAGTTGCCAAATTTTAAAATTCTTTTAACAGGAAACGGAAAGGTTGCTTATGGTGCCAAAGAAATGCTAGATGCAATGAAGATTAGAGAAGTATCTGTAGCCGAGTACCTTCAGCATACTTATGAAGAGCCTGTGTATTGTTTGGCAGATGTTCTGGATTATAACAAGCGCAAGGATCATCAGGTACTGGATAATTTTGATTTTTACGAACATCCAGAAAATTATCAGTCAGATTTTATGCGTTTTGCCAAGGTCACCGATTTCTTTATTGCCGGTCACTTTTACGGGAATGGAGCTCCTTATCTATTTACTAGGGATGATGCGAAATCTAAGGATTTCAAAATCCAATTTGTAGCCGATATTTCTTGTGATGTAAACGGACCTGTAGCTTCAACGCTTAGAGCATCTACGATTGCAGCACCTATATATGGTTATCATCCCGAAACTGAATCTGAAGTAGATTATACAAATAAAGAGGCGATAGTTGTGATGGCGGTCGATAATCTACCTTGTGAATTGCCAAAAGATGCGAGTGAAGGTTTTGGGGAGCTGTTTTTAGAGCATGTGATTCCTGCTTTTTTTAATAAGGACAAAGACGGCATTTTACAACGTGCAAAAATGACAGAAAAAGGAAAACTCACCCAACGTTTTTCCTATTTACAAGCCTATGTTGACGGAAAAGAGTAAATGACTGGAGACCAACAATTTTTGATCGATTTAGCGAAAATGAAAATGCCTTTTGGGAAATACAAAGGTCGTTTTTTGATTGATTTACCAGAACATTATGTTGTTTGGTATAAAACGAAAGGTTTTCCTAATGGAAAATTAGGCAAACAAATGGAGTTGGTCTATGAACTTCAATTAAACGGACTTGAAGACATTGTCAGAGAGCTAAGGAAAAGATATTAGTACCTGACTGCAATTCCATATGCTATGTGTGCAATCCCAATGATAGAGAGGGATGCATACCAGTAGCTTGGAATTAACAAACAAATAACTGCTAAAAAAATACTGAGGCCAGATAACACCAACAGATTTTTACGTTGTTTGTTCATAGATAGTGCTAATAAGCCTCCATAAAGAATCAGAAAAACAGGAGTGAGGTAGTTTATAAACCCCAGATTCATCAGTATTATTAATACAGAAAAAATTACGATTACTTTAAAAATATAGTTTCGAAATGCAATTTTAGTTTCGGTATTCCATAGCTTGTAATCAAATTTTTTCGCAGTTCTTCTGCCTCCAAAAAATAAGGCCAAAGTAGAAAATAGAAACACAAAAAAAAGGAGTGCCAAGATTGCTATTTCGACAATTTGAGGAGATAGCATTCCCATTGGGTTGTCATCGATTAGAAAGCCTTCTACGATCGAATTTATTAAAGATCCTGCAATAAAAAAATACAATCCAATTAGAATGCTTGTAAAACCTTTTAAAGAAAAATTACTTTCAAAAGTATCGTGCATATCTTCAGTATATATTTGCTAATATACAAAAATCAAACCTACCTTGGTATTACTGATAGATCAACCAAAGTTAGCTCTTATGTTAAAAAGGAGCTTTAAAATTGAAAAAGTTATAGGTTTGAAATGGTTTTTCTGATCGCGACTAAATTTGTTAGCAAAGCTTCCAAATTATCCAAATGCAGCATGTTCGCACCGTCACTTTTGGCTTTTGCAGGGTCGAAATGAGTTTCTATAAACAATCCATCTACGTTGTTTACAATTCCAGCTCTTGCGATGGTCTCAATCATATCGGGTCTTCCTCCAGTAACACCAGCCGTTTGATTGGGTTGTTGAAGTGAGTGAGTCACATCTAAGATGGTTGGGGCAAATTCTCTCATTTCAGGAATGCCTCTAAAATCGACAATCATATCTTGGTATCCAAACATGGTTCCTCGATCTGTGATCCATGCTTTGTCGGAGCCAGCATCTTTTACTTTTTGGACTGCGTGTTTCATGGCACCAGGACTCATAAATTGTCCCTTTTTTAAATTCACAACTTTACCTGTTTTTGCTGCTGCAACGACTAAATCTGTTTGACGAACTAAGAAAGCAGGAATCTGTAAAACATCGACATATTCAGCGGCTTTTGCTGCATCTGAAACTTCATGAATATCTGTTACTGTTGGGACTCCAAAAGTTTCAGAAACTTTACGTAAAATCTTCAAGGCTTTTTCATCTCCAATTCCTGTAAAACTATCAATTCTACTTCTGTTTGCTTTTTTAAAACTTCCTTTAAAAATATATGGAATTTCTAATTTATCAGTAATAGTAATTACTTTTTCAGCAATTCTTAGAGCCATTTCTTCACCTTCTATGGCACAAGGACCAGCAAGTAAAAAAAAATTATTTGAGTCTGTATGTTTTATGTTTGGAATTTCTGAGATCATCATTCGTTCAAATTTTGGTCAAAAATACGAAATTAAATTAGCTATATTTAACCTTTTAAAATCAAATGTACATGAAAATAAAAGCAATACTGATTTTTTTATTTATGGGACTAATTTCTTGCCATAACAAGAAAACAACAATCTCAACAGTAGCAGCTTCTAGCGAATATAAAATAGACTCAAATACGGTAAAAAAGCATCTGTATACATTAGCTTCAGATGAGATGGAGGGAAGAGCTACTGGAACTGTGGGTATAGAAAAAGCCGCAGTATACATTGAAGACGAATTTGAACGAATAGGTCTTTCTCCTTTTAAAGATTTAGAAACGTTCAGACAAACCTTTACTTTTCTAAATAGCAGCACTAAAAAAGAGATAACCGCAAGTAATATTATTGGTGTTTTAGAGGGGAAAAGTAAAAAAAATGAATTTGTGATCATTTCTGCTCATTATGATCATCTAGGAATTTTAAAAAAAGAAGGGCAATTAGATCGTATTTATAATGGGGCAAATGATAATGCTTCTGGAGTGACAGGTGTATTGGCACTTGCAGAATATTTTAAAAATAAAAATATAAACGAGCGAACCATTGTTTTTATCGCTTTTACAGGGGAAGAAATGGGGTTAATGGGCTCTACCCATTTTGGAAAAGGAATTGACCCTAAAAAATTTGTTGCTGGAATCAATTTAGAAATGATAGGAAAAATTCCAAGCTCTGGTCCAAATACAGCTTGGTTAACCGGCTTTGATCGTTCTGATTTTGGCAAAATTATTCAGCAAAATTTAGAAGGATCTCCTTATCAATTATTTCCTGATCCCTATGCAACATATAATTTATTTTTTAGATCAGACAATGCTTCTTTGGCACGTTTAGGAGTGCCTTCTCATACTTTTTCAACCACACCCATAGATACAGATAAAGAATATCATCAAGTATCGGATGAGGTGGAAACTCTAGATATGACAGTAATTACCCAAACAATACAAGCAGTTGCGAGGGGAACAGAAAGTATTATCAATGGGACAGATACACCCACAAGAGTGGTTCTAGACGAACAATAACTTTTTATTTTAGCTCTACAGACAATTTATATTATCCAAAGCTTTTGTATTTTTACCTTTTTAAAAAGACCTTTTAATGAACATACATTTTATTGCCATTGGTGGAAGCGCTATGCACAACTTAGCCATTGCCCTTCACCAAAAGGGATACCAAGTATCTGGGAGTGACGATACCATTCACAATCCTTCCAAATCTCGTTTAGAAAAGCATGGTTTATTACCTGATGCGTTTGGATGGTTTCCTGAAAAAATTTCTTCAGACTTAGAAGTGATCATTCTTGGGATGCATGCAAAAAAAGACAATCCCGAATTGTTAAAGGCCCAGCAATTAGGATTAAAAATCTACTCCTATCCTGAGTTTTTGTATGAGCAATCGAAAGATAAAACTCGCGTTGTTATTGGAGGTTCCCATGGAAAGACCACCATTACTTCCATGATTTTACACGTGTTAAACTACCATGAAAGAGAAGTGGATTATATGGTTGGAGCCCAATTAGAGGGCTTTGAAACCATGGTACATTTAACAGCAGAAAATGATTTTATTGTGTTGGAAGGAGACGAATATTTGAGTTCTCCCATAGACAGACGTCCTAAGTTTCATTTATACAAGCCAAATATTGCTTTATTAAGTGGAATTGCCTGGGATCATATCAATGTTTTTCCAACTTTTGAAAATTATACAGACCAATTTGCAATTTTTACAGATTCGATGATTCACGGAGGAAGTATGATCTATAACGAGGAAGACGAAATTGTAAAAGAGGTCGTTGAGTCTTCGGAAAACCATATTAAAAAATATCCCTACACTACCCCAAATCATTTTATTGAAAATGGGATTACTTATATAGAAACTGCTGAAGGAGATCTTCCTCTTGAAATTTTCGGAAAACACAATTTACAAAACCTCGCTGGAGCAAAATGGATTTGTCAGCACATGGGTATTGATGAAGATGCTTTTTATGAAGCCATTGGAAGTTTTAGCGGAGCAAGCAAGCGTTTAGAAAAAATTGCAGTAACCCCTTCTACAGTAATTTTTAAAGATTTTGCACACTCACCTAGTAAAGTAGCCGCAACTACTAGGGCCGTAAAAGATCAGTATTCAGAGAGAACTGTATTGGCTTGTTTAGAATTGCATACCTATTCTAGTTTGAATGCTGAATTTTTATCAGAATATAAAGATTCATTAAAAGCTGCAGATACTGCCGTGGTTTTTTATTCTCCAAAAGCAGTAAAAATTAAGCAATTAGAGGCTGTTACGGCCCAACAAATAGCGAAAGCTTTTCAGAGAGACGATTTAATTATTTATACCCATCCACAAGAGTTCAAAGATTTTTTATTTCGTCAAAATTTAGACAACGTAGCCCTTGTTTTAATGAGTTCTGGAAATTATGGAGGATTGGATTTTGAGGAGGTAAAGAGGTTGGTTTAGTTTTTTTAAATCAAATTATGTTAATGAGTTTTTGCGTTATCGAACTTTGAAATACAATTCCTCTCCAAGAGGATTTGAGAAAAGGTCAAATTACTAAAGAAGATAATCAAAAGTAGCGTATTTCTGATTTTTATTTACCAATGTCACTTTAATGATCATCGATAATACGTAAAAAAAATAAAGCTCAAGTATAAAATTACCATTAATTAATCCGTTGAATGTCAACTTAAAAATGAAGAAAATTCATAAGTAGCATAAAATTTAGTATCTTTACTAAAATTGAAACTAGAAAAAGAAAAAGAGTATCTCTCCGTCATGATATCCAAAATAATCTTGGAGTCATTTTATTAAAAATAGCGATGCCTTTTTGTAACGTAAATGAGGTGCAAATACAAGTGTGTATATACTAAGAGTGTATTTCATATATACTTTTGTAGGTTTCAATAAGATAATGTTGAAATGCTGATTGCTATGAATTTCTTATCACGTAAACAACGTCTGTGTAAAAGAGGGATGGATCTTTTTTTGTCGATACTCCTTTTGCCTGTTTTGATCCTTCCAATCCTTGTTTTAATCATAGGAGCAACCATAGATACCCAAACTTTTGGGTTGTTTTTTCAAAAAAGGGTAGGCCAGCATGGAGTTTTATTTACGATTTACAAAATTAGAACCTTTCAGCATACTGGAAAAATTACAAACTATTCAAACAAAATAAGAAGATTCAAATTCGATGAATTGCCTCAAATAGTCAATGTTTTGATGGGTCAAATGAGTTTTGTGGGCCCGAGACCAGATCTGCCAGCACTCGTAGCGACATTAAAAGAACCCGAGCGAATTATTTTATCTCTAAAACCTGGTTTAACAGGCCCTGCTTCTTTATGCTATTTTAATGAAGAAACAATACTGGACAAGCAAGACGATCCCGAGGTATATAACGAATCGGTATTGTATCCTGCAAAAACTCTTATCAACATGAATTATATAAAAAAGTACCAACTTTTAAATGATGTAAAATATATTTATAAAACCTTGCTACATGTATTCCAAAATATGGCTTTCTAAACCTCATTTTAGCAATGAGAATTTCGATATCATCAAGAAAACAATAGCTTCCAATTGGGTAAGTTCTGTGGGACCAAATATTGCTTCTTTTGAAACATCTATAGAAAGAATATTGGAGCATAAGGCTGAGGTAGTTGCGCTCAATTCAGGTACATCTGCCATACATCTCGCATTAAAATTATTAGAGATTGGACCTGGCGATGAGGTGTTTTGTCAAACATTTAGTTTTTGTGCTACAGTGAATCCAATATTGTACTGTGGAGCAACTCCTGTTTTTATTGGAAGTGAAAAAGAAACATGGAATATGTGTCCATTTTTTTTAGAAGAAGCCATAAAAGATCGATTGAAAAAACAGAAAAAACCGAAAGCAATATTAGTGGTAGATTCTTATGGAATGCCCGCAAAGTGGGATGAAATTATAGCCATATCTCGGAAGTATGAAATTCCAGTCATCGAAGATGCTGCTGCCGCTCTTGGATCTAGGTATAAAGGACAAATGTGTGGTAGCTTTGGCGATTTTTCTATCTTTTCATTTAATGGGAATAAAATCATTACTACTTCCGCGGGAGGTGCTTTAATCTGCAGAGAGAAACATATTAAAGAGCGCGCCATTTATTTGGCAACTCAGGCCAAAATAGAGGGGTTTGTTCATGGGGAAGTAGGATTCAATTATAGAATGAGTAATGCCTTGGCGGCCATTGGACTGGAGCAATTGACAGTTTTAGAAAAAAGAGTCCAACAAAGAAGAGAAAACCACTCTAGATACCAATCCCTCCTTGAAGCTTTAGATGGTTTTGTGTTACAAGAGGAAATTAACACCGATTTCTATGCAAATTTTTGGCTAAACTGTATCCGAATAGACACTTCTTTGATTTCTAAATCAATAATTTTAAATGCTTTTTCTAACTATAATATTGATGTGCGATCCTTGTGGTGTCCACTGCATCACCAACCCTATTTAAAAGGAACCTTGTATTACGGAGATCACTTCAGTCAACGGCTATATGATACTGGATTGTGTTTGCCTTCTAGTTCTAATTTAACTTCTGAAGAATTTCATAGAATTGCTCAAGTTTTTACAACTCTACTAAAATAAAAAACCATGTTAGAAGCTTTTTTTACAGAACAAGCACTTCAAAAAAAAACACCTTTTATGAAGGAAGCTTTTTTTAATAAATATCAAAATGAGTCTATTTTGATAACGGGTGCCGGAGGATCTATTGGGAGAAAACTTGTTGAAACTCTTATTGGAATCAATTTCAAACACATGATTCTTATAGATCAGTCTGAGTTTAATTTATTTCAATTAAAACATTATGATTTCTCCAAGTATGTTCAGTTGGAAATTGCTGACATCAGAGACCGCAGAAAGATGGAACATCTTATGCAGATATACAGACCCAAACTCGTTATTCACACCGCTGCCTATAAACATGTCTCTCTGTTAGAAAAGGATATTTATGAATTTATAAGAGTAAATATTGAAGGAACCATCAATGTTTTTAAATCTTCGCTAAATCATGGTGTCTCAGATTTTATTTTTGTTTCTACCGATAAAGCGGTGAACCCGGTTAATAAAATGGGACTTTCAAAAATGCTTGCAGAGTTATTCTTGGAATCGTACTTTCTCTCTACAAAAATGCAGATAAAAATTGTACGATTTGGAAATGTGATCAATTCTAGTGGATCTGTCATCCCCACTTTTCTGAAGAATATAAATAATGGGGAAGCTATTGAGGTTAGAAATAAAAACACAGAAAGATATTTCATATATGATGATGTTGTGGCAAAAAACATTTTACACATTGCGATTGAAAATACCCATGCAATCTATCTATTAGAAATGAATGCACCCTTAAAAATCCTTGATCTGGCCATTTATATCAAAGAAATAAGAAAGTCAAACAGCGCTATAAAGATCGTCGATCTTCAAAACGAAGAAAAACTTACAGAGGAATTATTAAATTTTGACGAACACCTCGAAAAAACTCTTTATGAAGATTGTTATTGTGTTAAGAAGGGATTACTTCCCAATAAGAAACTTCGCAAAGAAATAATGAAGATCGTTAAACATAATAAAAAGTGGGAATTTAAAAGAGTGGGCAAACAATTACTAAAATGGACTTCTTCTACTAGGGTAAACTTCATTTCAAAATATTTTATCCTTTCCTCACCCTTATATCCAGAAAAACAGGATTATTAGGTTTTTTTATTTTTTTTACACCGAAAACGATTGAGTTTTTGATTGTTGTTGTGTATGATACATACTTGTAATATATTTGATTTTAAATTGATTTTAAGATGATATTAATTGCAGACGGAGGTTCTACAAAAGCAGATTGGATTGCTTTAAACACAAACAAAGAAGAAGCATTTAGAGTGAGGACCCTTGGGTTAAATCCAGCAATTGTACCTCAAGAAGAGTTGTACAATAGAATCATTAATATGTTTCAATTGATGCATGTAAAGGATGAGGTTACAGAAATTCATTTCTACGGAGCCGGTTGTGGTACTCCAAAGCCCATTGAAATTTTAAAAACAATTTTAGAATCGATATTTGTAAATGCAAAAGTTTTTATTGCTGAAGATATGTTGGCTGCCGTCTATGCTGCTGCTGGTAATAAGCCAGCTTTGGTATGTATTTTAGGAACCGGATCCAATAGCTGTTATTATAACGGGGAACAAATGGAGATGATGACAGCCTCTTTAGGTTATATTTTAATGGATGAGGCAAGTGGTAATTATTTTGGAAAAAAATTAATTGTCGATTACTATTATCATAAAATGCCTAAGAAAATTGCAGAGAAGTTTCAAAATGAGTTTGATTTAGATGCAGATCATATCAAAAAGAATTTATACCGAGTGCCAAACCCAAATATGTATTTAGCCACCTTTGCTAAATTCATGTTTGAGTTTAAAGAAGAAAAGTATATTAAAAAAATTATTAAAAAGGGATTTCAAGAATTTTTTAAGTACAGAATTTTACCTTACAATAAAACAGCAGAAACCCCCATTTATTTTATTGGTTCCATCGCCTATTACTTCAGAGATATCCTAGAAAAAATTGCACATAAGAACAATTTAGAAATCACAGATGTCATCCAGCGACCTATAGATAATTTACTCGAATACCATAAAAATAATATCAATCAATAATCACCAGAAGTCTTTCTAGTTGCATTCCTCTAGAACCTTTGATTAAGATCGATTGACTTTGTAAGGGATTGGTTTTTAGAGTGACAAACAATTCTTCAAAAGTTTTAAATAGTTGAGAGTTTGCTTTTGTTTGATAAAAATTTTCACCAACAAAATATGCGTTCTCAAAATTTAGTTTTTCAACAAGATCTATGATTATTTGATGTTCTACCAAACTGCTTGCTCCCAACTCAAACATATCGCCTAAAATTACTGTTTTTTTATGTTGATCCATCAATTTAAAATTCTCTATTGCAACTTTCATACTAGACGGATTTGCATTGTAAGCATCTAAAATAATATGATTGGACTGTTTTTTAATAATTTGCGAACGGTTGTTTTCTGGAATATAGTGTTCTATTGCATTTTTTATTTCAACTGTCGAAACTTTAAAATAGTTTGCAATTGTAGCGGCAATAGCAATGTTAGTATAGTTATAATTTCCAATGAGGTGGCTCTCTATTTGAGTTCCATCAAAAGAGATTTTTACATAAGGGCTTGCTCCTAAAAATTTCAAATGACTCGGGAAAGAAATGCTTGTTGCATTTTTTGTGTTTTCAACTTGAAGTATGTCTTTTGGATTTATAAAAGCCGTTTTATTATTCTTTTCCAGAAAAGAATACAATTCACTTTTTCCTTTGATAACGCCTTCAAGCCCGCCAAAACCTTCTAAATGAGCTTTGCCAAAGTTTGTGATGTATCCAAAATCTGGTTCACAAATACTACATAAAAATTCAATTTCTTTTTGATGATTTGCTCCCATTTCTACAATTCCGATTTCTGTTTTGGGAGTCATAGAAAGTAGGGTAAGCGGCACGCCGATATGGTTGTTTAGATTTCCTTTTGTTGCAGTGGTACTATATTTTTTGGACAGTGTAGCATGTAGCAACTCTTTTGTAGTTGTTTTTCCATTGCTACCTGTGATTCCAATGATTGGAATTTTTAAAATATTTCGATGATAATTTGCTAAATCTTGAAGTGTTTTGAGTACATTCTTTACAAGAATAATATGCTGATGTGTTACATACTTTTCTTGGTCAACAATGGCATAACTAGCTCCCAGCTCTAGAGCTTTTTCCGCAAATTTATTACCATTAAAATGAGTTCCTTTCAATCCAAAGAAAAGGGTGTTTTTTCTGATTTTTCTGGTGTCAGTATCCACAAGAAAGTGCAGGGTGTATAAATCGTAGAGATCTTTAATTTTCATTGTTTAAACATAAAAAACCTCACCGTTAAACATTTCAGTGAGGTTTTTTTTAATTTCATTATTAGTTTATCTAGAGGAATTTCTAGCAGTTCTTCTTTCATCAATATTACCTAACATGTCAGTAGCACATCTAAAACCAATATCATTTCTAGCCATGAATTGTGGTAGATATCTTCTTTGAGCCGGATCTAACCAGTATTCTCTATCAGACCAAGCACCTCCCTTGTAAACTCTTGTTTTATTACTAATTAAGGTTGTCCTTTTTTTATCGTCTGGAATCCTATTTTGTTCAGGAGAATTGTACATGGCAGGCCTAGAAGCAAACTGATCCTCATCATCGTCGTAAAATCTAGATGAATCCAAATCACCATCTCCGATATCTGAATTATCTGCAACGTTAAAGTTAGACCTGATACCAATGTCTTTTGTTGAAATTGGTCTGTATTTAATACTCCCTGGAAACTGTTTTGGATTTATTCTTCCATTGGGTAGGGTGTCATACTCTACTTGGGCTTGATCAGAACTCCCTGCAATGACTACTTTACCTTCTTTATTGATCATTTTTTGCGTATAGATATTTCCTCTGTAGTAGTTGAAATCATTGGCTTCATTATCAATATTGGGTCTGTAGACATCAGCCACCCATTCAGAAACATTACCAGACATGTCATACAAACCAAATGCATTGGGTGGGTATGACTTTACACGAATAGGAATGTCTGAACCATCAGAACTCCAACCAGAGATTCCAGTATAATTTCCTTTGCCTTGCTTGAAGTTAGCTAACTGGTCTCCCTTAAATCTTTTTTTAGTCTCTATTGAATATTTGCCATTCCATGCATATTTTTTTCTTCCTCGGATCATATTATACTCTCTATTTTCAATATTCGCCTTGGCAGCAAACTCCCATTCGGCCTCTGTAGGTAGTCTAAATCGTTGATGAAGAATCCCATCTGCTTGAGTGATTTTTCTTCCTTGAAATGAATCTCGAGTTCCTTTGACCTTTTTTCTGGTTCTTATTCCTCTTTTGTACACAGTAGTATCTCCCTCAAAAAGTTGGTCTGAATCGGCTAAGAAAACTTCCGTATCAAAAAAGTTTCTTAGGGTGTCATTTTGAAAAATATTACTGATGTATCCCTTATCGATTAGCTTTTTTAAATTCACAGCATCCGTGCGCCATTTACAGTATTGATTTGCTTGAAGCCAGCTAACACCTACGACAGGATAGTCTGAATAAGCAGGATGTCTTAGGTAACTCTCAGATAAAAGATCTGTATTCCCTAAGCTTTTTCTCCAGACCAAAGTATCTGGTAAAACTGAATTGTAAATATGTTTGTATTTTTCCTCTGAAGGAGGAAAAACATCTTTGATGTACTGTATGTATAAAAAGTATTCTGAGTTGGTTACCTCTGTTTCATCCATATAGAAAGAACGAACATGGATCTTTTTTGGGGTAGTGTTCCAATCAAACATTACATCATCTTGTACCTGTCCCATCGTAAAAGTTCCTCCTTCAATAGCAACCATTCCAAGAGGAATTTCATTAGTTTTAAATTCAGTTCCTTTAATATAGTTCCCAAATCGGTCATTATTAAAAGGGATTCCTGTAAGTGATGAGTTTCCAGAAGTTGATCTGATACAGCTTGACATTATCAGTAATGACAAAACAAGAATGGTTGGTATAAGTAGATTTTTCATTTAATAGTTGACGATTTGTTAGGGTTTTTTCTGTATTTATTTTGCAATTTACAATAATTATAGATTCAAACAAACCATTTATATATTTAAAGGTATATAATATGTATTGTATCAAATCGAAAACGGATATTTTATATATTTAGTATAATTTATAAGGATTCTGTTAAAATATCTATAAATTATTTGCGTTCTTTGGGTACGATTATGAAGAGATCTATTTTACTTCTTAGTATCATTTTTTTTTGTCAGGCAATTTTCACTCAAACAACCAATTCAGTTTTGTCTTCAGGAGATTGGTTTAAGTTCTCTGTAGATACTACAGGAGTTTTTAAAATAGATAAAAATTTATTACAACAGATCGGAATTTCTACCAATAATTTGGATCCAAGAAAAATTAAGATATATGGCAATGGTGGAAGTCTGTTACCTGTCTTGAATGGAGATTTTAGACATGAGGATTTGCAAGAAAATGCGATTTATGTTGAAGGAGAAGAAGATGGCTCTTTCGATTCTTCAGATTATATTCTTTTTTATGCAAAAGGACCCCATGATTGGGTTGTTGATCCTGCTTTAAAGACCGCGAAACATCGACAAAATATATACTCTGATGAAGCCTATTATTTTATCACTGTCGGGAGCACTGATGGTCAAAGAATTCAGCAAAAAATACCCGTAATAAAAAATGTATCGACCCCAATAACAAGTTTTAATGATTATACGTTTTATGAAAAAGACGAAAGAAATATTCAAGCAGCAGGGACGCAATGGTTTTTTGATGATGATTTTAATATAGAAAATACACAGCGTTTTAAGATCCCTTTCCCAAAAGCGATGTCTGGCGAAGCTATTTCCGTTCGGTTACGTGGGGTTTCTACCTCTGTAGCTTCTTCAATGATGGATGTAAAAGTAAATGGACAGACATTGTATACACTCAATTTCTCGAAGACAACAGCATCTACAAAAGCAGTAGCATCAGAAAAAACAGCCACTATTGAAAACTCAGCAGAGACTATTGAGATTTCTGTGACCTATGATAATGGAGGGAATCCCTCTGCAAGTGCTTTTTTAGATTTTATCGAAATCCTTGGAAAAAAACAACTTGTAGCTGCTGATAACCAGTTTTCTTTTAGAAGTTTTGAGCAAGCAAATACAACAGGAGCAGTCGTTTATCAGATTGAAAATAAATCATCTATTTTTCAAGTTTGGGATGTAAGCAACCCCTTACAACCTGAATATATTCAGAACGAGGATTCAGGTAGTAACTTCATATTCAAAGCTGATGGAGGAGTATTGAATGAGTATGTCGTACTTTCTCAAAATGATTATTATACTCCCAAACCACTTCAAAACGGTAGGATTGCAAATCAAAATTTACATGGACTAAAAGATATCAATTACCTTGTCATCACGAATTCACAATTATTTTCTCAAGCACAGCGATTGGCAGCGTATCATCAAAAAAACTCAAATCTTACCACTAAAGTTGTGATTTTAGACCAAGTATATAATGAGTTTTCTTCAGGATCTAAGGATATTACAGGACTTAGAGATTTTATCAAACGGATCTATGAGACGAATTCATCTCCGGACAAAAAGTTAAAATACGTATGCTTTTTTGGAGATGCTTCTTATGATTATAAAGATAGGATACCTATGAACAACAATATTGTTCCCGTAAAACTATCCTATGACAGTTTTAATTTGGCAACTTCCTATGTAACCGACGATTTTTTTGTAATGTTAGACCCAGATGAAGGAACTATGAGTTCCTCTCACACAATTGATGTCGCATCCAGCCGAATCCCTGTATCTTCAGTTTCTCAAGCAACGGAGGTTGTCGATAAAATTTTAACCTACTATCACAAGAACGCTTTGGGAGATTGGCGAAATACCATTACCCTTTTGGTAGACGATATCGATAAGAAGGGAGAAGAAGTAATGGAGAGAGGCGTAGAATCTATTGCCGACGAAATCAAGGATAATAAACCTATTTTCAATATCAATAAAATTTATTTAGATGCTTATGTACAAAATAATTCCTCTGGAGGAGAGCGATACCCTGAGGTAAAAACAGCCATCACCAATGCCATTGAAAAAGGAACCTTGGTCTTCGATTATTTTGGTCACGGAGGCGAGGATGGTTTTGCTTCTGAGAGAATTTTAGAAAAACCGCAAATACAGAAGTTTAACAATCCAAATACATTGCCACTTTTAATCACAGTTACCTGCGATTTTTCTAGATTTGACAATCCAAATAGAACGACAGCCGGAGAACTTACCTTATGGAATCCAACTGGAGGTGCAGCAAGTATGGTTACGACGACTCGAGAAGTTTATATATCTGTAGGACAGCGTTTTAATGAGCAGTTTATTCGAGTTTTATTAGAGTTTAATGATGAAGATTTAACCATTTCAGAATCGTTGATGAAGGCAAAAAACCAATTTTCTGATCGGCAAAAGTTTTTTATATACTATTTTGGAGATCCTGCGATGAAATTAGCAATTCCTAAACCCAATGTGATCCTTACAAAAATGAATGGGAAAGAGTTGTCACAGCCCACAGATGCTCTAAAAGCACTCTCCAAAGTCAGCTTTGAGGGAATTGTGGCAGATAAGATGAATCAGATTTTAGAAGATTTTAATGGTTCCTTATCGACAACAGTGTTTGACAAATCGATCAACAAAACTACCTTAGACAATGATGGTTTTGGTATTACCATGCCTTTTGATACTCAGGATAGTAAGTTGTTTAGAGGAAATTCTACAGTTAAAAATGGGGTTTTTAAATTTGATTTTATTGTTCCTAAAGATATCAAAATAGCTTATGGAAAAGGAAAGTTGAGCTTTTATGCAGAAAATGGGGACATTGATAAAGCAGGGTATGCAGAGATAGTTGTTGGAGGGATCAATGAAAATGCTCCAGAAGATACCATGGGTCCAGAGATAAAATTATACATGAATGATGAATCTTTCATCGATGGAGGAAATACAAATATGTCTCCAAATTTGATCGTTCAATTGGCGGATGTCAGTGGAATTAACACCTCTGTAACCGCGGTAGATCACGATATTATTGCTGTTTTAGATGGAGATGCTACCAACCCAATTATTTTAAATAATTTTTATCAAACAGCATTAAATGACTTTACCAAAGGAACCGTAAATTATAAATTAAGAGAATTAGCAGTCGGGCCTCATACCATAAAAATTAAAGCGTGGGATACTTATAATAATTCTTCTGAAACTACGTTAAATTTTGAAGTGGTTAGTGATGGACTCTTACAACTTGAAAATGTATTAAACTATCCAAATCCCTTTGTCAATTACACCGAATTTTGGTTCAACCATAACAAACCCAATGAATCACTAGAAGTTCAAGTTCAAGTGTTTACTGTTTCAGGGAAATTGGTGAAAACAATTCACCAAAATGTGATTTCAACAGGAAACTTGTCTAGAAGTATTTCTTGGGATGGATTGGATGATTTTGGGAATAAAATAGGAAAAGGAGTTTATGTATATAAACTAAGAGTAACAGCAACTAATAGTAATCTTGTTGCAGAGAAGTATGAAAAATTAGTTATACTTAAATAAAAATTAGATATTTGTTAAACAAACATAAGAAGAACATCAAATGAAAAAATTATCAATTTATTTTTTACTTTGTGTATTTGTCACTTTAAAAACATCAGCACAAACAAACACCGAGGTTACAGGAGGGATTACAACAGCAACTCCCTTTTTGTTAATTGTACCTGATGCAAGAGCAGGAGCAATGGGAGACATGGGAGTGGCAACCTCAGCAGATGCTTTTTCATTGTTTCACAATCCTGCAAAAATCACCTTTAGTAACCGACAGGTAAAAACAGGAATTACTTATTCACCTTGGTTGCGTAATTTAACAGATGATATTTTCATAGGGAGTGGTTCTTATATCAACAGATTTAGTGAAAGAGCAGCTTGGGGAGCAGATTTTAAGTACTTTTCCCTTGGTCAAATAGATCTAACAGATAGTGGTGGTAATTCTAATGGAACAATCAATCCAAATGAACTTGTTTTTACAGGGTCTTATGCGTTGAAATTAAGTGAGACTTTTTCAGCAGGAGTCTCTTTAAAATATATAAGATCTAACTTGGCATTTAATGGAACTGTAGGGAATGCTCTTCAGCCGATCAATTCTTTTGCAGTTGATATCTCTGGTTATTATCAATCACTTGAGGAAAATTATGGAGATTTTAACGGTCGTTATCGATTGGGATTTAATATCACCAATGTTGGTCCAAAAGTTTCCTATACCCCGGGTCAAGAAGATTTTATACCAACAAATTTAAAACTTGGAGGTGGTTTCGATTTTATTTTAGATGATTACAATACCGTTGCTACGACAGTTGAGTTTACAAAATTATTAGTACCAACACCACAACCGGATGGTTCTGAGCAAACGCAAGGTTGGGTAGAAGGAATGTTTAATTCCTTTACAGATGCACCAGGTGGTTTTAGTGAAGAAATGAAAGAATTTACGTACGCGCTGGGAGCAGAATATTTGTATAATAATGCATTTGCAATAAGAGGAGGGTATTTTCATGAAAGTCAAGACAAAGGAAATAGACAGTATTTTACGATAGGAGGTGGTTTTAAGACCAATGCTTTAAATATCGATTTATCGTATTTGGTGAATTCCTCAGATGTAAACAATCCATTAGAAAATTCATTGCGTTTTTCTTTATCTTTTGATTTGGGTGAAGTATATGACTACTATTAAAAAGTCATTTTTTTTTAGTAAATTTATAACAACCAAAAAAAGCAGTCAACTAAGACTGCTTTTTTTGACCAACAGCGTTTTATGAGAAAAATTGAAATTGCTACTTCGGCAACCATATACAAAGATGTTTCCGAGCTTTCTTCGGAAGATAATATGTTGATGAAAAAAGCAATTGAGGCAAGGAAAACCGCCTATGCTCCCTATTCTAAATTTCATGTGGGTGCAGCTTTATTGTTAGAGAATGGAGAAATTATTCAAGGAAATAACCAAGAGAGTGCGGCCTATCCTTCTGGAATGTGTGCCGAAAGAGTTGCTATTTGGAAAGCAAGTTCAACCTTTCCAAAGGTTAAAATTCTTGCTTTGGCTATTTCTGCAAGTTCAACAATTATAACAGTAGACAAACCTATTGGACCCTGTGGAGCTTGTAGGCAAACCTTATCTGAATACGAAATCAATCAGAAATCACCTTTTAAAGTGATTTTTATGGGTGAAGTCGGCGAAGTTGTCCTTACCGAATCCCTACTTTCCTTACTTCCTTTTTCTTTTGATAATTCCTACCTCTAATTTTTGTTTTCCATAATTTCAAATAGGCAAAGTTACTCGCCTTTTGATCTACTACCTAGTACGTTGAATATCGTATTTATTTCCTACAATTTAATGTCGTTTGCACAAGAATATTGTTTTTACAATCACTCAATAATCGCTGAAACCGGGTGATTGGGAATAATTTTTCAAAATAGAGAGATTTAAAAAGAGTTGTTTTTTTGTTTTGAATATCGTTATATTGTATTATTGTATTCATATTAGTTGATTTCTAAGCCTTAGATTTAACTAATTTCTCAAAAAAAAGAAGATGATATCATCAAAAATAACAGGTACAGGAGCGTATATTCCCTCAGTGAAAAAAGAGAATTTAGCGTTTGCAAATGAGCATTTTTTAAATGAAGATGGCTCTTCTTTTACTTCTCAAAATGACCTAATTATTGATAAATTTAAAGCCATCACGGGTATCGAAGAGAGACGCTATGCGAAACCAGCGTTGAATACCTCAGATTTAGCTTTTTTGGCGAGTCAAAAAGCCATTGAGGATGCAGGGATCAATCCAGAAGAAATAGATTATATCATTCTAGCTCATAATTTTGGGGATGTAAAATACCAAACAATTCAAAGTGACAACTTACCAAACCTAGCAACCAGAGTAAAATACAAATTGGGGATTGAAAACCCAAATTGTGTCGCCTATGATATTCTTTTTGGATGTCCTGGTTGGGTAGAAGGAGTTATTCAGGCACAAGCCTTCATAAAAGCGGGGATTGCAAAAAAATGTCTAGTGATTGGGGCAGAAACCTTGTCCAGAGTCGTAGACAAATACGACAGAGATTCTATGATTTTTAGTGATGGTGCAGGTGCTTGTATTGTTGAAGCAACAAATGGAGACGAATCTAAAATTTTAAGCCATGCAACCCAAACTTTTGCAAAAGAAGAAGCTTATTTTTTATATTTTGGATCCTCCTATAACAAAACTGAAAATAAAGACATTCGTTATATTAAAATGTTAGGGAGAAAGATTTATGAGTTTGCACTTGTGAATGTTCCTTTGGCAATGAAATCGGCATTGGATAAAAGTGGCGTTTCCATAGAGGAGGTAAAGAAAATTTTTATCCACCAAGCCAATGAAAAAATGGATGAGGCTATTGTAAAGCGTTTTTATAGATTGTATAAAAAACAAGTTCCTGAAGGAGTCATGCCCATGAGTATTCACACCCTAGGAAATAGTTCTGTAGCAACCGTACCAACGCTGTTTGACATGGTATTAAAAGGGCAGATTGAAAATCAAGAAGTAGCCAAAGGAGATATTGTTATTTTTGCTTCTGTTGGTGCAGGAATGAGTTTAAATGCCATTGTTTATAAGTACTAATCTTAAGACAAATTAGTGCAAATTATTTGTCTACGTTATTTCTTTATAAAAAATATGATTTTCAGTGTTAAAATTTAATCTGAAATAGTATTTTTGCGCATGCAACAACACAACGTACTTATTTTAGATTTCGGATCGCAGTATACCCAACTTATCGCAAGAAGAGTAAGAGAATTGAATATTTACTGCGAGATTCACCCGTATAACCACCCTCCTAAAAATCAATCGGAATTCAAAGCGATCATCCTATCAGGAAGTCCAAATTCTGTAAGAGGAGCCAATGTTTTACATCCAGATTTAACAGAAATTAGAGGGAAAAAGCCCTTATTAGCAGTATGCTATGGAGCACAATATTTAGCCCATTTTTCGGGAGGAAAAGTGTCTTCATCTAATACCAGAGAGTATGGTAGAGCCAACTTATCTTATGTAAAAAAGGATGAAATATTCTTTGATAACATATCTCAAGGAAGTCAAGTATGGATGAGTCATTCCGACACGATCAAAGAATTACCAACGGATGCTGAGTTATTGGCAAGCACAAGTGAAGTTGAAAATGCTGCCTATAAAATTAAAGGAGAAGAAACGTTTGCGATTCAATTCCACCCAGAAGTGTATCATTCTAAAGATGGAAAACAGTTATTGGAAAACTTTTTAGTTAAAATTGCTGGTGTTGCCCAAACATGGACACCTGCTTCTTTTGTAGAGAGTACTGTGGCCCAAATCAAAGATAAAGTTGGAAATGATAAGGTAGTTCTAGGACTTTCTGGAGGAGTAGATTCAACAGTAGCTGCTGTTTTATTACACAAAGCGATTGGTAAAAACTTATATTGTATTTTCGTCAATAACGGATTATTACGAAAGGACGAGTTTAAAAGCGTCCTTGCTCAGTACGAAGGAATGGGATTAAATGTGAAAGGAGTGGATGCTTCTGAACGTTTTTTATCGGCTTTGGCGGGTGTTACAGATCCAGAAAAGAAAAGAAAAGCGATTGGAAACTCCTTTATAGAGGTTTTTGACGATGAGGCTCATAAAATTAAAGACGTAACTTGGTTGGCTCAGGGTACAATTTATCCAGATGTAATTGAATCTGTTTCTGTAAACGGTGGACCCTCTGCAACTATAAAAAGTCATCACAATGTTGGAGGATTGCCTGACTATATGAAATTGAAAATTGTAGAGCCTTTACGGATGATTTTCAAAGATGAAGTAAGGAGAGTTGGTGCCTCTTTGGGAATTGATCCTGAATTGTTAGGACGTCATCCCTTTCCAGGACCTGGTTTGGGAATTCGTATTTTAGGAGATATTACTGCCGAAAAAGTTCGTATTTTACAGGATGTAGATGCTATTTTTATCAATGGATTAAAAGAAGATGGTTTATATGATAACGTTTGGCAAGCAGGAGCTATGCTTCTTCCTGTAAATTCTGTAGGTGTCATGGGAGATGAACGCACCTATGAGAAAGTAGTAGCATTGAGAGCGGTTGAGAGTACAGACGGAATGACTGCAGATTGGGTTAATTTGCCTTATGAATTTTTGCAAAAAACATCCAATAAAATTATCAATCAAGTAAAAGGAGTCAATAGGGTTGTGTATGATATTAGTTCTAAACCACCTGCAACAATAGAATGGGAATAAAAAAAATGAAACAAATAAACTTTTTTGTTTTTCTGTGTTTTTTCACTTTTGCTGTCTCTTATGGCCAACAAAAGGAGTATGTTCAGTATACAGTAAAAAAAGGAGAAACAATGAGGGTTATTGCCAAGAAATTGGAGATGAAAACGAGAGATTTACTTCGTTTAAACCCAGACATTGGTAGAAAGCCATCTCCAAATACTGTGATTATTATTCCTAATAAAAACATAAATTTAACAGAGAATTTTACTGAAAAAGAAGCCATAGAAAATACTCCATCAAAGGAAGAGGTCTTACAAAATAAAAAGGAAGAACTCGAAAAACAATTTGTTGTTTATGAGGTAAAAAAAGGAGATGCGTTTTATAGCCTAACTCGCTTTTATAATGTTTCTCAAGAAGCATTAATACTTCTCAATCCTGAATTATCAGAAGGATTAAAAGTTGGTCAACTGATAAAAATTAAACCACGGCAAGAGGGAGAAGCTATCGATCCTTCTATTTACCAAGATTCTATAGCGGAAAATGTCTCTTTAAAAGTAGCGTTGTTGCTACCCTTTAAAACAAATGAAAATGACACGATTCCCTCTAATGAGCTTTTTACAAAAAGCAGACTGGCAACCATTGTAACTGATGTATACCTAGGAGCAGAAATAGCTGTCGATTCTCTAAAACAACAAGGAATATCAATTGCATTGAATGTTTTTGATACTGAGAGAAATAGTACCAAAATAGACAGTATTTTACTTGTGAATGACTTGAATAAAAATGATGTAATCATCGGCCCCTTGTATTCAGAGGAAGCAGAGGTTGTCGCTAGTCAATTAGAAATACCAGTTGTTTTTCCCTTTTATTCTAAAAATCAATTCAAATTTTATTCAGACAATTTGATCACAACTTCTCCCGAAATCACTACTTTTCGAGAAGAGTTGATAGGTTATCTTAAAGACAGTATTACCAATCAAAATATTATTTTAGTAAGTGATGGAGAAGCTGCCTCAGATTTTTCTTCAATGCACATAAAACAATCTTTAGAAACCCATGATTCTCTTACCTCTGTTCACATTGTCAAACCTAAAGACGGTTATATTGCAAGAGAGCGTTTTACAGATGTTTTTAAACCAGACATTTCTAATTGGGTAGTCATAGCTTCAGATGATAATGTTATTGTTGCAGATGCAATCAACAGTGCAAATAGTTTGTCCGACTCATTAAGTATGCGTGTTTTTTCTTATAACAAAGGGGTTGCTTACGACAAAATTGACAATTTTAAATTAGCGAAACTAAATTATACCTATGTGAGTGATGAATTTGCAGATGAAGCTTCTTTTTCAACACAATTATTCAATAGTCAATATTTGAAAAAAAATAATGCCTTGCCCTCTTTTTATGCGACAAAAGCATTTGATATTACCTATGATATTTTGATGAGATTGGCCTCTGGAAATAATTTAAAGTCCACTTTTCAAATGGGAGCAACTTATAGGGTTGAGACAAAATTTGATTACTCAAATAAGCCCACGGGTATTTCAGAAAATAAAGGGGTCTTTATAGTCAGGTATAATAAAGATCTTAGTCTTACGAGATTGAAATGATTGCAATAATAAATCACAAAAAAATCCGCTCATTAGCGGATTTTTTTTGTGATTGAATTTGAAAAAAATTATATTTTTTTCATTTGTTTTTTCATCATTTGCATTTGTTCTTTTAACATTCCGTTTGTGTCTAATTTTTTAGCTTCCGCCATTAAATTTGTAGCCTCACGTTTCCGTCTTTTCGTCATTGCAATTCCTGCTAATTGTAGCTTTGCCATAGCCAAATCATGCTTCATTGACAGGCCTAATTTCACGGCTTTTCGTAAAAACTTTTCGGCTTGCGTAATGTTTGTTTGACTTAGCATAATTCCATGTAAATAATTATAATATCCCTGTTGTTTTACTATTAAAGCACTTTCAGGGTTTTTAATATATCCCAACCATTTTTTTGTCCCTTCAAAATCTTGTTTACGCAACTGTAGAAAAGCCATGATGATAAACTCATTTTTAAAGTATAACAAAATAAAAATTCCTGCTAGAAATAGAATGGAAATTCCATTCATTATATTTGCTTGACTGAATTGTTGTACTGACCAAACCGCTATGATTGCTGCTAAAACTAATTTTATATTTTTATGAAACATGATGTTACTTTGTGTTAAAGGATCCAATGCAAAAATACATTTTCTTGTGAAACTATTTGATTACTTCTTGTAATATTTCTTGTATTTAAATCCGGCAAATACAAAAAGGATTCCGATAAAACCAATGTAAATAAATGCCTCTCTTGGAGTTACTTGTTGATCTCCACTCGCATATGAATGCAATCCAGACAGGTAAAAATTAACCCCAAAATAGGTCATCATTATCGATAAATAAACCAATGCCGATGCAAAATTAAAAGCCAATCTCCCTCTTAATCCTGGGATCAATCGCATGTGCAATACAAAAGCATATAGCATGATGGAAATTAAAGCCCACGTTTCTTTAGGGTCCCAACCCCAATAACGACCCCAGCTTTCATTGGCCCACATACCTCCTAAAAAATTACCGATGGTCAACATCACCAAACCAACGGTCATGGACATTTCGTTAATAACTGTCAACTCTTTGATGTTGATATCCATTTTCTTCTTGTTCTTTTTTGTAGTAAAAACAATCAAAAACAGTGCAAATATTCCCAAAATCATCGAGAGTGATAAAGGTCCGTAACTAGCAACAATGATAGAAACATGCACCAGTAACCACCAAGAGTTTAAAACGGGCATCAAATTTGCAATTTCTGGGTCTAACCAGTTTTGATGCGCAAAAGCTAATGTGATCGCCGTTAAAAAAGTAGCAGCTGTTAATGTTAAAGAGGATTTTTTACCAATGGTTAATCCAAAGAGCATAATTGCCCAAGCCACATAAATGATCGATTCATATGCATTACTCCATGGGGCATTTCCACTGATGTACCATCGAGAAATTAGGCCTAGGGTGTGCAGGGCAAAAAGAATCCCTACTATGCCAACCAAAGTTTTAACAAGTATGTGTATCCATTTTTTTGTGTAAAAAATTTGAGTAATCACAAATACAATTAAAAGTAAACTCAGATACCCATAATATTTAGATAAAGATAAAAAAGGTTGGAATTTATTGTATAAAATTTCTAGTTCTATTGTTTTTTCAGAAGGATATACAGCGGCTCCGTATTTTTTTTGGAAGGTTTTGATGCCCTTTAATATTTTAGTTGCTTTTTCGTATTGAGTTGTCTTTTTTGCTTCTTGTAAAAACTGAATGTAGACAGGTAATGATTGGCGAACAAAAACAGAATCTGTTGCTGTAAAGTTCGCTCTTGAGGTTTCAGGTTGTGATACCCATTTGTTGTTTTCATCTCCTGGAATTGGAAATATTTTTAAAATACCCCCTCCAATAGCACTGTACAATAATCCAACTCTTCTGTCTATATTGATCAGATCTTTTTGAAATTTATTTTTTACATTTTCTTTTTGAGCTTCTGAAACTTGCTCTCTAATTTTATAAATTCCAGCCGGAGTTATAAAATCAGATAACCGGGCATATTTTGTTTTTTTGCTAAGTCCCAAAGTTTCTCTTATCTGAGTATTTCCTCTTTCTAAATAAATAAACGGGACTTCAAACCACAGACGAGGATTTTCGATGATAGACAACAACACCTGACTCGGTTTCATTCCGTTAAAGTTGTTTGTTTGGCTTACTTTTCTAACCAGCTCAGATGCAAAAGTATGCGCAGGTTTTAGGCGTCCTCCAGCATCTTGAATAATTAGTTGATTAAACGCTTCAGCATGTTCTTCGTCCACTAAATTTGCTTTTAAAATAGAGTCAATTTGCTGATTTGAAATTTGTATTTGTTGATGATTTGTGTGTTGAGTGAACGTACTATGAATACAAAATAAAAGAGTGATGACTGCAATTGTCGCTTTTTTCTTACGCATTTTTTTCAATGATCTTTTTAAATCGTCAAAGCGTGTGTTTTTAGCAAAAAAGATACAAATCATCCCAATGTATAACATTGAATATCCTAAGTAAGTAATAAATGTTCCCCAAAAGTCATGGTTGACAGAAAGTCTGGTCTGCTCTACTTCTCCAGAGAGATCATAACTTGCTTGAAAGAATTTATATCCTTTATAGTCCAGAATATTGTTCATAAAAATACGATAGTCAAAAGTTTCTTCTGGAGCAAGCACTGTAACTTCACTTGCATAGGAAGCGGCACTTTCTGAACCCGGATATTTTTCTAATTGAAAATCGTTGAGTTTTATTTCAAAGGGTGTTTTTAATTCTTTGGCTCCATACAACATTCTGAAGTTTAAATTTCCTACTGAGATTTCTTTGGCTCCCTGCGTATTGTATTGTCCTCCCGTTAATTCCACTCTTTTTGTGTCGTTATCGGTGGTGATGTCAAAAACAACAACATCCAATTTTTTTGCGTCTTTGGGACCGCTGACCATCTTAAGAATTCCTTTTTCTGAGGGTCTTGGAATGACAAATTGCAGCCCTGCAATGTTATGTAAGGTTAGATATTGAAAATATTGTGCAGAATCTTTTGCAACGATCCCTTTCTTTTGATCAGCCATTCTAAACCAATCTCCACCCTCTTTCGTGATCATTTTTAGACTCTCACCCTCCTTAAAAAAATTAATTGTGGCGTTATTGTTTGGTGCGTTAAAACCAACCAAAATTCCGTGAATATTTTGTAGAGTTCCTTTTTTGAGATAATGTTCGTGTCTCGATCCTTCAGAAGACTCTACAAAGAAAAGATACTCCTCTCCCTGTTCATCTTCGATGAGTTTTTTTTCTGCCCATGGGATGTAATCAACTAATTTAAAAGTTACTTTTTGTTGATTGTTTGCTGTCTTTCCAAAATAAGTATCAAATTCAAAATGATTTTCACCCCATGCGGATAGCAACATTTTTTTGTGAATTTTTGGAGCTTGGTCTTTATTGTCGTCAATTACAACATTCAAATATGTAGTTTCAGATAAGAAAGAATTGGTTGTTTCTCCTTCGTTTATAGGCATCACACCTTCATAACCAATGTATCTCGTAATTCCTGCACCAATTAAAATAAATAGCCAAGCCACATGAAATAATAATACAGGCCATTTTTCTTTTCTTAACAAACGATATCTGAAAATATTTCCAAAGAAATTAATGATGAAAAAAAACATGATTAATTCAAACCACCATGCATTGTAGATCAATGCTTTAGAAGTTTGTGTTCCAAAATCATTTTCTATGAAGGTAGCCACCCCCATCGCTGTTGCAAAAAGTACAAATAAAACTGCCATTAGGCGAGTAGAGTATAGGATTGCGATAATATTTTTCATCTGATTTTGGTAAAATTATAGACAGTGCAAATTTAAGGATAAAAGCTAGAATACCTCCAAGAGTAGGCTTGTTTTTTATTGTTAAGATTTGTTAAAAATAAACACCCTCTCCAACAATGAGGAAGAATGATATCGACCACGATAGGATCTTTAAAAAGGAAAAAATAGTGGGAACTTTCTTAGGGGAATTCTTTTAAAAAGCCTTTTTGAGAACCCAGAGCTTATGCTGTGATACTATCTATTAAAATAGTAAGTAAGTCGATTGCAGCTTTGGAAATTTTAGTTCCAGGTCCATAGATACCTACAGCTCCAGCATCAAATAAAAACGAATAATCTTGAGCGGGTATGACTCCTCCTACAATCACCATAATATCTTCACGCCCATATTTTTTTAACGCCTCGATTACTTGAGGAACCAATGTTTTATGTCCTGCAGCTAATGAGGAGATTCCCAAAATATGAACATCATTTTCTATGGCTTGTTTTGCAGCTTCCTGAGGGGTTTGAAATAAGGGGCCAATATCTACATCAAATCCTAAGTCTGCATAACCAGTGGCTACCACTTTTGCACCTCTGTCATGGCCGTCCTGGCCTAATTTCGCGATCATAATTCGTGGACGTCTCCCTTCTAAAATAGCGAACTTATCGGCTATCTTTTTTGCTTTTGTAAAAAGTTTATCGTCTTTTATTTCTTTACTATACACGCCAGAAATGGTTTTATGAACTGCTTTGTGTCTTCCAAAGATAACTTCTAAAGCATTAGAAATTTCGCCTAGAGTAGCCCTTTTTCTCGCCGCTTTGATCACTAAATCTAATAAGTTCTCTTTCCCAGATTTTGCAGCTTCAGTCAAAGCTACTAAACATTTTTGTACTTCTGAGTAGTTTCTGCTTTCTTTTAGCTTGTTGAGTCGTTCAATTTGAGAATTACGAACCGCTTCATTATCTACTTCAAGAATATGCAAAGGGTCTTCTTCTTTTAATAGGTATTTGTTTACCCCAACAATAACCTCTTGTCCACTATCAATTTTTGCTTGTTTGATTGCAGCCGCTTCTTCAATTCTCATTTTTGGAATTCCTTTTTCAATTGCTTTGGTCATTCCACCCAAATCCTCAATTTCAGTCATTAATTTCCATGCTTTGGAAGCGATTTCCTCTGTTAATTTTTCGAGATGATAGCTTCCTGCCCAGGGATCTACTGTTTTGGTGATATAGGTTTCTTGTTGTAAATAGAGTTGGGTGTTTCTTGCAATTCTTGCAGAAAAGTCTGTCGGCAAAGCAATCGCTTCATCGAGTGCATTGCTGTGTAAGCTCTGTGTGCCTCCAAAAGCAGCTGCCATTGATTCAATGGTAGTCCTAGCGACATTGTTAAAAGGATCTTGAGCAGTTAAAGACCACCCGCTCGTTTGGCAATGTGTTCTTAATGCCAACGATTTTGGATTTTTTGGATTGAATTGTTTGACAAGTTTTGCCCACAACATTCTAGCTGCACGCATTTTGGCTATTTCTGTAAAGTGATCCATTCCTATTGCCCAGAAAAAAGATAATCTTGGAGCAAATAAATCGATATCCATTCCTGTTTCTATTCCTTTTCTGAGGTATTCTAATCCATCGGCAAGCGTATATGCCAATTCAATTTCGGCAGTTGCTCCTGCTTCTTGCATGTGATAACCTGAAATAGAAATAGAATTGTATTTTGGCATGTGAGCACTTGTATATTTAAAAATATCCGCAATAATTTTCATGGATGGAGAAGGAGGGTAGATGTAGGTATTTCTTACCATGAATTCTTTTAGGATATCGTTTTGTATGGTTCCTGAGAGTTGTTCTGGAGAAACTCCTTGCTCCTCTGCTGCCACAATATAAAATGCTAAAATGGGTAAAACAGCACCATTCATCGTCATAGAAACCGACATTTTATCTAATGGGATTTGGTCAAATAACACCTTCATGTCTTCAACAGAATCGATCGCAACCCCAGCTTTACCAACATCTCCTTGAACTCGTTTATGATCTGAATCGTATCCTCTATGCGTCGCTAAATCAAATGCAACAGAGAGCCCTTTTTGACCTGCCTGTAAATTACGTCTGTAAAAAGCATTGCTTTCCTCTGCAGTCGAGAATCCCGCATATTGTCTAATGGTCCAAGGTCTTCTGACATACATTGTAGCATATGGTCCTCGAAGGTTTGGAGCAACTCCAGCGATAAACCCCTCATGATCAAATGAATTTTTAGCCCTTGTTGATTCGCTCTTAAGTGTTATATGTTGTACCTTTTTTCTACTCATTTTTAGAAGTAATCTCTTCTTTTTCAGAAAGTAGTCGTTCTTTTTCAAGAGATTCTGAAATTCGTTTTCTTGTCAATGGACTAATCAATGTTTTTATAGGTCGTTTTTTTACAAAAGGGTACAATACTATATTTTGTTGCATCCTGTCGTTGCTGTTTTGTTGAAAATTTGTTCCTAATAGTCGTGCCTCTTTTTCCTCTTTGGAGGCGCTGCTCTTAATTTTTTTCTGGATCGTACCTATTTTTAATTGTTTTAAAAAACCGCCACTTTTTTCTATTTCTTTAAAAAGAACCAATGCTTTTTCCGCCAATTGATGCGTGATGGATTCTATATAATACGATCCATCTGCCATGTTTTGAGCCGTGCTTAAAGAGCTTTCTTGTTGTAAAATAAGAAGTTGGTTTCTGGCGATACGTTCACCAAATTCATTTGATTTTTGATAAATTGTATCATAGGAAATGTTAGAAACGGAATTTGCACCTCCTAAAATTGCACTCATGCATTCAGAAGTAGTTCTCAATAGATTCACATTGTAATCGTATAGTGTTTTGTTTCTATGACTGGGTTGTACAAATAAGTGAGCGCTAACATTAGAAATATTATACTCTTCCAATAGTCTTGACCATAGGATCCTAAAGGCTCTTAATTTTGCAATTTCGAAAAAGTAATTGCTTCCAACAGAAAAAATAAAGTGGATTTTTTTAGCAGCGATCCCTCCAAATTGATTTAAATATTCATTTGCATGGGCAAGTGAGTAAGCAAGTTGTTGGGTAATGGTTGCACCGGTATTTTGATACAGATCCGCTGCAACAGCAATACAATTGTTCGATTTTTTTTGAATTGCATCGAGGGTGTCAAAATCTTCTTTTAGGGATACAAACCAATTTCCACTTTCTGCTAAATTTCCAATAATGTCCGTCTGAAAATAGGTTTTTTCGGAATTGATGTAACTTGCTATTTCAGTCTGAAATTTAGCATCTAAAAAAGAAAAATGAAAGTGTAAGACAATAGATTTTGTGTCAATATCAAGTAATAATTTTCTGTAATCAAAAATAGAATTGGCCTTAAATAAAATAGAATTGGCGCCTCTTTCTAAAGCATCAATAGCCAAAGAATTCGCTATGTTTTCTTGATCAACAAAAATTGTTTGACAAATATTAAAGCCTTCTTTAAATTGTATTGGATCGTAATTTTTTCGATCCTCTGAAGTGTAAAAGGGTTTTATTACAATACCTTCATTTGTTTTCCAAAGAAGGGATTCATTATAATCCTCACCATTTAAGTCTACTTGAATTTTTTGTTTCCAAGCAGTTGGTGTTGTTTTGTCAAATTCGTCAAATAGGAAGTTACTCACTTAGGGTTTTGGGGTGTTAAATTCTATTAAATAGAGATCTTCATTGTCTTTCTTCATCAAATACTTCTCTCTTGCAAACTGTTCTAATTGAAGCGAATCTTGAAGTTTTTTAATGGTCGATTTGTCTTCAGCAATCTTCTTTTTGTAAAAAGAGATTGTTCGCTCTAAATCTTCAATTTCACTATTGAATTTCTGGTGAATCAAATAAGAATTTTCATCAAAAAAAAGCATCCAGATCAAAAAAGGAATGAAGATTATAACATACATATTTGTTACAATCTTGACTACTTTATTATTTTTAAAACCTTTAAAAGTCATGACTTCTATAAACGTTCGTTAATTACTGTTCTTACAATATCTATTGCAACAGAATTGTGCCTATCATTAGGAATGATGATATCTGCAAAATTTTTAGTTGGCTCTATGAACTGACGGTGCATTGGTTTTAAGGTGTCTTGGTAGCGATTTAAAACCTCTTCTACATTTCTCCCTCTTTCAGTGATGTCTCTTCGAACTCTTCGTATCAAGCGCTCATCGGTATCTGCGTGTACAAATATTTTTATATCGAATAGATTTCTTAGTTCTTCATTGTTGAAAATTAAAATTCCTTCTACAATAATTACCTTTCTGGGATGTGTTGTAATCGTATCTTTGGTTCTATTGTGGGTAATAAATGAATATACTGGCTGTGCTATTATTTCATTTGATTTTAATTTTTTAAGATGCTGTACGATCAAATCAAAATCGATCGCCCTTGGATGGTCAAAATTTATTTTTGATCTTTCTTCTATAGACAAGTTATCTGTTGCTTTGTAGTATGAATCTTGAGAGATAACACAAACTTCGTCTTCTGGTAAATGTTTGACTATTTGATTTACCACCGTTGTTTTTCCGCTTCCTGTTCCTCCAGTTATTCCTATAATGAGCATATATTATTTGTAATTTGAGCTCTAAAATAATAAAGATTTTACAATATTTTAGGGTTTTTTAATCTTATATACATTTCCTAATGTGATTTTTAAACTGAAATCAAATTCATCTCATCTTTGATGAACTGATTAGGAGATTCTATTCGTTAGGAGATTTAGTTGAAATTTGGAGTTCATTTTATTTTCTTCACGATAAGCTTGAAGGAAGGACCTATTTTGTTTCGCTTTTTTAGCAGTAATTTAAATTACCTATTGAAGGGCTTCTTTATAGGTTTTCAAACATCTTTCTCGTGCAAATTTGTGTTCTACAATTGGAGACGGATATGTTACTTCTTGAAACTCTGGTACCCATTTTTTGATATAATGTAAGTCTTTGTCAAATTTTTGAATTTGAGTAGTTGGGTTGAATATTCTGAAATAAGGAGCTGCATCCACACCACATCCTGCAACCCATTGCCAGTTTCCAATATTGCTAGATTGTTCGTAATCGTGTAATTTTTCTGCAAAATAGGCTTCTCCCCATCTCCAATCAATAAGTAAATGTTTACAAAGAAAGCTTCCTACTAGCATTCTTACTCTATTGTGCATGAATCCTGTTGTATTGAGTTCTCTCATTCCCGCATCCACGAGAGGATATCCGGTTTCTCCTTTGCACCAAGCGTCAAAATCGTTCTCATTATTTTTCCAAAGAATCCGATCGTATTTTGGCTTAAAACTTTTTTTAATGGTTTGTGGGAAATGCCATAATATTTGCATGAAAAATTCACGCCATATTAACTCTTTTAAAAATGTAATATTGTTGCTCTTAGAGGCTTTATCTACCATTTTACGAACACTAACGGTTCCAAATCGTAAGTGAGTCCCTAATTTTGAAGTGCTATTTTTTGCTGGATAGTTTCTGGTTGCCTCGTAGGTATCAATTAACTCAGAGGTAGCTGTGTAGGAAGCTACTTTAATAGAAGATTTTTTAAAGCCAATTTCTTCCAAAGTTGGGAATTGATCTGTATTTTCTTCTATACACATTGTTAGGTGATCCTCAGAAGGGAAAAAATGAATTCCTTGGTATTCAAAAGATTCTAGCCATTTTTTTGAATAGGGAGTATACACTTTGTAGGGGGTGCCATCTTTTTTTGTAATTTCATTTCGTTCAAAAATTACTTGATCTTTGAAGGTTTTGAAGTTGATATTTTTGGATCTTAACAATTCTTTAATTTCTAAATCTCTCTGAATTGCATAAGGCTCGTAGTCGTGATTACAAAAAACGGTCTCAATTTGGTGCTTTTCTGATAAAGAGTTGAAAATGTCCTTTGGTTTTCCAACACAAACAGTAAGCGAACTTCCAATTTTTTTGAGTTGATGATGGATGTTTTCTAATTCCTGATGAATAAATGAAACTCGAGCATCGTCTTTTGGAAGCTTACTGAGAATTTCTTGATCAAAAATAAAAATAGGGAGTACTTTTTGACCAGCAATTAAGGCTTCAAACAATCCACAATTATCGTTTAATCTCAAGTCTCTTCTAAACCAAAATATGTTCATTTTTTCACTCATTATTTATAGGTTCCAAAAAGTGCGATTAATTTTTTCTGTCTGTAGGCAAAAATTTCTTCTAATTTTGGTTTGACCAATATAGGATGTACAATTTGGCCTAAAATTCCCATGGGTACTTTATAGTCAATAATATCTTCCATTTCTACGCCACCATCAATTTCTTTAATAAAATGCTTGTGATGCCAGAGGGCATAAGGCCCAAATCGTTGCTCATCTACAAAATATTCTCCTTCTTTAACATGGGTGATTTCGGTAACCCACTTTGTTTTAATACCCAGAATTGGGGTCACGATGTATTGAATTATTTGTCCTGCAAACATGGGTTTCTCTGCTCCAGAAAGAATGTTAAAACTCATATAGTCTGGAGTAATTGTTTTTAAATTTTTTGGACTCGATAAAAATTCCCAAGCTTTTTCCAATGAAATTGGTAATTTTTGTTTTTTATGAAGTGTATAGATTTTCATTTTAATTGTGAATGAGTATGTAAAGGTTTAGTGATGTTGCTATACAAAGCCATAACATATAAGGTAAAAGTAAATATTTATAATGAGTAATTTTGGAGCTAAGACTAAAGAAGTAGTAACAGATAAGTGATGTCAATAGTATCAGTGTTATCAGACCAAAAAAAAGCAAGTGTTGATTAAAAAAAATATAATTCCAACCGACGTTTAAAACAAAATGGATACCAAAAATAGAGATCAATTTTGAGTTATTATTTAGTGCGAAAAGTTTTCCTAGATATATCGAGAAACAAATCATGATGCTAGTCCATGCTACCCCAAAAACCCAACCCTCTGGTGTCCAAGGAGCTTGGTTTAAGTTGACATACCACGAGGTCGTAGGTCCATTATTCATTAGCCAACTGCCCAGTGCCAATCCACCAAAATTGATCATTAAAAATAAAACAGTGAGTTTCAGTTGTTTCATTGGATCAAGATTTTGATTCCAAAAGATCAATTTTTTTAAGAACCATATCTGCCTCTTGATATTTATGATCACTTTTACTTCTATTAATCGATTGCAATTTGAATGCTTCTTCCATTAATTTTTTATACAATTCTTGTAATTTTTCTACTTCACTTTTCTTTTTAAATAAACCAAACATTCTTTTATAAATTTAAGTGTTTTGTAATTTTTGAACTCATTGGTTTTGTAATTGAAAAATAATAATCAATGAGTTTGCCTTCTGGAGAGACTAAATACTTTTGAAAATTCCATTTCACAGATGAACTTTTTTTATTGTTTAGTTCCCTTGAGGTGAGCCATTTGTAGAGTGAATGTTGCTGTTGACCTTTTACATCAATTTTTTCAGTGATTAAAAAAGAAACACCATAGTTTACTTTGCAGAATTCTTCAATTTCTTGATTATTTCCTGGTTCTTGTTTTCCAAATTGGTTGCACGGAACTCCTATAACGACTAAATTGTCTGCATATTCTTTGTGCAATTTTTCTAAATCTTTGTATTGGGGGGTAAAGCCGCATTTAGATGCTACATTTACAAATAGGAGGTGTTTTCCTTTAAAATCTGATAAATGAATAGGATTTTTTTGGAGACTGTTAATCTCTACATCATATATAGTCATTCTTTTTTTATTTGGTTAAATTTTAAATGATACTATTCCACAATCTAATTCGAAGATTTGTCCTGAGATTGATGCTGCTTTTTTGGAAATTAAAAAAGTAGCCATATCAGCAACTTCTTTTGGGTCTAGGTATTTTTTTAGAGGGTGGCGTTCTGTAATATTTTCTATCATACGTTCATTACGTAATAATTTTGAGGCCAACGAGGTATCGGTTACAGTGGGTGCTATTGCATTGACACGAATAGAAGGGGCTAATTCAGCACCTAGAGATTTTGTCAAGCCTTCTACAGCAGATTTTGCAGCAGCAACACTCGCGTGGAATGGCATTCCTAGTTTGGTGGCTACTGTACTAAAAAGTAAAATGTTAGGTTGAGTGCTTCGCTTTAGGGAAGGAAGGTAATGTTGAATAGCTTTCACAGCTCCGATTACATTAATTTCAAAGTCATTTCTGAAATCATCTAGTTTTAGTCGAGATATTGGTTTTAAATTGATGCTACCTGGGCAGTAGATTAGAGTATCTATTTTTTCAAGTTCCGGTAAATCATCAGATAAGACGTTACAGTCTATATGAGTGAGATTTTGATGGCTAACTATGGGAGGTGTTCTACTAATGTTAACAATTAAATTATCATCAATCAGGTTTTGTATGATTGCATTTCCAATTCCTTTGCTTCCTCCTATAATTAAGATGTTGTTCATATGCTTTAAGGTCTTCCTTTCAAGCGCTTTTCAATTTTTTGTTTGACTGCTGTCAAGCGCTTCATTTGATCCATAATATCAGGATCTTTTTCTTGTTTATATATCTCGTTTAGCTCTAGAATTAAAGCTTTCACCTCTCTTGAGGCTATAATTCTATCACTCGTAGTTTTAAATGAAAATTTTCTATTTTCAAATTCTATAGCTCTTTCTAATAAATCCATTATTAATCTTGTTATATTCTATATTTTTCGAATATAATTATAATAGTTAGAAAAGCAATTAAAATATGAATTAATTATGCGGTTAAGGGTTTTCCCTTTAAACGTTTTTCGATTTTTTGTTTAATTGTTGTTAGGCGTTTCATGATATCCATGATGTTGGAATCATTATTTTTTTTGTAAATTTCATTCAACCCTAAGATCAAAGATTTTGCTTCTCTAGCGGCCATAATTCGGTCGCTAGTTGTAGGAAATCTTTTTTTTCTTGTTTCAAATTCTAATGCTTCGTTTAGTAAATCCATAAATTAGTATTTTAAGGTGTTTTGTAATTCAATTATTTTTTCTTGTGTATTAAATTTTCCTCCAAAATAGGAAGTAACTGTTGAGGAAGTTTCATCTTTGATACCTCTTGAGGAGACACAAAGGTGTTTTGCGTCTATGATCACCGCAACATTCTCCGTTTGTAAAATCTCTTTTAATTCTGCTGCAATTTGATTGGTCAACCGTTCTTGTACTTGAGGTCTTTTTGAATAGTATTGAACAATTCGATTCAACTTTGAAAGTCCAATTACTTTGCCAGAGGAAATGTATGCTACGTGAGCTTTCCCTATAATAGGGACAAAATGATGTTCACAGTTAGAATAAAAAGTGATGTTTTTTTCGACCAACATTTGGTTGTATTGATATTTATTATCAAACAATGCAATTTTTGGTTTGTTAGCAGGATTCAATCCAGAAAAAATTTCTTCAATGTACATTTTAGCAACTCTTTTGGGAGTTCCTCTCAGAGAGTCATCGGTTAGGTCTAAGCCCATTACATCCATAATTTCTGAAAATAAGTTTTCTATTTTGTGTTTTTTTTCTTCATCGGATAGTTTGAAAGCATCTTTTTTCATTGGAGTTAACAATCCAGTGCATAGGTGGTCGTCTCCAACTTGTTCAAATGAAAGGTTGTTTAATTCTTCGGATACTTCTTTTAATTTTAGTTCTGTAATCATTTTTATCTTTTTAATGTGCTGTCATTGATAATTATTATCTTTAAGCAAAGCACGGTTTATCTTTTGGCTATTGAGTTATTTGATATTGATCGTTGTCTTGAACATTTAAACCTACCTTTTTCAAATGTTCTTAACTTTTGATGTTTTGTTTTTCTTCCTTGAACTCTTTTTCTCCACATTTTGAAACTTTTAGGTTTCATCTCTCTTCGCATCAGTTCAATAACTTGTTTTTCATCTAACCTGAATTGAAATTTAATAGCCTCAAATGTTGTTCTGTCTTCCCAGGCCATTTCAATAATTCTATCTATAATGATGCTATTTAATTGTTTCATAGATCGAGCTAATGAGTGATTTCGTAAAGATCATATTTTTGATCGTTTTCTATTTTTAGGTTCATGATCTTATCGATAAATTTTTTATTTTCCTTAAGTAATTTATTGTTTTTAAATCTGATAAAATTTCCGTGGGCATGAAAACTAATACCATTTGTTTTGTAGGTGTGAAGCTGGTAAAAAGGAATTGGCCAACTAAAATTATTCAGCCCTTTATTAATGTGAATGAGAATTCCTTTTTCTCTAATTTCTATGTTACCATAATTGATATCGGATATGGTGTTCATATATTTCTTAAAATTAGGACTTACTTCATCAATAATCATTCTTTTAGAACCAGTCCCGCCTAATCTTATTGATTTTAAAAAGGAATAAGAATACCCCAACAAGTCATTAATTATATCTTTTGCTTCTTTGTTAAAATAAGTTGTGTTGTAAATCATACCTACTCAAAGATAATAATGTTTAACTATTTATTTGTATTGTTAAACAAAAATTAACATAAAATTATAATTCTTACAGTATAGGGCCCCGCTGTTTTTAAATTTTGGTTTTATCAGTATTGGTATGCTTTTTTAATATGCGATAGTTTTCTTCTTGTACCCTAGCGTCTTTCTTCATTTCCCAGAGTATATCACTTGCTTTTTTTCTAGCAAATTTTATTTCTACAATTGGATTAGGATAATCCTCTCCTAATTTAAAGTTGTTAAATTGTTGGTCTAATACAGTCATTAAATAAGGTTCGTGCACAAAAGAAATAGGTAAATGTGCTAGTTCTGGAACCCATTTTTTTATAAAAGTTCCGTCTTCGTCATGAGTCAAGCTGTTTTTTATGGGGTTGTAGATTCTAAGAAGATTGATCCCTGTTTCTCCCGAACTCATTTGTAATTGTGAAAAATGAATCCCAGGTTCAAAATCTAAAAATAATCGTGATAAATGTTGAGATGATGCCTGCCAAGGTTGCCACAAAATATGAGTAAAAAAAGAAACTACCATGGCACGCATTCTAAAATTTAAATATCCAGTTTCTCCCAAACATCGCATACAAGCATCAATTAATGGATAGCCAGTTTTACCTGTTTCCCATGCTTGTTGATATTCATTGGAGATGCTTTTTTTCAGTTTTCGATACCCTTTGTTAATGCTTGCATTTTCCATGGTGTGTTCCATTTCAAATTTTTGTATAAAGTGAGCTTGCCATCGCAACCTGGAAATAAAAGCACTTAGATGTTTTCTGTTTTTTGCTGTCTTGTGTTTGGCTGCTTCCTGATAAATTTGGCGAATGGAAACATTCCCCCAAGCAATGTAGGGAGATAATCTACTGCAACTTTCTCTTGCTAGTGAGGGTTTAGAGATATTATTCATGTATTTTTCATGACGCTTTTTAAAAAAAGTATCGGCATATCTCCATGCCATCCTAGTTCCTCCCTTTTGAAATAGGTTATTTTTTGGAGTTTTTAGTTTTTCTAGCTGAAAATAATTCTCGAGAATTGATATTTCCTCGGTGGAAAGAATTAGTTCTGTTTTGAGTTTATTCTTAAACTGAGGTTTTTTCATGTAATTTTCCCATTTTTCAATCCAATCTTCTCTGTTAAGTAATCCCCTTAAAACACCGTTATTTCTATTTTCGACCCATTTGATGGAATTATTTCTACAATATCTGGTAAAGTCTTTATCTCTGTTATAAGTTATTAAAAGGCCTGTTTCTTGATGAGAAAAAACAGTATTGATTTTATAGCGATTTAAAAGTTGATTAAAAGCGTTAATGAGGTCTGTTCTTATGCAGAGAACACGTGTCTTATAGTCTTTTAATTCGTTGTTTAGATCTTCGAGAGATTGTTTTATAAAATTCCAATGTCTCTCGTCATAATGAGGATCGTTCAATAAGGTGTTTTCGAAAACATACAAAAAAAGAAGACGCTTATTAGAATTCAAAGCATTGTATATGGCTTCGTTATCCTGCAAACGTAAATCTCGTTTAAACCAAACAATATTTATTTCTTCCTTGTTAGTATTCATCTATATTTTGTATGATATGAGTTGCTTTTTCTTTGATTTTTATTCGGTCTTCTGATGACATTTTATTTAACAAACTATACATCATCTTCATTCTGAAATTGGAGGATAGTACTGTTTGTTTTTCGTCCAAAAAGTTCCAATACAGAGAGTTGAAAGGGCAAGCATCCTCCTCAAATTTTTTATTTTTATTATAATGACAAGAGCTGCAATAGTTACTCATTTTATGAATATAACTACCGCTGGAAACATAAGGTTTGGTCGCTATTTTTCCTCCATCCGCAAATTGACTCATACCTCTGGTATTTGGGAGTTGTACCCATTCAATTGCATCTACATAGATTCCTAAGTACCATGCGTCTATTGCATCTGGATCAACTCCCATAAGCAGTGCAAAATTTCCAGTAATCATTAATCGTTGAATGTGATGCGCATAGCCGTTGTCTAGAGAATTCTTGACACTTTTTTCAAGGCAGTTCATTTTTGTATTCCCTGTCCAAAATAAAGAGGGCAATTTATTATTGTTGTTTAAATAATTTTCTTTTTTGTAGTTGGGCATAAGCATCCAATACATCCCTCTCATGTATTCTCTCCACCCTAAAATCTGTCTTATAAATCCTTCAACTTGAGAAATGTCAATAGCATCTTGGTTGTTTCTATATGTTTTTAAAACCGTTTCAATAATCTCTTTGGGGGAAATTAATTTTGTGTTCATCGCGAAAGAAATTCTACTGTGAAAAAGATAGATCTTATCGGTATGCATAGCGTCTTGATAATCTCCAAAATGAACCAGTAAATGTTCACAAAAATAGTTCAGCTGTACTAGGGATTGTTTGTTTGAAATAGGATATTCAAAATAGGTCGGATTAATTTTTCCTATGGTAGCTATCCCCGATTTTTTAATATCTGCTAACACCTCGGTTACATCATTGTCAAAATTAATTTCTTGTGGAATTAAAACCTCTCCCTTCCATTTTTTTCTATTGCTGGCGTCATAATTCCATTTGCCTCCCTCAGGTTGTTTGTCGATCATTAAAATTTGGTGTTTCATACGCATGTTGCGATAAAAACGCTCCATCAAGAACTGTTTTTTTCCTTTAAAAAAAGTTTGTAAATCTTCTCTTTCTGTGTAAAAATGTTCCGTTGAAAAGACGTCTGATTTTATAGGTAAATCATTACAAAACTCTTTGATCTGTTGGTCTAACCTGTATTCATCGGGTTCTAGGTATTCAAATTTTTCAATCGCATATTCTGTGGCTAACTTTGAAATATTATCGATTAAATTTTGTGTATTTTTTGGGTCGTTTATCTTGAAATAGACAACCTGGTGATTTTGTGTTTTTAGCGCATCAGCAAAATTTCTCATCGCTGAAAAAAAACCTGCAACTTTTTGAATATGATGCTTCACGTAATCTGTTTCTTGTCGCATTTCAAACAAGCAGTAGACTACATTTGGGTCTGCTTTTTTAAACCAAGAATGATTAATGTTTAATTGATCTCCAAGAATTAGTCGTAATTTTTTCATATTAAAACAATGTTTTTTCTAACCACAGTTTTCTAAATTTATGATTGGCATCATACCGATCTGCCTGAAGTTTTGTATTAAATTTTCGATCTCTTGGGTCATTACCAACACCCGCGACATACATCCAGTTTCCATAATTACTGTGTACATCGTAATCTAACAACATAGATTCGAAATAAGCGGCACCAATTCTCCAATCTAGTTGTAGTTCTTTGGCAAAATAGGAAGCTACATTTTGTCTTCCTCGATTACTCATCCACCCTGTTTCTTTTAATTCGATCATGTTTGCATTCACAAAATTATCTTTTGTGTTTCCGTTTTTCCATTTCTCGATGATTGATTGATCCGCATTCCAGGTGTAATTTTTTTCTAAGATTCCTCCGATTTTGAATATTTTAGAACCATGCTTTAAAGAAATATATTTAAAGTAATCTCTCCATACCAATTCAAAAATCACCCAATAGGTAGATTGATTTGCCCCAAATTCGTCTTCAAAATCTTTTATTTTCCAATAAATAGTTTTCGCAGATAGACTTCCATTTGCAAGCCAAGGAGAAAATTTTGTGCTGTAGTCTTTTCCAATTAAACCATTTCTTGTTTTTTTGTAAACAGCCACTTTCTTTGTCTTGAAAAAATATTCGTCTATCCTTTTTAAAGCCTCATTTTCTCCACCATGAAATGGAAATGCAGTTTTTGTCGATACGATAAAATCATCAAAGCCAAGATCTTCAATTGATGGAATTTGAGTTACATTATCTGTGCGATTGGTCAAAGGCAGTTGTAAAAATGTTTTTTCGTTATCAATTTTTACAGTCTTTTCTAAGGTTTTTCTAAAAACACTGAAGACAGAGGGAATTTTTGAGAAGTCTTTTGTTACTGAATCTGGATGATACAAAAATTGGTCATAATCTTCGATGAATTTTACATCCTCGGCAAGTGATTTTTTAATGAGGTTGTTCAAATCAACTTCCTCCTTTGTCCATTCTTTTTGGGTGTAAATACTTCCTATCGAATACTCTTTGCAAAGTTCACTAATTTTTTTTTCGGGAGATTCAAAATAGACGAGGAGTGTTGTATTTATTTTCTCAAGATTTAACTGCAAACTTTTGATTGTTTCAATTAAAAAAGCAGCCCTGTATTTTTCTGTCTTTTTAAATCCAAATCGATCTTTAGTGAAGTCTTTGGGGTTAAAAAAATAAACGGCAATTACTTTTTCATGATTTTCAGTCGCTTTGGATAATGACTGATTGTCGTGTACTCGCAGATTATTTCTGAACCATACTAACCCTGTGTTTTTTTGTTTCGTCTGCATCTTTCGCTACAATATTTTACATTTTCCCAATTCTTCTCCCATTTTTTTCTCCATGCGAATGGTTTGTTACATACTAGACACTCTTTTTGGGGTAAATGCTGTTTTTTCAAATTTATTTATTGATGTTGTTGATCATTCCGTTAAAAACAAACCAATGAAATGGCATTATCGCATACCAATACAATCTTCCTCCCAATCCATGGGGTCTAAATGTAGCGGTTTGATACACAGTTTCATTCTCTACTTTAAACTCTAGCCAAGCCTCTCCAGGTAGAATCATTTCTGCGTAGAGTATGAGCTTCCCCTTTTCTTTATCTGCATAAATTACCCGCCAAAAGTCCAATGCGTCTCCTGCATTTAATTCTGTCGGATGTCTTCTTCCTCTTCGTAAACCTGTACCTCCAAAAAATTGATCAAGAAAACCTCTAATTTTCCATAAAAAAGTTCCGTAGTACCAGCCTTTTTCGCCACCAATAGACCAGATATTGTCTAATAATTTCTGTTTGTTGTTAATTTTTCTCTTTTTGAAGTCTTTAAAACATCCGTGTTTTGGAATATTAATAAATTCATGTACATAGTTTTTTAATTTTCCACTGCTGATATAGGAATCTTTCCAACTAGAAATAATACTATTTTGTTTTATTTTGATAAAAGCGAATTGAACCGCTTCTTTATAGGTCATTGGTTGTACCTCCAATATTTTATTGATATCACTTTTATTTCCAATGACTTCAACTCCCATAGAATTCACTAAAGATGTTGCCAGTTTATAGGAGGTTGAGGTCACAAAATACAACCAATAAGAGGATAGTTTAGGCGTCATTACTGGGACGGTTAGAATCCATCTTGATAGTTTTCTTACGGAGGCGAATTCCAATAACATTTCTTTATAAGTTAAGATCTCGGGTCCAAAGACATCATAAGAGGTATTGTATAATTCCTTTTTATGGAGCGCTTTGTGTAAAAATGATAGCACATCTCGAATTCCTAATGGCTGTGTTTTGGTATTCAGCCATTTTGGGGCAATCATTACAGGTAGTTTTTCTACAATATCTCTAATGATCTCAAAAGAGGAGCTCCCCGAGCCAACGATGATGCCTGCCTTAAACGTAGTGAGTGCATAGGTTTTCGAGGCTAGGTTTTTTTCAACATTTTTGCGAGAAAGCAAATGTTTCGAAAGTTTGGTATCATTGGTTATTCCGCTGAGGTAAATGACTTGTTCTATGCTTGTTTTTTCAGCAAAACGTTTAAAGTTAAAAGCACATTTTTCTTCTAAAATGTGAAATTCTTTTGCCGAATTAGACATTGAGTGAATTAAATAGTAAGCAAAATCTATATTTTTTGGAATGTTTTCAAGGCTTTCCGAATTTAAAAAATCAGCTTCTATTAAAACAATGTTATTTCGATCTTTGAAGTAGTTTTGTGCCCTTTTTTTGTCTCTAACAGCACAAATAACAGTGTGCCCATCGTTTAGCAAAAGAGGGATCAATCTTTTGCCAACATAACCTGTTGCACCTGTTACAAGAATTTTCATACACTGTTTATTATTTTTTGGGTCTTTGGTAGGTTAGTTGTTTTTTAAATTTTGGAATAGCATAGGTATCCAATCCGTTTATCGTGGCTATATTTCCTTTAGAAAGATTGATTAATCCATCTTCTTGTAATAATTCATCCTCAATATACAATTCTTGGATTTGAGAAACAATGAGCATCACATTATTGGATGGGACAAAGATTTCTTCTATAAATTTCATACTCATTTGTACTGGAGCATTTTTGACAAAAGGTGCTTCAAAATTTCCTTTGTATTCCTCCTCTAAGTTGGTAACATTAAATTCAGAAATTTTTTCAGGGTATTTTGCTGAGGTGTGATGAGCATCCTCGATAATGTCTTCATATATATGATTGATTGTAAATATCCCTTTTTCTTTTATGTTTTTGTAGGTATCTCTTGGAACTGTGGTCGGTCTTAAAATAAATCCTAGGGTTGGTGGGTTTGATCCTAAGTGAGTTACGGAACTAAAAACAGCAACATTCGGAATCCCCTCGTTAGAAACCGACCCTAATAGATTAGCTGATTTGAATCCAGAGCAACTATTAATTAAATTAATTTTAAATATTTTCTCTAAATCTTGTATTTGTTGAAAGTTGAAAAAAGCCATTATAAAGATTTAAAGTTATTAATTTTGACCTCTTTTGCCTTCAAATCATGCATTAAATTATATAGGCCGAAAAAGGTTCTGTTGATGTAAATGAAGTGTTTAGATCCTCTATTTCCATTCATGTTTTTCAATTCAGTGCTTTTTGCATATTTGGCGCCTAGATCAGATATTTTGTTAAAGAAAATTTCATCTGAAAAATCGAAAGTATCTTCATGAAATGGCTGTGTAAATAAACTCAGCATTTCATGAAACATGGCTTTAAAAAAAATCAATTCCTCTTCGGAATCATCTGTTCTTAAAATTTCTAACTCAAATAATTTTTTTTCGAAATATTCAGGATTCGATATGTTTTCTTTTTTTGCCAACTCAAAATAAGGAATGTAGAAATCATTTGGAATTGTTTTCATACAGCCAAAATCAATCACTATCAATTCATTATCTGGAGAAATTAAAAAGTTTCCAGGATGAGGATCTGCATGTACTTTTTTCAATTTATGTATTTGGAACATGTAAAAATCCCACAAGGCTTGCCCAAGAGCATTCGAAACGTTTTCATTTTTTGTTGAAAATTCAGATAAATGAACCCCATTCATCCAATCCATTGTAATAATTCTGTCGGAGGATAATGTTGGATAATAATTAGGAAATTTTAAATTTGGAATGTGTTTACAGTCTTCAACGATGGATTGGCTTTGGTCTATTTCCAGCGTGTAGTTTGTTTCCTCTACCAGTTTATTTTCTACTTCTTTAAAATACTTGTCAGAATCCTTGCCCTTGATGTTAAACAATTTGACAGCAATTGGTTTAACCAATGATAAATCCGATGCTATACTTTGTGCAACTCCTGGATACTGAATTTTAACAGCTAATTTTTTATTGTCTTTCTCAGCTTTGTGAACCTGACCAATACTCGCGGCATTAATGGAAACGGCGTCAAATTTATCGTAAATTTCTGTTGGATTTTTACCAAAATAAGTTTTGAATGTTTTGGTTACCAAAGCAGGAGAGAGTGGGGGTACAGAAAACTGCGATAGGGAAAATTTTTCTACATAAGCTTGTGGTAAAATACTTTTTTCCATGCTAAGCATTTGTGCTACCTTTAAAGCACTCCCTTTTAGTTGTTTTAGACCATCATAAATATCTTCTGCATTGTTTTCATTCAAGCGTGCTTTTGCAATTTCTTCTGTCTTGGTTATTTTATCTCCATAATATTTCAGATAATTTACACCAATTTTTGCACCCGTAGTTACTAGCTTGGAAGCACGTTGCATTTTTGAAGTTGGGATTGAATCAATAGTTTTCATAGCTCTCTTTTTAATTAAAATTTACTTTTTCTTTTAAAATGAATTTTCCAAAATCGATGATACTTTTCAGGGGCTTTACATCCATTAAATCAAAACGAGCATTGATTGATTTCTCAATAAAAATATCAGTTTTCTCGAAAGAATTTGAAGTGTCGTCTAACCAGAATTTCAGGGTAATCATTAAATGAACCCAAGAAGATTCTTTGATCGATGTATTTTGAATCTTTTCTAAAGTTTCTTGTTTCAATTCAATTCTTTCAATATTCAATTCTTCAATATAACTTGTGTAATTACTTCTGAGAGATTTCAAGGATTTTAATTTGCGAAGTTCTTTTTGTGTTTTGTTGAGTGCATAAACAACATAGCTCCTATTGGCGGTAAGAATTTCAAAAAATGTAAAATAAAAGCTTAGTAGTTTATTTCTTGCATCATAGTTTTGATACTCTTCACTTTTTTCTAGAACAGTGATTGTATGATGAAAAAATTCTGAAAAAACAGCCTCTTCAAGAGTTTCAAAAGAAGTGTAAAATTTGTAGAAATCAGCTTCTTCGAAGTTATTTTCTTTGGCGAAACTAAACACAGATTTTGGGGGCTCATTATTTTCCAAAACAAATTCCATATACCAGGTTAATAGAGCGTCTTTGTTGATATTTTTTTTTCGTGCCATATAAATTAATTTTTTATGTAAAGATACAATGTTTAACATATTTATCGTTTTGTTAAACAATAATTTTTTGTTAAAATGAAAACTGGATTGTATGAGTTTTTTAGTGAATAAGAATCATTACAAATGTTATGAACAACAACTTCCAAATCAGACGATTTAAAAGGTTTTTTATATGTGGGTAGTTATTATGGTCGGGTTGGCAGAATTCCTTTCAGAAAAAAGAATATAAACTGTATACATTTTTGATAAAATAAGAAAAGCCAAAATCATAAGATTTCGGCTTTTTAGTCGGGGTGGCAGGATTCGAACCTGCGACCTTCACGCTTTTAGCGTGACGCGATTTCGTTCAAATATCTTTTAGCACCTCTTTTTTTAATTTTTCTTTCGAGAATCAATGCTTCAGATTTTGAATTGATTTCTAGTTGATACATGATGGTCCAATCTTTTGCTTTCGCAGTAAACCCTTTGTGATTGTATAGATGTTCTTTAAGCCTTTCTTTGATATTTTTACTTGAGTAACCCACATAATACTTGTGTAGTTGCTCAGAGAAAAGAATATAAACTGTATACATTTTTGATAAAATAAAAAAAGCCAAAATCGTAAGATTTCGGCTTTTTAGTCGGGGTGGCAGGATTCGAACCTGCGACCTTCACGCTTTTAGCGTGACGCGATTTCGTTCAAATATCTTTTAGCACCTCTTTTTTTAATTTTTCTTTCGAGAATCAATGCTTCAGATTTTGAATTGATTTCTAGTTGATACATGATGGTCCAATCTTTTGCTTTCGCAGTAAACCCTTTGTGATTGTATAGATGTTCTTTAAGCCTTTCTTTGATATTTTTACTTGAGTAACCCACATAATACTTGTGTAGTTGCTCAGAGAAAAGAATATAAACTGTATACATTTTTGATAAAATAAAAAAAGCCAAAATCGTAAGATTTCGGCTTTTTAGTCGGGGTGGCAGGATTCGAACCTGCGACCTTCACGCTTTTAGCGTGACGCGATATCGTTCAAATATCTTTTAGCACCTCTTTTTTTGATTTTTCTTTCGAGAATCAATGCTTCAGATTTTGAATTGATTTCTAGTTGATACATGATGGTCCAATCTTTTGCTTTTGCAGTAAACCCTTTGTGATTGTAAAGATGTTCTTTAAGCCTTTCTTTGATATTTTTACTTGAGTAGCCCACATAATACTTGTGTAATTGCTCAGAAAAAAGAATATAAACTGTATACATTTTTGATAAAATAAGAAAAGCCAAAATCGTAAGATTTCGGCTTTTTAGTCGGGGTGGCAGGATTCGAACCTGCGACCTTCACGCTTTTAGCGTGACGCGATATCGTTCAAATATCTTTTAGCACCTCTTTTTTTGATTTTTCTTTCGAGAATCAATGCTTCAGATTTTGAATTGATTTCTAGTTGATACATGATGGTCCAATCTTTTGCTTTTGCAGTAAACCCTTTGTGATTGTAAAGATGTTCTTTAAGCCTTTCTTTGATATTTTTACTTGAGTAGCCCACATAATACTTGTGTAATTGCTCAGAAAAAAGAATATAAACTGTATACATTTTTGATAAAATAAGAAAAGCCAAAATCGTAAGATTTCGGCTTTTTAGTCGGGGTGGCAGGATTCGAACCTGCGACCTCCTCGTCCCAAACGAGGCGCGATGACCGGGCTACGCTACACCCCGAAAATGATTCTTCATTTAAGGACTGCAAATATACATTCTTTTTATAAATTAACAACCAAATCATTTGTTATTATTGAGTGCTGAAAGTGCATTGATTTGAATTATATTTTCATTATCAAAACTTATAAACATTGGTTTTACAAAGGTCTAAAAATTGATACATTTACGCTCTTAAAAGAATGAATTATGTCTGAAAATATAGAAAAAATAAAATGTCTCATCATTGGTTCAGGGCCAGCGGGTTATACTGCTGCAATTTATGCTGCAAGAGCAGATATGAAACCGGTTATGTATACAGGCATGCAAATGGGAGGTCAATTAACAACAACGACAGAAGTAGATAATTTTCCAGGATATGCTGAGGGTACAGACGGTACTGCAATGATGGAAGATTTGAAAAAACAAGCTGAGCGTTTTGGAACTGAAGTTCGTTTTGGGATGGTGACTAATGTTGATTTGAGCGATCAAATAGGGGGTATTCACAAAATCATCGTTGATGAATCAAAACATATTGAGGCGGAAACGGTTATTATTTCTACGGGGGCTACAGCTAAATATCTAGGATTAGAAAGTGAACAACGTTTAATTGGTGGTGGAGTTTCTGCTTGTGCTACTTGTGATGGCTTTTTCTACAAAGGGCAAGATGTTGTAGTTGTTGGAGCAGGAGATACTGCTGCAGAAGAAGCAACCTATTTGTCTAATATTTGTAACAAAGTTACTGTTTTGGTTCGTAAAGACTTTATGAGAGCTTCCAAAGCAATGCAACATCGGGTGAATAAAACTCCAAATATTGAGGTATTATACAATACTGAAATAGATGAAGTTTTAGGGACTAATGTAGTAGGAGGAGTGAGAGTTATTCACAATCAAACAAAAGAAAAACACGATATTTCTGTGACTGGAGTTTTTATAGCAATCGGACATACACCCAATTCAGATTTATTCAAAGGTGTTTTAGACATGGATGAAACGGGGTATTTGATTACAGAAGGAAAGACTACTAAAACAAATTTACCAGGAGTATTTGCTGCCGGAGATATTCAAGATAAAGAATACAGGCAGGCCGTAACAGCAGCAGGAACTGGTTGTATGGCTGCCTTAGATGCAGAACGATATTTAGGTGCTTTAGAGTAGGCTAAGACTATTCTATACTAAAAAAGAGAGTACAATCGTACTCTCTTTTTTAGTATAAAATCAATTATGAATTACATACCTAAGGACTTTCTTTCCTCTGTGTCTGTTACGCCATTTTTATTCCAATACGCCGTTAAAATTGTTTTAATTCTTGTTGCTTTGGTTGTTAATTTTTTTCCATTTTTGGTAGTTGTTTCTGTCCAGCTCTCTATGATAAAGGGAAATTCTTTGGTGGCTTTAATTGTTACTTCTCTTTTTAGTGTTGGATAGTCAACAGAATACATCATGAAATCTCCATCCTCCTTCAATATTGCCTTCGCCTTATAGGCTTTTATTTTTTGATGATTTAATGCTAAAAATTCAAAAGAAGGAATGATATCCATATTCCCTATTGGTAATTTTTTTGGATTGATGCGAAGTAGGTTCCAAAGTTCATTTTCTAGGGTATTTTTTTTCAATAAAAGTTCTTTGTCAGCATTTTTTTCAAAATAGGAACGAAAATCAATTTCAAATTGTGCTCTGTTGTTTAATTGTATAAAGGTATTACCACACCACTCTTGTGATGAAAAAGAAATTTTAATCGCTTTTTGAGAGCCGACAATAGGAGAGAAGGTACTTGTCATTAATGAATATGGATAGATTCCGGTCACAAATTTTTTAGTACTGTTGAGTTTTAAAATTGAAATATTAGTTTTATTTTGAGTATCTGCTTTTACTTGTTTTTTTGGTAAAAATTGTTCAGTGACAAAAATATTAATAGCTGTTCCCTGATGAATTTCCCCATACCTACTTTGAGTGAGCGCATAGGAAGTGATTTCTGCTTTTCCTTTATTCCAGTAGGAATTGAATTTTGGATGTTTGGGGATACTTACAGTTTTTTCTTTTTTTTCTGGGAGAAATTCGTTCTCCTTTTCTGCCTTATTGCAAAAAAGGAAAAACAAACATACTAGCAAATAATAAACGGGTCTCATAAGGTTTCTTTAAGTATTTAAATTGGGTTTATTTTGGAAAAGATATCAAATAAAATCAAATTCCTAGTTTATTAAAAAGAGACCACCTTTCACAATGATCTCTTTAAATACTCAACTAACTAAATTTTAAACTTGAAAAGTTTAGAATTTTTTATTTTTAAAAGCAATATTTATTTTTTGCTTTTAATTTTTCTGCAATTAGATTTCTTAATTCTATTACATTAGGATAATTTGTATACTTGGTAAAACGCTTTAATCCCATTAACAACATACGTTGTTCGTCTCCTTCGGCAAAAGAGACAATCCCTTCTCGGCCATTTTTAATAACGATGTCAACAGCATTGTATAGGTAGAGTCTTGCCATGGCGATTTGTCCTTCCTGTGCATCTTCTCCAAAACGTTTTGCGTTTTTTTCTGAGCGCAACAAGGTAGATTCAGCCATATATATCTCATTTAAAATATTGGCCGCTGCCAATAATAATTGTTGGTGTTTTTCTAAATCAGGTCCAAATTTTTGAATTGCAGTACCGGCAACCATTAAGAATACTTTTTTCAACTTAGAAATCATCTCTTTTTCTTCAGCAAATAATTCAGAATAATCAGGGGTATCAAAAGATGGAATTCCCATTAATGCTTCTCCAACTGCGGTGGCAGGTCCTAGTAAATCTACATGACCTTTCATTGCTTTTTTTATCAGCATTCCAACAGAAAGCATCTTATTAATTTCATTGGTTCCTTCGTATATTCTTGAAATTCGCGAATCTCTCCATGCAGCTTCCATGGGTGTTTCTTCTGAAAAACCCATCCCTCCAAAAATTTGAATACCCTCATCAGCACAGGCTTGAATATCCTCAGAAACGGTTACTTTTAAAATAGAACATTCAATAGCATATTCTTCCACTCCTTTCAGTTCTGCTTCACTGTGAGAATTCCCATTGGCTAGGCGTTGATTAATTCGATCTTCTATATTTTTTGCAGCTCTGTAACTAGCAGCTTCTCCTGCATAGGTATTGGTAGCCATTTCTGCTAATTTTGCTTTGATAGCTCCAAAATTTGCAATTGGAGTTTTAAATTGTTTACGCTCTGTAGCATATTTTAAAGCAGTTTCTGTAACTCTTCTTTGAGAGTCAATACATGCTGCAGCCAGTTTGATACGTCCAACATTTAGTGCATTTACAGCGATTTTGAAACCACCACCACGAACCGATAACATATTTTCTGTCGGAACAACGGTATCATTAAAAAACACCTGACGTGTAGAACTTGCACGAATTCCTAATTTATGTTCTTCTTCTCCTAAAGTGATTCCATTAGGGCTTGCTCCATCATATTCAACGATAAAACCCGTAATGTTTTTATCATCTTCGATACGAGCGAAAACAATCATCAAATTACAAAAGCCTGCATTTGAAATCCACATTTTTTGACCATTAATCTTGTATGATTTTCCATCTTCAGAGAGAGTTGCTGTGGTTTTTCCTGAGTTTGCGTCAGAACCAGCACCAGGTTCTGTTAAACAATAAGCACCCATCCATTCTCCACTCGCTAATTTTGGAACATATTTTTGTTTTTGTGCTTCTGTACCGTATAGGGTTATTGGCATCGTTCCGATACCTGTGTGTGCTCCAAAAGCAGTACTCAATGATCCATTTCCACTAGAAATATATTCACAGGTAATCATCGTAGAAACAAAGCCCATTCCCATTCCACCGTATTCTTCAGGCACGGCTACTCCGAGAAAACCAAGTTCACCTGCTTTTTTCATTACTTCTTCGGTAAGCTTGTAATCTTTTGCTTCAAATCGTTCTCTATGAGCTACAATTTCTCGATCGTTAAATTCTCTAACGGCATCTCGCATCATGATTTGTTCTTCAGAAAAGTCTTCTGGAGTGAAGATATCTTCACATTTAGATTCCTTTACTAAGAATTGTCCTCCTCTTAAAATGTCTTTTTCTAGTGTTTTCATTTTTTATCTTATTAACCTTATTGTTTATTTTAAAAATTCGAATATACCTGCAGCTCCTTGACCTGTTCCAACACACATGGTTACCAGACCATATTTATTTTTCATATTTCTCTTTCTCATTTCATCAAATAATTGCACAGAAAGTTTGGCTCCAGTACAACCTAATGGGTGTCCTAATGCAATGGCTCCACCATTTACGTTTACGATATCTTGGTTTAAATCTAATTCACGGATTACTGCCAAAGATTGAGAGGCAAAAGCTTCGTTTAATTCAATTAAATCGATATCATTTTGTTGCAAACCAGCTTGCTTTAAAGCTTTTGGTATAGCGGCAACAGGTCCTATTCCCATAATTCTTGGTTCAACTCCAGCAGCAGCGTAGTTTACCAGTCTTGCGATTGGTTCAATATTTAGTTCTTTGACCATATCTTCACTCATAACCATGACAAAAGCTGCTCCATCACTCATTTGAGAGGAGTTTCCAGCAGTAACACTTCCGCCAGCGGCAAAAACTGCACGTAATTTGGCCAATGCTTCTTTGTTTGTTCCGGCTCTTGGTCCCTCATCTTTTGTTACGGTGTAGCTTTTGGTTGCTTTCTTTCCGTTTGCATCTAAATACGTTTGATTTACCGTAATGGGTGCAATTTGATCTTGAAAACGATTTTCAGCTTGTGCTTTTAGCGCTTTCATATGAGAATGATAGGCAAACTCGTCTTGATCTTCTCTAGATACTTTAAATTGGTTTGCTACTGCTTCTGCCGTATTTCCCATTCCCCAGTAGTAATCTTCATGACCTGCTTTGACAGTATTGTAATTTAATTCTGGTTTATAACCTGTCATAGGAACTGCACTCATACTTTCTGCTCCACCAGCAATGATACATTCTGCCATACCGGCTTGAATTTTGGCAGTTGCCATGGCAATCGTTTCTACTCCAGAGGAACAAAATCTATTGACAGTTACCCCAGGAACATCTACGCTATTTAATCCCATTAAAGAGATGAGACGTGCCATATTAAGTCCTTGAGATCCTTCTGGCATCGCATTTCCTACAATGACATCATCGATGCGTTTGACGTCTAGCTGCGGAATTTCTTTCATCATATGCTGAATAGTTTCAGCAGCCAATTCATCTGTTCTTTTAAATCTAAACAATCCCTTTGGAGCTTTTCCTACGGCTGTTCTATATCCTTTTACTATGTATGCTGTTTTCATTGTATTAGTTTCTTAACGGTTTACCAGTTTTTAACATGTGTTGAATGCGTTCTAAAGTTTTACGCTCTGTAGTTAAACTTAAAAAAGCTTCACGTTCTATATCTAAAAGATACTGTTCAGTAACTTTGGTAGGTTCTGATAAATCTCCTCCTGCCATTACATAAGCAAGTTTGTTGGCGATTTTTTTGTCGTGATCTGAAATATAATGACTTGCTTGCATAGAATCTGTTCCTACTAGGAACATTCCTAAAGCTTGTTTACCAAGTACCAATACATCTTTACGAGCAGGTGGTTGACTATAACCTGCCTCTGCCATGAGTAGAGCATGTTGTTTTGCTTGCGCAATCTGTCTTTCTTTGTTAACAACAATGACATCTTTCCCTTTTTGAAGCAATCCTAAATCGAAAGCTTCATATCCAGAAGTTGCCACTTTGGCCATACCAATAGTTAAGAAGTGCTCTTGTAAGACATTCAATTGAACATCTCCTTTATGAAACAGATCTGATGCTCTCAATGCCATTTCTTTAGAACCACCTCCGCCAGGAATCACACCTACTCCAAATTCTACTAATCCCATGTAGGTTTCAGCAGCTGCCACTACTTTGTCTGCGTGTAATGAAATTTCGCATCCACCTCCTAATGCCATTCCGTGAGGAGCAGCAATTGTAGGAATGGAAGAGTAACGCATGCGCATCATGGTATCTTGAAAATACTTGATGGCGTAATTTAATTCATCATACTCTTGTTCTACAGCCATCATAAAAATCATTCCTATGTTGGCCCCAACCGAAAAGTTAGCAGCTTGGTTTCCAACAACGAGTCCTTGATAATTTGTTTCGGCCATATCTATTGCCTTGTTGATTGCTGTCAGAACATCCGCTCCAATGGTATTCATTTTGGATTGAAATTCGAGATTTAAAATACCATCACCTATATCTTCAATGACCGCTCCAGAATTTTTCCATACTTCATTTGTCTTTCTAATATTGTCTAAAATGATAAATGAATCTTGTCCAGGTTTTTTAAGGTAGGATTTAGCAGGGATATCGTAATAAAGCGTTGCTCCTTCTTTTACAGAATAAAAAGAAGTAACCCCGTTTGCTAACATTTCAGTTACCCACGCAGCAGGTTCTTTGTTTTCAGCTTTCATCATTTCAACTCCTTGGGCAACTCCAATAGCATCCCAGATTTCAAAAGGACCGTGTTCCCATCCAAAACCAGCTCTGAGTCCATCATCAATTCTGTAGAGTTCATCAGAAATTTCTGGAATTCTATTTTGAACGTATGCAAACATTGCCGCAAAACTCTTTCTATAAAATTCACCCGCTTTGTCTTTACCTGCAACCAATACTTTAAAACGATCGGTAACATGATCAATCTTTTTTGTTTGTTCTAAGGTTTCAAATTTTGCAGATTTTTTCGCTCTGTATTCTAGGGTATTTAAGTCCAAGGATAAGATTTCTTTTTTACCATTGGCATTTTTAGTCATTTTGTAAAAACCTTGTTTGGTTTTACTCCCTAACCAATTGTTTTCCATCATGGTATTTACAAAATCTGGAATTACAAATTGATCTCTCATCTCGTCATTTGGACAGTTGTCTTTGACTCCATTAGCCGTGTGAACCAGAGTATCCAATCCTACCACATCAATGGTTCTAAAGGTAGCAGATTTTGGTCTGCCGATAACGGGTCCTGTTAATTTATCAACTTCTTCAATGGTTAATCCCATTTCTTTCACAACATGAAACAAACTCATGATTCCAAAAATTCCAATTCTATTCCCAATAAATGCAGGTGTATCTTTTGCTAAAACAGCTGTTTTTCCTAGAAATTTATCACCATACATCATTAAGAAGTCTGTCACTTCTTGCGAACATTTAGGTCCGGGTACAACTTCAAATAACTTTAGGTATCTAGGAGGATTAAAAAAATGAGTGACTGCAAAATGTTTTTGAAAGTCATCACTTCTACCTTCATTCATGAATTTGATTGGAATTCCCGAGGTATTTGAAGTAATTAAAGTTCCTGGAGTTCTAAATTTTTCGATTTTCTCAAAAACTTGTTGTTTAATGTCTAGACGTTCTACGACAACTTCCATTACCCAATCTACCTCTTTGATCTTATGCAAATCATCTTCAATATTTCCTGTGGAAATTCTTTCTGCAAATTTCTGAGAATAAATAGGAGAGGGTTTGGATTTTAAGGAGGTCTTTAATGCTGTATTGACCAACCTATTGCGAACAACACGGTCTTCTAGGGTAAGTCCTTTTGCTTTTTCTTGATCGTTTAATTCTCTTGGGACAATATCCAATAAGAGTACTTCAACTCCAATATTTGCAAAATGACATGCAATTCCACTTCCCATAATTCCAGAGCCAACGATTGCTACTTTTTTAATTCTTCTTGTCATTGGTTTAATTTGTTTTTACTGATTCAGTTTCCATGTTTTCAAATATGCTTTTATCTGAAATCATTTTATTAATTGTAGAGGTCACTTTAAAAAAAGCATCTAATTCTTTGTCAGAAAGATGTTTTTTAATTGTTTCATTAAATTGAATTACATGACCTTTGGAAATTTTTCGCATTTCTTTTCCATAATTGGTCAATTTAATGATCACGCTTCTTCCATCATTAGGATTTTTTTCTCTACAAATAGCGCCTTTGTCTTCCATCGTTTTTAAAATTCTTGAGAGACTTGTGGGTTCCATTCCCATCGAAGGTCCAAGAGCTGTAGATTGTGTTCCTTTTTTTGTGTCTATATTAAGCAAAACAAAGGCGGTAGCCATTGTACTGTCATGCTTTGTTGCTTGTTCATTATACATTTTTGCAACTGCTTGCCAGGTTGCTCTTAGTTGATGATCTATCGATTTGTATTTATCCATTGGATCAAATATAAGAAAATTTATTATGCACGCATAATAAATATAAAAAAATTATGCATGCATAGTAAATTTTAACATAACGAAGTTCAAAAACATAGTCATTCTTTCAATTTAAGTTCCTAATAAATTATGTAAATTTGAGCTTAATAGTAAAGAGAAATATAAAGATCGAATTCAATGAGGAATTTATTAGAAGTAAAGAATGTTGTTAAAACATATGGAGATTTTACAGCATTAAATGATGTATCTCTAAAAATTCCAAAAGAAAGTGTTTTTGGATTATTGGGGCCAAATGGGGCGGGAAAAACCTCTTTAATTAGAATTGTAAACCAAATTACGATGCCAGATAGTGGTATGATACTTTTGGATGGAGAGCCGCTAGCACCAAAGCATATTGCACATATTGGATATTTACCCGAGGAACGTGGTTTGTATAAATCAATGAAAGTAGGCGAGCAAGCTTTGTATTTGGCACAATTGAAAGGGATGTCCAAATATGAAGCGAAAAAACGCTTACAATATTGGTTTGATAAATTTGACATCTCTGCTTGGTGGGATAAAAAAATTGAAGAATTGTCTAAGGGGATGGCGCAAAAAGTACAGTTCATTGTGACTGTTTTGCATCAGCCAAAACTGTTAATATTTGATGAGCCATTTTCTGGCTTTGACCCTATAAATGCTCAATTAATTGCCAAAGAAATATTACAGTTGCGCGAGGAAGGAGCAACGATTATTTTTTCAACACACAGAATGGAATCTGTGGAGGAAATGTGTGATGAAATTGCATTGATAGACAAATCAAATAAAATTTTAGACGGAAAATTAGCTGATATTAAACGCAATTTTAGAACCCATACCTTTCAGGTCGGATTAACGACAACAAATGCAAGACTAGTAGCACTAGAATTGAAACAAAACTTTGAGGTGTCTCCTTCAAACTTCAAATTATTAAATGAAGGGTTAACTTTAAATGTAAAATTAACCGAAGGAAACTCAGCAAATGATTTACTTTCTTTTTTAACCAATAGAGGAGAAGTACAACATTTTGTAGAATTGATTCCAACAGCAAATGATATTTTTATTCAAGCAGTGCAAAAAAACAGTTAGAAAATGAACAAGTTAACATTAATTATTCACAGAGAATTTATAGCAAAAGTTCGCAATAAGTCATTTATTGTCATGACCTTTTTGAGCCCATTAATTATGGTGGGTATGGGTGCTTTGATCTATTTTTTAATGCAGAAAAACGATGAAAAAGTTAAAAAAATAGTATACGTTGACCACTCTGAGTTGTTTTCTAAGGAAGATTTTAAAGATACCAAAACTATTCATTACAAGGATTATACCGTTCTAGGAATTGAAGAAACAAAGAAAAAAGTGGAAGCGGGAAATTATTACGGAGCTTTATTTATTCCCAAGCAAGACAGTCTAGAATTGTTAGCGAAATCCATAGAATTTTATTCCAAAGATTCTCCAGGAATGTCATTAATGAATTCCCTAGAAAATAAAATTGCCTCTAAAATTAGAAATGAAAAGCTTAATAAATTTGGTATTGACTTAGAAAAGATCAAAGCCTCTAAGATTAAAACATCGATAAAAATGTTCGATTTTTCTGGAGAAGAGTCTTCAAAATTAATCAACGGTTTAAAAATAGGTCTTGGTTTGGTTGCTGGTTATTTGTTAATGATGTTTGTCATGATATACGGAACCTCAGTAATGAGAAGTGTGATTGAAGAAAAGACCAGTAGGATTATTGAAATCATTGTTTCTTCCGTAAAACCTTTCCAGCTGATGATGGGTAAAATCTTAGGGAATGCATCGGCAGGTTTGTTACAGTTCTTTATCTGGGGAATCCTAATTTTTGGAATTGTAACCGTTGCCTCCTCTATTTTTGGGGTAGATATCGTAGAAATGCAATCAGCAAGAATTCCATCAGAACAAATGGAGACTATAAAAAAGACAGCGACAGGAGACAAGAGTATGCTTGTTATTCAAGAAATTTTACAGCTTCCTATTTTAAAATTGTTTGTATTATTTATATTTTATTTCTTGGGAGGTTTCATGCTATACAGTTCATTATTTGCTGCCATTGGAGCAGCTGTTGATAATGAAACAGATACACAGCAATTTATGTTGCCCATAATGTTGCCATTAATTTTAGGGGTGTATGTTGGTTTTGCAACCGTGATTAATGACCCTCATGGCTCAATCGCTGTTCTGTTTTCACACATTCCATTTACTTCACCAATTGTTATGTTGATGCGGGTTCCTTTCGGAGTATCATGGTATGAAATTGCCATTTCGATGGCGTCATTAATGATTACATTTGTGGGGATGGTTTGGTTGGCTGCTAAAATTTACAGAGTAGGAATACTAATGTATGGTAAAAAACCTACGTACAAAGATTTGTTTACGTGGTTAACCTATAAAAGCTAGGATTTATGATAAAATTAAAAGAGTTTTTAAGTTATTCTATAAATATTACAGATGATATTCACATGGATGTGAAAACAATGCTGTTTGTAATCCTTGTTTTTTTCTTAACAAGTTTATTTTTAAAACTCTTAAAAAAGATTGTAAACAGAAAATTAGATGAAGAAAATAAAGGGAAGTTCAAAGCAGTATTTTCCTTTACAAAGTATTTTGTGTATTCTATCGTCTTTATTGTTGCCTTAGAGTCTTCAGGAATAAAACTCAGTGTTTTATTGGCAGGATCTGCAGCATTATTAGTGGGGATTGGATTGGGTTTGCAAACCTTATTTCAAGACATCATGTCCGGTATTTTTATTCTGGTTGATAAATCACTACATGTAAATGACATTATTGAAATAGAGAACAAAGTTGGTAAAGTAGAAGAGATTCGTTTAAGGACGACCAGAGCTGTTACCATTGATAACAAGGTGCTGATCATCCCAAATCATAAGTTCCTGACAAATAGTTTGTTTAATTGGACTCAAAACGGGTCACAGACCACCGAAGGAATTAACCTTAGTATTTCCTATGGTGCAGATTTAGAATTGGTAAAAACGATTTTAATTGAGGTTGCAGAAGCACACCCCAAGGTATTAAAATCGATGACCCCAAAAGTATTGTTAACAGATTTTGGTGAAAGTTCGATCCAATTTAAACTGCTGTTTAAGATCAATAACAGTTATGAGCATGTATCTGTAAAAAGTGATTTGCGTTTTGCAATCGATAAAAAATTTAGAGAACATCATATTACATTTCCATTTCCTCAAAGGAGAATTCATCTTACAAATCAAAAATAAAAGCGATGTCAAAAATATTAATCATTGAAGATGAGGCTGCGATCAGAAGAGTTTTAAATAAAATTATTTCAGAAGAAAACGAAACGTACCATGTAGAAGAAGCTGCAGATGGATTGGCTGGATTAGAAATGATCAAAAATCAGGACTATGACTTGGTTTTATGTGATATTAAAATGCCAAAAATGGATGGTGTGGAAGTGTTAGAAAAAACAAAGAAAATAAAACCTGAAGTTCCCATTGTTATGATTTCTGGTCATGGAGACATAGACACTGCTATTCAAACGATGCGTTTGGGGGCTTTTGACTATATATCCAAACCGCCCGACTTAAACAGACTTTTAAACACGGTAAGAAATGCTTTGGATAAAAAGGTATTGCTAGTAGAAAATAAAAGATTGAAGAAAAAGGTGCGTGAAACCTACCAAATGATTGGTCAAAGTAAGGCAATTGTTCAGATAAAAAATATCATTGATAAGGTAGCTGCTACTGATGCAAGAGTGTTAATCACAGGAGGGAACGGAACTGGGAAAGAACTAGTGGCGCATTGGTTGCATGAAAAATCGGACAGAGCAAAGGCTCCCATGATTGAAGTAAATTGTGCTGCAATTCCTTCAGAACTGATTGAAAGTGAATTGTTTGGACATGTAAAAGGTTCTTTTACAGGAGCAAATAAAGACAGGGCAGGTAAGTTTGAGTCTGCCAATGGAGGAACTATTTTTCTCGATGAAATTGGTGATATGAGTTTGTCTGCCCAAGCAAAAGTTTTAAGAGCTTTGCAAGAAAGTAGGATTTCTCGAGTGGGTTCTGACAAAGATATTAAGGTCAATGTAAGAGTCATTGCTGCGACCAATAAAAATCTTAAGGAAGAAATTGCCGAAGGCAGGTTTCGAGAAGATTTGTATCATCGACTAGCGGTGATCCTTATTAAAGTTCCTGCATTGAATGACAGAAGAGAAGATATTCCGTTGCTAGTAGACTTTTTTACAAAGAAAATAGCTGAGGAGCAAGGAACTCCCGTAAAGGAATTTTCAGCCGAAGCAGTTCAATTATTACAAGAGTATGATTGGACCGGTAATATTCGTGAATTACGTAATATAGTAGAACGGTTAATTATTTTGGGTGAAAAAACAGTTTCTAAAAATGATGTGGCGCTATTTACATCCAAATAAGAGTTTTTCCCTTCTTTAATTACTTAAATGATGAAAACTTTTCCAACAAAGTACCTAAGCTATTTAGCGATTCTATTTGGGGTGCTCTATTTTTTTTCAGAAACATGGTATCATATGACCTACGACCAATCTACCATTCAATTGATTGCCGATTATATGGCTATTTTTTTACTGTTATTTGCAGGGTCAGTTCATTTAAAAACTTCAAAAGGAATTGGTATGTTAAGTGGTGCATGGGGATACACTTTTTGTATCATGTATAGGGCATTTGCATGGAGAATGGATGCCCATCATTTAGAAGACTATGAGTGGGTTGAGTTGTATAAAATAATGGTTGGATTGTTCGTTTCATTTATAGCATTTGTCCTTACTTTGATTAAAACCTACCCTTCAAAAAACAGCAATTAGAGTGCTTCTTACAAGCTGTAAGTAAACTTAAAAAAGGGAGTCATTTACAACTTTATGTAGTATAAATAAGAGCGCCATGCTCTTGTTACCCTATAAAAACTCCCTTTCATCTAAATATTCATTCTTTACTTGTGTTGATTGTTTTTCATTGATACTTTCGTTGGGATTGCGAGAATAAAAGTTGTGTGTAATTAAAAAAAAGGTACAGCTGAAAACCGAATGAGAGTTAGCATAAATAAATATTAAATATGAAAAAAACAATCTTTACATTTTTAACTTTACTCTTTGTATATCAGACTTATTCACAAGAAATAGTAGAATATATAGTTGAAAGTAATCGAAATGGTTTTGATATTACCTATACTAATGATGGAGGAAATACAGAACAAAAAAAAATTAATTCTAATAAATGGAAAACTACATTTAATAGAAACTCTGGTGCATTCGTTTCTATATTAGCACAAACTTTAAATAAGAATGCTGAAATAAGTGTGAAAATTATTTACAATGGTAAAATTATTGAAAAGGCAAAAAGTAGCGGTGATTATGTAACAGCAATTGCTTATCGCTTTTTGAATGATGAACAAATATTTGCAAATATTTATCCTTACAATAAGACTTTTAATGGGAAAATGAAAGTTTACAGCAATTCCCCAATATTAATAGAGCCAAATATGGTCCAATCAGAAAATATTGGAATGGCTGAAAACGAAAGTGTAACAATAATTTCAAAATTTAATAACGGGTATTATAAAGTTAGTTCGGGAAATAAAATAGGATACATATGGGCTGGATGGTTTAAGGAATAAACGTAACATAACACCTTAAAAAATAAATAACTAATTGATTATACTTGACTTAATTTCATTTTAATCAGAATTAAATTTTAATAACAATTTTTCAACAAGCAAAAGATTATGAAAAAAACAATTCAATTATTACTCGTTGTATTAACTTTTACGGTAAGTGCTAATGCTCAAGAGATAGATGAAAGCAAAAATTTTATTTACAAAACTGATGGAAGTATTCTCTACGGTAAGAATCTAGAATATCAAACACCTATGTTTAAAAAGAATTATTTTAATTTAGATAGTTTAACGATTAAAAGTAAAGATGTTAAATTTTACAAATCTGGAGTGAACTTTTTTGGAAGTATTCAAGGAAGTGGAGCAAGTTTTGCACGTAGAACAATTAAAGGCAAAGTTAATTATTATGTGCTAACTAGTACCTATTATAATGCTGCACCAATTAATAATATGGGAGGAATAGGATTGGGAGGCACTAGCACTACTCAAAATTATTACTACAATTCTGGATTCAATTCTTTAAAAGTTGCTAACTATGAAAATTTAAGTGTTGATTTACAAAAAAATCCAATAAGTATTGTCTATTTAAAAAAGCACCATAATGCTAAAAAGAAAAGAACCATAGCTTATGTGTTAGGAGGAATTGCTATGGTAGCGGGAATTTTGACATCAGCAAAAAAAACAGGTGAAACTACAAATTCTTTCAATCCTTATACAGGAACATATGAAACTACTGATGTAACTGAATTACGACCAGTAAACCTAGCTATTGGTTTGGCGGGTTTTGGAACGGTTGTCGCTACAATGATTTCTTCAAAAAAGAAAAAACAATACATTCAAAAAGCAATTGAAGTATATAATGAAAATTAGAATTTTGGGAAATAAAATTCTGCCCTTTCAATATTTGATTCTGAAGATGAATTGTCTATTAAATATAAGGAGAAAGAATAACGAACGCCCAACAATGTATAAAAATAATAGCGGTTTAATCGCTAAAACCAAAGTAAGAATATATATAAAGGTCTTTGATTAAGCGAAAAATTAGTACTTAAAACCCACTATGTTTCATACAAAGACCAAAGTAACCACCCAACAAAATAATGCTTGGATTCATTATCTCATTGTTATCATTTCTACCTACTTTAATCAAAACCTACCCCTCAAAAAACAGCAATTAAAGTGCTTTTTATATGCTTAAGTAAACTTAAATAAGGGATTTATTTATAACATCCTATGTAGCATAAATAAGAACGCTATGCACTTATTGTCGTATAAAAACTCCCTTTCATCTAAATACATATTTTTTACTTCTGTTGATTGTTTTTCATTCGTAATTTTAATGATGAATGAGAGCAAAAGTTTCTATTGTATAGGAAATAGAAATCGGTAAAGAGGAGGTTTGTACTTTGTGAAAGCTGTTGGCTTTAAATTAAAAAAAAAGAGCTGTTTTTGCCAATGCTCTTATAAACTATCGTCAAAATGGATTTTAGAAAATGATAACTAAACTAAATAACTTCAGTTTTAAGTCTTTTAATGGATACACAAATCCCGATGATTTATTTTTTCGTGCAAAGAACATTCTATTTGGTTACAATGGTAAAGGGAAAAGTTCTTTTGCGATTGGCATTAAACAAGAATTTCAAAAAGATATGTCCAAAACACCTGAGAATCTTAGAATTTTTGACAGAGATTACATATCAAATTCATTGTTACTTGAAAATTCGGAAGGTAAAATAAAAGGTGTTGAAGCAAGTTTTGGCAAAAGTGGAGTTGATACAGAAAAGAAGATAAATAAATTAGAAAAACTAATAATTAGCAAAGAAGAAGAAAATGACAAACTAAAAAATAGTATTTTAACATTACGTGAAGAAATTAGGAATGAAATAGACGAAATTCACAATAGACGTAAGGGTACAGTGAATATTCAAAAGAAGGCCAAAGAAAAAACTATTGAGGAAGTAATTAAACTTTACACAAATGATTATGATGATGCTAGTAAAATTGAAGTTGAAGATGAAAAACTTATAAAGATTAATGGTGACGATGTAATTGAAAACCAAATTTTACAAAACCAAAATTTAAGAATATTAAAATTTTCGCAAATTTCAACTGACATAATTGAAGAAGTAAAATTAATATTCAAAGAAAAATTTGTGGAAGATGTTTCAATTCCAGAACATGAAGTTGTGCAATGGATTGAATCAGGTCTAAATATTCACCAAGAGGGTGATAATTGTAAATTTTGTGATAACGAATTAAATTATTCAGCTTTAAAATTAAAGCTTACCCAATTTAAAGAAAATAAAAAACATAAGGCGGTTGAAAAACTAAAAGAACTAGAAAATCAGCTTGAAGACCTTATGAATAATATTAGAGATATTGAGAAAGAATTCAAAAATTATTCTACAAATATTGGAACTGAAATTGAGCAATATTTTACTGCAATTTTCGCAAAGAAAAGCACTATTAAATCTCTAAGAGATTCTTGTAATTCTAAAATTGATAAAATTGAAATTCAAGAAAATTTTGACTTTGAACTCTTAGCTGAAACTTTAAATGTGATTGAAGAATCAATAAAAAGTATCTCGAAGACCAAAAATAAACAATTCAAAGAGTTACAAAATAAACAAAACAATCTGACCACTCTAGTAAAAGGTGCAATAGGCTTGGAAATACTAAAATCAGCTACTATAAAAGATAAGCGTAAGGAATTTGAAGATAAGAAATTTAAGGTAGAAGAAAATATAGATAGCAACAAGATGAAGCAACAAGAAATCCAAGGTTTAAGGCAAAAAAAAAGTCTTACAAAAGATTTTGCTGACTTTATTTCTCAAGTTCTGAATGACTTAAATATATCATTAAAAGTTGAACTTGATACTGATAACAAAAATTACATTATCAAAAGCACCAACGAAAATGCTACACTTACAATAAAAGATATAAGCGAGGGTGAAAAGAATCTTTTAGCCTTGTTGTTTTTCTATTTTGAGCTATTTCTTGACAACAAACAACAGCAAGTAAAACCAGAAATTGAACTTATCATAGTAGATGACCCAATTTCAAGTATGGATGATTCAAATAAGTTTTACATTTTGGAACTTATGAAAGAACTTTTGGATTTCCCAAATCAACAAATATTTGTAATGACTCATTCTTGGGAGGATTATTGTAATTTATCTTATGGAAAAAAAATATGGAGGAAAGATTCAAAGTTTGCAACGTTTGAAATCAAGAAAAATAAAGGGAAAAGCACCTTGGTAAAATCTAAGAAACTTAAAAAGCCATATAACTATTTGTTTAAAGAGATTTATGAATTTTCAATAGAAAGTGATGAAGATATAAAGACAGAATGCCAAATTTACCATTATCCAAATGTAATGAGAAGGATTTTTGAAGAATGGTATGGGTTTAAAATTGGAAAATATTTGAACTTAACAAGCTCAAAACAAGGCGAGATTATAAATGACCTAAAGATTAAAAATAAACAAGAAAAAATCAATCTTGGTTCATTATTAAAGGTCTGTAATATTTTATCCCATTCTATTAATGACTCAAAAAACCCACAAGAAATTCACCGATCTGCAAAATATTTGATGGAACTAATAAGTGCAAATGACAAACTGCATTTTGACAAAATGAGGCAATAATTTGATTATAGGTAATAATAAAAATGTATAGAATAGAAATGAAAAAGTACAATTGCCCAAAAATGTGAATAAGAAATAGCTGTTAAAGTGATAAAACGAGAGTAAAAACATGAAACAAATGCCAGTACAAAATTAAAATGTTTTTGAGTGAAAATACGCTACTACTTATACACTAGACCGATGCTCATCTCACCGTTAACCTCTCTTTCACTTTCATAAAACCCACCCTACAAAAGAAAGCAATTAGAACCCCTCTCTAAAGCTATAAAAAAAGTTGATTCAAATATAAAAAGTTTGCATCAACTTTGTATCGTTAAGACACACAGCTTATTTATCTTTGTACTAGAAAATAACTATTAATAAAAAAAAATAAATAAACAATGGCAACAGCAGTTGGAAAAAAATTCCCTAATTTAAGTGTAGACGCAATGAATGAAATGGGAGATACATTTAAAGTAAATGTATTGGAAGAAGCAATTCAAAACAAAAAGAAAGTATTATTATTCTGGTATCCTAAAGATTTTACCTTTGTATGTCCTACAGAATTACATGCTTTTCAAGCTGCTTTAGGAGAATTCGAAAAGAGAAATACCGTTGTAATTGGTGCTTCTTGTGATACTCCAGAAGTTCATTTTGCATGGTTGAGTACTTCCAAAGACAACGGAGGTATCGAAGGGGTTACCTATCCAATTTTAGCAGACAGCAACAGAAACCTATCCTCAATTTTAGGGATTTTAGACATCACTAACGAAACTTATGATGAGGCTACTGGATCTGTGCAAGTGGAAGGAGATAATGTGACTTATAGAGCAACCTACTTAATTGATGAAGAAGGTACTGTCTTTCACGAAGGAATCAATCATATGCCAGTAGGTAGAAATGTAAACGAATTTTTACGTTTGATCGATGCGTATTCACATGTTCAAACCAACGGTGAGGTATGTCCTGCGAACTGGGAAGAAGGGAAGGATGCAATGTCTCCAAATGCCAAAGGAACTGCCGAGTATTTAGCATCTCATTAAATCACAATCAATCATGGTTCAAGAACTAAGTCAAGATAATTTAGCAGAAATTGTAGCAGGTAACAAAACAGTTGTTGTTCAATACTCTGCAGGTTGGTGTGGAAATTGTAGAATTATGAAGCCTAAGTTTAAAAAACTTTCTTCAGAAAATGAAGCGGTGGTTTTTGTCATTGCAGATGCAGAGAAATTTCCAGAAAGTAGAAAATTAGCAGATGTTAGTAATTTGCCAACATTTGCTGCTTTTGTCGATGGAAAAATGGTCAATCAAACCCAAACAAATAAGTTTGAAGTCTTAAAAGACTTGGTAAACGAAGTGATTTAATTATGAAGTTACCTATTATAAAGCATTTGACAACTTTTATCGAGGAAAACGATCAAGATTATGTTTTAGAAGCTATTGAAACCCTAGAATCGATCACAGAAGTTTCCTCTCTTAAAGACGAAGAACTGGATGTGATTGGAGAATTAATCTCTAATTTGTACGGGGCTATTGAAGTGGATAAAATGATCAAGGAAGGAGTTTCTAAAAAAGAAGCATTAAATGCCTTTATGAAACGTGTTTTAGGGTCAATAGACCAATAAATAAAAGGAATTATGATAAAAAAATCCCTAGCTTTTAGCTTGGGATTTTTTATGTGCTTTATTTTCTAATCGACGGTTTCTTGTATTTTTTGGAGATAAACGTTCCCATTTCTTCTCCCCAAATACGATAGGTCAATTCAGAGGGGTGCATGCCATCACTGAAATAAAGGGAAACATTATCGGAACCTAAAGAATTTTTTTTGTTCCATTTTTTTAGGCTGATAATCTCGTTACAATAAAAAACAGCCTCTCTTTTGTTGGTATAGGCCTGCAGCTCTTTTCCTAGAATTTCTACCAAATTGCCTATCACAAATCGTATGCTTTTTGTAAAAGCAGGGAACTCTTTGATAGGGGGCATGTTCGTGAAAAAAATGGGCGTTTTTGGATAGTTGTTTTGCAGTAACTTTACCAAACGATCAATGTCTGAAATCCATTTTTTAGGAGAATTTAATGTAAATGCGTCATTCCCTCCCATGCCAACAACAATCATGTCAAAAGAACCTTCTTTAATTTTGGGAATTATTTTAGTACATACTTGTTTTACAGTATAGCCACTTCTAGCATAGACCTTCCATTGTATATTTTGTTTTAAATTTTTAGAAAGGGTTTCTGCCAAAGCTCCTGTAAATCCGTTTTGATGGTATTCAACTCCCACACCCGCAATGGTACTCTCACCAATAGTTAGCAAGTTTATCGTTTCATTGAAATGATTATTTACAATACCTGCTGGTTGTTTTGCTTCGGGAAGTTTGGGGATTTTCTTCCTAATATTTTTCCCTTGAACATACAATAAAGGAAGCAATGGAATAGAAATGATGGTCCCTAATAAATACCTAAAATTCATTGTTAATTCTGCGTGTTTTTTAATTCGTTTGCCTTTTTAACAATCAGTTTTAATCGTTCTTTATGTTTGATTTTTTCCAACCTCAGTTTGTTTGTTTTTCTAGCCATCAATTTGCTGTGTTTTGCTTTATTCACAGTATTTTTTGCTTTTCCTTTTTTCGGCATTTTAATGGAGTTTATAATTATAGGTATTGGTAGTAGAGTATTGACACAATTGTTACTTTCTTTGGTACAACCACCAGTTCATGTCTCGGGTTACTTGATATCCTAGATTTTTATAAAGAGGAATTGCGGAGTTTCCTTTATCGGTGTGTAAAATTGGAGTTTTCCCTTCTCTTAAAATTTCGTTTGTCGTGTGGGTTACCAATTGCTTTCCATAGCCTTTTTTTCTATAATCTGGATGTGTTACCACCGCACTTACTTCTATGAAATCGTTTGTTTGCATTCGTTGACCAGTTATCGAGACTAACTTTCCACCCTTAAAAATACCAAAGTATTTTCCCATTTCAAAACTTCTCTTTTGATAATATCCAGGCATAACTAACCAGATTAAGTCATAGATTTCATCGATATACTCTTCCGTTAACAAAACAATGTTCTCTGAGATTTCTACTTCAAGTTTTACCTGTCCTTTGAGCACCATTTGACATCCAACGATCTTTTTCTCCAAAACGATCTTTTTTGGATTGATCATGGGTTCGATTTCAGAAACTACAAAGAATCTTTCTGTAATTTTAGAATAGGCATCCAATGCGTTGGCCGTTTTTGAGTGATCTTCAAAAGCACCAAAAGTACAAACCTCTGGACGGTAAAACCGAACAGAATCGTAACTTATAAGAAACGAATTATGCGTTTCATTTAATGAGTGCCAAACAGGATTTTTTAATTTATCTTCTAAAGATTTCATAAAAATAAATATAAAAAAAACTCGCATTAAATGCGAGTTTTAAGTTGTAAAATTATACTTATAAAATTAAGCCAACATGGTCACTGGGTTTTCAATAAACGTTTTTAAGGTTTGTAAAAACTGAGCTCCAACGGCTCCATCAACTGTTCTGTGATCACAAGCTAAGGTTAATTTCATGGTGTTTCCAACTACGATTTGACCGTTTTTGACAACTGGTTTTTCAACAATGGCACCTACAGATAAGATGGCAGAGTTTGGTTGGTTGATGATAGAAGTAAAGCTTTCTATACCAAACATTCCTAGGTTAGAAACGGTAAAGGTACTTCCTTGCATTTCATCGACTTTGATCTTTTTATCTCTTGCTTTCCCAGCGAGATCTCTTACAGTAGCTCCAATTTGGGTAAGGCTTAATTGATCTGTGTGCTTTATAACAGGTACTAACAAACCATCAGTAACTGCCACTGCAACTCCTACATGAATATGACTGTGAGTAATGGTATTCGCCTCTGTCCAAGAGGTATTCACTTGTGGGTGTTTTTTCAACGCCATTGCACAGGCTTTCACGACCATGTCGTTGAAAGATACTTTCACTTCTGGAATTGCATTGATTGTTTTTCTTGAAGCCATGGCATTGTCCATGTCAACTTCTACATTTAAATAGAAGTGAGGAGCGGTAAATTTAGAATTTCCTAAAGATTTTGCAATTGCTTTACGCATTTGAGAATTTTTAGTTTCTTCAGATTTTTCTTCACCTACAGCAACAAAACTTGTGGCAACAGGAGCAGGAGAACTTTTAGTTTCTGCAACTTTAATGGCAGGCGTATAGTTGACGACATCTTTTTTGATAATTCTGCCGTTTTCGCCTGAACCTGAAACATCTGCTAAATTTATGCCCTTGTCTGCGGCTATTTTCTTTGCCAGAGGTGAGGCAAAAATACGTCCGTTTGAAGTATTACTTGCTGCAAGGACAGGCTCAGTTACCGCTGCTTTGGCAGTATTTTTTGGTTCTTTCTTTTCAGAAGTTGTATTCTCTGTAGGAGCAGGAGCTCCTCCATTGGCAATGATGGCACTAACATCGGAACCTGCAGGTCCTATGATGGTTAACAAGCTGTCTACGGGTGCTGTTTCTCCTTCTTGAACACCAATGTATAATAGGGTTCCTTCGTAGAAAGATTCAAATTCCATGGTTGCTTTGTCGGTTTCAATTTCGGCAAGCATGTCACCTTCTTCTACACTGTCTCCAACTTTCTTTAACCATGTTGCCACAGTTCCATCTGTCATGGTATCACTTAAACGAGGCATGGTGATTACTTGCACTCCTTCCGGAATTGCTACAGTATCAGAAGGACTACTTGATGGTTCAGTGGTGGTTTCTTCTTTTACCTCTTCAGTAGATTCTTCTTTAGCAGCTGGTGCTGAGTCTCCATTGATAATGGAAGTTATATCTTCTCCTTCTTCACCGATGACAGCAAGCAACACATCTACAGGTGAAGTTTCACCCTCTTGTATACCAATGTGTAATAGAGTTCCTTCATAGAAAGACTCAAACTCCATGGTTGCTTTATCGGTTTCAATTTCAGCTAAAATATCACCTTCTTCAATTTTATCTCCAACATTTTTTAACCATTTTGCCACAACACCTTCTTCCATGGTGTCACTTAATCGTGGCATATTTATAATTGTAGCCATATCTTAACTTATAAAAGGATAATCTTCTTGTTCGTATACCATATCATACATTTGTTGTGTTTCTGGATATGGAGAATCTTCTGCAAATTGCTCGCATTCTTTGACCATAACTTTCACTTCTTTATCCATTGCAGCGATTTCCTCTGCAGTCGCATAATTTTTTTCTTTGATGATCTCTAAAACCTGTGTTATAGGGTCTATTTTTTTGTACTCTTCGACCTCATCTTTGGTTCTATATTTTTGAGCATCAGACATTGAGTGTCCTCTGTATCGGTATGTTTTCATTTCTAGAAATGTAGGCCCATCTCCTCGTCTAGCTCTCTGCAAAGCTTCATCTACAGCCTCAGCAACCTTAATAGGATTCATGGCGTCTACTGGACCACAAGGCATTTCATAACCCAATCCGAGTTTCCAAATGTCAGAATGATTTGCAGTTCGGTCTACAGAAGTTCCCATAGCATATCCATTATTTTCACAAATAAAGATGACTGGTAGTTTCCATAACATCGCTAAATTGAATGCTTCATGTAAAGAACCTTGTCTAGCAGCTCCATCTCCAAAACAGGTTAAGGTAACACCGCCAGTTCCATTGTATTTATCACCAAAAGCTAGACCTGCACCTAGAGGGATTTGACCTCCAACGATACCATGCCCACCATAAAAACGGAATTCTTTTGAAAAAATATGCATTGATCCCCCCATTCCTTTAGAAGTACCAGTTGCTTTTCCATACAATTCAGCCATTACACGTTTAGGATCTTCCCCCATACCGATAGGTTGCACGTGATTTCTGTAGGCGGTAATCATTTTATCTTTAGATAAGTCCATCGCATGCAATGCACCTGCCAAAATTGCTTCTTGACCATTGTATAAATGCAAAAAACCTCTTACTTTTTGTTGAATATAAACAGAAGCTAATTTATCTTCGAATTTACGCCAGAAAAGCATGTTTTTGTACCAGTCTAAATAGGTTTGTTTGGTAATTTTTTTCATTCTTTATAATTCTTATTTTGCTACTAAAATAGCAATCGTATGTATACAATTGAGCAACAAAAATAACGGTTTTAAATAGAATAAAAAAAAATGATTTTAGACATTTAACTTAAACGTTTTCGGAGCCTATTTATTTGTCCTTAGCAATGACTATTGTTGCCTTAGCACCCGTAGCTAAATTCCATTCGTTGGACGATAATAATATCCCTGCGTCATTATAGACTTTAAAAGCTGCTGTATTTGGTCCAGAAGTTCCTTGATTCAGTGCTTTGAAAGCAATTTTATTTATACCAATTTTTAAAGGAATATTAAATTTTTGATAGTTTTGCATTAGAATGATGTTCGTTACAATAGGAATGTCATTGATAAGAATAGTAACTCGATCTCCATCGGGATATTGAAAGTCTCTGCAGATTATATTGACACTTTTAGAGTTGGTTCTAAAACTCCCTAGATCTTGATCAATTTTTGGATATATGTACTGACCATTTATTTTTTTAAAAGCTTTTAGAAAGCGTTCTTCACTTAATTTAGCAGCAGTTAAAATTCCTTTATTATTTAATTCATTTTCCTTTTTCACGCTCTTTAATTGTTCTTTTTCTTTCTCATAAGCATTTTTAAAACCATTATTCCCTTTTAGCTCTATTGAGTTTGTTTTTTCTGTCTTTTGAGTACTTTTCAAGGAAAGGATATTCATTGTTCCTTTGTCTGAATTTTTAGAACTATTATCTAATTGAGCAGATAATTGAAATCCCAATAACAGTGTAAATGTAAAAATAAGAAGCTGGAGTTTTGATTTCATGAGTCTAATACTAGCGTGTGAAAACAAATATACTACTGATTTTTTGTGAACCTGTTGCTATTTTGTTAAAACTTATTATTGTATTGGAAAATTAAAATAAGTAGTTGGAAAAGGTTCCTTTTTAAGTGTAAAATGCCACCATTCGTTTTCATAGGGATTAAAACCATTTGCGAGCATTATTTTTCGTAAATAAAGCCTGTTTTCTTGCTGATGTTTTTGGAGGTCTTTAGAGAATGGATGAGATTTTTTTCCAAAAAAGTCGTAGCTACTCCCCATATCCAATTCTTTACCAGTACTTCTATTTATGATGGTTAGATCTACAGTGCTGCCTCTTGAATGTCCCGACTTTGTAGCGATAAATCCTTGTGCAAATAATTCAGATTTTGGTACGTCTGGGTAGTATTCTTTTTTCATTAAAGTATCGTTTGTTTGTTTTGCCCAGCGTACAAAATGGTCAACGGCTTGTTGAGGTCTATACGCGTCAAATATTTTGAGGCTCAATCCTTCTTTTAAAAGGATTTGTTGTACTTTTTTTAGAGCATGAGCAGTTTCTTTAGTAATGATGACGCAGTTTTTATAATAGCCATCTATTGGTTTTCCTATAAAATTATTGTTTCCCAAATAACGCAATTCAAATTGAATGGTATCCTCTAAATCAGATAAAATTACAAATCCTTTGTGAAGTTGTTGAGAGGAAATAGATACGCAAGTCAGAATACATAATAGTATTATTAATTTTTTCATGATAACAAAAATACAAAAAAGTATGCCTGTGAATCTCACAGGCATACTTTTATATCTGGGGTTTGTATTTAATTATTCTAACAATACCTTGCTTATTGCGTGAATAACTCCATTATTCGCTTGAACATTTGTTGCAATGATATTACTTACTCTGTCTTTTGAATCAGTTAGGGTAGCGCCTCCGGTTACATTTCCGGTCAAAGCACCTCCAAGTGTTGAAATATTCATATTATCGGTTAGGTCTGTGTCTAAAACATTTGCTCCAGCAACCACATGTGTATTGAGGGTAGACGCTAATACATCTGTTGGAACCTCACTCAAGTCAACTAATTCTAACTCTACTAATAAATCAACAAAAGCGCTGTTGATGGGAGCAAAAACTGTAAAAGGAGCAGGGGTTGTTGATGAAGATAGTGTAGCTGCATACGTGAAAGAATCTTCGCGAGTTAATGCCTGAACTAAAATTGAGAAGTTTGGATCTGCCGTTGCAAAAGTTACAACGGTAGGTAAACCGATCACTTTATCTACAACATGAACTGTACCGTTATCTGCTACAACATTTGCAGTTGCTACAGAAGATACTCCATTGAATTGTACACCATTGTTGGTGTCGATATAGATAGACATTGGGCTTCCTGAGGCAGCACTTGTCGCTTTGGTGTTTGCATATCCTGTAGATAGATCTGTTGATTGTAAGCTTCCATCAATGACATGGTTTAATAAAACCTGAGTCAATAGGTCATTAGGGACATCGTCTAAAGAGTTGAAGTTATTAGCGCTTAGAAATTCTGCAAATGCCTCGTTGGTAGGAGCTAATACTGTAAATGGTCCAGGACCACTTAAGGTGCTCCCTAGCTCAGCTTTGGTTACTGCTGCTACGAGAGAAGTTAACTGGTTATTTACTGCTACATCTACGATCGTGTTGGTTTCGATTGTAGTGTTGTCGTCGTCATTATTACAAGAATAAAAGAGGTTTAAGACTAGAATTAATGCGGTTACTTTGAATAATTTTTTCATGAAGTTGATGTTTTAAATTTATATTCTCCAACAAAACTAGGTTAAAGCTAAACACAAAATCCTTAGTATTTTGTTAAACTATTTTAAATAAAAGTTAAACAAAATAATAATTTATGTTAAAATGAGCTTTTCAACACTCAAAAAAAGTTTAGTTTTGGTTTAAATAAAATTGAACAATGCATCAAACGACCAATACAATTTTGATGATTCGTCCTATACAATTCAGGATGAATGAACAAACGGCTGTAAACAACTATTATCAAAAAAAGAAAGCGGCTATTCTTCCATCAACACTCAATGTAAAAGCCCAAAAGGAGTTTGACACCTTTGTAGCAAAATTACGCAGCTTTGGAATTCATGTTATTGTTGTTGCCGATACAGAAGAATTTGATACTCCGGATTCTATATTTCCTAACAATTGGATTTCTTTTCATCAAGAGGGTACTGTAGCCATGTACCCAATGTTTGCAGAAAATAGACGTTTGGAAAGACGTGAAGATATTTTAGAGCAGGTAGAAAATGAAGGTTTTTTAATAGAAAACGTAATGGATTATACGGCTGCTGAAAAAGATACTATCTTTTTAGAAGGAACTGGAAGTATGATCTTGGATAGAGAAAATAGCAAAGCATATTGTGCACTTTCTCCTAGAGCAGATGAAGAATTGTTTATAGAGTTTTGTGAAGATTTTGAATATACCCCCGTTATTTTTACCGCCAACCAAACTGTAAATGGTAAAAGAGAAAAGATTTATCATACAAATGTTATGATGTGTATTGCAGAAACTTTTGTGGTCATTTGTTTGTCCTCTATTGATGATAAAGCAGAACGTAAACATCTTTTGAAACACTTTAAGGAGGATGGAAAAAAAGTCATTGATATTTCGGAAGATCAAGTAGATTGTTTTGCAGGAAATATGTTGCAAGTTCGTGGCAAAGGTGAAGAACGATTTTTAATTATGAGTCAAGCAGCTTTGGAAAGTTTGACACCCTCTCAACAATCTCAAATACAACATCATTGCCAGATTATTTCAAGTTCTCTTGAGACCATAGAGGCTTGTGGAGGAGGAAGCGCTCGTTGTATGATGGCAGAGGTTTTTCTCCCCAAAAAAAAGTAGTTAAGATTTATTTACTCAATGCCTCATCAATAATTTCTCCATTGGTGCCATTTGGTGCCTCAATACGTAATAAATTGGCAATGGTTGGCGCAATATCTGTAATAGTATATCTTTTTTTAGAGACTCCTTTTTTGATGCCGTTTCCATAAAAAATAATTGGTACATGAGTATCGTATGAATACCCAGAACCATGACTCGTTCCTTTCCTAGCTCTTATTAGGGTTGCAGGGTTAGGGATCATCAATACATCTCCTGAGATTTTTTGGTTGTAACCGTTTTGGAGAGAATTTAAGATTCCTGATGAAAAATGAGTTGTTTGAAGTGTATTTGCGGTAACTGCCTTGTATATATTTTCAAAATTTACGACTTCATCTGCTAATTTTTGTGCAACAGTATGTCTGTCTAACTTTAGAGATGCCATTTTTTCTTTGTTCAGGAAAATTTGGTAATTAGAAACATTTTCAATCAAATCTGATGAATTGAAATAGTTTTTGGTAATCTCTGAAAGGAAGGTTTTTAACTTTTCAGCATTTAGATAATGTGCAGGTATTTTTAAGGATTGTAAATACGCTGGGTTATGAACAGCCGCATGATCTGCCGTTAGAAAAAGGGTATAATTATCCTTTCCTACTTGTTTGTCTAAAAACTGAAAGAAATGGGCTAGGTCCTTATCCAATCTTAAATAAGTATCCTCTGTTTCTATGGCAGAAACGCCATATTTATGACCCACATAGTCTGTTGATGAAAAACTGACTGCTAAGAAATCGGTGTATGTACCTTTTCCTAATTTTTCTCCCACAATTGCTGCTTTCGCAAAATCTACCGTAAAGGTATTGCCAGCAGGAACCGTTTTTAATAAATCAAAATTATTATTCTTGGAACGTAAGGATTTTAAATCTTTGGGAAAAGTAGGAGCATCTTGTCCTATTAATGTTTCTTCAAAAATATTGTCATCACTTCTGCTGTTTTTATAACTGTCGATTCCATAAAGAGTTTCCCAAGGGCTATTTAGATACTCATCTGCTTTGTTGTCACTATTAAAATCGGTGACCCATTGAGGAATTTTATTCATGTAAAAGGTACTTGTTATCCAAGTATTGTAATTTTCACCATCATACCAATATGCTGCATTTGCGGTATGACCAGCGGGTAGAATTGCTGCCCGATCTTTTATCGAAATACCAATTGTTTTTCCATGCATGTTTTGCGCCAAATGCAATTGATCAGTGATTGTTGAGGTAACTAATCTTTTAGGAGATTTTTGACCATTTAATCCACTATTACCTAATGTCTTATATGCACTATCATACACACAATACACCGATTTTTTTTCGTATTTATCATACCAATCATTGGAGATGATTCCATGCTCACTGGGGGTTGTTCCAGTGTAAATGGATGCATGACCAACAGCTGTATAAGTAGGGATGAGGTTGTAATGAGCATTTTCTAGGGAGAACCCTCCTTGTAATATTCGATTAAATCCACCATCTCCAAACCGATCTGCAAATCTTGTTAAATAATCATATCGCATTTGGTCAATAACGATCCCTACAACCAACTTGGTTTTTTTCGGAGAAGAACCAGATTTGCAGCCTCCTAATAGGAAAAACAAGCATAGAATTGTGAGAAGGAATTTAAATTTCATGAACGATCAATTAAATATGTGTCAAAAGTACTTATTTTTTATATAGATCTTATAAATTTAACTTTCTATTGATCATATTTTAATACTTTAGCATAAAATTAAATGCAATGAATTACCTAGAGCACATTGGTAAATATTTTATAATGTTAGGACGTGTTTTTAAAAAGCCACAACGTTCAAAAGTTTTTTATGAGGCTATATTGAGAGAGATTGAAGATTTAGGGTTAAAATCTCTCGGAATTATCATGTTTATTTCCTTTTTTATTGGAGGGGTCATAGCCTTGCAAACGGCTCTGAATTTAGAGAGTCCCTTCATTCCAAAATCTTTAATTGGTTTTGCTGCAAAACGCTCTATAATTTTAGAATTTGCTCCTACCTTTTGTTCAATCATCTTGGCGGGAAAAGTTGGGTCTTATATTACATCTAGTATTGGTTCAATGCGTGTCACAGAACAGATTGATGCTTTAGAGGTGATGGGTATTAATTCACTAAATTACCTGGTCTTACCCAAGATAATAGCCACGGTGTTCTTTTATCCATTTTTAATATCATTAGGAATGTTTCTAGGAATTTTTGGGGGTTGGGTTTCTGGAGTACTGTCGGGTCTTTTTTCTGGAACCGAATACATTGCAGGTCTTCAAACTGATTTCAATCCGTTTTTGCTAACATATGCAATGATTAAAACACTCATTTTTGCATTTTTAATAGCTACAGTTCCTGCTTATCATGGATATTATGTAAAAGGTGGATCAATAGCAGTAGGGAGAGCAAGTACTCAATCTGTTGTTTGGACTACGATTTTAATTGTCATCGCAAATTATTTTTTAACTCAAATGCTTTTAACCTAGACAATGATAGAAGTAAAAAATTTATACAAAGGTTTTGGAGGGGACAACATATTGAAAGGAGTTTCGGCTACTTTTTACCCAGGTAAGACCAGTTTGATTATTGGTCAAAGTGGTTCTGGTAAAACTGTTTTTTTAAAATCTTTAATCGGTTTGCATATTCCTGATGATGGATCTATTATTTTTGATGGAAAGTTGAGTTCAAAATTTACAGAAAACGAAAAGCAACAATGGAGGCAAGAAATTGGGATGGTTTTTCAGGGAAGTGCGTTGTTAGATTCTCAAACTGTTGAAGAGAATGTGATGTTTCCATTAAAAATGTTTACCCAACAATCTCATGAAGTCATGTTAGATCGTGTAAATTTTGTTTTGAAAAGAGTCAATTTAGAAAATTCAAATAAAAAATTACCCGCAGAATTATCTGGAGGAATGCAAAAAAGAGTCGCAATTGCGAGAGCGATCGTTATGAATCCTAAATATTTATTTTGTGACGAACCTAATTCTGGCTTGGATCCACAAACAGCCATTGTCATTGATAAGTTAATTCAAGAAATTACAGAAGAATATAATATCACTACTATAATTAATACTCATGATATGAATTCTGTGATGGAAATAGGAGAAAAAATAATTTTTTTAAAAGACGGTCAGAAAGCTTGGGAAGGAACCAGTGATGAGGTCTTTAAAACTGATAATGAAGCAGTTGTCAGTTTTGTCTATTCTTCGAATTTATTTAAAAAAGTAAGAGAGGCATATTTAAAAGAAACAAAGTAGATAATAGGTTTGTTTTTTTGAAAATATACTATATATTTGCACCCGCTTAAAAGAAAAAAATGACCTGGTAGCTCAGTTGGTAGAGCATCTCCCTTTTAAGGAGAGGGTCCTGGGTTCGAGCCCCAGCCCGGTCACATCCATTAAAACTCCGCACATTGTGCGGAGTTTTTTTTTAACATTATTTCAACAAAAAATAAGTTACTAGTGAGTATTTTTGAAGTATTAAATTAATCAATTATGAATACAATATTCATGTCAATTTGTATCATCCTTTCCTTGAGTAGTTCCAATAAGACAATTTTTGATTTTAACTCTGATACAACTATTTCTCAATGGAGAGTTGTAGATGACGTTGTAATGGGAGGAAGGTCTCAAGGTAATATAAAGATAAATAAAGAAGGGAATGGTGTGTTCTACGGAACCGTATCATTAGAAAATAACGGTGGTTTTTCTTCCTTGAGACATCGTTTTCCAACAATCAAAGTAACCGATTTTAAGCATGTTGTTATTCGTGTGAAAGGCGATGGAAATACCTATCAATTTAGACTTAAAGACGAGGTGTATGCTCCTCATTCTTTTATCTCTTTTTTTGAAACTAGTGGTGCATGGCAAACGATTCGTATTAAACTTTCAGACATGTATCCTTCCTTTAGAGGAAGAAAATTAAACATGAATAATTTTTCTTCAGAAAGCATTCAAGAACTTGCTTTTTTGATAGGAAATAAAAAGGCTCAAAACTTTACACTAGAAATTGATAAAATTTATTTAGAGTAAATTCCCTTCACTTTTTTTGTATCTTTCACAGGTTCTAAATTATAGAGTATGGAGAAAAATCATGTGAAAGAAGCAGCAGCTCAAGATCTCAAAAAAAATATAAGAAACAATGCGAAAGGGTTGTTTTTTGGGCTTAAAAATTACCTAAAAGAACTCTTAGATTTTAGAGAGGACACAGATTATGAGGCCACTATGGGGGCCATAAAAGCAGACATTCCTTTCAAGGGAGCAACAGCTTGGATTCTAATTTTTGCTGTCTTTGTTGCCTCTGTTGGATTAAATGCAGATTCAACTGCAGTTGTGATTGGAGCCATGTTAATATCACCACTGATGGGTCCAATTTTAGGGATAGGAAGTGCTTTTGCAATCAATGATATTGAAATTTTTAAAAAATCTGCAGTCAGTTTATCAACCATGATTGTGTTGAGTTTGCTTACTTCTTTTATCTTTTTTTATTGTTTTCCGTTGAGTGAAGATACTTCAGAACTATTAGGAAGAACAAAACCCGATATTAGAGATGTTCTTATTGCTTTTTTTGGAGGTTTGTCGTTAATGGTTGCTAGAACAAAAAAAGGAACTGTTGCCTCTGTCATTTTTGGGGTTGCCATTGCAACCGCTTTGATGCCGCCACTTTGTACTGCCGGATATGGTTTAGCCAAAGGGTTTTCTGGAGAATCAATAGGTTTTACTTATGCTCTTGGCGCGATGTTTCTGTTTACAATCAATACGATTTTTATTGCTTTAGCTACATTTTTAGTATTGAAACTGTTGCGTTTTCCAATGCATAAATACGCAAATGCTGCCAAAAGAAAACGGTATGCTACGATCGCTACTGTGGTCGGTGTCATTGTAATGATCCCTGCCTTCTATACGTTTTATATTGCTTTAGAGGAAAGTAGGGTCAATGCACAATTAAAAGCGTATGTGAAAAATGAAATACGTACTATTGGAAATTTTCAATTAATAGATCAAGATTACTTTTCGGATACAAAAATTCTAAAGCTCAATTTTTTTAATGAGGTTAGTTTGGCTGAAGAAAATATGTTGGAGAACAGGTTGCATAATGACCCTAGATATGATCGTTTGCGTGAGGTAAAAATTGATATAAAAGGAAGTGATACCAAAAGTTTTGAACTTATTACAACAGCCTATAAGGAGAAAAGAGAGGAGTTACAGGAGGCAAAAAATAGAATCATTGGGTTGCAAAATCAAATTACAGATTTACAGGAAACAATTTTATCTTTAAACAATAGAATTGAGCAGGATGCTTTAAATAATAACCAAAAAGTTGTTGCATTTAGTAGGATAGCAAAAGATGCAAAAATTAGATACAGTGTTATTGAAGAAGTGGGTTTTGCAAAGGTTTTGTACTCAAAAGATTTTATCAAAGTAGATACAATTCCTGTAGCAACCATTAAATGGAATTCAAATGTATCCGATAGTATGATTGCTTCCAAAGAAAAAGAATTGCAAATTTGGATGCAAAAAGAAATGAATCTAGATACACTTTTTATGAAGAGATAATTCGGAAACTAGTTTCTGGTTAGAGATGCTTTTTACGATCATTTTTAAATTCAACTTAATTTTTAGTTGTTTTCAAGAGGGATCACTTCAACATTTTGATTGAATAAATATGTTTTGTTGGTCTCAATTTTCAAACATTCAAATCTTGTTCTTCTTTTAAGACCTTTTTTGTAGCGGATATTTTTAAATTCAAAAAAACTGCCCACTGGAATCTCATGGATGAAACTTTTTCCTTTTTCTGCTTTATTTCCCTTAAGAATAAGAGATAATTTATGATCACTATCTGTACTTGCTTTTGGGTTTTTAAGATAGTTGGCCAAAAAAGGGAGCATTTCTTTGGAGAAAATTTCTGGACTTAAAAAAGGCAGCATTAAGTGTTGAAAAACTGTTTTCCATTCTTTTCCATGTGGTTGAACTCTTCCAAATTTTTGATGGGTAACGTGGTGTGCAATTTCATGGACTAATGTCAGCAAAAATTGATATTTGTTGAGGTTGTTGTTTACAGTAATCTGAAATTGTCCATTTGGTAATTTTCTAAAATCACCATGTTTTGTTTTTCTTTGAGTTACAATCTTTAGTGTAAAATGATGAATTTCAATTAAAAATTGAACAAAAGGAATCGCCTTTTCGGGAATGTATTTTTGATAGGTTGTATTCAAGTAAAATTATGGTGTTGAAGAGGATACTTGTAAGACTTTTCCGTTGTAAAATTTATTTCCTGTTAGCGAAAAATCAAAAATATAATTTGCCATTTCGTGTGCTGATAGCGGAGCTTGATAATCAGGAAAGGCTTCTTTTAACATTTCTGTTTGAACGGCTCCTATGGCTAACACATTGAAGGAGATTTCTTGTTCTTTGTATTCTTCTGCTAATAATTCAGAGAGTGTAATAACTGCCCCTTTAGCAGAGGAATATGCTGCTAAGCCTGGGAATTTCATACTCCCTTGAATACCTCCCATAGAGCTTACAGTTACCACATGACTTCCATTTTGTAAAAAGGGAATCATTAATTTTGTGAGCTCAGCAACTGCAAAAACGTTTACCTTGTATACTTCAAGAAAATCTTCTGAAGATAATTCTGTAAATGCTTTGTTTATTAATTTTCCGGCGTTATTGATCAGAATATCAACTTTTTGCCAGTTACTTTTTACAAATGCTGTTATTTTATGCATTTCTGAATTGTTCGATAAATCAATAGAAATTACAGTAATATTTTGATGATTGAATTCCTCTAATGGTTTCGTATTTCTTGACAATGCCAAAACCTGATGTCCGTTATTTGCAAATTGTTTTGCCAATTCAAATCCGATACCTCTGCTGGTTCCTGTAATAATAATATTTTTCATTTTATCATTTTTGAAGTAGCAATCTACTCAATTTTTCATACATTTAAAGATAAAATTCAATCAAATAAATCTCGAAATATATTTTTTATTCCGTGAAAACTAACAAAGCGATCAGATGAAAAAATGTGCATTGTTCCTTTTTCTGTCATTCTTTATTCAAATTTCAGTTGCCCAAACAACCTACCTTCTTTGTGGGAGTCTTATAGATACCAATACGGGTACGATCCATTCAAAAAAAACAATTCTTGTCAAAGCTGATACGATTGTAAAAATTTTTGAGGGTTATGTATTGCCAAAAAATAAGAGTGCTACAGTCATCGATTTAAAGGACAAAGTAGTGCTGCCAGGATTGATCGACATGCATGTACACATAGAACAAGAATTTGATCGTCAGACACAATTAAACCGTTATATTCTCAATGAAGCTGATATTGCATTTAATTCGGTTGGTTTTGCAAAAATGACACTATTAAGTGGGTTTACAACTGTCAGAGATTTGGGAGGAACAGGGGTCAATATTTCAATTAAAAAAGCGATAGAGGCAGGTAAAATTATAGGTCCTAGAGTGTATACTGCAGGAAAGTCTATTGCAACAACAGGAGGGCATGCAGATCCTACAAATGGAAGTAGTAGAAAATTAATCGGAAACCCTGGTCCCAAAGAAGGAGTGATCAATTCTGTTGAAGATGCCAAAAAAGCAGTTCGTCAACGGTATAAAAATGGAGCGGATTGTATTAAGATCACCGCAACGGGAGGTGTTTTAAGTGTTGCCAAATCGGGAGACAATCCTCAATTTACCTTAGAAGAAGTGAAAGCAATTTGCGATACTGCAAAAGACTATGGAATGCATGTCGCTGCTCATGCTCATGGCGATGAGGGCATGCAACGAGCAATTATAGGCGGTGTAAAAACCATTGAACATGGTACTTATATGAGTGATGCAACCATGGAGCTTATGAAAAAGTACAATGCTTATTTAGTACCCACCCTGACGGCAGGAAAAGAAGTGGCAGAAAAAGCGACTGTTGATGGGTTTTACCCAGAGATTGTTGTACCAAAAGCCTTAGCAGTGGGTCCGCAAATTCAGGAAACCTTTGCAAAAGCATATAAAAAAGGAGTTGGAATTTCTTTTGGAACAGATGCAGGAGTTTTTGAACACGGGCAAAATGGAAAAGAGTTTGGTTTTATGGTAGCTGCTGGAATGCCGGCTATGGAAACCATTCAGTCTGCAACGATTACCAATGCAATGTTGTTACAAATGGAACATAAAATTGGACAAATTCAAACAGGTTTTTTCGCTGATATCATCGCTGTAGATGAGGATCCAACAAAAAACATCTCTACGATGGAAAACATTGTTTTCGTCATGAAAGAGGGAGTTGTTTACAAGAAATAACTATTCAAAAATAACATGTTGAAAAGCACCAATATCTGGTTTTGAGGTTCGATCTACTCCCAAAAGATCCAGAGGGTAAGGCGAAGATGATGCGTTGTTAATTGCATCAGATTTTTCCCCAATTACAAAATCATTTTTCTGAGGATCTCTAAAATTTGAATTCCCATTTAGAATGATGTTTTGATAAAAAGAGTTTGTAAAGTCTAATTGAGCAATGTCATTAAAAGAATTGTTAATGTCATTAAACTGAATCATACTACTGCTAATGTTATAGTTAAAAATACCGCCCCCATCCACGTAGTCGATTAAAAATTCGATAGGGTTGTTTCCATCAAAGATACAGTTGGTAAAATTTGCAGCATATAAATTTCTAGTTTCAATAATTTCTTCTCCAGCTTCATTCTTATATGCAAAGAAATTGTTGATTAGAACCGCCGGTAATTGTCGTAGACTATTGCTCCAAAAGTTTGAAAATGTAGCATGTGTAAAGTTATAGGTACCTCCAATCGTTGCAGCCAAAGATGCTTGTCCTGCATTCCCAACGACTAAATTATAACCCTCTATGTTTGTTTCTCTTCCTAAAATACCAAAATTACTATGATTATAGATTTCTGTATTTTCAAGTCTTAGGGTTGGACGAGAAGGAGTTTCTAAACTATCAACTAAAACACCGATAATTCCATTTTTAATAACAGCGTGTTGTATTTCGTTGTTTACGCTTCCTGCTCGCATCCAAATGGTTCCCCATTGTCCTGGAATATCTTTAAAAGAGTGTTCTAGGCGATCTCCTTCGAAAATGACTTTTTTTGAACGTGTTCCTTTTACTTTTAACGTAGCTTTCTTATCTACAATGAGACCAGAATTGTCATGAAAATGAACTCTAGCACCGGCTTCAATAGTCAATGTCTTATTTTTAGGAATTGCAGCATAGCCATAAATAACTGTTGGTTTTGTGCTTGTAAATATGGACAATTCTGCATCGGTTAAAAAACGACCCTTGATGCTCGTGGGCTGTCCATCCAATGTAAGGCTGTCAATTTTCATGCTAATGGCATCTTTTCCTGGAAAAATAAAATTGGCATCTTCAACTAAGGTCACTAAATCTACCTCTTGTTGATTTGTACCATTGTCAAATAAAATTTGATCGGTGTATAAAAGTTGTAAATTACTGTTGGCATCTATGGTTGTTTCTACAAATACATAAATACTGTCTTTGGCTAAAATATCGATGTCTTCAAATTCTTTTCCTGGGATTCCATCGATATTTAATCTATAGTTTGAATCACGTCCATTTTTTAATTTTATTTGAGGGATGGTGATGGCGTTATTTCCTCTATTAAATACTTTTAGATTGTAGGTTGCAGAGCCAATATTGGAAAATACAGTATCTAAGAATACCGTATCTTTTGAAAATTCTAAATTTCCAAAACTAGGGATGGTTTCGAAGTCTTTTCTACAGGAGCTGATAGAAATAAGAAAAATACAACAAAGAATGGCAAACAGAGATCTCATACAATTCAATTTTTTATAATGATAGCACTTTTCTATAAGTTAATTATTGTTTTATCAATTCTATTTCAAATAAGGTTCCCCAGTTTTTTCCGGTAACAAACATTCGATTGTTTTCAGAGTCGAATGCGATTCCGTTTAAAACTTCGTCTTGAGATACTAGTTTTTGGGTCTTTTCCATTTCCTTCTTTAAGGATTTCAAATTTGCAATTCCTTCCACAATTCCGGTAGTTGGATCAATAATTACAATTGCATTTTGCTGGTATTTGTTAGCATATATTTTACCATTAATCATTTCTAATTCGTTCAAATCTTTTACAGCATACTTGTTTGTATATACTTGAATTGATTTTTCTTCTTTTAAAGTTTTCGGATTTAAAAACCAAATTTTATGAGAACCATCAGATTTAATCAATGCGGTTTCATTGTGAGTGAACCCCCATCCCTCTATGCTTTTATCGTATGAAAACTCTTTTTCCTGTTTGAAAGTTTCTAAGTCATATACAAACCCTTTTTTAGCCTGCCATGTCAACCAATATATCTTCTGGTTAAAAATAGTCATTCCTTCTCCAAAATATCTTTGATCCAAGGCTGTTTTCTTGAGTACTTTCCCTGTTTTAATCGCAACCTTTCTCAGGGTAGATTCTCCTCTATGTCCCGTGGTTTCGTATAAAAACCCCTTGTAATATTCTAAGCCCTGTGTGTATGCTTTTTTGTCGTGAGGGTATTTGTTGATGATCTTGTAATCATAAACGGTTGGGGCTTTATTGGCTAGAACTTCAAAAAAACTATTTTCTTTTTTAGTCTTTTCAGGATAGAAGATTAGTGCTGAAATTTGATGTTTTCCAATACCTATATCTTTGGTGTTTAATTCTATTGAAGACTCATTATTAGAAGGAATTTCTTTACCGTTCACAAAAAATTGCACACTTTGAATTGGTTTGTTTTCCTTTTCCTTTAAAGAAATACGAATCGTTGTGTTAAAAGGAACTTGTTTTTGGTGTTCTAAATGAAATACATACTCATTGGAGCAAGAGGTTGATAGCAGAAATGACGCTAAAAAAGCAACAAGTAAAAAATATTTTTTCATTCTTAATGGTTTTATGTGTGGTTTCGTCTTCTCATAATTAACAAAGGCTTGAAAAAGGACGATTTACGAACAAAAGTAAGTATAAATGTAATGATTGTATTTATTGAAGCAAATAAAAACAACATATTTATTTGTAAATTAAAAAATATGGTTAAATTTGCATCCTCAAAATAGTATCTTATCGCTATTTAGAAAGAGAGTAAGCCTTACCAACTATACTCTTACAAAACTAATATTAAAGTATTAAAATAGAATAAAATGAAGAAAGGAATTCATCCAGAAAATTATAGAATGGTAGCATTTAAAGACATGTCAAATGAAGATGTTTTTTTAACACGTTCTACTGTAGACACTAAAGAAACTTTAGAAGTTGATGGTGTTGAGTATCCTTTAGTAAAATTAGAGATTTCTAGAACTTCTCACCCATTTTACACTGGTAAATCTAAACTTATCGATGCCGCAGGACGTATTGATAAATTTAAAAACAAATACGCAAAATTCAAGAAGTAATTCTTACACAATTTTCACATATTTAAAACTCCAACAAGTAATTGTTGGAGTTTTTTTTATTTGATATATGATTCTATACTTGGGAGTTCAAATTTTTAATAAATAGGTCTTGAATGAGTTATTAAAAAAGTATGTGTCAATGGGGCTATTCTATTTCTGAGCTTTTATTTCATGTATTTACAGGTAATCTTCTATAGGATTACAGGAACAAATTAAGTTTCTATCGCCAAAAGCATCATCGACTCTCCGAACCGTTGGCCAAAATTTATTCTCAGCAATGTATGCCAGTGGAAAAGCAGCTTGTTTTCTCGAGTAGGGTAATTCCCAGGTATCTGCAGTTAACATTTCTTGCGTGTGTGGTGCATTTTTTAATGGGTTGTTTTGATTTTCTTTGGACGCCTCAGAAATTTCTTTTCGAATTGAAATCATCGCATCACAAAAACGATCCAATTCAGTTAAACTCTCAGATTCTGTGGGTTCAATCATCATGGTTCCGCCAACAGGAAAAGAAACCGTTGGTGCATGAAAACCATAGTCCATCAAACGTTTTGCAATGTCTACAACTTCAATACCATTTTGTTTAAAATCTCTACAATCGATAATCATTTCGTGTGCAGCTCTGTTCATTTCTCCTGTGTACAGGGTTTCATAATAACCATGCAAACGCTCTTTGATATAATTGGCGTTTAAGATGGCTAATTGGGTCGTGTTTTTTAATCCTTTTGCTCCTAACATTGTGATGTATCCATAAGAAATTAAACAAGCTAAAGCAGATCCCCAAGGTGCTGCAGAGATTGCAGAAATTGCATTTTTACCTCCAGTTGAAATCAGTGGATTGGTTGGTAAAAAGGGAACTAATTGTGGGGCAACACATATTGGGCCAACTCCAGGACCCCCACCACCATGTGGAATCGCAAATGTTTTGTGCAAGTTTAAGTGACAAACATCTGCACCAATTGTAGCTGGGTTCGTGAGGCCAACTTGTGCATTCATATTTGCACCATCCATGTAGACTTGCCCTCCATGATCATGAATGATCTGTGTAATTTCTTTAATTTCTTTTTCGAAAACTCCGTGGGTGGACGGATAGGTAATCATTAAAGCAGCTAAATTATCTTTGTGGATTTCTGCCTTTTCACGCAAATCATTGATGTCTATATTACCGTTTTCTGCTGTTTTGGTGACAATGACCTTCATTCCTGCCATGACAGCAGAGGCAGGGTTTGTCCCATGAGCAGAAGCTGGAATCAAACAAATGTTTCTGTGTGAATCTCCGTTAGATTGATGATATGCTCTAATTGTCATAAGACCTGCAAATTCTCCTTGAGCACCAGAATTAGGTTGTAAAGAAGTGCCTGCAAAACCAGTTACGATGTTTAATTGTTGTTCTAGTTTCTTTAAAACTTCTTGATATCCCTTCGCTTGATCTAAAGGCACAAAAGGGTGAATATTTCCCCATTGTGGGTTACTTAAAGGGAGCATTTCTGAGGCTGCATTCAATTTCATAGTACAGGAGCCTAACGAGATCATGGAATGATTTAATGCTAAATCTTTACGTTCTAATTTTTTAATATATCGCATCATATCTGTTTCAGATTGATACTTATTAAAGATTTCGTTTTCTAAAAATCCTGAGTTTCTGAGAATGTTCTCAGGGATGACGCTTGTTGTTGAGGGAGTTGTTTTTTCTGATTTTAAACCAAAAGCTTCTTTAAAGCAATGAACAATTGCCGCAATTTCATGAACTCCAACGGTTTCGTTTATAGAAATAGAAACATGATGATCATCTACATAGTTGAAGTTGATCTTATTTGCCTCAGCAACAGGCTTTAATTGGGACGCTTCTACTTTGAGTAGAATTGTATCAAAATAAGAAGTATTTAGTTGTTTGAAACCTAAATTTTCTAAAATTACAGCTAAAATTTTGGTATTTTCATGTACATAATCTGCGATGTATTTTAAGCCATTTTTTCCGTGATAAACGGCATACATTCCTGCCATGACAGCCAATAAAACTTGCGCTGTACAAATGTTAGAAGTTGCTTTTTCACGTTTGATATGTTGTTCTCTAGTTTGCAATGCCATGCGCAATGCACGATCACCATTTTTATCTTTTGTGACGCCAATAATACGTCCTGGAATACTTCTTTTGTAGGCTGTTTTTGTTGCAAAAAAAGCTGCATGAGGACCTCCATACCCTAATGGTATTCCAAATCGTTGACTCGTCCCAACGACTACAGATGCTCCAAAATTACCTGGTGCTTTTAATTTTATCAGCGATAAAATATCGGCAGCCACAGCTACTTTTATATTATTATTAGTTGCCTTTGCAACAAAATTTTCATAGTCAAAGAGTTGTCCATATTTTCCGGGGTATTGGATGATAGCTCCAAAAAAATCATCAGAAAAATCAAAATCTTCATGAGCACCAATTACCAATTCAATTCCGATGGGAGTAGAGCGAGTTTGAAGCAAAGAAAGGGTTTGAGGTAAGACTTCTTCTGAAACAAAAAATTTATTTGCTCCTGACTTTTTCTTTCCACGTTCTCTAACGTCAAACAATAAAGCCATCGCTTCTGCTGCTGCTGTAGCTTCGTCTAACAGAGAAGCATTTGCTATTTCCATTCCTGTTAAATCGCAAATCATTGTTTGAAAATTTAACAAGGCTTCCAGACGTCCTTGTGCAATTTCTGCTTGGTAGGGCGTGTAGGCAGTATACCATCCTGGATTTTCTAAAATATTACGTTGAATGACACTTGGCACAATTGCTTCATGATATCCCATTCCTATGTAACTTTTTAAAACCTTATTCTTTTCAGATAGTTGTTTGATATGGGCTAAATATTCATATTCGCTCATAGCAGGAGCCAAATCCAACTCCTCTTTTAAATGGATGTTACTGGGAACTGTCTCCGAAATCAATTGATCCAATGTCTCAACTTTTACAGTCGATAACATTTTTTCAATTTCTTTATTATTAGGACCAATATGTCTATTTTCAAACAAGTTAGTGTTCATTTTTTTTGATTTATAAATGATTGAATTATCCCTAAAAAAAATAATGGTTTTTTGATTTTACAAAAATAAGGTTTAAATCAATTATGTAGATCCCATAAGTTCAAAAAACAACAGCTAATTATTAACTAATTAATGAATGTTATGAACATAAAGGTTATTTTTGTTTTATGAGTTTTTTAAAAACAGTATTGAATTTTTACGTGAATGCTAGTATTCATGTGGCAATCGCTGTTTATGCGTTTGTAAGAACTACGGAATACTATTTTGGGCTCTCTCACAATGAGTATTTGAATTCCTTTATTTTCTTTGGAACAATCACTGGGTATAACTTTGTGAAATATGCTGGGGTGGCAAAATTACATCATAGAAGTTTGACTCATAATTTAAAAATAATTCAAATATTTTCGTTGTTGTGTTTTTTTGCCATGTGTTATTACGCACTTCACCTTTCGATAGAGACCTTAATTTTTACAATTCCTTTTGTAGGATTGACCTTTCTATATGCCGTCCCTTTTTTAAGTGGTTTTGACAAAAGTTTAAGAGAGGTGAGTTATTTGAAGATTTTGGTTGTTGCTTTCGTTTGGTCAGGTTTTACTGTTCTAATTCCATTATTAGCTGCTGGGAAAGAAATTTCTTCAAGCATGTTACTTTGCATGTTGCAACGTTTTTTAATTGTAATCGTTTTAATTCTGCCTTTTGATATCAGGGATGTAAAATATGATGCAATCAATTTACAAACAATTCCAAAGAAAATTGGCGAGCAAAGAACAAAGAGGCTAGGGGTTTTATTACTGGTTTTTTCACTGATTTTAGAGTACTTTATTTCTTCTGAAGTTAGGGTTAAGATGGCATTTATGATGTTCTTTTTTCTTGTAATTGTTTTCTTGATGCGATCAAAAACAGCGCAATCGAAATATTATAGTTCTTTCTGGGTAGAGTTATTACCAATTGTTTGGTGGTTACTTCTTTAGGATTTGACAATTTTTTTGAGCCTAAGGTGTCTTTTTGGTAAACTGTTTTTCATATTCATAGGATATAAAGTAGATATCATAAAACTGTGAAATAGCTTCTTATTTATCTTCTAAATTTGTAAATTTACGCTCATAAATTTTAACAAGTCTGATAAAGGAATGATGACCAAAAAAAGGAATTATATTTTCGATTTTGATAGCACCTTAACCCGTGTAGAGGCATTGGATGTTTTAGCCGAAATTACACTTAAAAATAATCCTAAAAAAGATGAAATTATTCAAGAAATAATTGACATTACTAATTTGGGAATTGATGGTGAAATCTCCTTTACAGAATCTTTAGAAAGAAGGATCAAGCTATTGAATGCCCACCAAGCCGATTTAACAGGTTTGGTTGTAGCTTTGAAAAAACAAGTCTCAAAATCTATAGAAAGCAACAAAGAATTTTTTGAAAACTTTGCAGAAGATATTTATGTAATTTCTTGTGGATTTAAAGAGTTTATAGATCCTATTGTAAAAGAATATAACATCCCTTCAGAAAGGGTGTTTGCAAATACGTTTGAATTTGCAAAAGATGGAAAAATTATTAGTTTTGATGCTAATAATCCACTTTCACAACACAATGGAAAAATCCAATGTTTGAAAGAGATGAATCTCGAAGGAGAAATACAAGTTATTGGTGATGGGTACAGCGATTATGTTACTCGTGAAGCTGGTGTAGCAGATAAATTTTTTGCTTACACAGAGAATGTTTCAAGGGAGAAAACAACAGAAAATGCTGACCATATTGCCCCAAATTTAGATGAATTTTTATACGTTAACAAGTTGCCTAGAAATATCTCATACCCGAAGAATAGAATTAAAATTTTATTATTAGAAAATGTGCATCCAGATGCTTTTACGAAGCTATCTACAGATGGTTTTTCTGTTGAAACAGTCTCTAAAAGTTTGTCAGAAGATGAGCTGATAGCAAAAATAAAAGACGTACATGTGTTAGGAATTCGTTCCAAAACAAATGTCACGCAAAGGGTTGTTGATGCTGCTGAAAAATTGATGGTCGTTAGTGCCTTTTGTATTGGAACCAAACAAATTGACTTGGATGCCTGTAAAGAAAAAGGAATTGTTGTTTTTAATGCTCCTTATAGCAATACCAGATCTGTAGTTGAATTGGCTATTGGTGAAATTATCATGTTAATGCGTAGTGTTTTTCAGAGAAGTACAGAAATTCACAACGGACAATGGAATAAAACAGCCGAAGGGTCAAGAGAAGTTCGTGGTAAAAAATTAGGAATTGTAGGCTATGGGAATATTGGTAAGCAGTTGTCTGTTTTGGCCGAAGCCCTTGGAATGGATGTTTGTTATTATGATGTAGAAGACAAGTTGGCATTGGGAAATGCAACTAAAATGAATACCTTAAAAGAACTATTAGAAATTTCTGACGTGGTTACTTTGCATGTTGATGACAATGCTGCGAATCATAATTTCTTTGGAGCGAAAGAGATTTCGCAGATGAAAGATGGAGCGCACTTAGTAAACTTAGCAAGAGGTTTTGTAGTAGATATTTCAGCATTAGTAGTTGCTCTAAAGAGTGGTAAAATAGCGGGTGCAGCAGTTGATGTATATCCAACTGAACCAAGAAAAAATGGAGATTTTTATACAGAATTAAAAGGACTGGATAATGTGATTTTAACTCCACACGTTGGTGGTAGTACCGAAGAAGCACAGAGAAATATTGCAGATTTTGTTCCAAATAAAATTATGGCTTATATCAATTCTGGGAATACAGTAGACGCTGTAAACTTTCCAAACATTCGTTTACCGAGACAAACGGATGCTCACCGTTTTTTACATATTCACGAAAATGTTCCCGGAGTCATGGCAAAAATCAATAAAATTTTGGCCAAATATGATTTGAATATAACGGGTCAGTATTTATCTACAGATCCAAAAGTGGGTTATGTAATTACAGATTTAGATAAAGAATACAATAAAGAAGTAATTGAGAATTTAAGAGACGTAGAAGGAACAATTAAGTTCCGTGTACTCTATTAATTCTCTTATGGACTATAAATAAGAACCCTTCAGATTTTCTATTCTGAAGGGTTTTTTATTGTTTATATGGAAGTATTATGGTTTTAATTGATCTTTTAGATTCACAATGTCTTTATCGATAGTAGTTAAATAGCGCTTGCTACCTAGATACCTATTTTTATTAAAGGCATCGTAATTTGGTTGTTCAGGATGCATAGAACTCATATGCACATTTCCCGAGGCATGAATGAATTCCATTTTTTGATTTCCCAGCCAAATTCCAACATGTGTTACCCGTTGATTCGTTGTTGCAGTGGCTTTTTTTCCAAAGAAAAGTAAATCCCCTTTTTCTAAACCTTCAAATTTTAAATTAGGATCTACTGTTTTACCAGCATTAATTTGTTGAGAGGCATCTCTAGGAATTATAAAACCATTCATCAAATAAACCATTTTTGTAAACCCACTACAATCCATTCCTTTGGCAGAAGTACCTCCCCATAAATAAGGAAATCCGTTCATTTTTTTTGCAGTAATTTCAATGTTTTTTGGTGTACTTTCTAAATTTTTTAACCAGAAATCATAGATGACAGCGTTATTTTTTTTAATAAAACCATTTCTATTGTCTGGATACTTTACTTCGTAAAAAGTAGCATCCTCAGAGAGGTATTTTAACATACCTCCCAAACTAATATCAGAAATAATAGCTGAATTCTTGTTTTTTGAAGCGTATACATAACCAAAATTATCAGTAAATAGAACTTTTTTAGAAGAGTTCCAGGAATCAAACTCTTTTGTATCCATTGTGTAAATTCCTCCTTTGTCTACCCAAGAAATATAATTGTCAGGTGTTTGGACCCTATAAAAATCACCTTTTTTGTCTAGAACTTTAAGTCCCATTCCTAATAAGCCTTGTGTTCCTAATTCTGCTGAATGTTTTGGCTGAGAACGAATGTTTATAACGGCATTTTTTGCAACAGCAAATGGTCGATTTCCTGTTGCTGAGTCTGGCAAGATGCGCACTTTGTCAAGGTAGTTGATTTGATGATAATTAAGGCTGTCTAGCAATCTTGAAAATGCCTTTTTAGAAGTGGTTTCACCCTTCAAAATTATTTCACCCTCTGCAGGGTGAAATTGGATATCAAAAAGTGCTATTCTTTTATCTGGTGCTAGTTCTTTTTTTATTGACGAATACATCTTTTCTGTTATCGTAGCTGTTTTCAGTCCCTTACTACAGGATAGAAAAGAAATAAAAATGATTGTAAAAAAGAGTTTTTTAATTTTCATTCAAAAATATTTTAGCTAAAGTACAAAAAATCAAAACTTCAAAAAATCAATTTGTAATTGGTAATTTTTGCAGGAATGAATAAGAATTTGATTGAATTTATAAATATAGAAATTAATAATTTTTTGGAAGGATACATTGATTCGGTTCCATCGTAAAACTTAGTGAGTTATGATGTATTTATATTTTTATTTGAATTGTCTTGCTTCTTGTGAGTAGAAACTTCGCATCCTTATATTTTGGGGGTCCCATAAAACCTTTAGCATTGTTAGAGCATCCATAATCCTCTATTGGGATTCCAAAAAAATTGGTATCCATTTTATTGTTTTTGTTTGCATCATGAATAAAAGAAACCGCGTATTCTCCGGGATTTAAATTCTTAAAAACGATGGTAGCCTTCTTATTTTTTATTGCAACAACATCACTTTTGTACTGATTTTTTAAAAATCCAATTTGACTGTTATAGATACCAGTGATTATCCTTCCTTTATTTGATTTTAATCCAGAGATCTCTACGGTAAGTGTAACAGATTCTTTTTCTTGACTACTTGTGTTGGGTATGATACCGAAAAGGAATGAGATCACCAGCACTAATTTTTTCATATTGATTCAATTGATTATTAATTTCAAAAGTTTTTCACAAAAGAATAAAAAGGACGAACGACTCCGATTCGTATTTTTAATTCTTCAAACTAAAGAAGCTTTTATTTTTTGTGAAACTTAGTCCTACAAATTTATTAAAATAATTTATAGTTGTTCGGTTTTAAGCTGTTGTAATGTTTTATCAGAATTGATGTATGCTGTGAAAAGTATTTGCCTCAATTCATTTATTTCAATGTCAAAGTAGGAGGCCCATTTGTCTTCTTTGAATAATTGATAGATTTTTTTGACTCTTTTTTGAGCTTCTGAAAATGTGAAAAGATGGTGTGACGATCTTGCTGTTTTGGGTTGAATCTCAGCAGTCTTATTTTCAAAATCAATTTCAATAAAAAATAATTTCGCAGACTCATTTAAGGGATAAAAATCGCTCCATTTGGCAAATCCTGTAACCCTTTTTTGATTTCTATAGTTTGTATTGCTGTTCAATCTCCATCTGCAATTTGCAACTCTCCCCCAATGATTTGATTTTCTGTAAACGCCTTCACGAGTATAGAAATACTTGCTATTAAATTTGCTTTTGTAATGAGCTTTTTCTGGAAACTCAAAGTCTTTAACCTCTTGAAATTGACAAAAGGTATGTTTAAAAAAGTTGTTTTGATGGTAGGTTTTCAAAATACTGACAGGATAATATTATAAATGTACTGAAGGAATTTCATTTGAATGATAAAGAATGTAGATTTCTAAATAGATCAAAATAGAAAAACGCAATCAAATACATGATTGCGTTTTCATTGATATAGAAAAGTACTATTTATTTTACTTCTTCAAAATCGACATCCTCAACATTGTCTCCTTGAGCATCGTTTGCTTCTGGTTGACCTTGTTGTTCAGCTCCTGGGTTTCCTCCTTCAGCTCCGCCTTGTGCAGCATACATCTCTTCAGAGGCAGCTTTCCAAGCTTCGTTGATAGTTTCCATTGCCGCATCAATTTGTGCCAAGTCTTTAGATTCATGAGCTGCCTTAAGTGTTGTTAAAGCTGCTTCGATAGGTCCTTTTTTATCGTCAGATAATTTATCTCCAAATTCTGTTAGCTGCTTTTCCGTTTGGAAAATCATAGAATCTGCTCCATTGATTTTTTCAGCAGTTTCTTTAGCGGCTTTGTCTGCATCAGCATTTGCTTCTGCATCCTGTCTCATTTTCTCGATTTCTTCTTCTGATAAACCTGAAGAAGCTTCGATTCTAATTTCATGAGATTTATTAGTTCCTTTATCTAAAGCAGAAACCTTTATAATACCATTGGCATCAATATCAAAAGTTACCTCAATTTGTGGAACACCTCTTTGTGCTGGTGGTAAACCATCTAAATGAAAGCGACCAATGGTGTTATTATCTGCAGCCATTGCTCTTTCCCCTTGTAAAACATGAATTTCTACGGAGGGTTGATTGTCTACTGCTGTTGAGAATACTTGTGACTTTTTAGTAGGAATGGTGGTATTTGCATCAATTAATTTGGTGAAAACATTCCCCATTGTTTCAATTCCTAATGATAAAGGCGTAACGTCTAATAACAATACATCTTTAACATCACCCGATAAAACTCCTCCTTGAATCGCAGCTCCTAAGGCAACAACTTCATCTGGATTTACTCCTTTACTTGGAGATTTCTTGAAAAATTTCTCAACGGCTTCTTGTACAGCTGGAATTCTTGTCGAACCACCAACCAATACAATCTCATCGATATCAGAAATAGACAAATCTGCATTGTCTAACGCTTTTTTACAAGGCGCTATCGTTCTCTTTACCAAATCGTCAATTAGTTGTTCGAATTTAGCTTTTGTCAAGGTTCTTACCAAGTGTTTTGGTCCACTAGCAGTAGCAGTTACATAAGGTAAGTTAATTTCTGTTTGTGCAGAAGATGATAATTCAATTTTTGCTTTTTCAGCAGCTTCTTTTAGACGCTGTAAAGCCATTGGATCTTTTCTTAAATCGATGTTTTCTTCTGATTTAAATTCTTCTGCCAACCAGTTGATGATTTTTTCATCAACATCATCTCCACCCAAATGTGTATCACCATCTGTCGCCAATACTTCAAAAACACCGTCTCCTAATTCTAAGATAGAAACATCGTGTGTTCCTCCACCAAAATCAAAAACAACAATTTTTTTGTCGTCATTAGATTTGTCTAATCCGTATGCTAGTGCTGCAGCTGTTGGTTCGTTGATAATTCTTTTTACCTGTAAACCTGCAATTTCTCCTGCCTCTTTTGTAGCTTGTCTTTGGGCATCATTAAAATATGCTGGCACAGTAATTACCGCTTCAGTTACATCTGAACCAAGATAATCTTCTGCAGTTTTTTTCATTTTTTGTAACACCATTGCAGAAATTTCTTGAGGTGTGTATAAACGACCGTCAATATCTACCCTTGGGGTGTCATTATCTCCTTTTACTACTTGATAAGGAACTCTTTTAACTTCCTTAGTAGCATCAGAAAATTTATTTCCCATAAAACGTTTAATAGAATAAACAGTTTTGGTTGGGTTTGTTACCGCTTGTCTTTTAGCTGGATCTCCAATCTTACGTTCTCCTCCTTCCACAAAGGCAACAATAGATGGTGTTGTTCTTTTTCCTTCAGCATTAGGGATTACAACAGGCTCATTTCCTTCCATTACAGAAACACATGAGTTGGTTGTTCCTAAGTCAATTCCAATTATTTTACTCATAATACTATATTTATATTAGTTTTTTTAAATTCAATTTCAGTTTCAATTAGTCAAAGGCTGTGCCAACTCTTTTTTGAGTTTAAAATGTCAGTTTTTAGAATAAATAGTTTTTAAATAGGTGACAATTTGACATAAAACATCCTAATTAGTTCAATTTTAACTGTGAGAAAACAACTTATAGATTTAAAAAAATGATAGTAAAAGAGGACTTTTTTTGTTTTATTAGATACGAAGTGTTAGAATTGATTCATTAAATAAATTAAATTATGTCAAAAAAATACTTAATTAAACTCTATTTTTTACATTTACAATATAATTTTTAATTATTATTGAGAATGTCGCAATTTATAAGTGTTTTTGATATGTTTAAAATAGGGGTAGGCCCATCGAGCTCTCATACCCTAGGACCTTGGAAAGCTGCATCCCTTTGGATGCAACAACTGAGGAATTCTCAAAAATTTGAAGAGATAGATCAAATAACAGTTGATCTATATGGATCTCTGTCACTCACGGGGAAAGGTCATGCTACAGACCTTGCAATATTATTAGGTTTGTGTGAGGCAGATCCTGAACACATTCCGATTGAAGATATTTTCATTATTGTGAAAAGAATCAATATTCAACAACAAATTTACCTCAAAGGAGGAAAGAAAATATCTTTTTTAAAGGAGTCGATTGTATTCAATAAGGAGTTTTTACCTTATCATCCCAATGGAATTACCTTCAGAGGGTATTGCAATGGTATGGAAATTTCAGTTCAAACATATTATTCTATTGGAGGAGGTTTTGTCGAACAAGAAACTGCTGTTTTAGAGCAGCAAGCAGCCCAAAAAGATCCAATATTTCCGTATCCAATTCGTAAAGCTATTGAACTACAGTCCTATTGCGAGCGTGATAATGGATCCATATCAGATATTGTATTGAAGAATGAATTGGTTTTAAAGAATCTCGATAAGATTGATGTTGAACTAAAAAGAATTTGGCAAGTCATGTTAGAATCTATGTATTTGGGATGTCATACCGAAGGAGAATTACCCGGAGGACTTCGTGTAAAAAGACGTGCATTTGATACACATGCTACATTGATAAAAGGGGCTTCCTATACAGATCCAGAAGATTGGATGACTGCGATTAGGAATACGGAAGTAAAGTTTCGAGAAATTTTAAAATGGGTAAGTTGTTTTGCACTCTCTGTAAATGAAGTAAATGCTTCTTTGGGACGTATCGTTACCGCACCTACCAATGGAAGTGCTGGTGTAATTCCAGCAGTGTTAATGTATTATTTAGTCATAGAGAATCATAAAGCCGATTTTGAACACATTAAAAAATTTCTATTGACAGCAGGGGAGATTGGGAGTCTTTTTAAGAAAAATGCCACTATTTCTGCAGCAATGGGTGGGTGTCAAGCAGAAATTGGTGTTTCTTCAGCAATGGCTGCCGCTGCATTGACAGAATTATTAGGTGGATCTGCCGCTCAATGTATAGTTGCCGCAGAAATAGCTATGGAACACCACCTTGGGTTAACTTGTGATCCCATAGGGGGCTTGGTTCAAATACCTTGTATAGAAAGAAATGCAATGGGAGCTATAAAGGCAATTAATGCTGCAGAAATGGCTTTGGATGTGGATCCTAAGAATGTAAAAGTACCGTTGGATAAAGTAATTCATACCATGTGGGAAACGGCAAAGGATATGAATAAAAAATACAAAGAAACTTCAGAAGGAGGTTTGGCTGTCAATGTTGGTTTGGCAGACTGCTAAAACCATTGTTGTTATGTTATTTGACAATAACATTTGTAAATAAAAAAACCCAATAGTTTTTAAACTATTGGGTTTTTATATCTATTGGTATTCTAAAAATTATTTTTCAGAACTGTTTACCGCTAAAGAATAAACAACTAAACCAAATCCGATTTTGTTAATTGCATCGGCTATATTGTATAAAACATCTACGTTAAAACTTCCTAGGTATTGAGTATACCAACCTTCAGTTCCAGCCATGTATCCAAGAGGATAAATTGCCCAACCTACAAATACGAACCAACATAAAGTCTTGTGAGCGCTTAATACAGCACCTCCAGCTTCTACTGCTAATTTCTTTGCAGATCCTAACCAAATATCGTAAACGATAACAAAATATGCTGCACCAGAGACTAATCCCCAAAAAGCGGCATTATCAGTATATACTGCTTCTCCAAAGTATCCTGTTACTAACATAATTGCTGATAACAAGATTAATCTCCACATCATAGATTTTTTTGCTCCTGCTACCTTTAATATTAAATAAAATTCAACACACATTAATGGCACAGTTAAGATCCAATCTACATAACGGAAGAAAGTCGGTGAATCGCCTGTTGCAGCCCAATAGTCTCTCATGTAAAAGTAGTGAACTGCTGCAATGAAGGTAATTAAACCAGACACAAGAATTGATGTTCTCCATTTCTTATCAAAACTATTCATTGAAAAGAAGAAGAATACAGATGCTGCCATCATAGCCATACAACCTACAAAAAATGTAAATCCAATGTAATCATCTGGAGCCATTTTAGCAACAGAAAGAAAATTAATCGATAAATTCATAATGTTTAAAAAAATTAAGTTAATAAAATAGTTTATGGTTTTTTTACATAAACTCTAAACCAAATATAAGCAAAAATTATTAAATTTGTAAAATGAGTATTGAAATTAAGAGAAATTACCAAAATTTCATGGTTTTTTTTACGTTTTTCTTTTTCTGGTTTAGTACACAGTTTGGGAGATTTGTTGAGGATTCTGTTGCTTTTATATTAATTCTTTCTCTAGGGATTTTACATGGAGCAAATGATTTACTTATTTTGTCGAGAGGGAAATTAGATAATCGCTCTTATTCAAAACATTTAATTGTATACCTAATAATCATCTTATGCTGTGTTTTAATTTATTTTTCTAGTTCATTTTTGGCAATTTTATTATTTGTATTATTAAGTTCTTATCACTTTGGAGAAGAACATCTCGGAGAAAAAATAACTATAAATAACCTATTCAATGTGTTTTTTTACATGTTTTATGGAGTCTTTATTTTTTCTATGCTTTTTTACCTATCTATAGCAGATGTAGATCATATTATGAGAGAACTCACCGACGCAACATTTACGGAGTTTCAAATAGAGATCTCCTTGGGGGTTTCTCTATCTGTTCTTTCAATAATGAGCTTGTATTTGGTCTTTAAAAAATCGTTGGATATAAACATGCTTTTAACAGAAATCTTTTATTTAGGGCTTCTTTTTTTGGTGTTTAAGACTTCTTCTCTTATTCTAGGTTTTGCCATTTATTTTATTTTGTGGCATTCCATTCCTTCCATTATAAATCAAGTTGAATTTGTTTATGGAGATTTGACAAAAGAAAGTATGATCTCTTATGTAAAAAAAGCACTTATATATTGGATTATAAGTATTCTTGGCATGTTGGTTATCTACCAACTGATTCCTCAAGTGAGTTTGTTTTCTTCCATTATTTTTGTGGTCTTGTTTGCAGTTACTGCACCTCACACTTGGGTGATGTATAAAATGAAAAGTTAGCGCGTGAACAGCAACTCATTTTCAGAAGACATCTCTTCAGAAAAACGATATCTTTCTACATTAAAATTTTTCAATCCCTCAATTGTTTTGATATTGTGATCAATAATATAACGAACCATTAATCCACGAGCTTTTTTAGCAAATGTCATAATTGTTTTGTATTCTCCATTTTTAAAATCTTTAAAAACAGGGGTGATCATGGGAACTTTTAAGATTTTTTTTGGAATTACTTTAAAGTATTCTGTACTTGCTAAATTAACGAGCAATTCTCCTTCTTCTAGTTCCTCATTCAAAGATTTGGCAATTTGGTCGTCCCAAAATTTATAGAGGTTTGTTGTTTTTTGAACCGATAACTTGGTTCCCATTTCTAAACGGTAGGGTTGAATCAAATCCAAAGGTTTTAATATTCCATAGAGGCCAGATAAAATTCTTAATCGGTCTTGTAGCAGTGGTATTTTTTCTTCACTTAAACTTTGTGCATCGATTCCTCTAAAAACCTCACCCGTAAAAGAGTAAATCGCTTGCTTTGCGTTGTTTGGAGAAAAAGGTGTTTTCCAAGTTTGGTTTCTGTCATAATTCAGGGCAGATAATGCATCAGAAATTTTCATCAATTCAGCAATATTTTTCTTTGAAAGTGTTTTTAATTTTTTATTCAGTTTTTCAGATTGTTCTAAAAAACGGGGTTGTGTGTGTAAGCTTGTAGGAGCTTTTGTCTCAAAATCCAAGGATTTTGCTGGAGATATAATGATTTTCATTTGATGAGATTGAAAAAATTAATACTTAAAAATAAAGTATAAATGTACTAATCATTATAAAGTTTCTCAAATTAATGGAGCATTTTAAATTTATAAACCTATTGGTTAAATTTATAGAAATTATTTTTGTTTTTTTTCTCATAAGAATCAAACTATATGATTTATATTGTGTCAAAGAATAGAAATCAAACAGATGATATTTGTTTAAAGACGCTGAACTTTTAAAAAAGTTAAAGGATTCTTCATTGAAAGATATTGCTTTTAGTGAACTACTTGATGCTTATCAAGAGCGATTGTATTGGCATATTAGGAAGATCGTTATCACTCATGAAAACGCTGATGACGTTTTGCAAAATACCTTTGTTAGAGTTTATAAAAGTATTCAAAATTTCCAAGAAAAGAGTAGTTTACATACCTGGATATATAGAATAGCTTACAATGAATCACTTCGCTTTTTGGAGAAGAATCGTAAAAAAAAATATGTTTCTATTGATGAAATTTCTGATTCTTTTACCGAAGTTTTATTTGAGGATGAATATTTTAATGGTGATCAAATTCAAAAAAAACTTGCTAAAATCGTGAATGAATTTACCGTAAAACAACAACGTGTTTTTCAAATGAAATATTTTGATGATTTGAGTTTTAGAGAGATATCTGAAATTTTAGAAGTGCCCGAAAGCACCCTGAAATCGACCTATTATACAGCAGTAAAAATTATTGAAAAAAAAATAGTTCTTTAAAAATCAAACTTTTTAAAAGAAATAAGTTCTAAGTAATTGACCCATGACAAAATCAATAGAAGAAAACGACAAACAAAACTTTTTAAAAAAAGGTTTTAAAGGTGATGTCTCTAAGTATCATAAAAAATATTTAGGAACTGACGTTCCTGACGGATATTTTGAGAAATCCAAAATATCCATCATACAGAGGTTGTCATCTCAAAAGAATCCAACAGCTCATCAAGAAGCAAAAAAACCATTGATTTTCTGGAGACGACCTTCTTTTAAATTTTCGGTTGCCGCTTCGTTCGTTTTTATGATGAGTTTGACTTTTTGGTTACAAAACAGGAACAATAAAAAGGGGGTTCATGAATCGTATTATGAATCTTTGACGTTTTCTGACACTTATTTGGTTGAATCTCTGTGGGTAGACGATGGTAAGTTTGATGCTTTTGCCGATGAGACTATATATAGTGAGATCATTCTTAAATCTAATTTTTTTGAACAAAAGATAGATAATTTTCTGTTCGAAAATTTGATTAAAGAAGATTCCTTATTAGATAATTACCTAAATCAGGAACTTCTCGAAACGATTATTTTATAAAAAATTATTAATTTCAAACTATTTAACTAAATATAGTTCTAAATAACAGAAACGATTACGAATTAAAAAACTAAATATTTATGAGAGCTTCAACCTTTAAACAATCTATTTTTAAGCAAAATAATTTTCGGTATACAATTACAGTTTTTTTTATGTCCTTTTTATTGTTAGTGTCATGTTCAGATTCAGAGGGTCTAAATGATTTTGAAATAGAGGGTACTCAATTGATAGAGAAAATTGAAAATGCCACTAGGGTTTCTGTTGCAGCAACCAGTTTGCCTGCAGCAACAGCATCAGCTCTCAGAGGTGACTTAGCTGATAGCCATATTGTAAAGGTGGAGTTTGCAAAAGATTTAGGGTATAAGGTTTTTTTAGAAACGGATAATGAATCAAGAGTAGAAGTAAAAAGTGAGGTTTATTTTTCTAAGGAAGGAAAACAATTGCTAGATACTAACAGCAAAAGAAACTTCAAAAGAAACAAATGTTTTCAATTTGTATTTCCAATAGATTTTATCATGCCAGACAATACCTCAATAACCTTGGATAGCAAAGAAGAATGGGTTATGATTAAAGATTGGTATGCTGCAAACAAAGGGATTAAAAGAAGACCTAAATTAGTTTTTCCTGTTGAGGTAACAATTGAAGATGGATCTCTTCAAACTTTAATTGATAGAGATGACTTAAGAAGAATGAAAGACTCTTGTAAGAGAGGTAAAGACAAAAGAAAATGTTTTAAATTAATTTTACCCGTTCAGTATACGATGCAAGATGGAACCCTAATAGATATTATAGAAAGAGCAGATTTTAAATTGCTTAGAGCATGGCACAAGGCAAATCCACAAATGAAAGAAAAGGCCAACTTGAACTTCCCAATAGATATTGAATATAAGGATGGAACAACAGCAACAATCGATGATCAAAAAGCATTTGAGGCAGCAAAAGATGCCTGTTAATTAGTTTTTAGGTATTTTAAGTTAAAAAAAGAGTGAAAAAATGAAATTAAATAAATACATATTAACGATAGGCTTTTTTAGTTTGATGCTATGTCATTCTACCTTTATTGCTCAAAATTCCAGATTTGATGTCATTCAAAAAGAGTTAACAAAAGAACAAAGAAATTTGTTACAAAAGGAAAAAGAAGTAATGAAAGCAAATCGAAAGGCTTTTAAAGCATCCCTTACTAAAGAGCAACGATCCCTGTTAAGAGACAGAAGAATTTCTAAAAAAGAACTCAGACAACGTTTGTTGGCTTCATTTTCTGTAATTCAAAAAGACATGGTTAGAAAACAGCAAGTCAGTCTCAGAGAAACTAGAAATAATTTTAGAAAAACACTAACGAGTGAACAGAGAAAAATGCTAAAAGAACGAATAGATAAAATTAGGAAGTACAAAGATAGGGGTGAACTTAAAGGAGGACTTAGACTTAAAAAAGCGAACAATGGAAAGAAAAAAAGAAACAAAGGAAATTAGCTGATAATATTTGATGAAGAATCTTTTTCAAAAGATACATAATACAAAAAGAGTTTTTGGGTTGCTATTGTTTTTAATGGCAACCTCTTTTAGTTTGCATGCACAAGAAAAAGATTTAGAGGAGTTAGACATTTTAATTGATGAACTTTTTTTTAAAGATCAAGTGTTTTTAGAAGAATTGTTAGAAAGTGATTTTTCTTATCATTTTATATATACCTCATTATCTTACAACACCAATACCTATTTTTCTGGTAGAGATTCTGGAACCGATCAGTTTAATGTGGTACCGCAGTTTTCATATTATAATTCCTCAGGATTTAATGCCACTGTTTCGGGGGTTTATTATCAAAACTTTGATCCGAGTTGGGATTTTACGAGTGTTTCTTTGGGATATTTTAATACCCTTGGAAAACACAAGAAACTTCTTTACAATTTAGGATATACAAAATATTTTTACACAGATGGTTTTGAGGATTTTTCAAATTCATTAGATCTTAGTGTAGAAATTAGAAATAAAAAAAGAACTTTAGGAACGTCAGTTGCTGCGTCTTATCTTTTTGGTTCAGATAGTTCTTATCAAATTGTTTCTCGTACTTTTACAAACGTTATTCTAAAGCGAACCTCAAAAGTTGCGCTGCGTTTCAGTCCTAGTATTAATTTTATTATTGCCAAGCAAACTTTGGCATTTTCTAAAAGAGTCCTTTCGAATGGAGTAAGAGAAATAGAGAACTTTTCACATAATATTTTCGACTTGCTTAATACTCAAATCAGTCTTCCTTTTTCTTTAACAACAAATTCTTGGGATGTTGAATTGGGGTATGCTATTAATTTACCAAATCCAATTGTTTTTGAACAAGATTTGAAAACTACGGGTTTCTTTAGTTTTTCTCTGGGGTATATGTTTGATTTGAGTAAAATATAAAATACTTTTGTAGACTAATTGATGCAAAAATTCAAACGATCTCTTTTATAATAGTAGTATGAAATTATCAGAAATAAAAAATTATTTAAAAAGTATTGAGTGTATTGGATTTCAATTGCCTAATGGAAATTCAGTGCCAAAACATTTCCACGTAACTGAGGTGGGTAAAGTAGTTAAAGATTACATAGACTGTGGGGGAAAGGTTAGAAGTGAGGCTGTTATCAGTTTTCAACTTTGGGAAGAAAACGACTATGATCACAGATTGCACCCAGATAAGTTGTTAAATATTATTGAGTTATCGGAAAAGATTTTTGAGTTTGATGATCTAGAAATAGAGGTAGAATACCAAGGAAAAGAGACTATTGGAACTTATAATTTAGATTTCGATGGAACAAATTTTTTGTTAACTTCTAAAATTACCGCTTGTTTAGCAAAAGATGCATGTATAATTCCAAAAGAGAAACCAAGAATTAAAATTTCTGACAGGCAAAATTATTGTGATCCAGGCTCAGGTTGTTGCTAGTAGTATTTAATGCTGTGAAATTTACTCTATTTCTTCTTTAGAGTTTTCAGAATAGGTTCTCCATTTTTCCAAACAATCTGAAATGTCTTTGGGGACTTCAGAGTTAAACTGCATAAACTCCCCAGAGATCGGGTGAGTAAATCCTAGAGTTTTAGCGTGTAATGCCTGCCTTGGCAACACTTTGAAACAATTGTGAACAAACTGTTTATACTTTGTAAAGGTGGTTCCTTTTAAAATATCGTTACCACCATAGCGTTCATCGTTAAAAAGGGTATGGCCTATATGTTTAAAATGTGCCCTAATTTGATGTGTTCTTCCTGTTTCAAGTTTGCATTGAACCAAAGTCACGTAGGTTAAACGCTCTAAAACTTTGTAGTGTGTCACTGCGTGTTTTCCAAAATCACCCTCTGGGAAAACACTCATTTGTAGACGGTTTTTTAGGCTACGCCCAATATTGCCTTCAATACGACCTTCATCTTCTTCAATATTACCCCAAACCAATGCATAATACAAGCGTTCTGTGGTTCTGTCAAAAAATTGACGTGATAAATTTGCCATTGCAAATTCGGTTTTTGCAACCACTAACAATCCACTGGTATCTTTGTCTATTCGATGAACTAAACCTGGTCTTTCATTCGTGTTAGAGGGTAAATTTTCTATATGATGAATTAATCCATTCACTAGAGTTCCAGAATAATTTCCATGACCAGGATGCACCACCATTCCTGCAGGTTTATGAACAACAATTACAGCATCATCTTCATAAATAATATCTAAAGGAATGTCTTCTGCAATTAACAGGTTTTCAGCGGGAGGATAGGATAAAACAACTCTTACCACATCGTTTGGCTTTACTTTGTGATTCGATTTTACAGCAACGTCATTTACCAAAACATTACCGGCTTTGGCTGCTTGTTGCACTTTGTTTCTCGTCGCATTTTCGATAAAATTCATTAAGAATTTATCTACTCTTAGCGGTTCTTGACCCTCACTAGCGATAAACCTGTGATGTTCATACAAATCATCATTTTCTATTTCTTGTGAATTGTTTTCTTGCATTTTCTAATTTTCAGCGGAGCATATTAATTTCCTTTTCCATCACCTAAAACCAAGTCTAAAATAGAGTACAACGGTAATTTATCTCCTTGTTTTAATTTTTTGCCTTGATAGCGTAGACCTCGAACAACGTCCTTACCAATATCTTTTACATAAGTGTAATTTGAATCAACATGAAAACCAATAGAGCGCAAATGAGAAGTTGCTTGTCTTTTTGTTTTACCATTTAAATTCGGAATGGTCACATCTCTATATTTTGAAGGGTTTAAGGTCAAGTATATTTTCCGTTTTTCTTTTACAAATTCTCCAGAATCTGGGGTTTGTTCTACTACAGATTTATTTGGGTAATTAGGATTGTAACTTGCAGTGTCAATAATTATAAATTCCAAATCAAGTGCCTTTAGTTCTCGTTCAACCTCTTCTAAATTCATTTTATGTAAATCTGGCACTTGAATTTTTTGACCATGATTGGTGGAAATTTCCAAGCCTTTTTTTAAGACAAAAATAACGATGAGCAAACCAATAATTGCCAACGCAATTTGTTTGAAGAAGGATGTACTTTTTAAAAATTTAAAAACACTCATTTTTTGTTTTTTAGACCCTACAAAGATATAAAAACTAAACGTTGCGATTTCTATTATTATTTTGATAAATTTGTTTTTAATATATACAAACAAATGAAGAAGAACATTGCGATCGTCATGGGTGGTTATTCATCTGAATTTCAGATTTCTCTTAAAAGTGGAAATGTTGTTTACAACCATTTAGATAAAGAAAAATACACTCTTTTTAGAGTTTGCATTTTTAAAGATAAATGGGTTGCTTTAGATGATTCAGAGATAGAATATCCTATTAATAAAAGCGATTTTTCGTTTGTATTAAACGGCAAACAAATCATTTTTGATTGTGCGTTTAATGCAATTCATGGAGCTCCAGGAGAAAATGGAATGTTGTTGGCATATTTTAATTTGATCAATATGAAACATACTTCAGCTCCTTTTTATCAAATGGCATTGACATTTAACAAAAGAGATACTTTAAGTGTTGTAAAAGAATATGGAATCAAGACAGCAACTTCTGTTTATTTAAATAAAGGAGTGGATATTGATGTAAATCAAATAATACAGAAAGTAGGATTGCCTTGTTTTGTAAAACCAAATAATGCTGGATCTAGTTATGGGATTTCTAAAGTATATACAAAAGAAGAACTATTGCCTGCTATAGAAAAAGCTTACAAAGAAGATTCAGCGATTTTAATAGAGTCCTTTTTAGACGGAGTTGAGGTTTCAGTTGGAGTTATCCCTTACAAAGGCGTGCTCAAAGTTTTGCCGATCACTGAGATTGTTACAGAGAATGACTTCTTTGATTATGAAGCAAAATATGAGGGAAAATCTCAGGAAATTACTCCGGCAAGAATTACTGAACAAGAGAGAGCAACAGTGGAGGCAACTGCCCAAAAAGTATATTCAATTTTAAATATGTCTGGCTTTTCTCGCTCTGAATATATTTTAGTGGATGGAGAACCCTATTTCCTAGAAATGAACACAGTTCCAGGACTTACTGAAGAGAGTATATTGCCTCAACAAGCATTGGCTGCAGGAATTTCACTAGGAGAATTATTTGATTCAGCGATTATACGATCTCTAGGTTCCTACTAATTAATGGAGGCGAAACCTCTTTGTTCTAACTTATTTTTCTATTTTTATAAAAATATATCGATCCCTATTTTCAGATTAAACACGTTCATATGAAAAAAGCTGTTTTTCCAGGGTCATTTGATCCCTTTACGCTAGGTCATCTAGATATTATTAACCGAGGACTTACTTTGTTCGATGAATTAATTATTGCTATTGGTGTAAATTCCGATAAGAAATACATGTTCTCTTTAGATCAAAGGAAAAAATTTATTGAAGATACTTTTACTGGAAATCCAAAAATTAAAGTAGTCACCTATGAAGGATTAACCGTAGATTTTTGTAAAAACAATGAGATAGAATTTATTTTAAGAGGTCTTAGAAATCCTGCAGATTTTGAATTTGAAAAATCAATAGCTCATACTAATAGAGATCTCGCACCTATAGAAACTGTTTTTTTGTTGACAGCGGCGAGTACTTCTTATATTTCCTCTTCTATAGTTAGAGAGGTCATAAAACATCATGGAGATTATACAAGATTAGTTCCTGAGTGTGTAAGAATAACACCCTAACATCAAATAATACAATGAAAAATTTTTTTGTACTACTATTTTTAATTGTACTCTTTTCTTGTGAACAAAAAATAGATACCAAAAATAAATTCACTACAATTTTCGAACGATCTGATGGGACTGAAACTCCAGATTACAGGTCTATTATTTCTTATTATGAAGCGTTGTCAGAGGAATATTCGGCAATTTCTCTATTTTCATTGGGAGAGACAGATGCTGGAGAACCTCTTCATTTAGCAGTTTATAATAGTGGAAATATTGATGATATTGAGGAAATAAAAAACACCTCAAAAAATAGAATTTTAATCAATAACGGAATCCATCCAGGCGAATCTGATGGAATAGATGCTTCAATGATGCTTTTGAGAGACATTGTAACCAATGATTCTTTGAAGCAAAAATATAAAAACACGATTATTTGTATCATTCCTGTATATAATGTTGGAGGTTCCCTCAATAGAAATTCCCACACAAGAGCGAATCAAAATGGTCCTAAAGAATATGGTTTTAGAGGAAATGCTAGAAATTTTGATTTAAATCGAGACTTTATAAAACAAGACTCAAAAAATGCCGCCGCTTTTGCTAAAATTTTTCATAGTGTAAACCCTGATGTTTTTATCGATAATCATGTAAGTAATGGAGCAGATTATCAGTATGCAATTACACATTTATTTACGCAGCACAACAAATTAGGAGGGAGTTTAGGAGTGTTTTTAGAACAAGAAATGCGTCCGAGCATAGAGAATTCTTTGCATGAAAAAAAAATTGACATCACTCCTTATGTCAATGTTTGGGGAGCTACTCCTGAAAAAGGGTTTTCACAATTTTATGATTCACCAAGATATTCTACAGGCTATACTTCACTGTTTCATACTTTGGGTTTAATGGTGGAAACACATATGTTAAAGCCTTATAAAATTCGAGTAGAACAAACCTATGAATTGTTGTTTTCTACATTAGATTTTTTAGAAAAAAAGTCTGCCAAAATTAAAAAATTACGTAAAAATGCAACGAAAGAAATTTTTGCAAAACAAACATATCCGATTGATTTTAAGGTAAATTATGAGCATCCCACAGAATTACAATTTAAAGGATATGAGTCCTCGGAGATAAAGAGTAAAGTAACTACAGGGAAACGCTTATTTTATGATCAAACGAAACCCTATACAAAACCCATTCCATATTACAACAATTATACACCTGTTAAACAAGTAGTGATTCCAAAAGGCTATATTTTACAACAAGGTTGGCATTCCGTTGTAAATCGACTTCAAAATAATAACATTCAATTTTCTAGACTTTTAAAAGATACTATAATTTCGGTTGAAGTATCTCATATCGCAGATTATAAAACAAGAAATACAGCCTATGAAGGTCATTATTTACACTATGACACTAGTGTAAAGAAATCAATTCAAGAAATTCAATTTAGAAAGGGTGATTTGTATATTGAAACCCATCAATTTGGAGTTCGATATCTTATGGAGACCCTCGAGACAGAAGCAACAGATTCTTTTTTTAATTGGAATTTTTTTGATACGATATTACAGCAAAAAGAAGGGTACTCTTCCTACGTTTTTGAAGATATTGCAGTAGATTTTTTAGAAACGCATCCAATGGTTAAAAAAGAATTTGAAGAGAAATTAAAAACAGACAAGGAGTTTGCTAATAGCCCTTCAATACAATTAGACTTTATTTATAAGAAAACCAATCATTACGAACTCGCACATTTACGTTTACCTATTTTTAAAATTTTTAAATGATGAAATTTTTTATTGTTTACATCGCTGCTTTTTTTTTATTTAGTTGCCATCATTCCCAAGAATCCATTGAAAAAGATGTAAAAGGGATTGCAAAAGAGATTATGACAAATGCAAAAAACTGTGCATTGGTAACGATTGATTCTTTAGGAGTTACTCATGTGAGAGTCATGGATCCTTTTTTACCAGATGAAAATTTTACAGTATGGATGGCAACTAATCCGAAGAGTTTAAAAATAAGACAAATTCAGAATAATGAAACTGCAACGTTGTTTTATTTTGATCAAAAAACAGGGAGTTATGTAACTTTACAGGGGATTGCTAGAATTGTCAATAGTCAAGCTAAAAAAGATGTATTTTGGAAAAAAGAATGGAAAGATTTTTATAAGAATAGAACTACTGATTATACCTTGATCAGGTTTCGTCCCAACAACGCTAAAATTATTAGTGAGAAATATCAACTTTTGGGAGACCCTATAACCTGGGAGCCGTCTTCAATTGAATTTTAGAAAACAAAAAACAATAATTTTTTGATTGCAAAGACTCTGAATGAAAAGCTAGCTTGTCTTTTATTTTTAATTATTAATTTGATTGTGTAACTTGTAGCTCTTAAAAGACGTACACATGAAAATAAATTTATCTATTAACAAAAAGCCACATACTTTAGAAGTTCCTTCAGACATGCCATTGTTATGGGCAATTAGAGATATTGTAGGATTAACAGGAACTAAATTTGGTTGTGGCGTTAGCCAATGTGGTGCCTGTTCCGTTTTAATTGATGGAAATCTTGTAAAATCATGTAGCATTCCAGCTTCTTTTGCAGTAGGTAAAGAAATTTTCACAATCGAAGGAACTTCAAAAACACTAGAATTTTTAAGAGAAGCATGGAACGAGGGAAACGTGCCACAATGTGGGTATTGTCAATCTGGGCAACTCATGGCAGCAACATCTCTACTAGATCAAATTAACAATCCTTCAGATGAAGAGATTGATATTGCAATGAGCAATAATATTTGTAGATGTGGAACATACACAAGAATCAAGAAAGCGATTCACAAAGCCGCTGCACTAAAAAATACATCAGTATGAGTAAGATTCAACAAGTAAATCGGAGAGATTTTGTAAAATGGGTTGGTTTAGCCTCAGGAGGGATATTGTTAGGATGCAACGTTTCATCTGATAAAAAAGAGTTTATAGCCCAAAGACAAGGGAGCTTTACTCCAAACCTATTCGTGCAAATTCAAAAAGATGGGAATATTATCATAATGGCTTCCCGATCTGAAATGGGTCAAGGAATTAGAACATCATTGGCTTCTGCCATTGCAGATGAATTGGAAGCGGATTGGAAATATATTTCGGTTCAACAAGCTACGGGGAATTCCAAATACGGAAATCAGAATACAGATGGTTCGAGAAGTGTAAGAACCATGTTATTACCCATGCGAAAAATGGGAGCCACTGCAAAATTCATGTTAATTACAGCTGCGGCGAGAAAATGGGGCATTGCTGAAACAGCTTGTGAAGCTGAAAAACATTTTATAATTAACAAAATTAACGGTGAAAAAATTTTCTATGGTGATTTGGTTGATGAAGCTGCGAAAGTTGAGGTACCCCTGGAGGAAAATATCACATTAAAAAAAGTTGAGGAGTTTAAGTATATAGGGAAAACTTTAAAAAGTGTAGATCTAAAAGACTTTACACATGGAACCGCTAACTATGGTGTAGATGTTCGAATTCCAGATATGAAATTCGCTGCAATTGCCAGATGTCCGGTGACTTTTGGGACTGTTCGAAATTTTGATAAAAAAATGGCATTACAAACACCTGGAGTAGAAGATGTTTTTAAGTTAGAACGTGTGATTCCTCCAACGGGTCAGTTTTTTGGTGCTTTGGGAGGGGTGGCTGTTATTGCAAATAATACATGGTCTGCTTTTCAGGGAAAAACGAATTTAAGTATTGAATGGAATTATGGAGAAAATGAATCTTTTAATTCAGAAGAATTTCAAGAAAAATTAGTGCAAAGAGTTCATCAAAAGGGCAAGTTGGTTTCAGGAAGTAGTGGAAATGTTTCAGCGGCTTTTAAAGAGAGTAAAAATACAATTGAAGCAACCTACACAGTTCCTTTTTTAGTACATGCTCCTATGGAAGTGCCCAATGCCACAGCTTGGTTTAAAGGAAATGAAATCGAAGTTTGGGCACCCGTTCAAGATCCACAAACAGCAAGAGCAGAGTTGGCTCACTTTTTTGAAATCCCCTTAGAGAATATTACAATCAATGTTACTTTTTTAGGAGGGGGATTTGGAAGGAAATCAAAATCTGATTTTGTAGTTGAAGCAGTAAGTTTATCAAAAAAAATAAAGGCACCCGTTCAAGTGGTTTGGTCGCGTGAAGATGATATCCAACATAGTTTTTATCATGCCACAAGTGCTCAATATTTAAAAGGGTCTTTGGATGAAAATGGACAAGTTACTGGTTGGTTACAACGTGTTGGACTCCCTTCAATTGTTTCTTCGTTCAAACCCATGTCCGATTTTGCTTCAGGATTTGAACTCAATCAAGGATTTACGAATAAACCCTATAATTTAGCAAATTTTAGGTTAGAAAATGTAAAAGCAGAATCACATCTAAGAATTGGTTGGATGCGTTCGGTAGTTCATATTCATAGTGCTTTTGGGAACAACTCTTTTGTAGATGAATTGGCATTTGCTGCAAAAAAAGACCCATTAGAATTTCACTTGAATTTATTAGGAGAAGATAAGCTTATCAAAGGTAAGTCTGATTATCCTTTTGATTCTAAACGATTAAAAAACGTTTCAAAAACAGTTGCTAAAAAATCGAATTGGGGAAAAAAATTACCCAAAGGACATGGTCTAGGTTTGGCCATTCATTATAGTTTTTACAGTTATGTCGCCACAGTTGTTGAGGTCTCTTCTACAGAAGGCAAAATAAAAATTGAAAATATTTGGACAGCTATTGATTGTGGGTTGGTATTGAATAAAGATAATGTTAAAAATCAATTAGAAGGTGCTGCAATCTTTGGAATGTCTCTCGCCATGTTTGGAAAAATTACGGCAAAAAATGGAGCTGTAGAACAACATAATTTTTATGATTATCCAATGACACGTATGAAAGATACTCCTAACATAGAGATTACGATTATTGACAATATGGATACTCCACCAACAGGTGTTGGTGAGCCTGGTGTTCCAGTCATTGCTCCAGCTATTTGTAATGCTATTTTTAATGCAACTGGTAATCGTGTTAGATCTTTGCCACTGGTAGATCGTGGTTTGGTATAATCTATTATTTGTTTAAAATAAAAAAGCTCCACTTTAACAAGTGGAGCTTTGTATTGTTTTTAGTTTAAAATTTATAGTCGCTTAAAGGGTTAGGGAAATCCTCTGGATTTGCTGCTAAATGGTATCTTGGATCATCAATAGCCTCCTCTATAATATCAGTAAATATGGGGCTGGCTTTGTATAGTAGTATTTTGCAATCCTTACTTAAGTGTTTAAGTTTGATTTTTTTACCCTCAATATGGTATTTTTCTACCAAAGCAAAAATAGCTTCAATGGCAGAATGGTCTGAAATGCGTGCTTCAATAAAATCAATTTCTATACGTTCAGGATCATTTTTAACATCAAATTTTTCATTAAAAGTAACGATACTCCCAAAGAATAAAGGCCCCCAAATTTCGTATACTTTAGTTCCATCTTCTTTGAAACGTTTTCTAGCTCTAATTCTTCTAGCATTTTCCCAAGCAAATACCAATGCACTCACGATGACTCCAGAGATAACCGCAATAGCCAAGTCAAAAATTACGGTGAGTGAAGAAACTAAGATCAATACAAAAATATCTGTTTTTGGAATTTTATTTAAAATTCTAAAACTAGACCAAGCAAAAGTTCCAATGACCACCATAAACATTACACCTACAAGAGCAGCAATTGGAACTTTCTCTATATAGGAAGAAGCAAAAAGAATAAACATTAGTAGCATAACGGCTGCAGTAATTCCAGACAAACGTCCTCGTCCACCTCCTTTGATATTAATAATAGATTGCCCAATCATGGCACAACCACCCATTCCTCCAAACAAACCTGTAAGAATATTAGCACCACCTTGGGCAATACATTCTCGGTTGGTATTTCCTCGGGTTTCTGTTAGGTCATCGATTAAGTTTAGCGTCATTAAAGATTCTATTAACCCTATGGCCGCTAATATTAGTGCATAAGGAAAGATAAATTTAAAGGTGGTAAAGTTCAAGGGGATGTTATAGAAAGTTTCTAATACAGGAACAGGAAAGCCTCCTTTTAAACCTTCTCCACCGCCATCTTTAATAAAAGAACCCACGGTGGCTACCTCTAAGTTTGAAAAAATTACAATTCCACTAACAACTAATATGGCAATCAGTGCTTCAGGTAATTTCTTTGTTATTTTTATTTTTGGTAGACCCCACATGATAAACATTGTTAAGCCGACCAAACCAACCATATAGCCCAGAGAACTTCCTTCTAACCAGACTTTTTCTTTACCGATGGTCTGTTTAAACATTCCTAATTGAGATAAAAAGATTACAATCGCTAACCCATTTACAAATCCCATCATTACAGGGTGTGGGATTAATCTTACAAATTTCCCAAGTTTAAATAGGCCGGCAAGTACCTGAATAAATCCCATTAAAATTACGGTTAAAAATAGGTAGTATAGCCCTAAATTTTCATTAGGATTCCCCATAGAATTCCCTTCAGCAACTAGAGAAACCATGACCACCGCTAGGGCGCCTGTAGCTCCAGAAATCATTCCTGGCCTTCCACCAAAAATAGAGGTAATCAATCCAATCATAAAAGCAGCATACAATCCCACAAGAGGATCTACACCAGCCACAAAGGCAAAGGCTACTGCTTCAGGAATTAATGCTAATGCTACCGTAATACCCGACAACACATCATTTCGTACGTTTTTCACCCTTTTACTTATAAACTCAGTCATAATTCATGTTATTTTTCAAGTCGGCAAAGATAGTAGGTTTTTTTAGAATATTAACCCTCCTTGTAGGTGTCGTATACCATTTTTATATTCTCGTAAGAATTCCTTAAAGCTTTCTCTGAAGCGATCTCATTTTTAAAGGCTACTTTTGTGATGCCCTCTTCAATTTGGGGTGTTAATACATTATTATTTTCTGAAGTCATTAAAAACCAAAAAGTTTCTTTGAGTTTTAGCCCATCCTGATCATAAATATGATAGGTAGTTGTTAAAGGGTTTATCACTTTCAAATTTAAAATACCACATTCTTCTTTCACTTCTCTAATTGCAGCAGATTTGATCGATTCCCCTTTTTCTATCCCTCCTTTAGGGAGGTCCCAAACTCCATTTCGAAAGATAAATAAGATTTCTTTTTTAGAATTTAAAACGAGTCCTCCTGCAGCTGAAATTCGATTGAATTTTTTTAAAAATTGTTCTTTTGATTTTTCTAAATGACTACAGTAAATGACAACACCTTTTAGTGAATTAGACGATAATTGATCTAAAATTTTTTTAAAATTTAGGCTTTCAAATGTATGAACAGGATACTTATTTTCTTTAAGTATTAAATCTGTTAAAATAATTGGTTTATCCTTTATAAAAACTTTATACATTTGCCGTATGATATTAAACAAAGATATAGCAAAAAAAACAGCTGAACTTCTTTTGCAGATGAAAGCCATAAAATTAAGTCCGAACGAACCTTTTACATGGGCTTCGGGGTGGAAATCACCTATATACTGTGATAACAGAATTACGCTATCTTATCCTACAGTGAGAGTTTTTTTAAAAGAAGAAATTGCCAAAATAGTAGAACAGCAACACGGTATGCCAGATGTAATTGCGGGTGTTGCTACTGGGGCCATTGCTGTTGGAGTCTTGGTGGCTCAGGAATTAGGTGTTCCTTTCATATATGTAAGGCCAGAACCAAAAAAACACGGTCGAAAAAATCAAATAGAAGGTTATCTAGAGTCTGGCCAAAATGTGGTAGTCATTGAAGACTTAATAAGTACAGGGAAGAGTAGTTTAAATGCAGTAGAGGCCCTTAAAGAAGCTGGAGCTGTTGTCAAAGGGATGGTCGCTATTTTTTCATACGGTTTTGATATTGCAAGTGCCAATTTTGAAGATAAAAATGTTGGTTTGACGACGCTCAGTAATTATGAAAACTTGTTAGAACAAGCGTTGGATAGTAATTATATATCTGATAAAGAATTACTTACTTTGACAGATTGGAGAAGGAGCCCAAGTGAATGGAAACAATAAAAAGAACACAATGAATATCGAAGGAACGAAAGTAACAACTCAGAAATCTGCAAAAGAAGTGTATACTTTTTTTATAGAATTGCCAAATTTCAAACATTTAATGCCTGAAAATATTGAGAAATTTGAAGTTGATGGAAGCTCGTTTATTTTTGGATTGAAAGGAATGCCTGAAATTAGATTAATCCTTAAAGAGAAAATAGAGTTCTCTAAGATTTCTCTTGGGGCGGCAAGTAGTAAGTTGCCTTTTACATTAGAAGCACATATTCAAGAAGTATCTGAAAACTCCTCTGCGGTTCAATTACAGTTTCATGGAGATTTCAATCCAATGATGGCCATGATGATTAAAAAACCATTGACAAAATTCATTGATACACTTACCCAAAATATCAGTAAACTTTAAAGCAAGGAAATTTCTTTGATCCCAAATTCTTTTACAGAATCATTGGCTAATTGAATCTGTATTTTACCATTTTCAGAAATTCCAATAATCATTCCTAAAAAAAATTCACCACTACTATTTTTAAACATTGAGGGAATGTTTTTTTTGTAGAGAACAGCAGTGTATTTTTTCTCTAAAAGTGCAAGTTTTTGAGTTGCTAATAAATTTAATTTGTTTTTAATTTCCAACAGAAGATCTTTTAGCAGCTCATCTAGATCGAATTCAATTGAAGTTTCTAACTTTAAAGAAGTAATATTTTTAAGTGTTTTTGGAAATTTTTCTTGATTCACATTCAGTCCAATCCCTATGATAGAATTTTTTATGCGATCTCCTTTAAAAGTGTTTTCTATAAGTATTCCACAAACTTTATTATTTCCTGATACAATATCATTAGGCCATTTAATAGCGATTTTCGATAAATTTTTGGTAAATAAAACATCATAAATTGCAAGAGAGATTGCAAAATTCAAGCTTTTTTGATGAATTATTTTTAAATTTTTATGAGAGACAAATACACTGAAAGTCAGATTCTTATTGGGCTCAGATAACCAGTTGCTTTCTTGTTGACCTCTTCCTTTGGTTTGTTTTTTAGTAACAATTGTTGTGAAATTTTTTGGGGTACTCTCTTTCAACAAATTCTTTAAATAAGAATTTGTTGATTCGGTGGTTGTAAGCTTGATTATTTCCAAGTGTTAAATAAAGTGTAAACTACTGTAATATTACACAAATTACTCACAAAAAAATAATAACTTTGCTTAAAATTATAAAATTAATTAATGGCAAACAAAAGTGTGAGTTCAGATGACTTAATCGCTTTAATAATTAAAGGGATTGACGATGTTAAAGGAGAGGATATTCAATTGTTAGACTTACGAGATATAGAAAATACAGTATGTAATTATTTTATAATTTGCTCAGGTAATTCGAACACACAAGTAAATGCAATAGCTGGTTCAGTCCAAAAATTAGTAAGTAAAGAGCTTAAAGACAAACCTTGGCATATTGAAGGGCAAACAAATTCTGAGTGGGTTTTAATGGATTATGTTAACGTGGTTGTACATATTTTTCAGAAACACGTTCGAGAGTATTATGATATTGAAAGTCTCTGGGGTGATGCAAAAATTACAGAGATTAATCCAGTTTAATTTTTATTTTAAATAAATGAACGATTCAAAAAAAGAGAGTAATTCTAATATGCCTAAATTTAAGTTTAATGCTTATTGGTTGTATGCTGCGATATTTGTATTGATAATGGCATTTCAGTTTTTCAATAACGGAGATTTAGTAACTAAAAACATCTCAAAAAATGAATTCAACACTATCTTAGAGCAGAATGATATTTCTAAGATTATCATTGTTAATAATAATTTAGCTCAAATTTTCATCAAAGAAGAAGCGCAAACCAAAGAACGATATAAAAAGATGATCAGTTCAACTTTTTATTCTAAAGGGTCCTACTTATTTGAGCATAATTTTGGTGATTTGCAAAATTTTGAAAATGATATTGAAAAATCCAAGCAGTTAAATAATTTAGATTTTGATTTAAAAAATGAGAATAGAACCAGTCTTTTTGATACCATTATAGGATTCTTACCATTTATAATCTTAATTGCAGTCTGGTTATTTTTTATGCGAAGAATGTCAGGTGGAAGTGGTGCCAGTGGTGGCGGTCAGATATTTAGTATTGGAAAATCAAAAGCTAAGTTATTTGATAAAGATACCAAAGTAAAGACCACTTTTGAAAATGTTGCAGGTTTAGAAGGAGCAAAAGAAGAGGTTCAAGAAATAGTAGATTTCTTAAAAAACCCAAAAAAATATACGTCTCTTGGAGGTAAAATTCCAAAGGGAGCTTTATTAGTAGGCCCTCCCGGAACAGGGAAAACATTGTTGGCAAAAGCTGTAGCAGGTGAGGCAGATGTTCCTTTCTTCTCTTTATCAGGTTCTGATTTTGTTGAAATGTTTGTTGGTGTAGGAGCTTCTCGTGTTAGAGATTTATTCAAACAAGCTGCTCAAAAATCACCGTCTATTATTTTTATTGATGAGATTGATGCTATTGGTAGAGCGCGTGGTAAAAACAATATGACTGGTGGAAATGATGAACGTGAAAATACGTTGAATCAGTTATTAACAGAAATGGATGGTTTTGGAACAGATACAAATGTGATTGTTCTGGCAGCAACAAACAGAGCAGACGTTTTGGATGGAGCTCTGATGCGAGCAGGGAGATTTGATAGACAAATTTATGTAGATCTACCAAATATTAATGAAAGAAAAGAAATTTTTGAAGTACACATAAAACCTCTGAAATTAGCAGATGATGTTAACATAGAGTTTTTAGCACAGCAAACTCCTGGTTTCTCGGGTGCCGACATTGCAAATATGTGTAATGAATCTGCGCTAATTGCTGCAAGAAATGGTAAAAAAGCTATCCATCATCAAGATTTTCTGGATGCTGTAGATAGAATAGTAGGTGGGTTAGAAAAGAAAAATAAAGTGATCACACCCAAAGAGAAAAAAGTCATTGCTTTTCATGAAGCAGGACATGCTACTATAAGTTGGATGTTAGAGCACGCTGCACCATTGGTTAAAGTAACGATTGTACCAAGAGGTCAATCTTTAGGAGCTGCTTGGTATTTACCTGCTGAAAGAATGATTGTTCAAACAGAACAAATGTTAGATGAAATGTGTGCGACCTTGGGGGGAAGAGCTGCAGAAAAAATTATGTTTGATAAAATATCTACAGGCGCCTTAAGTGATTTGGAAAAAGTAACCAAACAAGCGAGAGCCATGGTGACCGTATACGGTTTAAATGAAGAGGTTGGTAACATTACCTACTATGATTCTTCGGGTAATGACTCTTTTGTGAAGCCTTACAGTGAAGAAACTGCTAAAAAAATAGATCAGGAAATTTCTAAAATGATCGAAGCTCAATATACAAGAGCAGTTGAATTATTAGAAAATAATAAAGACAAATTAACAATTCTAGCAGAGTTATTATTAGAGAAAGAAGTTATTTTTAAAGATGACTTACAGAAGATATTTGGTAAAAGACCATTCGAACAAGAGGAGGAAAAAGAGGAGAAGATAAACGAAGAAGTTTTACCAACAAAAACAAGTACCATCGAAGAATAATTGAATATCGTTATTTAAATGAGTTTTTTTAAAAAAATTTTCAATTTTCCTGCCAAAGAAAAACCTAGTGAAGAAGTTACTAATAAAGAAAAAAATCTTTCTTTAGACGAATTGTTCGTTCATAATTTTGTTGGCAAAGGAGGAATGTTCCTCTATTGTTTAAATGCAAAAGAAGTTTCTGATAATTTGAAACATATTTTAAAAGAAAATAATTGGAATCGTTTTTCTCTTTTGGATGACAACCTATCTCCTTTTTTTAGCAAAAATGAGGTTGCTACAATTCAAGGTTTTGATTTAGATATTCCTGTTTTTACAAGTTGTGAGCACCTCATTGTAGATAACGGAGATATTTTATTTTCTTCCAATCAACTAAAGAGTAATAAACTGTCTGAAATGCCACCTAATTTTATAGTTTTTGCGACTACAAGTCAGTTTGTTAAAAGTATGGGAGAAGGCTTGACAGGTATAAAAACTCATTACAAAGAAAACTTACCAACAAACATTTCTGCCGTGAAAAATTACAGTATCAATAAAGGGGACGATAATTTCTTGAATTATGGAAACAGTAATTCAAAAAACTTATATTTGCTGTTACTAGAAGATTTATAATATGAGTAACCTTACAAGAAGGATTTTTTCGGGTTTTATCTACGTTTTACTATTTTTATTGGCAATTCTTCTTTCAAAAGAATCATACATTATTTTAACTTCTTTATTCAGTTTATTATGTGTTTGGGAATTTTCTAAGCTTATCAATTTAAAAGGGATTATTGGGTATGTTTTTTTTGGAATAACCTTATTCTTGATATTAAAAAGACATGAAAGTTATGCTACAGTATTGATCTTAGGAATTACGATTGTATCTTCTTTACACCTTATGTATTCTCTGTTAGCTAAAAAAGAAATTAGGTATTTGACCGATCGATCCAAATTTGGCTTATTGACAAGATATCTAATTTTCTCTACAATTTTTTTAATTTTATTACCAATCTATAAAGGGAGCTATAATCCCAATTTAATGATTTGTGTTTTATTGATGATTTGGACCAATGATAGTTTTGCCTTTTTTGTCGGGAAAAACATAGGTAAAAGAAAATTATTTGTTTCGGTCTCTCCAAAAAAAACACAAGAAGGTTTTATAGGAGGACTTCTCTTTACACTATTATCTGCTTACATAATTAGTAAATATAATAATGATTATACACTCATGAATTGGTTGACTATAGGATTCATTATAAGTGTAATAGGAACTTTAGGAGACTTGGTAGAATCCAAATTTAAAAGACAAGCTAACATCAAAGACAGTGGTAACATTATGCCAGGTCATGGAGGAATGTTAGATCGGTTAGATAGCATACTATTTGCAGCACCATTTATTTATTTGTACATTAATTTTATAATATAAGCATGATTCGTTTTCACAAAGAAGGATATAGAATAATTTTAACAGCCTTAATAATCTCAGTAATAGGTGTTATTTGCACAGAAAAACTAATTGAAATTTCTTGGTTGGTAAAACTAATACAAATTGTAATTGTTGGATTCCTAATAATAATATTACAGTTTTTTAGAAATCCTAAAAGAGATACTCCTCTAAATAGTGATACTATAATTGCTCCTGTAGATGGTAAGGTAGTTGTGATTGAGGAGGTTGAAGAGCCAGAGTATTTCAAAGGAAAGAGATTGCAAGTATCGATTTTTATGTCTCCAATTAATGTGCATGTTACAAGGTATGCCATGAGTGGAGATGTAAAATATAGTAAATATCATCCCGGTAAATATTTAGTAGCTTGGCACCCAAAAGCTTCAACAGAAAATGAAAGAACCACTGTTGTTATTCACAACAAGACTTTCGGAGATGTATTGTACAGACAAATTGCTGGAGCACTAGCAAAAAGAATTGTGAACTATGCAAAAAAGGGAGATGAAGTAATTCAAGGGACTGATGCAGGTTTTATTAAATTTGGATCTCGAGTAGATTTATTTCTTCCTTTAGGAACCAAATTAAAAGTATCTTTGGGTGACAAAGTGAAAGGCGGAATCCAAGCAATTGCTGAAAAATAATATGTATGAAATCTTACTTAGACAAAGAGTTTACAGATGCTTTTGATAAGATTTCTGGGTTGAAGGAGAATTTAGCCCCTGATGTAATGTTAAAATTCTATGCCTACTATAAACAGGCTAATTATGGAAATAACACTCCTGATGATAGTGGGCTGAATGTTAGAAGTGCGTTTAAGTTCAACGCTTGGATGCAATTGAATGGAATGTCAACAGAGGATGCCAAGCGAGGATATATTGAATTAGCAAATACGATCTTAAATTAAAAATATACTATTATGAAAAAAAATCTTCTTGTATCATTATTGTTAGTTGCGTTTTTGTCTTGTAAAACTGAAAAAAAAGTAAATCCAATAAAGGAAATAAAAGTAGAAGCTCCAAAGAGCACTGCTGAATTCTCCATAGAAAAAGCGAGTAAACAAATTAATTTTACTGCATATAAAACCTCAGATAAAATACCTGTGGGAGGTCAATTCAAAAAAGTGAATGTACTCTCAGGAGGAGAGGGAAATACAGTTAAAGAAGCAATTCATAATACCGAATTCTCTATACCTGTGAGCAGTCTTTTTACTCAAAATTCAAGCAGAGATTATAAAATTAAAAAGTTCTTTTTTGGTATTATGGACAATACTAAACTACTTTCAGGGAAGTTATTATTAACGGATACTACAAATGGAGTTGTGGAAATTAAAATGAATGGAGTTTCTCAAAAAGTACCTTTCAAGTATTCAATTGTTGATAGAGTTTTTAACATGAAGGCTTCCATGGACGTGAATAACTGGAATGCATCCAAAGCGCTAGCTTCTTTAAATAATGTATGTTTAGATTTGCACAGAGGTGCAGATGGTATTTCTATAACTTGGAGTGAAGTTACCTTAAACATCACAACGATATTTTAGAAGTCTTATAGATTGCTTAACGCACTCTTAAGTGTTTTAAATTGAAAAGAGTATCCTATTTTTTTGATTTTTTTTGGAGATATTCTACTTCCTTCTAAAAGAACAATTGCCAGTTTACCAAATAGTATTTTCAATGCAATTTGAGGAACTCCAATTCCTAAATAAGGTCTTTTTAAATTTTTTGACAAGGCTTTTGAAAAAGTTCTACTCGTATGATGTTCTGGACTTACTGCATTAAAAATTCCAGTTAAATTATGTTCTATTGTTTTTACATACATATGACACAAGTCATCAATATGAATCCAAGGAATATATTGTTTACCAGAACCTAAAGGAGTTATTATTGGAGTTTTCATTTTGTCCAAGGCTCCTCCTTTTGAAGCCAAGACAATTCCAGTTCTAAGAATGGTTACAGGAATGTTTTTTTCTGAAAACTGATGTGCAGCCTCTTCCCATTGTTGGCAAACATCAGCTAAAAAATCAGTACCTGACTTTGCTGTTTCTTTAAAAATTACTTCGGAGGTTATCGCGCCATAATAGCCAACTCCAGAAGCTGAGATAAAACCTTTTAGGTCAATATTTAATTCATTGACTTTCTTGAATAGCAAGTTAGCAGTATTCACTCTGCTATCAATAATTACTTGTTTTCTTTTTTTTGTCCAACGCTTTTCAGCGATTCCTGCGCCTGCCAGGTGGATGATATAGTCTGTATTTTTTAGAGCCTTTTCATCAATATGGTTTAATGAAGGATCCCACTTAAATTCATCTTTATTTTTAGGGTTTCTACTTAAAATGACCACTGTATGATTTTTTTCAATCAGTATCTTTTTTAGTCTTACACCAATTAAACCAGTACCTCCAGTAATTAAAACTTTTGCCATAGTGTAAAAATAAAAAACCGTAATCGAAATGATTACGGTTTCTAATAGATAATTCTTATGAGATTATTTAATCTCTTTCATCACATTTGTAATCAACGTTTTTAAGTGATTCTTATGAGCTTTGGTAGCAATGTTACCTGTTCCATTGCTAACCCAAGATTTAATATTTTTCAAATTATAAATCGCCATAGATTTTGCAGCTATTGGATATCTACTGCTCGATTTTCCTGTAATTATTTGAATTAATCCCTTAGTATAAGCCGCTTGTAAATTTTGACGAAAAGAGTTGATATTTCCTCTTACGTCTCTCCTAAATATGGCATTGTTTAAATCTGTCATAAAAGTAGCGAGCTTGTATTTGTTTCCATACAATTCAGAATTTGAAATTCTTTGTAAGGTATTTGGGTGCGTAATATGAGCCAATACCCTTGTTTGGTATCTTAACACTTGTTCATGAATTTTTGGATCTTCTGGTCCGCTAAAGAAATTAAAACCGCGTCTTTGAGCCGCTAAATAATTATATAAATCATTGGGTGCGTTAAAAGCATCTGGAGCAAAAACATATTTATTTAATGCATTCATTGCTCTTTTTTGATCTTTTAAACTTACTGGCGTATAGGGTTTTGTTCCTCCAATCTGACCTGGTTTTGTTCGATCTACATACACACCACCAATAAACCTAGCAATTACACCAGCTGCAGTTGCAGATTGTCCGCTTAAAATATAATATGCTTGTCTTAATTGCATGTAGGATTCTCCAGAGTTGATAAAACGTGTTTTGATATCTTTCATCATTGAATTCGATAATTCAATTCTATCGATAGAATATTTAATTTGATCGTTGGATAAATCACCAATCATTACTCTAGGGTCAATTCCTTTTCCCGGAGAACGCATATCATCTGCATCATTTCCAAAAATCAATGCTGGCTCTGTAGATCTTTCTAATAGAGCAATTCTTTCAGAACTTGTTTTGAATGGAGTATATCCAAATTGAATTGCCCAAACATCGTAAGGTCCCACAGCCATGTCATAATATTGTCCTTGTTTGCTTTTGTCTTTGGTTAAATTGATTGCAGCATAATCCATTACAGAACCTGACAGTGCTTTTCCTTTGATGAAATCCGCATCTGCTAGTTCCTCGGGGGTAAATAATTGACTCGCTTTCATGTTGTGATTTAAACCCAAAGTATGACCAATTTCGTGCATGATTAAAGCTTTCATGCCTTGTTCTTTCAGTCCTTTCATTTCAAGATCCGAGGCTCCTGAAGCAGCTAAAACAGTTCGACCAAATAAAGTATTTTCATGCATTAAATGTCCCTTGGAACAAAATAAATGGTTGTTTTTATTTTTTAAAAAAAAGGCTGCTTTCTCTTCTTCTTCAGTTGCTGCGGTAAAATTTAAAGCCGAAGCATTATTAAAAACTCTGTCATAATAAACTCTATTTGTAAAATGTACATATTCCAACATAATGTCTGCACCTAAAATTTCACCAGTCTTTGGATTCACAAAACTTGGACCAGAACCACCAAAACGAGGATTTGGTGAAGAAGTCCATCGTAATACATTGTAACGGACATCACCGGCATCCCAATCTGCATCATCTGGCTGAACTTTTACAACCATTGCATTGCTAAAGCCTGCTTTTTCAAATGCTACATTCCATGCTAAAACACCCTCTTTAATTGTCTCTATAAATTCTACAGGTGTTGTATTTTCTATCCACCAAGTGATCGGAGTAACAGGATCAGAAATTGTTGCATTAGGATCTTTCTTTACCAACTTCCATCGGTGAATAAAGTCTCTGTAGTTGACAACATCAGTAGATGTCATATTATTTGTTTGTGTTAAGAAGTATCCAACTCTTGGATCATCCATTCTTGTTTCGTAGTCATTCTCTGGCATCTTCATAAATGTATGAAAGACCTTGATGGACACATTTCTTCCATCAGTTACAGCACTACTACCACCATTTAAAACAGAAGGGTTGTTATATACATATTCAGTTTTAACGTTCGTGTTTTCTGGGTAATTTTTTATTTCTTCAATTTTAGATTTTGTTTTGTCAAATCTACCCAAGCTAAAAGCAAATGGAGATTGTCCTGGATACCTTGGCCCTTTTATTCTTGTAAATGTCTCGGATAAAAATAGCCCATCAGCAGCAATCAGGTATTCACCTGTTTTAGCGTCTGAAGCCAGTATTTTACCAGCAGCAATGATGGCATCACTAATATTAGCCACTGAAGACTTAGAGATCGCATTTTTTTTATCAAAATAAAAGGAGGTATTTGGGGCAACAAATTCTAAACGGTTAAAGTATTTTTTTACATAAAAGATACTAGAACCTTGATAAGAACCCCTAATTTTTCCCGCATCAGCAACACCATCTGCAATTTGTGAAAAGTAGATGAATTCCTTGTCAAGTTGATTTTCTTTTATCAATAGATTTACGGATCCGGTGACGGTATCTTGAAAAATCGTAAACAAACCTTCAATTTTTTTACTACTTTTTGTTAGGTCTTTTATCGATTTTACTTTCTTTTTGGGAGGTGTTTTTTTAACAGTTTTAATTTCTTTTTTCTTTTTTTTCCAAAATTGTGCATGTAGGTTTTGATTACCTAACACAAAAAGAGCCAAAAGTGAAATTAAAAAAACTGTTGTTTTATTAATTTGAATTAGTTTCATAAAATTTACTTTTTTTAAATTTCAGTGTGCAAGTTGTTTTTTTAAAATCAGTAGGGCTGTTAATTTTATGATAAATTTTATGATTTCATAATCTTTTCTTAAAATAATGATTGCTCAAATCATAAAGCTATGTTAATCTTTTTTTGTTCATTTAATAAAGCCGTATTTTTATACAGATGAAAAATAATACGATCAGAAAAGGTTTTATCTTTAAATCATATCAAGCAGATCAACAATCTCCTTTTGAAAAATTATTTGAAATTTTTAAAGAATTAATCACACATACCTCTGGAGATTTTGATGAGGCAATCGATTGGTTGCGTTCCTTGGATAAAGAATATAAATTAACAGATGAAAATTATACGCTAGAGGATTTTATTGAAGATTTAAAGAATAAGGGGTATATCAAAGAAGAGGTAAAAGGAGATGGTTCAGGTGGAGTTAAAATTACACCCAAGACAGAACGTGCAATTAGACAGCAAGCGTTAAAACTTATTTTTGGCAATATAAAGAAAAGCGGTGTTGGGAATCATAAAAGTAGGTCCCAAGGAATTGGTGATGAACATACGGGAGATTTTAGATCCTATCAATTTGGAGATTCTTTAGACAAAATTGCAATTACAGAAAGCATTAGAAACTCACAAATTAACAATGGAATCGATGGTTTTAATCTGAGAGAAAAAGATTTAATTGTTGAAGAAACACTTCATAAAAGCCAAATGAGTACGGTTTTGATGATTGATATTAGTCACTCTATGATTTTGTATGGTGAAGATCGAATTACACCTGCTAAAAAGGTAGCAATGGCTTTGGCAGAACTAATTACCACACGTTACCCCAAAGATACGCTGGATATTATTGTTTTTGGGAATGATGCTTGGTCCATTAAAATCAAAGATCTACCCTACCTGCAAGTAGGCCCTTATCACACAAATACTGTGGCTGGTTTGCAGCTAGCTATGGACTTGTTGCGGAGAAAAAAAAATACCAACAAACAAATTTTTATGATTACTGATGGTAAGCCAAGTTGTCTACTTTTACCAGATGGTCATTATTATAAAAATAGCAATGGTTTAGATGCATACATCGTAGACAAATGTTATTCAATGGCGCAACAAGCAAGAAAATTAGGGATTCCTATTACTACTTTTATGATTGCGCAAGACAGGTATTTAATGCAGTTTGTAAAAGCATTTACAAAAGCAAATCAAGGAAAAGCATTCTACACCGGTTTAAAAGGTTTAGGAGAAATGATTTTTGAAGATTACGAATCAAATAGAAAAAAACGAATTAAAGGATAAATGAGAATAGAACAAATAAAAACACTTGGAGCCCTAAAAGAGTCTGGTTATACCTCTAAATCTATTAAAGATGAGTTAAGAGAAAACTTGATCAGTAAAATAATGAATAAAGAAACTGTTTTTAAAGGAGTTCATGGGTATGAAAACACAGTTATTCCCGAGTTGGAAAGAGCCATTTTAAGCAAGCATAATATTAATTTATTGGGTCTTAGAGGTCAAGCAAAAACACGTCTAGCAAGATTGATGATTGGGCTATTAGATGAGTATATCCCTGTAGTTGAAGGATCTGAAATTAATGACGATCCCTTCAACCCAATTTCAAGGTTTGCCAAAGAAATGATTGAGGAAAAAGGGAATGATACTCCAATTTTTTGGTTGCATAGAAATGATCGATTTGCAGAAAAGCTAGCAACTCCAGATGTAACGGTTGCGGATATTATAGGTGATATAGATCCTATAAAAGCAGCCAATTTAAAGTTGAGTTATGCAGACGACAGAGTACTCCATTATGGAATGATTCCTCGTGCAAATAGATGTATTTTTGTAATCAATGAATTGCCAGATCTACAAGCAAGGATTCAAGTAGCTTTATTCAATATTTTACAGGAAGGAGATATTCAAATTAGAGGGTTTAAACTTCGTTTACTTTTAGACATGCAATTTTTATTTACAGCAAATCCTGAAGATTATACTAACAGAGGAAGTATTGTAACTCCTTTAAAAGATAGAATTGGTTCACAAATTTTAACTCATTATCCCGAAGATATAGAGACTGCAAAAATGATTACACAACAAGAGGCTACTCAAACAGTTGCTCAAAAGGAATTTATTCAAGTGCCGGAATTGGCAAAAGATTTATTAGAACAAATTGTTTTTGAGGCTAGAGAAAGTGAGTACATTGATGCTAAAAGTGGAGTTAGTGCACGTTTGAGTATCACTGCTTTTGAAAATTTGTTGAGTACAGCAGAAAGAAGATCATTAATTTCAGGTGATGATAAAACAATGATTCGTTTGAGTGATTTTGATGGGATAATTCCCGCGATCACCGGTAAGGTAGAGCTAGTTTATGAAGGGGAACAGGAGGGTGCGCAGGTGGTATCTGAAAAATTGATTAAAAATGCGATCAAAAAGTTGTTTCCAAGTTACTTTCCTGAGATCAAAAAGTTAGAAAAACAAGATGCTGAAACACCCTATGATGACATTGTTTCCTGGTTTTTCAATGCCAATGAAGAATTTGAATTATTAGATGAATTTTCAGAATTACAATATAAAAATGAGTTAGATAAAGTGAGCCCTCTCGATGCATTTTTAAAAGAATATCAACCAAAGATGAACACTGCCGACGCTTATTTTGTAAAAGAGTTCATTCTTTGGGCTTTGGTGGAGTTTAAAAAATTAAGTAAATTTAGATTTGTAGAAGGTACTCAGTTTAAAGATCCTTACAGTAGTTTTATGAATGGACTTTAATTTATTAATAAATGAATCTTAAGATTGGCGATTGTATCAATTACTAAGCCTTGTCGTCTTTTTTACTAACGACATTAAATCAGTATGTATGAAAAATTATTTTAAAATTAAGAAAGAATATATTTTATTTTGTTTAGTAATCGTCCTAACATCTTGTTTAACAAATGTAGAGGAGGAGCTCGTTGCTGATGACACCTGTTTAGAGATCACTTTTGCAGCGAATGTTCAACCCATTATAGATGCTCATTGCATTCAATGTCATGGAACCAATGGGATTTATCCCGATTTAACTTCCTATAATAAGATTAGTTTAGTAGCGGGAAGTATAAAATCTGAGGTTGTCAGTAGAGAAATGCCTAAGCAGGGGTCTCTTACCCAAGAGCAAATTGATGCAATTGTTTGTTGGGTAGATGGCGGTGCTCTAAACGATTAAAATAGAATGGATGAAAAAAAATAAAATTATTATTTCAATTTTAATTTTCGGGAGTCTTTGTTTTTTTATTGTTTACCAAACGTACAACACACCTCATAGAAATATTATGGGATCAACAAAAGATATAAGCCTAACCGCAGATAAAATCATGGATGATTTTTTTTCTGACGAATCCAAAGCAAATAAACGCTACCTAGATAAAATTATTGAAGTTTCTGGAATCATATCTGAACTAAAAGTAGTCAAAGAAAAAGGAATCATTACCCTAAAAACTACTCAAGATTTTGGCAATGTTTTGTGTCATTTGTCTGAGGATACCTCTCAAGACATACAGGCTTTGAGTGAAGGTCAAAGGATTACTTTAAAAGGAGTTTGTACAGGATATCTAATGGATGTTATTCTCGTAAAGTCAGAGGTAATTAATGAATGAACTAAATACTTAATAAAATGAAATCAATTTACGTACTTTTAATTTCTTTTTTGTTCGCATATCATACCCATTCACAAGAACAATATTTAACAAAAAATGGAGCAATAACATTCTTTTCTTCTACCCCAATAGAAGATATAAAAGCAGAAAATAATCAGGTTTTGAGTATTATAGATGTTTCAAAAAGAAAAATGGCGATTTCTATTTTAATAAAATCATTCCTGTTTAAAAAAGCATTAATGCAAGAGCATTTCAATGAGAATTACTTAGAGTCAGATAAATTTCCAAAAGCAACTTTTAAAGGTGATATTTTAAATTTTGATGGTGTCGAAACTGTTGAAACAAAGTATGATGTCAAAGGAGTTATTACTATTCATGGAGTAAGTAAGCAAATTGTGGTTCCCTCGATTTTTAAAAGAAATGGAGAAACTATTCTTGTTAAAGGAACATTCAACATACTTTTGGAAGATTTTGATGTGAAAATTCCGAGACTTGTTTTTAAAAAAATTGCCGAAGAAATTAACATTACTTTTGAATTTAATCACAAGCCTTATAATTAACAAATGATGAAAAAAATTATATGTACTCTTTTTATATGTAGTGTTAGTTTCCAGTATTTTGCTCAAGATCTATTAGATATTTTAGAGAAAGAAACTCCACAAACAGATCAAATAGTTACCGCAACTTTTAAAGGAACTAGAATTCTAAACGGACATTCAATCGAAAACAGAAAAGACAAAGAGTTAGAATTTCTTATTTCTCACAGATTTGGTCGGGTAAATTTAGGATTTGATGAACTTTTTGGATTGGATCAATCCAATATCCGTTTTGCTCTAGAATATGGGTTGAATGATGATATAACAATTGGATTGGGTAGAAGTAGTTATGAGAAAACCTATGATAGTTTTATGAAATACAGTTTATTAAAACAAAAAAAAGGTGCCAATTCATTTCCGTTTGCAGTCTCGCTTTTTGGAAGTGTAGCCGTAAAAACACTCAAAGATTTTGATCCATCAGACAAAAGAACTTTTTCAGAAAGTTTGTTTTATGTTGGTCAGGTTTTAATTGCTAGAAAAGTGAATTCTTCTTTTTCATTTCAATTAACACCAACATATGTTCACAGAAATACCGTAAGAATCAATGAAGACCCACACGACATTTTTGCTCTAGGTTTAGGGACAAGAATCAAATTAAATAAAAGAGTTTCGTTCAATAGTGAATACTATTTTGCTATGGACGAATCAAAATCAATCAATGCAAGAAATTCATTAGCATTTGGAGTTGATATTGAAACAGGAGGTCATGTATTTCAGCTGATTTTATCCAATGCCATTACAATGATAGAAAAAAGTTTTATTACGGAAACAACGGATGATTTTTTTGCAGGTGATATTCATTTTGGATTCAATATCTCTAGAACTTTTTAAATATATAATTATAAAGATTCAAAAATACGGAACCTTTTTAGACCTTTGTAAAAACTACTTATTAGTATCCTCTAAAACTTTGCAATTGCTGCCTCGGCACAACGCTCACCGTCCATCGCAGCAGAAATAATTCCACCGGCATATCCACCCCCTTCCCCACAAGGAAATAATCCCTCAATTTCCGGGTGTTCTAAATCGATTTTTCTGGGGATGTTTACGGGCGATGAAGTCCTAGATTCAACACCAATAATATTCGCTTCATTGGTATAATAACCATGCATTTTTCGACCAAATTCAACAAAACCTTTTCGTAATCTACTTCCAATAATTTTTGGTAAAAGAGAGTGTAAAGGAGCCGTATTTAATCCGGGTTGATAAGAAGTTTCATTCAAATCTGTAGAGGTTTTTCCATCAACAAAATCAACCAATTTTTGTGCAGGAGCTGTTTGTGATCTTCCACCAGCATAAAAGGCAATTTTTTCTAAATCTTTTTGAAATTCCAATCCTTTTAGCGGACCAAATTTTTCATATTTATTAAAGTCTCTGTCAATATCTAGTTCTACAACAATTCCAGAATTTGCAAATTTATTATTTCTACGAGAAGGCGACATTCCATTTACGACAACTTCTCCATTTGCAGTAGCAGCTGGAACGATAAAACCACCAGGACACATACAAAAAGAGTAAACGCCTCTGTTTTTTACTTGTTGTACCAGACTATAGGCAGCAGCAGGTAATAATTCATCCCTTTCTCCCGAGCAATGATATTGAATTTGGTCTATAATTTGTTGAGGGTGCTCCACACGTACACCCATTGCGAAAGATTTGGCTTTTAAGGAAATGTTTTTTTTGTGTAATAATTCGTAAATATCTCTGGCAGAATGCCCTGTAGCTAAGATGATAGAATTTACAGACATTTCCTCCCCATTTTGAAGTTGGATCGCTTGTAATTTGTTGTTCTTTATGATAAAATCTGTTACACGAGTTTCAAAATGAATTTCGCCACCAAATTTTAAAATGTTTTCACGGATATTTTGAATAATTTTAGGAAGTTTATTGGTTCCAATATGAGGGTGCGCATCTATTAAAATTTGATCTGTTGCACCATGGAAAACAAGATTTTCAAAAATACGTCTTACATCTCCACGTTTTAGGGAGCGCGTATAGAGTTTTCCATCAGAATAGGTTCCTGCTCCGCCTTCACCAAAACAATAATTTGAATCGTTATTTACAACATGATCTTGATTGATCGCTTTGAGATCTCGTCTTCTTTTTTGGACATTTTTTCCACGCTCTAAAACCACGGGTTTGTACCCTAACTCTATACAACGAAGTGCAGCGTACATTCCTGCAGGACCAAAACCAATAATATGAATTTCTTTGGCATTAGAAACATCGTTGTATTCAAAAATATAGTTTGATTTTTCAGGAATTTCTTCCTCAATATATACAGCAACTTTATAATTAAATAGGATATTTTTTTTTCGAGCGTCAATCGATTTACGAAGCACTTTTACAGCAGAAATTAAATTTTTATCAATTCCCAATACTTTGGAGGATTTGTGTAAAAGAATTTCTTCCATTCGTTCTTCTACTAAATTTATTCTGAGCTGTATTTCTTTTACCATATCGCGAAAATAACGAAATTAAAAGTGGATCTTAAAATTATGATTTACATAAATAATTTTTTTTAATCATAAATGGGTTTTTTACACAAACTAATTGTCATAAAATTAGACGAAAATCTAATAACAAATCACTATTTTTTTTATCTTTAAAAAATATTTGAGATGAATTTATTCAAAGATAATTTCATCCTAAAGAATCTCTGTAACTATGGAACATGACGATAATAGAGTTGAGAATAGATGTTAACAATTTTAATTAAATTACTACGAATTTTCGTTCAAGTTAACACAGGTGATTTTTGTCTTCTTGGGTGTTTTTGGTAGTTCAAAAAAAAATCATGGAATTAAACCTAACAAGACCAATCGTATTTTTCGATTTAGAAACAACTGGAATTAACATTGCTACCGATAAAATTGTTGAAATTTCGATTTTAAAAGTATTTCCAAATGGGAATAAAGAAAGTAAAACTTGGTTGGTAAATCCTGAAATTGAAATACCTCAAGCAGCAATAGATGTTCATGGAATCACAAATGAAAAAGTAGTTACAGAACCTACCTTCAAAGAATTGGCTTCAAAAGTAAATGAAATGATAGCCGATGCTGATTTAGCTGGATTTAACTCAAATAGATTTGATATTCCATTGCTAGCAGAAGAGTTAATGCGGGTAGGAATAGATTTTGATATGAATCATAGAAAAGCCATTGATGTACAAGTGATATTTCATAAAAAAGAACAAAGAACCTTAAGTGCTGGGTATCAATTTTATTGTGGAAAAGTGTTAGAGGGTGCTCATGGTGCCGAAGCAGACACCAACGCAACGTATGAAATTTTGCTCGCTCAATTGGATAAATATGATGATATTGAAAATTCTGTAGATGCCTTGAGTGACTTTTCAACGCATGGTGTTCGAGCAGATTTTGCTGGTTTTATTTTGATGAATGAAGAAGATCAAGAAATTTTTTCCTTTGGAAAATACAAAGGTAGAACCGTAGAAGAGGTATTTAATGAAAACCCTGGGTATCACAATTGGATTCAGAATGCAGATTTCCCGCTCTACACAAAAAAGGTATTGAGAGAGATTAAAGAACGAATGTTTGAAGCTAAACATAGCATTTCTGATGCAGAAAAATTAGAAGCTTTGCAACAAAAATTTAATTTGAGATAATGTTTACAGCCTATAAAAATTTACCAAGCAATTCTCGTTTGTGGATTTATCAATCCGACAGAGAGTTTACTGAAAAAGAAGTCGCACATATCTCCATAAAATCTGAAGAATTCATCAATCAATGGACACGTCATGGAGATGATTTGAAGGGATCATTTACCATAAAATACAATCATTTTTTAGTACTGGCAGTAGATGAAACTTTCAATACTGTTTCGGGATGTTCAATAGATAGCTCTGTTCGTTTTATCAAGGAATTAGAAAGGGAGTTATCTATAGATTTAATGGATAAAATGAATGTTGCCTTTAGGGATAACGATCGTATCAATTCTGTAAAGTTATTTAATTTTCAGCAGTTAGTAAAAGACCATAAAGTCACACCAGAAACAATAGTATTTGATAATATGGTAAACACAAAAGCCGCTTTTGAGCATCATTGGGAAATTCCTGCAAAAGAAAGCTGGCACAAACGTTTTTTTACATAAAATACAGCATTCAATATATGAAGAGTAAGCTATTTGCGATAGTATGTATTAGTTTCGTTTTAGAGATATCTGCACAGCGTGTTGATCCTCTTAGGACGAAAGATATAGAAGCGCAATATACTTGGGTAGATAGTATTATGAAAAATATGACTTTAGATCAAAAAATAGGTCAGTTATTCATGGTACAAGCATATTCTAATCGTGATGAAAAACATGAAGATTTTATCACTGAAATGATCACAAAATATCATGTTGGGGGTTTGATTTTTATGCAAGGAACTCCTGAAAGACAAGCTGCACTTACCAATCAATACCAAGTAATATCTAAAACACCCCTAATGATTGGGTTCGATGGAGAATGGGGCTTAGATATGCGTTTGAAAAATACGTACAAGTTTCCTTGGAACATGACCCTGGGTGCTATTGAAAACGACTCACTTATCAAAAATTTGGGGGAGCACATAGGAAATCATTGTAAAAGATTGGGAATTCATATGAATTTTGCTCCAGTGGTTGACATCAATACAAATCCTGAAAATCCAATTATAGGAAATCGCTCTTTTGGTGAACGTAAAGAAAATGTAACCCAAAAAGCGATTGCATTTACTCAGGGAATTCAAAGTAGGGGTGTTTTAGCGACGGCAAAACATTTTCCTGGTCACGGAGATACTGCTACAGATTCTCATCTTACGCTTCCTGTGGTAAATTTTGATATGAATCGGTTATATTCTACTGAACTATATCCCTATGAAAAAGTGTTCGACGCAGGAATTACCTCTGTGATGACGGCTCATTTACGTATCCCAAGTATAGAACCCGATATGAGATTACCCTCTTCATTATCCAAAAATGTAGTGACTAATTTATTACAAGAAAAACTCGGTTTTTTAGGTTTGGTAATCACAGATGGTTTAAATATGAAGGGGGCTTCAAATTATGCAACCTCAGCTGAAATTAATTTGGCTGCAATTGAAGCAGGAAATGATTTATTGTTAATTCCTCAAGACATTCCAGCGACCGTCAAATTAATTAAAAAAGCGATCAAATTAAAAACCTTAACAGAAGAAAGAATTACTCTTTCCGTTAAAAAGATATTAAGAGCAAAATATTGGGCTGGGTTGCATAATTATCGTCCGATTATCATAGAAAATATTCAAAAGGATCTCAATACAATTGAAGATACACTACTACACAGAGAATTGGTTAAAAATTCATTGACTGTTATCAAAGACAAAATAGGGGAGCTGCCTATCAGGAATTTAGAAAAAAGAAAAATAGCTTATGTTCAATTAGGAGATGCTCCAGGAAACCACTTTGTAAGTATGTTACAGAAATACACCCAAGTAGATGTAATTTCTGAGACTACTTTAAAAGGAATTATAACCAAATTAAAACCGTATAATTTAGTAATTATCGGTTTTCATAAATCAAATTCAAACCCTTGGAAAAGTTATAAATTCAATAATAAAGACTTAGTTTGGTTACAAGAAATAGCAAGAAATAAAGATGTTATTTTGGATGTTTTTGCGAGTCCTTACAGTCTTTTACAAGTAAAAAAATATAAAAATATAGCATCCATAATTGTTTCTTATCAGAATAGTAAAATAGCTCAAGAATTGTCTGCCCAGTTAATTTTTGGAGCTTTTGGAGCCAAAGGTAAATTACCCGTTTCTATTCATCATAAATTTTTAGAGGGTCATGGCATTATCACCTCAGAATTGAGTAGGTTAGGATATGCAATTCCTGAAGAAGTTGATATGTCTTCAAAAAAATTAGAAAAAATTGATTCTATGGCAAGCATTATTTTAGCAAAAAAAATGGCTCCAGGATTTCAAGTTTTAGTAGCGAGAAATACCCAAGTTATTTTTGCTAAAAGTTATGGATATCATACCGATAAAGAAATAAAAAAAGTTAAAAATACAGATATTTATGATGTCGCCTCTTTAACTAAAATTTTGGCAGCCCTTCCGCTAATTATGAAGGCCGAAGAAGACAATAAAATTTCTTTAGATAGCTCATTGATGGAGATGTTACCCTCTTTCAAAGATTCCAATAAAGATACCTTAACAGTGAAAGAAATTCTATCTCATTTTGGTCGATTAAAATCATGGATTCCATTTTATAAAAAAACACAGGACAGTATCACAGGCAAAAATTTAAAGCAATTTTATCGTTCAAAAAAGACTCCGATATTTAATGTTAAAGTAGCAGAGCATATGTATTTGAACAAACACTATAAAGACAGTATTTATAAATACATAAAAAATGCAGATCAAAGAGAGCTTCTTGAGTATAAATACAGTGATCTTGGATATTATATACTCAAAGAAATTCTTGAAACAAAGTATCAAAAATCTTTATCTACACTAGTGAATGAAGAATTTTATCAGTATTTAGGTGTAGATAGAACCACCTATCTTCCCTTATTAAAATTTGATAAGAAAGAAATCATTCCTACTGAAAAAGACAGCTATTATAGAAACCAGTTATTGCATGGTCATGTGCATGATATGGGTGCAGCAATGTTGGGAGGTGTGGGTGGTCATGCAGGATTATTTGCCAATGCAAATGATGTAGCAAAGATCATGCAGATGTATTTACAAAAAGGATATTATGGTGGTAAACGTTATTTAAAATCAAAAACGATAGATACGTTTAATACACGGTATTTTTCTGATCAAAAGGTACGAAGAGGTATTGGATTTGATAAACCTCAATTAAATTCCGAAGTCAAAGCGACTTGCGGTTGTGTTTCAGAGCAGAGTTTTGGACATTCTGGTTTTACTGGTACCTATACTTGGGCAGATCCCCTAAGTGGAATAATTTATGTTTTCTTATCAAATAGGGTCTACCCATCAATGGATAATAATGAGTTGATTGAGACGAATATGCGTACAGAAATACAGCAAATAATTCAGGATGCTATATTGCACTAGGAGTTTATTATTTTATTGATTTAGGTTTTTATGAGCTTTTGAATTTGTGGGAGAATATTTTACATAAATTATGATTAATAAAGCAGATACTGTTAGATAGAAAAATCCTACTAAAATTCCAAAAAAGTAAGCGATTAACCATGTTTTGAAAGTATAGAAAATAGGAAACATTCCTAAATTCAAACTAAACCGAAATGTGTCAATGAATTCAATTTCATCAATTTTTTTGATTACTTTTTTCCATATTAAAAAAGGGAGGATGTTATTTAAAATAATAAGATACAATAAGGGTTTTAAAAAGTTTTTCTTAGCTACTTTTCTTGCAGGAATATTGCCGTTTTTAATCATTTCATTAATTTTATCAACCTCTGTAAAATCAACTTGGGCATTATTTAATTGTTGCAGGATATGCTCATAATTTTCATCATCGGGAATATGCACACTTAATTCTTTTAACTGTGAGGTAACTGCTGCTTTTAATATGTTGATGGATTTAGCACGGTTATGATTCTCAAGGATACTTCTTGTGGCAATTGGCTGTCCATAATTTATACAAACTTTTGCAGGAAAGTGAGAAGGATGTTGATAGGTAATACCCACAGGAATAACGTTAACTTCGAGGTGTTTGTGCTTTTCTAAAGCTCCAAATACGATTCTTGTAAACCCCTTGCTTAATGGCCTTACAGTTCTTTTCTTATCGTGACTTCCCTCTGGGAAAATCATTAAAGTTTCTCTTTTGTTAAGTATACGATAACACTTTTCAAAAATTTCTTGATTATTTGCTAATTGCTGAATCCCGTCTCTGATTCTGTAAATTGGCATTAAATACAGGGATTCTAATATTTTTTTTATGAAGGGGTGTTTAAAAGAGGCAGCTCTTACTAAAAAATGATTTTGCCTGCTATTTGTTGTAGTTACATACAAAGGATCTACTAACCCATTAGGATGATTTACAGCAAAGACGATTGCACCTTTTGTAGGAATGTTTTTTCGGCCTCGGACTCTAATTTTTTTGCTGTAAAAAAATAATCCCAATTTTATATAGCTACAGACGAGGGTAAACCAACTTTTTTGAATCATAAATCAAATGCTTTTTATTAAGTTTTTATTTTTTTTACCCCAATAATAGGCCAATGTCATACCAGAAAACACATCCCAAATACCCCAAAAAGCAGCCAATAGCGCCATTCCACCAAGACCGTCAAAGAAACTAAAGATTAATAATAACCCTAAACCACCATTTTGAATTCCTGTTTCAATGGCTATGGTTTTACAATTCTTTTTGTCCAATTTAAAAACTTTGGCTGTGTAAAACCCAAGTATATAGGCGAAGAGATTGTGAAAGACAACTAAGAACAGTACATGATGGATATGATTTACAAAAATCTCTAAATTTTGAGAAAATGCAATTAGAATCAATATGATAAAAACCAGCATGGAAATGGGTTTTAGCATTTTTTCAATTTTTATTGACATCTCTTTATAATACTGTTTCATGAGCATTCCAAGGACTAAAGGGATTCCTAGAATTAATGATACCAATTTAAATAATTCATATGGGTTTAGAGATACTGTTTTTAAGATAGTATTTGTAGGCGCGTACAAACTCCCCCAAAACTGTAAGTTTAAAGGGGTCATTAGAATACAGGCTAAACTTGCAAAAGCGGTTAAACTAATCGATAATGCAGCATTTCCTCCAGCCATTTTACTAAAAAAATTAGAGACATTTCCTCCAGGACAAGCTGCAATCATCATCATTCCAAGAGCAAAACTTGGATGTGGTTTTATCAAAAGAATTGCCAGAAATGTCGCTGCTGGTAATAGAAAGAATTGAGAAAAAATCCCCACAAAAACTATTTTAGGGCTTTTAAAAAGTTGTTTAAAATCATTTATTGAAATACCTAATGCAACACCAAACATGATTACGGCTATGGCAATATTTAAAATCCACAAACCACTTTCATCAAAGTTGATACGAATGTTGTCTATATCTAAAAACATCTTAATTATTAAAAGCATATTCAATAATATTTGCACCCATTTTGAGTGCTTTCTCTCTAATAATTTTTGGATTATGATGTATAATTTCATCTTCCCACCCATCACTTAAATCCGTTTCATGGTCATAAAAGACAATCATTCTTCCTTCGTAAAAAAGGCCATAACCTTTTGCAGACTCTTTATTGTGTTCATGAATTTTTGGGATTCCGTTAGAGAATTTATAGGTCTGATTGAAGATGGGGTGATTGGTTGGGATTTCTATGAGTTCTAATTTAGGGAATACTTTTTTTAGTTCTCTTCTAATAAATGTATCCAATCCATAGTTGTCAGAAATATGTAAAAATCCACCAGAAATCAAATAATCTTTTAAGTTTTGAACTTCAGTTTCCGAAAAAAACACATTTCCGTGACCTGTCATAAAAACAATGGGGTAGTTATAAATGGCTTCGCTGTTAATTGCTACCGTTTGTATGTTAGAAATAGTAGTTCCAATAGTTTTGTTTGTAAAAGAAACTAAATTTGGAACTGCAGTTGGATTTGCATACCAATCGCCACCACCACTATATTTTAGGATGGCAACATCTTGTGCGTTAGCGAGTATGAATGAAAAACTAATTAATAAAAAAAAGAGAGACTTCATATATTTCTTTTGGGTATCATTGAAGCAATATAGTAAAAAGTTATTCATTCATAAAAGATACCCCACTCACAGCAACCAAAGCTGCGGTTTCTGTTCTTAACCTCCTGTTACCTAGAGAAAGTGGAATATAATTTTTAAACAATGCTTTTTTTATTTCTTCAGAAGAAAAATCACCTTCAGGTCCAATGAGAATTGTTACTTTTTCGGATGGTTTTACAATAGATTTTAATGACTTCTTTTCTTGCTTTTCACAATGCGCTATACAAATTGTACCTTCTAAATTTTGATTGATGAAGTCATCAAATTTTTTAGGGGCATTTATTTTTGGTAAAGTATATTTTAAAGACTGTTTCATAGCGGATTGAATTATTTTTTCGAAACGCTTTATTTTAACAACTCTTCTTTCAGAATTGGAGCAGATAAGAGGTGTTATTTCATCGATGCCAATTTCTGTTGCTTTCTCTAAAAACCATTCAATTCGATCATTATTTTTAGTAGGGGCGATTGCGATATGAAGATAGTAATTCCAGGGTTTATTTTTTTTAGTTATTGAAATGATATCTGCGGTACATTTTTTATCACTGGCGAAACTAATTTTTGCATCAAATAAATATCCTTTTCCATTTGTAATTTTTAGAATATCATTTTCTTTTTTTCGTAAAACACGTACAATATGTTTACTTTCGATTTTATCAAAAGTAATTTGTTTTGATGATGCACTTAGTTCTTGATTATAAAATAGTTGCATTGATGTCTAATTTATAAGTTCTACGTTTTTTGTGAGTGACTGGTTCGAAATTTTTCCATATTTTTTTGATCGCTTCATTATCTTCTAATTCTGGAGTTCTGTAGCAATTTTCTATACCTAAAGGGGTAAATGTTTTCTTGTATTGATCAAATATAATGGCGTGTATTCCCTTGTTCTGATAGTCTGGATGTACCCCAATTAAATATAGGGTAACCTCTTTTGAATTTTTTTTAGCCTTTAATAAGTGGAATATTCCTGTAGGAAATAATTTACCATTTGCTTTTTGTAAGGCTTTAGAAAAAGACGGCATTACAATTGCAAATGCCACCAGCTTTTTGTGTTCATCAATTACAAATTTGATGTATTCTGGGTTTATAAAAGAAATATATTTCTTTTTAAAATAAGTAATTTGAGCATCTGAAATTGGGACAAATGTTGATAGCTTTGAATAGCTTTTATCAAAAACATCAAACATTTCTTCAATATAAGGGAGGATGTCTTTGGTTTTTTTGAAATCCAAAGCCTGAAGTTTAAAACGCTTTTTTAAAATAGTACTTATTCGGTCAAAGTAGGCTGCATTTACATTTTTAAATTTGAATTTATTTTCTAGATATTCTTTTTCTTTTACAAATCCTAGCTGCTCTAAATGCTCCTTGTAATAGGGGTGGTTATACCAAGTGATCATTGTTCCAATATGGTCAAAACCTTCTGTTAATACTCCTGTTTTATCTAGGTTGTTGAATCCCACAGGTCCCTCAATATATTCAAGATTGTGAGTTAAACCAATTTCTTTGACTTTGTTTAAAAGAACTTTACTTACTTCAATATCATCGACGACATCAAACCAACCAAAACGTATTTTCTTTACATGTTGTTGTGTAACTTCAAACCAATTGATAATTGCAACAACTCTCCCAACAATTTGATCCTCTTTAATGGCTAAAAAAAAATGAGCTTCCGCATTTTCAAAAACAGGGTTTTTTGTTGGATCAAAATTATTTATTTCGTCTTTAATAATAGGAGGTACCCAATATTCATTGTTTTTATATAACGAAAATGGAAAGACTACAAAGTCTTTCATTTCTTTACGAGTCGTAACTTTTTTTAACACAATCATCATATAAAAAGCATATAGTTAGTTTCTTTTTCTAGTAGCTCTTTTTTTTCGTTTTTTCTTAAAAAAACTAAAAATTCGAGAGAAAAATCTATTTTTTTGACTTTTATTGTATCCTCGTTTTGGATTCTTTTTTATTTGTTGTCCATTTTCGTCAAGTGAAATAAAAGAATCTTGGTGTTTGTCAATTCTGTAGGACATTCCTATACCACTATAAAAACCGTCAACATTTTCACTTTGTATAATTCTTCCAGAGATATTCATCTGAAGATGGTTACTAAATAAGTAAGCAAAGCCCAGACCGTAATTTAAGTTTTCTTGATGATTCTGAAAAATCTTTTGATGTTCCATAAAACCAGACCATCGATTACTAAAATTTTGTGTGGCTGAAATTACGTAATACACTTCAGAGAAATTCGTTCCGATTTTATCATAAAAAATATTTGAAATAATATTTAAATTATTGGTAAGATTATGTTGAAGTAATACACCCACTTTTGGTGATATACTGTTGGTTTTATAGATGTTATTAACAAAATCTGTATTCATTCCCAAAAAGACAGCTACAGATGGAATCAATCGTTTTTTATCAAAAGCATTTCGTTTTTTCCAACTTCTAATTTCTTTGCTAACATCTTTATAGACGGGCTCAAAAAATAAATATTTTGCGCCAATTGTAAATTTGCTCAATCCAGCAGTATAATTATTAGAATTTAAGTTACGATTAATTGTTTCTTTTTGATAGGTTAACTGAGTATTTACCTCTAGTTTTTCTAAAAAAACACTTGTTCTAAAAAAGAGGTCAACTCCAAAAGTTTGTGGTTTTGAAAAAGTAGGGTTTGTACTTGTGTTTTTATAGAAAAAATCACTTTCAAACTGATACACACCTGTTCCAACGCTATAGGGACTCTCAGAAAACCCTGGTTTGTTGGAATTGATAACATCGGTGTATTGAGAGTAAACAGTAGAAAAAACAAATAGAGAAAAGAACAAAGCAAGTTGTAGCATCCGATTTTTCATTAGCTCTTTTTTAAAATTAGTTTACAAGACAAACATAGAATAAAATTGCTATTTAGGGAAAGTATTGGATACTTTTTTAAGATTGTGAATTTTTTATGGATTGATATTGCCCCAATTGTAATCAAATTGTTATTTTTGAGTTGTATTCATATTACACTATAAAATGGGTTTATTAAAAACGATATTTTTTATTCTTCTTTTCTCTTATGCCTTCAAGTTTTTAGCAAGATTATTTGCACCGTTCTTAATAAAAAAAGCAGCAGAGACCATGAAAAAGAAAGCTCAACAACAATATCAGGGCAATCAGCAACATTATAAAAGTTCTGTGCCAGAGGGAGAAACAGTAATCGATAGACAACCAAGAAATGAACAAAAAAGTAAAAGTTCTGTCGGAGAGTATGTAGATTTCGAGGAAATTGATTAAGTGCCTCTAATGATTTTTTTAATCCATAAAGTTTAAAAAATAATAATAATAAAAATAGTCACTTGAAGATTTCTACTAAATTCCTTCCTTATGTTCTAGTTGTGGCAATCTTTATATTGGCTTCAATTACCTATTTCCATCCTGTTTTAAAAGGTCAAAAAATTCAGCAATCTGATATCACTCAATTTAAGGGAATGGTAAAGGAAATCAATGACTTTAGAGCAGATAAAAATACAGAACCCTATTGGACTGGAGCTTCTTTTAGCGGAATGCCGTCTTATCAAATTAGTGCCTATTATCCTAATGATTTGGTAAGAGTTTTAGATCAAACAGTCCGTTTTTTACCAAGACCTGCTGATTATACATTTTTATATTTTTTAAGTTTTTTTGTATTAATGATGGCTTTAAAAGTCAATTGGAGATTGGCAATTTTTGGGGCATTGTCCTTCGGGTTTTCAACCTACCTAATCATTATTTTTGGCGCCGGCCATAATGCAAAAGCACATGCAATTGCCTACATGCCTCTTGTATTGGCAGGAGTTCTATGGGTTTTTCAAAAACGATATATTTTAGGTTTTGTAATTACGAGTCTAGCCATGACTTTAGAGATTTATACAAACCACCCTCAGATGACCTATTATCTTGGTTTTTGTTTATTAATTTTTGGCATTGTGTCCCTTATAGATGCGATAAAGGAACAAAAAATAACAGATTTCATAAGACATAGCGCTATTGTTGTTGTTGCTGTTCTGATAGGTATTGGTGCAAATTCTCCACGTTTAATGGCTATGAAAGAATATGCTGATCAAAGTACAAGAGGTACATCTGAACTCACCATAAATCCAGATGGCAGTCAGAAAGTAACTTCAAACGGATTAGATAAATCCTATATCACAGAATATAGTTATTCAAAATTAGAAACCTTTAATTTAGTCATCCCTGGTTTCATGGGTGGTGGAACTGTTGAAGAATTGGATGATGATTCTCAATTTTATAAATTATTAGAACAAAAAGCTGGAAAAAAAGTAGCTGATCAGTACGCTAAACAAGTGTTGCTTTATTGGGGAGATCAACCAATTGTTGAAGCCCCCGCTTACATTGGTAGTGTTATTTTCTTTTTATTCTTCTTAGGGATTTTTTTAGTAAAAGGAAGGGTAAAGCAATGGCTAGTAGCTGTTACAATCTTTTCAATTGTAATGAGTTGGGGTAAAAATTTTGATCTGTTAACTAATTTTTTTATTGATTATGTTCCATTATACAATAAATTTAGAGCAGTTTCATCCATTCAGGTTCTCGCGGAGATGTGTGTTCCTATTTTGGCTATTTTAGGATTAAAAGAATTTTTTTCACCAAATATCTCTACGGCCGATAAGCAAGAGGCGCTAAAGAAAACATTGTATGTTTTTAGTGGTTTACTTGTTCTGGGATTATTATTAGCGCACAGTTTTTCTACTTTTGAGGGTTTAAGAGACTCTCAATATAGCCAATTACCAGGTTTAGTCGATGCAGTAATAGCAGATAGAAAATCATTATTATTATATGATTCTTTTAGATCTCTACTCTTATCATTACTCTCTGCGACAGTCTTGTACGTTTTTTTGAAAAACAAACTAAAACAAGTCGGGCTTATCGTCCTGTTGCTTATTTTTATGTTATTTGATTTAATTTCAATCAATAAAAAATATGTAAATGAGGCTGATTTTAAGCCCTCAAGAAAAAATGAAAAACCTTTTAAAGCTTCAGAAGCAGATAAAATAATTTTACAAGATACCTCTCATTTTAGAGTTGGTAATTTTACAGTAAATCCAATGAATGACGGTAGTACCTCATATTTTCATCAGTCTATTGGAGGGTATCATGCTGCTAAAATGATGCGTTATCAAGAATTATTTGAGTATCAAATTGCCAAAAATAACCGTCAAGTTTTAAACATGTTAAATACCAAGTATTTTATTGTTGATTCTGATAAAGGTATCAAGCAAGCTCAATTAAATCCCGATGCGAATGGAAATGCATGGTTTGTAGAGAGGTTAAAAGTTGTCAATTCTGCGAATGAGGCAATACTAGCATTAGACTCAGTAAATACAAAGAATGTTGCCGTTTTTGAAAGATCCTCTTCAACGCAAAAAGAATTGAAATCTTCCTTCAAGATGCATCCTACAGATACAATAGAACTTCTAAATTATGATGTTAATTCCTTAACCTATCTTTCCAAAACAACAAATGAACAATTTGCAGTTTTTTCTGAAATCTATTACAAAAATGGATGGAATGCTTACATTGATGGTGAGCTAGTTCCTCATTACAGAATAAATTATGTACTACGAGGAATGCTAATTCCCCCGGGAGAACATACCATTGAATTTAAGTTTGCTCCCAAAGTTATTCAACAAGGAAGTGTTATTTCGTTATTTTCTTATCTACTATTATTTGGTATTCCTATAGGAGGTTTATTCTTCGGTAAAAATAAATAATCGGTTCTTATAATTGTTTAATAAATTTATAGGGTGTTATTCCTTGATGTTTTTTAAAAGCTCTTGTAAAAGCAGAAGCATTTTTATATCCAACAATTTCACCAAGATATTGTATGGTGAATTTCTTATACGTGCTGTCTTCTCTTAATTTTTTGATGATGTATTCAATTCTGAGTGATGTGTAATATTGTTTGAACGTTATTCCCTCTTCGTTATTTATGATAAAAGAAACATAAGACGTATTTGTTTGTAGCCTTTTTGCAAACTTATTAAGATTGAATGAGGTGCTAAGATAATCGCTGGAGTTTTCTAGGTTTTTTAATCCGTTTATAATTTTTTGTTCCAATTTAGGATCTATGGAATAGATTTTTTTTTGAGGTATTGGAACCCTCTTTTTTTCATCTAAAAGTCGATTTTTTTTGGAAATATTTCCTTTATTATATGAATCGAAAAATATAGTGCCAAGAAAAATTATAATACCAATAAGAAATGTATAGAATGTATTAAAATCCTTTTTGTAATTAGAAATAAGGTTATCTTTTTGCTCTTCCATATTTTTAATTTCATGCTTATGATGAGCTTTGTAAATTTCTTCCTTATTTTTTCCGATAATTTTTATTTCTGATATAGCTAATTTTGAATATTTAGTTGCGCTGTCTAGTTGTTTATTTTTATAATATTGATTTGCTAAAATTTCCAATATTTTTTCATAATTTTTTCCTGAGTTTCCCTTTTCTTTTCGGTCAGCTATGACCTTTTTACCATAATGCAATGTTGAGTCACTATTGTTTAAATTAAAGAAGCAAATCGCTTTTAAGGAGTTAAGAGTTTGATCAGTCTTTAATTTTTTAGCCTTAAAACTCCATTTTCTTAACACTTCCAATGCTTTGTTGTATTGTTTTTTCGCAACTAATATTTCCGATGTTCTTATGTTATAAAGAATTTCAGAATCATTATGTAATGGATTGAAGGTCTTTGTAATTTCGAAAGCTTTTTTAAAATAGAGACTTGCAGAATCTAATTCACTACTTATATGGCAACAATTAGATTTTAAATAAGATTCTCCAATCATATTTAAAATGTTTGCTTTATTTGCTTTTTTAGAAAATTCTTGATAATTATCATACTGAAAATAAATATATTTTTTTAAAATTTTTCGTGCTTCTTTGTCATGTCCGACCAAAGATTCAATGATTGATTGGTTGATTACCAATGTCAACATTATGGTTTGGTAATAGCTATTTTTTTTTGATATTTTCTTTATCTCTTTTTCAATTTTTATTAAAAATTTATGCGCTTCTTCATAAGATTTTTGATTTTTTTTAATCCAAAACAACCTATTTAAAGCTTCTATTCTGATTCTTGTAAAACAAAAATCATCTTTATTTTGAAGTTCTTTTAAGATGGTTCTAACTTTTTTTTCAGATTTGTGATATTCTCCTTTTTTGTAATAATATTTGGATTTGTGAATTTTTCCTTCATAAACGAAACAGGCATTTTTTGATGTTTCTAATTTATTGGCGTAATGAAGTATGCTGTCCCAATTTGATTGGTTCGCAAAGATTTTTTTGAGGTATAAACTGTCTTTTGACAATCCCTGTCCTGAGGTAAAACAACAAGATGTTAAAGCCACAAGGAGTATTAGGTATTTATTTTTTCTTTTCAAATCAATTTTATTTAGATTAAATATAAACAAACGATATTAATTATGAGTTTTTGCCTCAATTTTTTTTTTTTTTTGCGTGTGCTTTTTATAAAAAGACTCATATTTAATTAGTTTAATTAAAAATAATGACTTAGATTTAATTACCTAACCGAATTTAAAATTCTAATTAATTTGAATTTGCTATGTAAAAGGGATAGAGAGAAGATTTAATCTTCTCTCTTTTTTTATATAGTTCTATCAACATTGCTATTTCTTATATATTTTAGTAATTTTACTTTATAAATTTTACACAAAAGATTTCAAGACACCTCGGATTTCATAAATAAGTCTTGCCAAGCCCAGCAACAATTTTAGATTTGGGAGTTAGAAATCCCTTATCTATGTCGTTTATGCAGAAAAAAATGAATGTATGAGAATAGGAATGATTTTAGATGCCGTATTTCCTCCAGATCCTAGGGTTGAAAACGAAGCAGTTTCTCTCATAGAAGCAGGTCATGAAGTTTTTCTTTTTTGTTTGCATTATGGAAACCAGCTTCAATCTGAAATTGTTAATGGCATTCACATTAAACGATATGTATCCAACAAAATAGAATACAAACTCTCTGCTCTGGCATATACCATTCCTTTGTATACAATGTGCATGAAAAGTAAAATTGCAAATTTTATAAAATTAAATTCAATTGAAGTTTTACACATACATGATATTCGCATTGCAGAATCAGTTTTTTACGCCAATAAAAAATACAATTTGCCGGTTGTTTTGGATTTGCATGATAATACTCCAGAGGTAATGAAATTATACCCTCATCTTCAAAAGTTTCCAGGAAAATACTTGATTTCTCCAAAAAAGTGGAAAAATAAAGAAGAAGAATTTATTCATAAATCAGATAAAGTTATTTCTGTTTCACCTGAGTTTATAAATAGTTTAGTAAGAAGAATTCCTTCTTCAAAAAATAAGTTGGTTTTAGTCCCTAATACCATAAGAGAATCCTTCTACAGGAATTATAATATTGATAAAGTTATTGCAGACAGATATAAAGATAAATTTGTTATTTTGTATTTGGGTGATACTCATACAAGGCGGGGGCTTCTCACAGCTATATGTGCTGTTAAAAAATTAAAAAATACAATTTCAAACTTGAAACTTGTAATCGTAGGAAAAAATACGACAGATAGAATTTTAAAACAAGAAGTTGAAAGATCAATGTTAAATGAGCATGTAGATTTTGAAGGATGGCAAAATATAGACTTATTTCAATCTTACATTTTATCGAGTGACATTTGTATCTCACCTTTGCATAGAAACTTACAACATGATGTTGCATATGCAAACAAAATCTTTCAGTACATGAGCCTTGGAAAACCCATTTTAGTGAGTGATGCTACTGCTCAAAGAAGATTGGTTGAACATAATAATACGGGTTTGGTACATAAAGAAAAAGATGTTCAAGATTTTTCTGATAAAGTGTTAACACTCTATCACAATGAGAAGTTAAGAAATGAGTTAGGTCATAACGGAAAAGAGTTTATAGAAAATAAGTTTTCTTGGGAACAAACCTCAAAAAAACTGTTACATTTATACGATAATTTACACTCTTGAAAGTATTAATCATTACATATTATTGGCCGCCAGCCGGAGGTTCTGGTGTTCAGCGTTGGTTAAAGTTTGTGAAGTATTTGCAAAATTTTAATATTGAACCTGTTGTGTATACCATTAGTAACCCTAATTACCCTACAGAGGACCACTCTTTATTAAATGAAATCCCCGAGAACATAGAAATTTTAAAACACCCTATTTGGGAGCCGACAAATATATTGTTTTGGAAAAAGAATTTACAGCATAACAGTGGAATTTCAAATACTTCTAAAAGTATTTTTTTGTCTTTTATAAGAGGGAATTTTTTTATTCCAGATCCAAAATTATTTTGGATAAAACCCTCTGTAAACTACCTTCAGAAATACCTCAACAAAACAACTGTAGATGTAATTATTTCTTCGGGACCCCCTCACAGCACGCATTTAATTGCACAAAAACTCCATCAAAAAAATAAGGTAAAATGGTTGGCTGATTTTAGAGACCCCTGGTCCGATGTATACTATAACAAAGACTTCAAGGAACTTCCATTTGCTAGAAATAAAAATAAAAAGTTAGAAGAGCTTGTTTTGAAAAATGCAGATTGTGTGCTCACAGTTAGCAATACACTTAAAAAAGAGTTCTCAAAAAGTGCCAATAGAGTAGAGGTATTAACCAATGGTTTTGACGATGAATTTATGAAATCTGAAAAGGTAGCTTTGGATGAAAAGTTCACAATTTCTTATATAGGTATGTTACCAAAACAAAGCAATCCTGAAAATTTATTTAGGGTTTTACAGTTGCTTTGTTCAAAGAATAAAAACTTTAAGAATGATTTGCAATTGAATTTTATTGGTGATATTTCTGATTCTGTAAAAAGAGCAGTTTTAAAAAATCAATTAGCAAACAATACTCGATTTATTAATTATGTAGATCATTCAATAGCTATTGAATATCAAAGGAAATCCCAAGTTTTATTATTACTTATTCCGAATATTAAAAAGAATAAGGGAATTTTAACAGGGAAATTATTTGAATATTTAATTGCTGGAAGACCTATATTCGCTATCGGTCCAGAAAAGGGTGATCTCGCTCAGATACTAGAGGATACAGACGTTGGTGTCGTTGTTGATTTTGAGAACGAAGAAAAGCAAGCGTCTGAGATATTAAAACTATATGATCAATATAAAAACGGAAATTTAGAAATGAGTTCTAAAAACATCCATAAATATCATCGAAAAGAAATCACAAAAAAGTTGGCTTTTATTATTAATAGTTTACATTCGTAATATGGGGATTATTTTTAAACAATCTTTAAAGAATACACTTTTTATTTACTTAGGTTTTGCCTTTGGTGGGATCAATACATTGTTTTTATATACTCGTTTTTTAGAAGATGAGTACTATGGTTTGGTTACCTTCTTACTCTCTACATCCAATCTGTTAATGCCTTTAATTGCTTTAGGGGTTCATCATGCGATTATAAAGTTTTTTTCGAGTTATTTTACAAAATTAGAGAAAGATCGTTTTTTGTCTTCTGTCCTTTTTTTACCCCTATTCATAGCAGTTCCAATCGCTTATTTTGGAAATCATTTTTACCAACAAATAGGGGATTACTTATCTGGAGAGAATACAATTATTAAAGAGTACACTTTTATAATTTTTTTGGTTGCGATCTCAACCTCTTATTTTGAGATTTTTTATGCTTGGGCTAAAGTTCATTTTCAATCTGTGATTGGTAATATTTTGAAAGAATTATATAACAGAGTTGTTGTTATGATCTTATTATTTGCTGTTTATTTTGGTTTTATTTCCAAGACAGAATTTATTTATTATTTGACGGGAGCTTATTTTTTAAGAACCCTTATTATGATGCTGTATGCTTTTAAATTATACCTTCCAAAATTTACGTTCTCTATTCCTGATAATTTTAAAGAGGTGCTTCGATTTTCAGCCTATATTATTCTAGCAGGAAGTGCTGGTGCAATTATTTTAGATATTGATAAATTTATGATTCCCGGAAAAGAATCTTTGGTAAAAGCAGCCTATTATTCTGTAGCTGTTTTTATTGGTTCTTTTATTGAAGCTCCTAGTAGAGCAATGTTAAATATTTTACAGCCCCTTACGTCTAAAACCTTGAATGAAAATAATCATGACGAAGTAGCCTCTTTGTATAAAAAAAGTTCTATTAATTTACTATTGATTAGCGGCCTTTTCTTTGTGTTGATAAATACAAACATTCAACAGCTTTATTTGTTGCTTCCCCAAGAATATGCAGGAGGTGTATTGGTTGTATTCATGATTTCTTTACTCAAATTATTTAATGGTTTTATGGGGAATAATGGGGCTATTATCAATAATTCAGAGTTTTACAGAATAATGTTACCCATCAGTGTTTGCATGGCATTGTCTGTCTATTTTTTAAATAAACTGTTTTATTATGAGTTAGAGATGGGAACAGATGGTTTGGCATTAGCAACTTTAATGGTTATTTTTTCTGCGAATTCGTTTAAATTGTATTTTGTAAAAAGGAAATTCTTTATGATTCCCTATACTAAAAAAACATTGATGATGATTTTTATCATTGCGTCATTATATCTGTTGTTCAATTTTTGGGATTTCTCTATTGAAGAGATCTATATCTCAAAGTTCCCAGTTCATCCAATTGTAAATATGTTCTTAAAAAGTACATGTATTACTATAGTGTACCTTTTTTTAATTTTTAGGTTGAATATCTCTTCAGAGTTTTCGAATCTTATTAAAAGATATTTTTAAAAGCAACTCAATTAGCCAATTGAAAATTAAAATAGAACCTAGCCAAGAGAGGAAATCATTTTATGAGTGTAAAACTATTTTGAATAATACTCTTTCCTAATTCTACTTAACTGTGTTGGGGTAATGTTTAAATAAGATGCAATGTGATATTGCTGAATCAGGTTTTCAATGTCAGGAATTTCTTTTTTAAGTTTAAGGTATCTTTCCGTAGAATCTAATACAGATAAATCATAAATTTTATTCTCAGAATTTATATAGCCTGCTTCCAATATTTTTATATAAAAACTTGAAAACTCTAAATCTGAATTTGTCAATGTTAAAAAGTCATTGTAATTACCTTCAAAAATTTCACAATCTGTTAGACAATCAAAAATTAAGGTTGATGCTTCTTTTTTAACAAGCGCAGTTAAAGGAGCAAAAAGACAAATAGATTTGTGTAATATTTTAATGTGTTCTTTTCCATTTGGACCGATGACATAACTTCTAACAACTCCTTCCTTTAGGATATAAAACTTTGAAGGAGTTTCACCCAACTCTATAATGTTGTCATTTCTTTTGTAAACTTTTTTTTCTAAACTATTGGTCAACTTTTCAACAAACTCATCAGATTGTGAAAGAGAATAAAGCGCTGTAAATTTTTTTATAAAGTTCATGTTATCTTTTAGGGAAACAAAATGTAACTTATTCAACTAAACTAGCACAAATTTAATATATTGATTCCTTAGTTACGTAGACATACATTGAAATAATCATTTTTTTAGAATTACTTATTTTTATGAGCTAATCCTAAATTTGGAAAATATAATATCCAATCCACTGTTAAACATCAAATAAGTAATTTATGATGAAGAATTTTTTTGATGAAAATACTTAAAAAAAACTTTATTATTTTAAATAGCTAATGGCATTTGGACCTTCCATGAATAGAAGGTCTAAAATTGATAAATTATCGATATACCCATGCTTATTATCAAACATTTGTATGTATTTATCTCGAGACTTTTTTGGTTGTTTTTTTATATCTGCAAGGATTCTATAATCATTTTTATCCGTGATTATTTCATATTCTTTTGTTTTAGAATACTGTTGACTTATCTGTAAAGCATCTGTTACAAATAAGTACGTGTCAATATTTACATCTTGTAAAAAGGTGTATTTTTTGTTAAAAATTGCTAGTAGATCATCTTCATAAAATTCATAAAAAGGAGAGGCTCTATAGGCTGTTTGTAGAGATTTTAAGTGATGTTCTTGCCAATGAGAATTGTTATCAACTAACATGTCTTTCGTCTTCTTTCTTAAAGATGAAGTTCCCTTTTTTTCTTTTAGTGGAATGTTTAATAGTTGCTTTCCATTAGAATTGTATATGTAACACCTATTTCGATAGCTTTGTTTTTGAAAATTATCTTCCATTTCAAAGAAAATGGTATCAGATTTTATAATTTGAGCATATTGAGAAATCGGGGAAAAATAAGTAGGAATATACAACGACATCGTCCTTATTTTTTTACAGTTTTCTTTTTCCCTTTATAAAAGCTATAACCGATATATAATAGAATAAGTGCAAAAACTAAATACCTGTATGAGGTAGGTTTACCTTCCCCATGAACAGTTGTAAACATTCTATTCCAACGAATTGACTTTAATTTAGCAACCAAAGAAGGTGCATTTGCATCCCAGCTAAACCATACCATCACTGGTTTTCCTAAGACATGATCAAAAGGAACATAGCCCCAATAACGGCCATCTAGAGAGTTATGCCTATTATCTCCAATTAAATAAAAGTAATCTTGTTGAAAAGTATAGGAATTCGATTTAACTCCATTGATAAAAATATGATCACCAACAACCTGTAAGTCATTATTTTCATAATTTTTGATAATTTGTTCATAAAAAGGAAGTGACTTTGAATCAATCTTTACCGTGGTACCCGCTTTTGGGATGTATATGGGGCCAAAATTGTCTTGACTCCAACCAAGCTCCTCAATATGAGGAAATATGGCTTTATCAGCCTCATGATTTATCTTATTGATAGAAACAGTTAATGGATATTTAGATAAACGTGCTACTTCCTCTTCGGTTAAATTAATGTTTATCTTATTCTCAACAGAAAACATTTTCAATTTTCTTGCAAAATTAGGGTTTATACTTCCTGCAACTTCTGTGTACAAAGAATCTGATCCAATTTTAGATAAGTTACCATTCTTTTTTATTGCGTTTTGTACTTTGGAGTTTTCCCAATATTCAGATAAAATTTTATAGACTCCAGTTCTTTCCTTGTGAATTAAAAATTTCGGAAATGTATTTTGATCAATCGGTTTTTTTGATTCATAAGTATAATAGAATTGTAATTTTGCTCTTTCCGGCAAGTCGTTCTTTTTTCCATTGATATAGAAATATCCATTTCTCATTTCCAGAGAGTCGCCAGCAATACCTACAGAGCGTTTTACATAATTGGTTTTTTTGTCTACAGGTTTGTAGGTGAATTTTCCAGAAGTATCTCCCCACATGGTTGCCAAGGTGTCTGCAGGCCAATTAAAACAGACAATGTCATTATTTTTAATTTTTTGAATACCAGGTATACGTGTGTATGGAAGTTGAGGTTTTTTTAAATAAGAGGCTGTTCCTATAAATGGTAAAGAATCATGAACCATTGGAGCAGCAATTACTGTAGAAGGAACTCGTGCGCCATAATGAAATTTACTTACAAAAAGGTAATCCCCAACCAGTAATGATTTTTCTAAGGATGATGTAGGGATTGTAAATGGTTGGATAATATAGGTATGAACCAAAGTAGCAACAATTATCGCAAAGGCAATGGAACTAATCCATTCTCCTATTTCAGATTTAAATTTTAAATTTCTGTTTGGATTGTGTACTGAATCTGTTGCGTAATTAATATAAAATAAATAGAATCCCAAACTAACAATAGCTAAAAAATAATCCTGTTTTTTATGATGACCAAATGATCTTAGAGTTTCTATCCAAATTATGGGAAACATTAAAAGATTTACAACAGGAATAAATAACAAGGTAATCCACCATTTTGGGCGGTTGATAATTTTCATTAAAATAATTCCATTATAAATAGGAATCAAAGCTTCCCATGCTTTTTTTCCTGCTTTTTTGTAGAGTTTCCAAGTTCCTAAAAAATGAAGCAATTGTATCGCTAGAAAAAAGATAAACCATTCTGTAAATGCCATAATTTAATATTTTAATTTTTTCTAATTAGTAGAAAAAATAGTTGAAATCATTAATCAATATTTAGTACGTCTTTCATTGAGAAAACTCCTTTTTTTCCAAGAATCCACTCTGCAGCAACTACTGCTCCTAATGCAAACCCTTTTCTACTGTTTGCAGTGTGTTTAATTTCTATGGAATCCACTTCAGAGGTATACCAAACTGAATGTGTACCGGGAATGTTGGGAGTTCTTTTTGCTTTGATAGGGATATTTTCCTGAGAAGTTTTTTCCCCTAATTCCCAATTTTTTTTCGAGGAATTTTCGATGATTCCCTCTGCTAGGGTGATTGCTGTTCCGCTTGGTGCATCTAATTTTTTTGTGTGATGAATTTCTTCCATAGAGATCTCATAGTCTTGCAAATGACGCATCATTTTTGCCAACTGTTTGTTTAGTTCAAAAAAAATATTTACTCCCAGACTATAGTTAGAGGCATACAGAAAAGCACTTTTCTTTTTTTCGCATCGTCTTACAACCTCATCATATTTCTCTAGCCAACCTGTTGTCCCAGAGATGACAGGAACATTATTATTGATACAATCGGTAATATTATTAAAAGCCGAAGAGGGTACACTAAAATCGATTGCAACCTCTGCTAAAGTTATATCAATGGTATCATCTACATCTTTTCTAATTACGATTTCATGTCCTCGAGATAAAGCAATCTTTTCAATTTCTTTACCCATTCTTCCATAACCTAATAGTGCGATTTTCATTTTAAAAATTATATTTAATGGTGAGACCTACTTTTGGAGCATCTATTCCAATAGGGTCATTTATAAAAGTAGGTTTAAATGATAAATTATCATCGGTGTTAAATTGAAGTAAATGCGAATTTACACTCGCTTCTACTATTTGTAAAGCATAAAAAATAATCGTTGTTAAAAGTGATAAATCTCTATTTTCTCTTAACTGATCTTGGGCTCTTTCTAGTGTTCTTAAAGAAATTACTTCAGTTCCATTAATTGTAAATTCATCAATTAAATTATTTCTCCTCAATTTATAAGCTGTTCTATACCTTTTGTATTCTTTGTTGTTGTTTAAATAATAATAAATACTAGTACCCATTGCACCCCAGACGATGGGAGCTTTCCAATATTTTTTATTATAAATTTGTCCTAGTCCAGGTAAAACAGCCGAATAAAATGCCGCTTTAGCAGGAGCTAGAGGATTATAAATACCTCCTTTTTGAAATGTAAGCTTTTTTGTAGATATTTTATCTTTAACCTCTATAGAATCTATTTGCCCTAGAAGAGTTGCAGAAAAAAATGCAAAGAAAAAAAATAATATGATTCTTTTTAAAAACACTTATTTTAATAAGTTTTTTATTCGGTTGAAATCTTCTTCAGAATGAAATGGGATTGAAATTTTTCCTTTTCCATTCGAACTCACTGTAACATTAATTTTCTGCCCAAAATACTCACTTATTTCAGGAATACTCGTTTTTACATAGTTGGGAACTTGCTTTTTATTTCGCTTGTTGGTAGTTCCTGATTTTAAGTTTTTTACAAGTTCCTCAGTTTGTCTTACAGATAATTTTTCGCTTAAAATTTTCTCATATATTGCTAATTGATCCTCTGTATTTTGGATGTTAATCATTGCTCGACCGTGTCCCATAGAAATAAATCCATCTCTCATTCCAGTTTGTAATATGGGATCTAATTTTAACAAACGCAGATAATTGGTTACCGTTGAACGTTTTTTTCCAACCCTGACACTTAATTCTTCTTGAGTTAACTGAATTTCGTCAATTAATCGCTGGTAAGATAAAGCAACTTCTATCGGATCTAAATTTTTACGTTGTATGTTTTCAACTAATGCCATTTCAAGCATTTCTTGGTCGTTGGCCAGTCGAATATAAGCTGGTATTGTCTTGTTTTCTATTAACTTAGAAGCTCTAAAACGACGCTCACCAGAAACTAATTGAAATTTATTTTCATTTAATTTCCTAACGGTTATAGGTTGAATAACACCAAGTTCTTTGATGGAATTAGCTAATTCTATTAAGGCTTCTTCATCAAAATAGGTTCTGGGTTGATAAGGGTTGACATCAATCAAGTCTAAGCCAATTTCGATAATGCTACCGACAACTTTATCTGCATTTTTGTCGGTGGCAGAAATTATGTGAGAGGATTCTTTCAATAAGGCTGATAATCCTCTTCCTAAAGCTTGTTTCTTGGTTGCTTTTGCCATTTTACGAATTCTTTTTTAATAATTCTTGTGCTAAATTTAAGTAATTTACGGCACCTTTGCTTGTTGCGTCGTATGCAATAATACTTTCACCATAGCTTGGTGCTTCCCCTAAACGAGTATTTCGTCTAATAATAGTATCAAAAACCATGCTAGAAAAATGTTTTCTGACCTCATCAACTACTTGATTAGAGAGGCGAAGGCGTGAATCGAACATAGTAAGTAATAATCCCTCTATGTCTAATTCTGAATTGTGAATATTTTGAATACTTTTAATGGTGTTTAATAGTTTGCCCAGTCCTTCCAGTGCAAAATATTCACATTGGATCGGGATGATCACAGAATCTGCAGCGACCAGAGAGTTTAAGGTAATCAAACCTAATGATGGAGCACAATCAATAAAAATATAATCGTAATCATTTTTGAGATCAGCCAATGCTTTTTTCAACATGTATTCACGCTCTTGCTGATCTATCAGTTCAATTTCAATTGCTACCAGATCAATATGAGCTGGAATTAGGTCTAAATTTGGTGAAGCAGTCTTTACAATAGCTTCTTTTGCCGAAATGGTATGTTCTAGTACTTGATAGGTACCTTTTTCTACAGTTTCAACTTGAATGCCTAATCCGGAGGATGCATTTGCCTGCGGATCAGCATCAATTAATAAAACGCGCTTTTCGAGAACTCCCAAAGAAGCCGCTAAATTAACGCTAGTCGTTGTTTTACCAACACCACCTTTCTGATTTGCAATAGCAATAATTTTACCCATTATAGAAGTTTTCCTAACAAGTAGTAAATTTACATTTTTTTCTGTTTTTATGGAATGAAAGATGTTAACAAAAATGTAAACTTACAAACTTCTTTATTTCAGGTTTTTAAGAGTATTTTAGTAAAGCTTTTAAACAAATTTATTCAGAGAAAATTAGGTGCTTGTTCTAATTGTATCAATGAATTCAGCGCTTATTTTTTTGGAATATTTTTTAGAATTTCTTGTAAAAAATTCCAGAATTTTTGAGTTGATGAAATACTGACTTTTTCATCAGGTGAGTGAGCTCCTAAAATAGTTGGACCAAAAGAAACCATATCCATTGTTGGATAATTTTGTCCTAAAATACCACATTCTAACCCTGCATGACAAGCTGCTATACGTGCTTTTTTTCCGTGTAATTCCTCATAAATGTTAGAAACCACCTCTAATATTTTTGAATGAATATTAGGTTGCCAACCCGGATATTCTCCAGAAACCTCAATGTCAAACCCAGCTAACTCAAAAGCAGATTTTAATGAATTTGTAAGGTCTTGTTTGCTACTATCAGAAGAAGAACGCGTTAAGCAATTAATTTTAATTGAACCTTCCTTTGCAATTACTCTCGCAATATTGTTGGATGTTTCTACGAGTCCGGAAATAGTAGGACTCATTCTGTATACACCATTTAATGAAGTGTAAATTGCCTTTGTAAAATTTTCTTGAACACCTACTTCCATCACTTTTTCGGGAGTTGTTACTTTTTGAATCTCAATAATTAAGTTGGGTTCTACTGTTAAAAATTCATTTTTAATGCGGGTAATTAGTTGTTGTATTTCTTTTAGAAAAATCTCCATGGAGACTGCGTCAATAGAAACAATCGCTTTACTTTCACGTGGTATTGCGTTTCGTAAACTACCTCCATTAATTTCTGAAATTCGCAAACCAAATTTTGTAAAACCCTCAAATAATAAGCGGTTCATGATTTTATTCGCATTTCCTAATCCTTTGTGAATATCCATTCCTGAATGCCCTCCGTTCAATCCTTTAACAGTGATTGAAAATCCTTTCGCGTTATCAGGAGTTAACTCTTCAGAGTATTTTCTGGTGGCAGTAATATCTACGCCACCTGCACAACCCATTCCTATTTCATCATCTTCTTCTGTGTCTAAATTTAAAAGGATCTCTCCTTCTAAAAGGCCAGGCTTTAAGCCCATAGCTCCTGTCATACCCGTTTCTTCGTCAATGGTAAATAGCGCCTCAATGGTTGGATGCTGTATTTCTTTTGAGGACAAAACAGCCATTATTGCTGCTACTCCCATGCCATTATCTGCACCCAAAGTGGTTCCATCTGCTGTGACCCAATCTTCTTCAATGAACATGTTGATTCCCTCATTCTCAAAATCAAAAATAGTGCTAGAATTTTTTTGATGAACCATGTCTAAATGACTTTGTAGGACAATTGTTTTCCGGTCTTCAAAGTTTTTTGTTGCGGGTTTTTTAATAATGACGTTACCCATCGAATCTGTAAACGTTTCAAGATGTAAATTTTTACCAAAATTCATCATGAATTCAATTACTTGTTCTTCTTTTTTTGAAGGACGAGGAATTGCGTTTAAATCAGCAAAGTGATTCCAAATAATTTTAGGTTCTAAATTCCTTATTTCATTACTCATCGTTTTCGATTGTTTTTATGCTCTAAACTTAATTGATGTCTATTATTATTTCCTGAATGTCTTTTCTTACTTTGGCTAAATTTTTCATATGACAATCTTCTGCCCTGTGACCTACAGGTAGGACCAACACCGAATTTAAATTTTGTTTTTTTAAACCTAAAATTTCATCATATTTTTCAGGGACAAAACCTTCCATTGGGCAGGCGTCAATTTTTTCAACTGCACAAACTGTCATTAGGTTTCCCAATGCGATATAAGCCTGGTTTTTATTCCAAATGGAGAGTTCCTTTTGTGTCTTGTTTTCAATTTCAGCAGTTAAAAATTTTTTAAAAGGATCTGTAATTGAATCAGGTGTCTTTCTAATTTTTTTAGCTAAATTAAAATAATTTTCCACTTCTTCTGTGGTATAACTATTGGGTATGCAAATGACTAGAACATGAGAAGCATCAACGATTTGTCTTTGATTCCAAGAATGAGCTACTAACTTTTCTTGAATTTCTTTATTTTGAATTACGATAAGTTTCAGAGGTTGTAATCCGTAGGAGGTGGCCGTTAAATTAAATGCTTTTTTTAGGGTATTTATTTGAGTTGAAGAAAGTTGTTTTTTTGAATCAAACTTTTTAACAGCATAACGCCATTCTAAATTCTCTATGATATTCATTTTTTTATTTTACCGCAAAAATAAGGCTTTATAATAGATGGGTACTGTTAAGACTATTATAAATTTTGATCAACATTCTGTTCAATATTTCTCTAAACATAATGGGGCAAATAAATATTATTATTTTCAAGGGTACAGTCTATTTTATTGATAAAATATACATGATAGAGAAGTCGTTTCTCAACTCGACTGAGTAGTAAGAAATTTTAGGGAATACTTTTCGTTAGATCAATATAAGCTTTTGTATTTGGTAGGATTTTCTTCATGCATGATCTCATAAATCTTTTCAAAGATATCTTCAGCAGAAGGTTTTGAAAAATAATCACCATCGGTACCATATGCTGTTCTATGAGCTTTGGCGGTCAAAGTAGCAGGTTTGCTATCTAGATATTTGTATCCATTTTGGTTTTCTAAAATTTCTTGAAGAATGTAGGCAGAGGCACCGCCAGGAATATCTTCATCAATAATGAGTAGTTTGTTGGTTTTTGATAAGCTTTTAGCACAATCATGATTCAAATCAAAGGGAAGGAGACTTTGTGCATCAATAATTTCGATATTGATCGCTACTTGTTGTAATTCTAGGGCGACATCCTCAACTATTCGTAGAGTTGATCCATAGGATACTACCGTTAGATCTGTTCCATTTTTAATGGTTTCAACTTGTCCAATGGGGGTCTTAAATTCTCCTAAATTAATTGGTAATTCTTCTTTTAATCGGTATCCATTTAAACATTCAATCACTAGTGCTGGTTCATCACCCTCTAACAATGTGTTGTAGAATCCTGCAGCTTTTGTCATGTTCCTTGGTACTAAAACATGAATTCCTCTTACATTGTTTATGATTCCGCCCATTGGTGACCCTGCATGCCAAATCCCTTCCAATCTATGTCCTCGAGTTCGAATAATCAGTGGTGCCTTTTGTTTTCCAAAAGTTCTATATTGAAGCGTAGCTAGATCATCGCTCATAATTTGTAATGCGTACAGTAAATAATCAAGATATTGAATTTCTGCAATAGGTCTTAAGCCACGCATTGCAAGGCCAATACCCTGACCAATAATTGTTGCCTCTCTAATACCAGTATCAGCAACTCTTATTTTTCCATATTTTTCTTGAAGTCCTTCTAAACCTTGATTTACATCGCCAATAAGACCTGCGTCCTCCCCAAAAATAACGACTTCTGGGTATTTTTTTAAAATAGCATCAAAATTATCTCTCATGATAATTCTTGCATCTACCAATGTCTTATTTTTAGTATATGTAGGTTTTTTCTCTAATATATTGGTAGCTTTAAAGTCTGATTCACTGTGTAAATGTGACGAGAATTTTTTCGCGGCATCTTGTAGAGAATTTTTAATAAAATTTTGAAGTAATATTTTTTCAGCAAAAGACTCGTCTTTTATATAACGAAGTGATTTTCTTACGGTGGATAAAACATCTTTTCGACAAGGTTCTAAAATAGAGAGTAGATCATTTTTTTGTTTGATAATGAAAGCGCTGTTTTTACTCTTGGTAGCAACTTTATCTAAAAGTTGACATGCCAAAGTTCGTTCAGATTTTATTTCATTAATAAAAGCATTCCAGGCATTTCTTTTAGCGTTTATAACCTCTTTTTTTAGTTCTTTTTCTAAAATAATTATTTCTTCTTCTGAGTCTACAAAACGGAGAACTTCTCCGGTTTCAGTTTCTAGTTCAAAGTCTAAAATCCAGTTTCGCATCTTTGTGATACAATCATGTTCCTTTTCCCAATTTAATCGTTCTTTTGGTTTGTATCTTTCATGAGATCCGGAAGTAGAATGTCCCTGCGGTTGAGTAAGTTCTTTGACATGAATTAAAACAGGAACGTGCTCTTCTCTTGTGATTTTTGCTGCTTTGTTGTAGACGTCTATTAGTTGTACATAATCCCAACCATTCACTACAAAAATTTCGTATCCTTCCTTCTCATTTTCTCTTTGGAAGCCTTTTAATATTTCTGAAATACTTTCTTTTGTAGTTTGATGCTTTGCATGCACTGAGATTCCGTATTCATCATCCCAAACACTCATTACAATTGGGACTTGTAAAACTCCTGCAGCATTTATGGTTTCAAAAAATAATCCTTCACTGGTACTTGCGTTTCCTATAGTACCCCAAGCAATTTCATTTCCATTTATAGAAAATTTAGAGGCATGTCGAACACTTTTTTCTTTTCTATAAATTGTTGATGCTTGAGCTAACCCCAATAGACGAGGCATTTGAGCTGCAGTTGGCGAAATGTCTGAGCTTGAATTGTATTGTTTGGTCAAGTCTTTCCAAGTGCCGTCTTCATGCAAACTGTGTGTCGCAAAATGACCACCCATTTGTCTACCTGCAGACATAGGATCTGCTTTTATATCTGTATGTGCATATAAAGCAGCAAAGAATTGTTGTGCAGTTAATTCCCCAATGGCCATCATAAATGTTTGGTCTCTGTAATAGCCAGATCTAAAATCTCCAATTTTAAAAGATTTAGCCATTGCTAATTGAGGGATTTCTTTCCCGTCTCCAAAAATTCCAAACTTGGCTTTTCCTGTCAGTACTTCTCTTCTTCCCAACAAACTACACTCTCTGCTAATTTTTGCAATTTTGTAGTCATTCAAAACCTCTGTTTTAAAATCTTCAAAAGAAAGTTTGGGTTTGTTATCTGTTGTTTTTTCCTTCAGCATTGGTATGGAATCATTTCAAGGTTGTGCAAATGTAGTTTTTTTAGTTGATATTTAAAAATTTAAATATTTATTGAATATTTGACAATATTAATGCAGTTATTAACTATTTTATTGAGTATAATTCAATAATAATTAAAACTATTAAAAATTTGGTTGGTTTAGAAAAAACCACGTCTAAAAAAATTGAAGATAGAATCTATGTCTGTAGAAAGTGAAAACCGTATTTTTTGTGGATAAGCTGCTTGAGACAATTCCCAACCATTATTTGAATACAGAGGAAAATAAATTTCAAAAATTTGATGAATAAAATTAAAGCGTATCCCGTTTTCGTATCCGAAGTAAATAGATTTATTTCTATTTTTTAGAAAAGCAACATCCGTATATAGTTCCACCCATCGCCATAGACCTATACTGGAGTTCGTCGCTATCATATATTCATTTGCAAATCGGGTGGGCAATATGGATTTAAATCCACCTTCGCTTATGATATATTGTTGACTAAACAGGCCTTTGCTTTCAGATCTTCCAAAGTAATTAAGTTGAAATAGATAATCATTACTTCGATCCAAACCAAAGCTAAAATAATCTCCGGTAGTTTTGTTATTTAAAAATGCCCCCGCAAAAAGTCTAAAATCCAATTGTGTATTAGATGAGGTTAAGCTTCTAAATCGAAGATCTACCGTTGCTTTTGAAAAATTTTTCGCAAATTCTGCGCTAAAACGATACCGAAACTCCTTAATGATATCAGGGTTTACATAGTTGTAACTCAGACTAAAAACACTGTAGTTATCTTGTGGAGTTTTTATGGAGTTGGGACCAGTTTCTTTATCGATATGCACCAGTTTTGCTACTACAGATTCTGTGGTTGCATCTCTCAAAGATTTTCTTTTAAAAAGAATCTTTACGTGAGGAATTAATGATCTATAGGATAGATTTGGTGCATAATCTGATGTGCTTCCTACCAATCCATAAGCAATGTTGTAAATCTTAGTTTTTTCAAAAAACTGATTGTATAGTATAGAAAATTGTCCTAAAACAGTGTTGCTTTTTGTACCATAATAGGGAGATACACTAAACTCAAAGTTCCTTTTTATAAGAGATTTGTTATGTAATGTGAGTCCAAGAGTCACCCCATTATAATAATTATACCCCATACCTGGTTGATAAAATAGTTGGTTGAAATTGGGATCACTTACATCTTTTAAAAATGATAATTTTACTGGTTTGTTGAAGATTTTTTTATCAAATTGTCTCCAATTATCTAAGACATTGAGTTCTGGGTAAAGATTTTCATAATTGAGAACAAAGGCGTCATAATCCTCTTTTTTAAATTGTACGGTTTTTGTATCGGTTACACCGGTCACCCACTTTTGCTGTTTAATTTTTTTGTCTTTAATGGCATAAATCGCGACAGGAGTTGTGATGTTTCTCTTGTTTTTTATGGATACAGAGATACTGTCTTTTTCTATTTTAATATCCTCAATTGTATGATCTATTTTTTTGTTAGTCTTTATAAAATCATTGAAGAACCAGTCTAAATTTTTAGAGGTTTTTGAGGATAGCAAGTTTTTAAATTTATGACTAGATATAATTTGTAATTGATTTTTCTGATAAAATTCTTTAATAGCTTCATTTAATAGGGTGTCGCCTAAATATCCTTTAAGGAATCTAAACCCCAAACCTGCTTTGTATTTATTAACTATTTTTCTGTTAAAGTTTGATAACGAGTCTGCTGAGGTATTCAATGCTTGGTCTAAAAATTTACGTGCTGAAAATTGATATACAATAGGATACTTATCATTGAACTTTAATTGAGAGATATTAAACTTTTTTAGCAACCAGGAATTTGAAGCATTCCCTAAAAGTTTAACTTCTGGATAAAAATGATCTATGTATTCGATCATTAAATAATTTTGAAGTGCATCAATGAGCCAGTAATCTTTTCTTTTGTTTAATAGAATTGTATTTTCAATATATCTTTTTGATACAGCTTTGAACATGGTGATATCCCATTTAAAAGTATCAGAAAAAGGGCGCAAAAATTTGGGTAATTGATTGAGTCCATAAATGGAGTTTTTGCTCTGTGTAGCCCGATCGATATACATTTTATAATGAGGGTATTTTCCCAAGTATTTTTGTATGAAAAGTAATTCTCTGTTTAAAATATCAGTTGTTAAATTAAAGCCTAATTCTTCTGAAAAAATATTTGTGTGAACAGCGTTCTCTTTTGTTATAAATTTTTTGAATTCTCTTTTTTTATTGATTCCTAGAATAATATCAGTTTTATTTTTCCCAACTAAATAGTATGTTTTTTTAGGTTGATTCTTGGTCGCATACTCTTGTAAATTACTTTCAACAACATATTCTTTGGGAACTTCAATTTCAATTTCAAAGTTTGTGCTATTCTCGTATAAATCATCTAGATTTAAATTACTCATCAACTGCCAGCCATTGTCGAAAACTGCAGGAGTTAAATACCAATTTCTAAGATGATATCCGGTTGATGTTTTACCGTATTTTGTAAAACGTGCACTTGGTATTTTTACAACATAGGAAACAATTATTTTAGTTTTTGAATTGGGTAATAAAGGGTTGTTTAAAATTATTCTTATGACATCTACTTGATTCTTCACTTCTTCAAAAGTTGCGCTTTGATGATCAATAGAAAGGCTTTTGATGGAGGTAAAACCGAGTTCCTCTTTTTTTGCAAAGTATAGTTGTTTTTTAAAATCTTTGATAAATCTTTTAGACAAAGGTGTTTTTCTATTGCTGAAACTATTTGCCCAATTATGAAGATACACACTTGTTAAAGTTGAATCTGAAGTGTTATGAAAAATAATTTCTTGTTGAATTTTTAATTGATCTTCCTTTGGATCTAATTTGGATTTTATGGAAATCGAATTTTGTTGCGATAGAAGAATTGGAGAGACTAAAAAACAAAAAACTAATATGTAATAATATTTTTTCAAATGCATATAGGGGGACAAATAATTTAAAAGTTTGGCTTTAATAGATATTTAGAATAGAATTTATTCAAATGTTCTAATGCTTCGTCTGCTGTGTCAACAACTCTAAATAATTTTAAGTCTTTTTCTGAAATATTCCCTTGTTCTAAAAGTGTTTTTTTAATCCAATCGATAAGACCTTTCCAAAATTCACTACCAACTAAAATAATTGGAAAACGTCCTATTTTGTTTGTTTGAATTAGGGTAATGGCCTCAAAAAGTTCATCTAAGGTTCCAAATCCACCAGGCATGACAATAAAGCCCTGAGAATATTTTACAAACATCACTTTTCTTACGAAAAAATAATCGAACTCTAAGTTTTTGTCAGTATCTATCCAGGGGTTGTAATGTTGCTCAAAAGGCAATTCTATATTCAATCCTACAGAGGTTCCCTTTCCTCTTCGAGCTCCTTTATTTCCAGCTTCCATGATTCCTGGCCCACCACCAGTGATTACTCCGTAACCGTTTTGGGTAAGTTTAAAAGCAATTTCTTCTGCCAGTATGTAATAGGGATCTTCTGGTTTGGTTCTTGCAGAACCAAATATTGAAACAGAGGGTCCAATTTTACTTAGCTTTTCATAACCATCAACAAATTCTGCCATTATTTTAAAGATGGCCCAAGAGTCGTTCGTTTTTATTTCATTCCAAGTTTTAGCTTGATATTTTTCTTTTATTTTCCTGTCATCATGTATCATAAAGCATCAATTTTTAAGTTATAATTTGCAATTAGTTCACTAATGTAATTCTTTTTTCAAAAACTTAGCTGTATAACTAGTTTTATGTTTTACAATTTCTTCAGGGGTACCTGTGCACAAAATTTTCCCACCTTTTTTTCCGCCTTCCATTCCCACATCAATAATATAATCTGCAAGTTTTACCACGTCTAAATTGTGTTCTATTATTAAAACAGTATTTCCTTTATTAGCCAGTTTATTTAAAACATCCATTAAAACTCTGATATCTTCAAAGTGAAGACCTGTAGTAGGTTCGTCTAAAATATAAAAAGTGTTCCCTGTATCTCTTTTTGATAATTCTGCAGCCAATTTGATTCTTTGTGCTTCTCCACCAGAAAGTGTTGTAGACCTTTGTCCTAGGGTAATGTATCCTAGACCAACATTTTTTATTGTTTTTAATTTTCTATGAATTTTTGGAATATTTTCAAAAAAACTTGAAGCCTCATCAATGGTCATATTTAAAACATCGGAAATGGATTTTCCTTTGTATCGTATTTCTAGAGTTTCTCTATTAAAACGTTTCCCCTGGCAACTTTCACATTCTACGTAAACATCAGGTAAAAAGTTCATTTCTATCACCTTAACTCCTCCACCTTGGCAGCTTTCACATCGACCACCTTTTACATTGAATGAGAATCTACCTGGCTTATAACCCCGAATAGCCGCTTCAGGTGTTTTGGCAAACAAACTTCTAATTTCGCTAAAAGTTCCTGTGTATGTTACAGGATTTGAGCGAGGAGTTCTTCCGATTGGAGATTGGTCAATGTCAATTACTTTATCTATGTGTTCTAGCCCTTGAATTTTATCGTAAGGCATTGGTTTTTTTACACCTTTGTATATGTGAGCATTTAAAATTGGATATAAAGTTTCGTTGATTAAAGTAGATTTACCACTTCCAGAAACACCGGTAACACAAATCATTTTACCCAGAGGAAAATCTACCGAAACATTTTTTAAATTATTTCCTCTAGCTCCCAGAAGTTTGATGAATTTTCCATTCCCTTTTCTTCTTTTTTTGGGAGTGATAATTTCCTTATTTCCAATCAAATAATCGGCTGTAAGAGTCTTTTGTTTTTGTAAGTCTTCATAGGTTCCACTACTCACAATTTTACCTCCATGTTTTCCTGCACCAGGACCAATATCCAAAACAAAATCTGCATGTTCAATCATATCCTTGTCGTGTTCTACTACTAAGACAGAATTTCCTATGTCTCTCAGTTTGATCAAAGAATCTATTAATTTTTGGTTGTCTCGTTGGTGCAAACCAATACTTGGTTCATCCAAGATATACAACACTCCTACCAATTGCGATCCAATTTGAGTAGCTAAACGAATTCTTTGCGCTTCTCCTCCAGACAGCGATTTTGAGGTTCTGTCTAAAGTTAAATAATCCAAGCCAACATCCAATAAGAATTGAATCCTAGTTCTTATTTCTTTTAATATTTCAGATGCGATGATGAGTTGTTTTTTCGATAAGTCCTTTTCAATATTTTTAAACCAATAGGCCAATTCGGTAATATCCATTTGGGCTAGGTCACTAATGTTTTTACCTGCAATTTTAAAATGGAGTGCTTCTTTTTTTAATCTTTTTCCGTCACAATGATCACAATAAACTTCATCCATAAATCCTTTTGCCCATCTTTTTATAGAGGTGCTTTCGGCATTTAGGTGTTGATTATTTATAAAAGCAATAATTCCCTCAAAATCAATGTTGTAATTTCTTGTTACTCCTATGGTTTTAGATTCTATTTTAAAGGATTCATTTCCTCCATTTAAAATAACATCTAATGCCTCTTTTGGAATTGTTTTTATGGGGTCAGAAAGTTTAAAATGATATCGTTCGGCAATATGTTGCAGTTGTTTAAAAATCCAACTGTTTTTTTGCTCCCCTAAGGGAATAATTCCTCCATTCTGAATAGAAACAGTTTCATTTGGAATTATTTTTTTGATATTGATCTCGTTAATAATACCTAAGCCATTGCATTTAGAACAGGCTCCTTTGGGTGAATTAAAGGAAAAGGTATTTGGTTCTGGATTTGGATAAGCAATTCCTGATGTTGGACACATTAATTCTCTACTGAAGTATCGTGGGGTATTATTGTCAATATCAATAACCATCAGTATGTTATTGCCAGCGTATAAGGCAGTTTTAATTGTTTCTTCCAGACGGTTTTCTATTGATTCATTTACTAGTAACCTGTCAATGACTACTTCTATGTCATGCGTTTTGTAGCGATCTAAACGCATTCCCTTTTCGATTTCTTTGATCTCTCCATCAACTCGAACACGCAAAAAACCTTGTTTCGAAATTTGCTCAAACAATTCTCTGTAATGTCCTTTTCTAGACTTAATTAAAGGGGCTAAAATGGCAATTTTTTTATTGGCAAACTCTTCTAGAATAAGTTTTCTAATTTGTTCATCAGAGTAACTTACCATTTTTTCTTCGGTATTAAAAGAATAGGCATTTGCCGCTCTTGCAAATAATAATCTCAAAAAATCGTAAATCTCTGTGATGGTTCCTACAGTAGAGCGTGGACTTTTATTTGTCGTTTTTTGTTCGATAGAAATCACTGGTGAAAGTCCGTCGATTTTATCGACATCTGGTCTTTCTAAACCGCCTAGAAACTGTCTGGCATAGGCAGAAAAAGTTTCAATATAACGCCTTTGTCCCTCGGCATAAATAGTGTCAAATGCCAATGAAGATTTTCCACTTCCACTCAGACCAGTAATCACCACTAGTTGTTCACGAGGGATTTTTACATCAATGTTTTTTAAGTTGTGAGCTCTTGCTCCATATACGTTTATGTATTCCTGATCTTTCAAATGAAAATTTTTTAGAACTTACAAAGTTAAAGAATCCAATTTTAATTTAGTTGTCTATGGTTATCAAATCATAAAATAGTACCTTGCAAATAAATACTTTGTTCACAAATGATTGATCGTATTCGACATTTTTTTGAAAGAAATGGTTTTGGAGTTTTTTCTAGACTCGCAGACGGGTTAGGTATGAGAGCTGTGAATGTTCGTCTATACTTTATCTATGTCACTTTCTTTACAGTAGGATTGTCTTTTGGGTTCTATTTAACATTGGCATTTGTATTCAAGTTAAAAGACCTTATTTACACAAAACGAAGTTCAGTATTTGATTTGTAACCTATGAATATATTGACATCTAGAATTAATAAAACACTCTTCCTTGTTTTTGTAATTTTATTACTCGGGGTTGCGGGCTATATGATTTTGTCTGATTACTCTTTTGTGGATGCTTTATATATGACTGTTATTACAATTACTACAGTCGGTTTTGGTGAAGTGAAACCTTTTACTCCGGAAGAGAAAATATTTACAGTATTATTAATTTTAACAAGTATAACTGTTTTTGGGTATGCAGTTTCGATCTTCTCTGAATATTTGGTGAGTGGAAGATTATTTGAACAATTTAAACACAAAAAAGTGGAAAAACAGATTAAAAGTTTAAAAGGTCACACGATTGTTTGTGGTTATGGTAGAAATGGGAAACAAGCAATTTTAAAATTAAATAACTACAACAAAAATTTGGTGGTAGTTGAGAAAGACAAAGAGATGATTGCTGAGTTGGATCAAGAGGGGGTTTTAAACATCCATGGCGATGCAACTTTAGATGAAACCCTGTTGAGAGCAGGGATTGATACTGCAGCAAATTTAATTACTGCTTTGCCTTCTGATGCAGATAATTTATTTGTTGTTTTAACAGCTAGCCAGTTAAATGATAAGTGTAAAATAATAAGTAGGGCGTCCGATGAGTCTTCCTATGGTAAATTAAAAATCGCTGGAGCAAATAATGTAATTATGCCCGATAAATTAGGAGGAGACCACATGGCTTCTCTGGTAGTAACACCCGATGTTATAGAATTTGTAGATCGCTTGACAATTGAAGGGGAGACTACGGCAAATTTAGAAGAAATTGCTGTTCACGACTTACCAAAAAAGTATGTTAACAAGACTATTTTAGATTTAGATTTGAGAAGAGTAACAGGTTGTACAGTGATTGGTATTAGAAATCCTGATAAAGATTATATCATCAATCCAGAGGTTGAAACAAAATTAACATTAGGATCGAGTCTTATCGTTTTGGGGAGGCCAGAGCAAATTATTAAATTAAGACAATTATTTTAAATAATGGTTAAAGTTGTAATTACAGGCAGTAATGGTTTGTTGGGTCAAAGTCTTTTGAAGTTGCTATTAAATGAAAAGAACGCTTATCAAGTAATTGGTTTTTCAAAAGGGGAAAACAGAAGTGGAAGAGATGACTTTGAATATCACTCCATTGATCTAACTGATGAAAAATTATTAAAAAAAACAATCCTACAATCAAACCCAAATGTTATTATTAATGCGGCAGCGATGACCAATGTGGATCGTTGTGAAATTGATAAAAATGAGTGTGACAAGATAAATGTGGAGCTGGTAAAATTATTAACCCAAGTAGGTACTCAAATCAATGCGCATATGATTCATATTTCTACTGATTTTATTTTTGATGGGAAAAAAGGGAATTACTCAGAAACAGATAAGCCAAATCCGTTGAGTTATTATGGAATGTCTAAATTAAAATCTGAACAAATTTTAATAAATTCGAAAATAACTTATACAATTTTAAGAACGATCTTAGTTTTTGGTAAAGTACATGCTATGCGTAGAAGCAATATTGTTCTTTGGGTAAAAGACATGCTTGAGAGGGGAAGGGAAATTACAATGGTTCATGATCAGTACAGAGCACCAACTTATGTAGAAGATTTAGCGATGGCATGTAAAATATCCATCGACAGGAAGGCTCAGGGAATTTTTAATATTTCTAGCAATCAGACATTAAGCATTTATAAAATTGCTCAACAAATAGCGGAGGTTTTTCAACTAAATAATAATTTAATTAAGCCAATTTCAACCCTAGAACTCGATCAAAAAGCAGTTCGTCCATCAAAAACTGGATTTGATTTGAGTAATACAAAAAGAAACTTAGGGATCCATGCAAAGTCTTTTAAGGAAGATTTACATAGATTTAAAGATTCTCTAAGCTAAAGAAAACTTTTAACCTCTAAAACTTGTCAAAAGTTCAATTTTTTATGATATTGCAAACATCTTAATTCAAAAAATTACTTCTTAATATAAATTAATAAAACAATATGATGAATAAAAAACTTCTTACGCTACTTTTTTTAGTAGCACCATTTTTTCTATGTGCTCAAGAAAAAGGAATAGCGGAGAGTATAAATGAAGGTTTTAAACCTGTAGCAGATGCTTGGGGAGGTTTTGTTTTTTATCCCGTTCAACTAGGAGGAGGAGTTCAAATGCCATTGGTTATTATCATGCTTCTTTTAGCAGGATTGATTTTTACAGTATTATTTAAGTTTGTAAACATAAGAATGTTCCCTGTTTCAATTAATATTGTTAGAGGTAAGTACGATGAAGTAGATCATATTGTTCCAACGGAAGCTGCAGAAGAGGGTGAAGGTGAGGTTTCTCATTTTCAAGCGCTTACAGCTGCTTTATCAGGAACTGTTGGTTTGGGGAATATTGCAGGGGTAGCCGTAGCATTGTCTCTTGGTGGACCAGGAGCAACTTTTTGGATGATTATTGCAGGTTTATTAGGGATGTCCTCAAAATTTGTAGAATGTACACTGGGAGTAAAATACAGAGATGTTGGAGAGGATGGAACGATATATGGAGGGCCAATGTATTACTTGAAAAAAGGATTAGCGGATGTTGGCAAGAGTAAATTAGGTAAGGTTTTAGCGGTTCTTTTTGCTGTAATGGTAATTGGAGGTTCTTTTGGAGGAGGAAATATGTTTCAAGCAAATCAAGCGGCACAGCAATTTGGAAGTATGATTGGTTCTAAAGATTTGTCTACCTCATTAATTTTTGGGATTGTAATGGCTATTTTAGTAGGTGTTGTAATCATTGGAGGAATCAAAAGAATTGGAAATATTACTGAGAAAATAGTGCCATTTATGGTGGGTATTTACTTCTTAGCAGCAATTGTTATTTTGGGAGCTAATTTTTCTCAAATAGGGAATGCCTTTGGTCAAATATGGAATGGAGCTTTCAATCCGGAAGGAATAACAGGAGGTTTATTAGGAGTCTTGATTATTGGATTTCAAAGAGCAGCTTTTTCTAATGAGGCAGGAGTTGGTTCTGCAGCCATTGCACATTCAGCAGTGAAAACAAAGTATCCAGCTTCTGAGGGGTTGGTCGCTTTATTGGAACCTTTTATAGATACGGTAGTAGTTTGTACAATGACTGCTTTGGTGATTATTATTACCAATGGAGACGGTGAAATAATGACTTATGGTGTCAAGTCTCCAGACGGTGTTTTGGCGACTTCTAATGCATTTGGTTCAGTAATTCCATGGTTTCCTTATGTGTTGACAGTTGCTGTGGTATTGTTTGCGTTTTCAACAATGTTATCTTGGTCATATTATGGTTTACAAGGATGGATGTATTTATTTGGACGCTCTAAAGTATCAGATTATGCCTATAAAATTTTATTCTGTTTATTTGTTATTATTGGTTCTGCTGCTAGTTTAGGGGCGGTTACCGACTTTTCCGATGCAATGATTTTTGCAATGGCGGTGCCAAACGTCGTTGGATTATTCTTCCTATTCCCAAAAGTGCGCGAAGAATTGGCTCGTTATTTAAATGCGATCCGATCAAAAAAAGAATAAAGTAAAAAAATGAAATATATTAAATCCCATTTCTGGTATTATAAAAACCAAAGAAATGGGATTTTTATTATTGTTTTTTTCATCCTTATTTTACAATCAATCATTTTATTTGCTGATTTTTCCTCACAAGATACAACCGCATTGAATGCTGAAAAAATCTCAGCAATTCGTCAACATATTGATAGTCTAGAAGCAATTGAAAGAGAACGTAGAACTCCTAAAATATTTCCATTTAACCCCAATTACATATCAGATTATAAAGGCGAGCAATTAGGAATGTCTTTGGCCGAAATAGATAGGTTATTGCTCTTTAGAAAAAAAAATAAGTTCATCAATTCAGCAATAGAATTTCAGAAAATTACAAAAGTATCAGATACCTTATTAGCAAAAATGGCGCCTCATTTTAAGTTTCCAGAGTGGGTTTCTAAAAGAAATGAGCAAAATAAGTACAAAGAAGACTTGAGGCAAGGTGAGACGAATCGTAAAGAAAAAACTGTTTCTACTAACGATATTAATAAGGCTACCAAAGAGGACTTTAAGGTGATTTATGGGATTGGAGAAAAACTATCAGAAAGAATAATTAAGTATCGTTCTAAATTACAAGGATTTTCTTTTGAAAGTCAGCTTTATGAGATTTGGGGTTTGAAAAAAGAAATCATAGAGCAATTATTTTCAGTTTTTAAAATTGTAGAAAAACCAGTGATCATAAAAAACAATATTAACTCTATGTCTTTCAAAGAGTTGTTAAAGAATCCATACATAGATTATGAGCTTTGTAAAAAAATATTTGATTACAAAGAAGAGATCGCAGAGTTTCAGGATATCTCAGAATTAAAAAATATCAAAGATTTTCCTTTGGTGAAATATGATAGAATAGTCTTATATTTGCATGCTAAATAACACCCTAAAATTAGGAATCAAATGAACCGTATGTATTTCACAGAAGAGCATGAGGCTTTTCGGTCAAGTTTCAAAGATTTTTTAAAAAAAGAAGTTGTTCCCCACATTGAGAAATGGGAGAAGACTGGAGTTATCGAATCTTTTATTTGGGAGAAATTTGGTGAAATGGGGTATTTTGGATTGTGTACTCCAGAAGCCTACGGAGGAATGGATTTGGATCTTTTTTATACCGTAATTTTTTTAGAGGAATTACAGAAGATTAATTCAGGTGGGTTTGCAGCTGCAATTTGGGCACATGAATATTTGGCCATGACGCATTTAAATGAAGAAGCTTCTGAAGCAATCAAGCAAAAATATCTCATACCAAGTGTTGAAGGGAAAATGATTGGTTGCTTGTGTATTACAGAGCCTTTTGGAGGTTCTGATGTTGCAGGAATGCGTTCTACAGCAATCAGAAAAGGTGATACCTATATTTTAAATGGTTCTAAAACTTTTATAACCAACGGAGTTTATTCAGATTATTTAATCGTTGCAGCGAAAACCAATCCACTAGACAAGCATAAAGGGATTAGCCTTTTCGTTGTTGATAGAAAGACCCCGGGTGTTTCAGCAACAAAATTGGATAAGTTAGGGTGGAGAGCTTCCGATACAGGAGAAATAGCATTTGATAACGTGGAGATTCCCCTTGAAAATATTTTAGGAGAAGAAGGTAAAGGTTTCCCATACATCATGCAGCATTTTGCTTCAGAGAGGTTAGTCATGGGGATAAATGCTCACGCGAGAGCAGAATATGCTTTGGAGTATGCTGTTCAATACATGCGGGAAAGAGTTGCTTTTGGTAAGTCGCTAGACCAATTTCAAGCCTTACGACATAATATTGCTGAAATGGCAAGTAAAATTGACATGTGTAAAGAGTATAATTATTCCATAGCAAAACGTCTCAATGAGGGTGTTTATGTGGTGAAAGAAGCAAGCATGTCTAAATTACTCTCAACAAAAATGGCAGATGAAGTCATCTATGATGCACTGCAAATGCTCGGAGGCTATGGGTATATGGAAGAATATCCAATGGCACGGTTATTTCGCGACAGTAGGTTAGGACCAATTGGAGGGGGAACTTCTGAAATTCTAAAAGAGATTATCGCAAAAATTGTACTGGATCACAAGGAGTACCATCCTGCTACTTAAAAGATTTTTTTACATTAAATAAACAACTCCCCGTCATTCCTAATTTTTCATTCCTGAAATATTTTGTAAATACCAATTGTCAATTCACAATTTGTGATTACATTTGCAATCCAAAAAATAAACAAAATAGCATTCAAGCTATTCAAAATATAGAAGAACTTATGAAAGGAGGTGCCAACATATGTTAATTATACCAATTAAAGAAGGAGAGAACATCGATAGGGCTTTAAAGCGTTACAAAAGAAAATTCGATAGAACGAAAACAATGAAGAACCTACGTAACAGAAAAAACTTTACAAAGCCATCTGTTGCAAATAGAGCTCAAAGAATCAAAGCCTCTTATGTTCAGAAACTAAGAACACAAGAAGAAGTAGGTTAGTCATAATTTATTTTAATACAACACAAACTCGTTAGGTTGAAAGCCCGACGAGTTTTTTTGTGCTTTTTTTTGTAGATTTACTTATTAAAAACCTAGAATTTGATTGATGCATTTTTAGAATATTTGTCATTAGAGAAAAAATATTCTCCCCATACGATCACTGCTTATAAAAATGATCTACTCTCTTTCAGGGATTTTTTGGTTTCAGAATACAATCAAGAAGATTTATCAGAAGTTCATTACGCGCAAATTAGAAGTTGGGTTGTTGTTTTGGTGGGTGAAAGCTTATCCAATAGAACCATTAATAGAAAAATAAGCTCTTTAAAATCTTTCTATAAGTTTTTACTTAAAACAAGTCAAATAGAGGTTCATCCTCTGTCACAGCATACATCCCTAAAGACAGAAACAAGAGTTCAAGTTCCATTTACCTCCAAGGAAATCAATGCTGTAATTTCTCAAATAGAGGTAGATGACGATTTCATAGCTACACGAGATAAATTAATTGTTGAGCTTTTTTATTCTACAGGAATTAGAAGGGCAGAGTTAATTAATATTAAAGAAAGAGATCTAAGTTTTTCAGATCGCACAATTAAAGTTTTAGGTAAAAGAAACAAAGAAAGATATGTTCCCTTGTTGCAATCGGTAGTTAAGACTCTAGAAAAATATTTAGAATTGAAAAAAGAATTTTCAATTGGTTTGGAAGTCCTTTTTATCACAAAAAAAGGGAATAAAATTTACGAAACACTTGTTTACAGAATTATAAATTCTTATTTTAGTACCATATCTTCTAAAGAGAAGAAAAGCCCCCATATATTAAGACACTCTTTCGCAACACATCTCTTAAATGAAGGGGCTAATTTAAATTCAGTTAAAGAGTTGTTGGGTCATTCCTCTTTAGCTGCAACTCAAGTCTACATTCAAAACAGCCTTGAGGTTATAAAAAAAGTTTATAATCAAGCCCACCCTAGGGGCAATAAAAATCAAGAAATATGAAGGTATTTACACAATCAGTGAACTTTAATGCAGATAAGGAACTTCTAAAGTATGCAAAAGAAAAATTTACAACACTAACGAAGTTTCATGACAAAATAATTGATGCAGAAATTTTTTTAAAAGTAATCAATACCAGTGATAAAGAAAATAAACGAATAGAAGTTAAAATTAATATACCCGGGAGAGAATTAATAATTAAAAGAGAAGCTAAAACCTTTGAAGAAGGGGTTAACTCTGCTGTAGATAATTTAAAAAGACAATTAAAAAGATCTAAAGAAAAACGAAGAGATTCTATAATTCTCTAAAAAGAAAAAAAATATATAAAAAATAATTACAAAAAGTTTTAGAATAAAGAAAAACTTTATACATTTGCAATCCGTTAGAAATAGCGGGTTGTTTTTTTACATCAAAAGCCGATGTAGCTCAGCTGGCTAGAGCAGCTGATTTGTAATCAGCAGGTCGTGGGTTCGAGTCCCTCCATTGGCTCAAAAACAACAAGTTCATTTAAATAGTAAATGTAAGGGGAGATACTCAAGCGGCCAACGAGGACGGACTGTAACTCCGTTGACTACGTCTTCGCAGGTTCGAATCCTGCTCTCCCCACAAGTTTACATGAATGCGAAAGTAGCTCAGTTGGTAGAGCGTCAGCCTTCCAAGCTGAATGTCGCCGGTTCGAACCCGGTCTTTCGCTCAAATAAATCCAATAAGCCGGTGTAGCTCAGTTGGTAGAGCGCATCCTTGGTAGGGATGAGGTCATGGGTTCAAGTCCCATCATTGGCTCATTTAATATGATTATTAAACACTAAATATATTTAAACTAAGAATTAAAATCAATAATTATGGCAAAAGGAACTTTTGACCGTTCGAAACCACACTTAAACATCGGTACTATCGGACACGTAGATCACGGTAAAACAACTTTAACTGCGGCTATTACTAAAGTATTAGCTGATGCAGGATTCTCTGAAGCTAGATCTTTTGATCAGATTGATAATGCTCCAGAAGAGAAAGAAAGAGGAATTACTATCAATACTTCTCATGTAGAGTATCAAACAGCAAATCGTCACTATGCACACGTTGACTGTCCAGGTCACGCGGATTATGTAAAGAACATGGTAACGGGTGCTGCACAGATGGATGGTGCTATTTTAGTTGTTGCTGCAACGGATGGTCCAATGCCACAAACCAGAGAGCACATCTTATTAGGTCGTCAAGTAGGTATTCCACGTATCGTTGTTTTCTTAAACAAAGTTGATATGGTTGATGATGAAGAGCTTTTAGAATTAGTAGACATGGAGGTTAGAGAATTATTATCTTTCTATGATTATGATGGAGATAATGGTCCTGTTGTTTCAGGTTCTGCTTTAGGAGCTTTAAACGGTGAGCAAAAATGGGTTGATACTGTTTTAGAATTAATGAATCAAGTTGATGCATGGATTGAAGAGCCATTAAGAGAGGTTGATAAAGATTTCTTAATGCCAGTTGAAGATGTATTTTCTATTACTGGACGTGGTACAGTAGCTACAGGTCGTATTGAGACAGGTATTGCGAATACTGGAGACGTTGTAGATATTATTGGTATGGGGGCTGAGAAAATGTCTTCTACGATTACTGGTATTGAAATGTTCCGCCAAATCCTAGATAGAGGTGAAGCTGGAGATAACGCCGGAATCTTATTAAGAGGTATTGCAAAAGAAGATATTAAGAGAGGTATGGTAATCTGTAAGCCAGGTTCTGTAACTCCTCACGCTAAGTTCAAGGCAGAGGTTTATGTTTTGAAGAAAGAAGAAGGTGGACGTCACACTCCATTCCATAACAACTACCGTCCTCAGTTTTATGTAAGAACAACTGATGTAACAGGTACAATTAATTTGCCTTCAGGAGTTGAAATGGTAATGCCAGGAGATAACTTAACAATTACTGTTGACTTAATCCAACCAATTGCATTAAATGTTGGTTTACGTTTTGCGATCCGTGAAGGTGGTAGAACTGTAGGTGCTGGTCAGGTAACTGAGCTAATGGACTAATTTATTTAGTTTATTTATTAGTCAATAAATACTAAGGGTGTCACGCTGTAAGCGTGACGCCTTTATCAATGAATAAGAACGGGTTTAGCTCAGCTGGTAGAGCACTGGTCTCCAAAACCAGGTGTCGGGGGTTCGAGTCCCTCAATCCGTGCAACAAAAACATAAAAGTAATATGAACTTTATACAATATATCAAAGACTCTTTTGACGAATTAAATAACCATATGACGTGGATATCTAAGGAAGATGCTCAAAAAACAACGGTAACTGTAGCTGTTTTTACAATTTTATTCGCTTTAGCAGTTGCTGGTATAGATTATGTTTTTCAGTCCGGATTGGATGTATTTTTTGGATTTTTTAAAACAAATTAATTATGGCAACTGACTCAGTAATGAAATGGTATGTTGTTAGAGCCATTGGAGGACAAGAAAATAAAGTTAAATCATACATAGAAAGTGAAATTTCTAGGGTGGGTTTGTCTGATTACGTAAGTCAAGTAATTGTACCAACAGAGAAGGTTATTCAGATAAGAGACGGAAAAAAAGTTCATAGAGAAAAAGTATACTTTCCAGGATACATTATGGTTGAGGCAAATCTTTCGGGTGAAGTTCCTCACGTAATTAAAGCAATTACTGGAGTCATAGGTTTTTTAGGAGAAACAAAAGGTGGAGCTCCAGTACCTATGAGAAAATCAGAAGTAAATAGAATGCTAGGTAAAGTTGATGAACTTTCAGTTCAAGATGAAAATATAGCAATTCCATACAACGTCGGTGAAACTGTAAAAGTGGTAGACGGTCCATTTAATGGATTTGACGGAACGATAGAAAAAGTAAATGAAGAAAAGCGTAAACTTGAAGTAATGGTGAAGATCTTTGGAAGAAAAACACCGTTAGAATTAAGTTATATGCAAGTAGAAAAGATATAATTGTTACACAAATATATATGATCGATTTGTTTTTAGCTTCCAAATAAAAACAAATCACTAAACATTTTTAAAATGGCAAAAGAAGTTAGTAAAGTAGTTAAATTACAAGTAAGGGGAGGCGCAGCGAATCCATCGCCGCCGGTTGGACCCGCTTTAGGAGCTGCTGGTGTTAACATTATGGAGTTCTGTAAACAGTTTAATGCAAGAACGCAAGACAAACAAGGTAAAGTTTTACCTGTTGTTATTACTGTTTTCAAAGACAAATCATTTGATTTTCTTGTAAAAACTCCTCCTGCAGCAGTTCAGTTACTAGAAGCGGCCAAGATTAAAAAAGGTTCTGGAGAACCAAACAGAAAAAAAGTAGCGTCAGTTACTTGGGATCAGATTAAAGTGATAGCAGAAGACAAAATGGTAGATTTAAATGCCTTTGAAATTTCTTCAGCCATGCGTATGATTGCAGGTACAGCACGTTCTATGGGATTAACAGTAAAAGGGAATGCACCAGCATAAGCTTTATAAAAAGTAGTAAAAATGGCAAAATTAACAAAAAAGCAAAAAGAAGCTTACGCAAAGTTAGATAGCTCTAAGTCTTACGACTTAGCAGCAGCTTCAGCGCTAGTCAAAGACATTACGAATGTAAAGTTTGATGCATCAGTAGATTTAGCAATTCGTTTGGGAGTAGATCCTCGTAAAGCTAATCAGATGGTCCGTGGAGTTGTAACATTACCTCATGGAACAGGGAAAGATGTAAAAGTGTTGGCATTAGTAACCCCAGATAAAGAAGCAGATGCTACCGCAGCAGGTGCAGATTATGTTGGGTTAGATGAGTACCTTCAAAAGATTAAAGGTGGATGGACAGACGTAGATGTAATTATTACGATGCCAAGTGTAATGGGTAAATTAGGTCCTTTAGGAAGAGTTTTAGGTCCAAGAGGTTTAATGCCTAACCCAAAAACAGGTACTGTAACAATGGACGTCGCAAAGGCTGTTCAAGATGTGAAAGCTGGTAAAATTGATTTCAAAGTTGATAAAACCGGTATTGTGCATGCTGCAGTTGGAAAAGTATCTTTCGATGCTAAGAAAATTGAAGAAAATGCAAACGAGTTAATACAAACAATCATTAAATTGAAACCAACAACTGCAAAGGGAACGTATGTAAAAAGCGTTTTTATGTCTAGTACGATGAGTCCTAGTATCGCTGTTGAGGTTAAATCTGTTTAATACGTTAAAACTTATAATTATGACTAGAGAGGAAAAATCACAAGTAATACAAGATTTAACAACAGTATTAGCAGGCACTAACACGCTATATTTAACCGATATTTCTGGATTAGATGCAGAAACAACCTCTAACTTACGTAGAGCTTGTTTCAAAGCGGGTGTTCAGTTATCAGTTGTTAAAAATACGTTACTTGCAAAAGCAATGGAAGCTTCCGAAAAAGAATTTGGAGACTTACCATCAGTTTTAAAAGGGAATACGTCAATGATGATCTCTGAAGCAGCAAACGCTCCAGCAAGATTAATCAAAGAATTTAGAAAGAAAACTCAAGATAGACCTTTATTAAAAGGTGCTTTTGCAGAAGAATCTATTTACATTGGTGACGATCAATTAGACGCTTTAGTAGATATTAAATCTAGAGAAGAGCTTATTGGAGAAATCATTGGACTATTACAATCACCAGCTAAAAATGTTGTTTCAGCATTGCAATCAGGTGGACAAACACTTTCAGGTATTATTAAAACCTTATCTGAAAAATAATTACGCGCACAAATAAACTATAATAAATAAAATTTTTAAAAACAATTAAAATGGCAGATTTAAAAGATTTCGCAGAACAATTAGTTAACTTAACAGTAAAAGAAGTTAATGAATTAGCTACTATCTTAAAAGATGAATATGGTATCGAGCCAGCTGCAGCAGCAGTTGCAGTAGCAGGACCAGCAGCAGGTGGAGATTCAGCTGGAGCTGAGCAAACTGAATTCGATGTAATTTTAACGGCAGCAGGTGGTTCTAAGCTTGCAGTAGTAAAATTAGTTAAAGAATTAACAGGTTTAGGCTTAAAAGAAGCTAAAGGAGTAGTAGATAGCGCTCCAGCACCAGTAAAAGAAGGTGTATCTAAAGATGAGGCTGAAGGTCTTAAAGCAGCTTTAGAAGAAGCAGGAGCTGAAGTAGAGCTTAAGTAAGCTGATACTCCCGATTGCGCCTAGCGTGACGGGAAAACAAATATAGGTTTAGGTACTAAAAACAATGTTTTTTAGTCCTAAACCATTTTGTGTATATATTCGTTCTTTATTTTAATTAAGATTTTAATCATAAAAAATATTCTCTTTTGGCAACGAAAAACACTACTGAAAGAATCAATTTCGCTACTTCTCAAATGATTAAAGAATATCCAGACTTTTTGGATATTCAGGTTAAATCTTTTCAAGATTTTTTCCAACTTCAAACAAAAGCAGAAGAAAGAGGTGAAGAAGGTTTGTATAAAACCTTCATGGATAACTTTCCAATTACAGATACAAGAAATCAATTTGTATTAGAATTTTTAGACTACTTTGTAGATCCACCAAGATATTCTATTCAAGAATGTATTGAAAGAGGTCTTACTCACAGTGTGCCTTTAAAAGCACGTCTAAAACTGTACTGTACAGATCCTGAACACGAAGATTTCGAAACGATTGTTCAAGATGTATATCTTGGTACAATTCCTTACATGACCAATTCAGGAACCTTTGTTATTAATGGAGCAGAACGCGTGGTAGTTTCTCAATTGCATAGATCACCTGGTGTATTCTTTGGGCAATCTTTCCATGCAAATGGTACAAAACTATATTCAGCAAGGGTTATTCCTTTTAAGGGATCTTGGATAGAATTTGCTACCGATATCAATCAAGTAATGTATGCTTATATTGATAGAAAGAAAAAATTACCAGTAACTACTTTATTCAGAGCCATCGGTTTTGAAAGAGATAAAGATATTTTAGAAATTTTTGATCTTGCAGAAGAAGTAAAAGTATCTAAAGCTGGACTTAAAAAAGTATTAGGTCGCAAATTGGCTGCTAGAGTTTTAAAAACTTGGCACGAAGATTTTGTTGACGAAGATACAGGAGAAGTTGTTTCCATAGAAAGAAATGAAATTATTTTCGATAGAGATACAATTTTAGAAAAAGAGCATATTGATGAAATCATTGAAGCAGGAGCTAAAACCGTTTTACTTCACAAAGAAGATAACGATACAGCAGATTATGCTATTATTCACAATACTTTACAAAAAGATCCTACAAACTCGGAAAAAGAAGCTGTAGAGCATATTTATAGACAATTACGTAATGCAGAACCGCCAGATGAAGAGACTGCAAGAGGTATCATCGATAAATTATTCTTCTCTGAGCAACGTTATAATTTAGGAGAAGTTGGTCGTTTTAGAATGAACACAAAACTTCAGTTAAACGAGCCGATAGATCAAAAAGTATTAACCAAATTAGATATCATAACGATTATTAAATATCTAATTGAATTAATCAATTCGAAAGCAGAAGTTGATGATATTGATCATTTGTCTAACAGACGTGTAAGAACAGTAGGAGAGCAGTTAGCAGGTCAGTTTGGTGTAGGTTTAGCACGTATGGCAAGAACCATTCGCGAGCGAATGAATGTTCGAGACAACGAAGTTTTTACTCCGATCGATTTGATCAATGCAAAAACACTATCCTCAGTTATTAATTCTTTCTTTGGAACCAATCAACTATCTCAATTTATGGATCAAACGAATCCATTAGCAGAGATTACTCACAAGCGTAGGTTATCTGCTCTTGGACCTGGTGGATTATCAAGAGAAAGAGCTGGTTTTGAGGTACGTGATGTACACTATACACATTATGGTAGATTGTGTCCAATTGAAACTCCTGAGGGACCAAACATTGGATTAATTTCTTCACTTTCAGTTTTTGCAAAAGTGAATAACTTAGGATTTATTGAAACACCTTATAGAAAGGTTGACAATGGTATTGTAGCTTCTGATGAACCAATTTATTTAAGTGCAGAAGAAGAAGAAGGTAAGAAAATTGCGCAATCTAATTTAGAATTAAATGGAGATGGATCAATTGTCTTAGATAGAGTTATTGCTCGTGAAGAAGGTGATTTCCCAGTAGTAAGCCCAGATGTAATTGATTATATGGACGTTGCTCCAAATCAAATTGCCTCTATTTCTGCATCTTTAATTCCTTTCTTAGAACATGATGATGCCAACCGTGCTTTGATGGGATCAAACATGATGCGTCAAGCGGTACCTTTATTGAGACCAGAGTCTCCAATTGTAGGGACAGGTTTAGAACTAAGAGTTGCTAAAGATTCACGAATTTTAATCAATGCTGAAGGTACTGGTGAAGTTACTTATGTAGATGCAAATAAAATTACGATTAAGTACGATAAAACTGATGAGGAGAAACTAGTAAGTTTTGAATCTGATGAAGTTTCTTATGACCTAATCAAGTTTAGAAAAACCAATCAAGGAACTAATATTAATCTAAAACCTATCATTGAAAAAGGGGATAGAGTTGAAGAAGGTCAAGTTCTTTGTGAAGGGTATGCAACACAAAAAGGAGAATTAGCATTAGGAAGAAATATGAAAGTAGCCTTTATGCCTTGGAAAGGGTATAACTTTGAGGATGCAATTGTGATTTCTGAGAAAGTAGTTCGTGAAGACATCTTTACTTCTATTCATATTGATGAGTACTCTTTAGATGTTAGAGATACCAAATTAGGAACTGAAGAGTTGACGAATGATATTCCTAACGTTTCTGAAGAAGCTACCAAAGATTTGGATGAAAATGGAATGATTCGAATTGGAGCAGAAGTGAATCCTGGTGATATTCTAATCGGTAAGATTACACCTAAAGGAGAGTCTGATCCAACTCCAGAAGAAAAATTATTACGTGCTATTTTTGGAGATAAAGCAGGAGATGTAAAAGATGCATCATTAAAAGCTTCTCCATCACTACGAGGGGTAGTAATTGATAAGAAATTATTCAAAAGAGCTGTCAAAGACAAGAACAAGAGAATAAGAGATAAAGACGCTATTACTTCTTTAGAAGCTTCTTTCGTGACAAAGTTTGAAGGATTAAAAGATATTTTAATAGAGAAATTATTTACGCTTATCAGCGGAAAAACCTCTCAAGGAGTTTTTAATGATTTAGGTGAAGAAGTTTTACCAAAAGGTAAAAAATATACACTCAAAATGTTAAACTCTGTAGATGACTACGTTCACTTAACAGGTTCTTGGACCACAGATAAAGATTTGAATGATTATGTAGGAGAACTAGTTCATAACTACAAAATTAAAGTAAATGATTTACAAGGTTCTTTACGTCGCCAAAAGTTTACAATTTCTGTAGGAGATGAATTGCCAGCTGGAATTTTAAAATTAGCCAAAGTTTATGTTGCAAAGAAACGTAAATTAAAAGTAGGTGATAAAATGGCAGGACGTCACGGAAACAAAGGTATTGTAGCTCGTATTGTAAGAGCTGAAGACATGCCTTTCTTAGAAGATGGAACTCCAGTAGATATTGTATTGAATCCGTTAGGGGTACCTTCTCGTATGAACATCGGTCAAATTTATGAAACTGTTCTTGGTTGGGCAGGTCAAAAATTAGGAACTAAATATGCAACACCAATTTTTGATGGAGCAACTTTAGATCAGATCAATCAAATTACTGATGACGCAGAAGTACCAAGATTTGGACATACTTATCTATATGATGGAGGAACAGGAAAACGTTTCGATCAACCTGCAACAGTAGGAATCATCTATATGATCAAGCTTGGACACATGATTGAAGATAAAATGCATGCACGTTCTATAGGACCTTATTCATTAATCACACAACAACCTTTAGGTGGTAAAGCACAATTTGGAGGGCAACGTTTTGGAGAGATGGAAGTATGGGCACTAGAAGCTTATGGTGCATCAAGTATCTTAAGAGAGATCCTAACTGTAAAATCTGATGATGTAATGGGTAGAGCCAAAACTTACGAAAGTATTGTGAAGGGTGAAACCATGCCAGAACCAGGTTTACCAGAGTCGTTTAACGTATTAATGCATGAACTGAAAGGTTTAGGTTTAGACGTCAGATTAGAAGAATAACAACGTTGATTGTAGAAGTAGTATAGAAGCTACTTCTACAATTAATTATTTATAAGTCTCATAGAGGCCATTTTTACAATTTTAATTCGAATCCATCAACATGGCAAGAAAACAAGAGAAGTACACTGTAAAAAAGTTTAATAAAATATCAATTGGTTTATCATCACCAGAAGCAATTTTAGAAATTTCTAAAGGTGAAGTATTAAAACCAGAAACCATCAATTACCGAACACATAAACCTGAAAGAGACGGTTTGTTCTGTGAACGTATTTTTGGTCCGGTTAAAGATTATGAATGTGCTTGTGGAAAGTACAAAAGAATTCGCTACAAGGGTATTGTATGTGATCGATGTGGTGTAGAAGTAACCGAGAAAAAAGTTCGTAGAGAAAGAGTTGGTCACATTAATTTAGTGGTACCTGTTGCCCACATATGGTATTTTAGATCATTACCTAACAAAATGGGATACCTTTTAGGGCTTCCATCTAAGAAGTTAGATATGATTATTTACTACGAGCGTTATGTGGTAATTCAACCAGGTATTGCAAAAGGTATAGAAGGAGAGCCGTTACAAAAAATGGACTTTTTAACTGAAGAAGAATACCTAGATATTGTAGACGAGTTGCCTCAAGAAAATCAATATTTAGATGATACTGACCCAAATAAGTTCATCGCTAAAATGGGAGCAGAGTGTTTAATTGATTTATTAGCTCGTATTGATTTAGATGCCTTGTCTTTTGAATTAAGACACAAAGCAAATACAGAAACATCAAAACAACGTAAAACAGAAGCGTTAAAACGTTTGAATGTTGTTGAAGCATTCAGAGATTCTCAAAAAAATAGAGAGAACAATCCAGAATGGATGATTATGAAGGCTATTCCAGTAATTCCACCAGAATTACGTCCTTTAGTTCCTTTAGATGGAGGTCGTTTTGCAACTTCAGATTTAAATGATTTGTATAGAAGAGTTATTATCAGAAACAATCGTTTAAAAAGATTGGTAGAGATCAAGGCTCCAGAAGTTATTTTACGTAATGAAAAACGTATGTTACAAGAATCAGTAGATTCATTATTTGATAACACACGTAAATCTTCAGCAGTTAAAACAGAATCTAACAGACCTTTAAAATCTTTATCAGATTCATTAAAAGGAAAACAAGGTCGTTTCCGTCAGAATTTATTAGGAAAGCGTGTTGATTATTCTGCACGTTCTGTAATTGTTGTTGGACCAGAATTAAAACTTTCAGAATGTGGTATTCCTAAGGATATGGCAGCTGAACTTTACAAGCCTTTTGTAATTCGTAAGTTAATAGAAAGAGGGATTGTAAAAACAGTAAAATCTGCAAAGAAAATAATAGACAGAAAGGAACCAGTTGTTTGGGATATTTTAGAGAATGTAATTAAAGGACATCCTGTTTTATTAAACAGAGCTCCTACCTTACACAGATTGGGTATTCAGGCATTTCAACCTAAATTAATCGAAGGGAAAGCAATTCAGTTGCATCCACTTTCATGTTCGGCCTTTAATGCCGATTTTGATGGGGATCAAATGGCAGTTCACTTACCATTAGGGCCAGAAGCTATTTTAGAAGCACAAATATTAATGCTAGCTTCTCATAATATTCTAAATCCTGCAAACGGTGCACCAGTTACAGTTCCATCACAGGATATGGTTCTTGGATTGTACTACATGACCAAAGAAAGAATTTCTACTCCAGAATTACCAATTAAAGGAGAAGGATTAACCTTCTATTCACCAGAAGAGGTTACAATTGCATTTAATGAGGAAAAAGTAGATTTAAATGCTGGGATTAAAGTACGAACTCAAGACATCGACGAAAACGGTGAGCAAGTAACTAAAATTATAGCAACAACTGTTGGTAGAGTTTTATTTAATGAGGTTGTTCCTGCTGCTGCTGGTTATATCAATGAAGTATTAACTAAGAAAAACTTAAGAGGTATTATTGGAGGGATTTTAAAAGCTACCGATATTCCGACTACTGGAGAATTCTTAGACCAGATAAAAAACATGGGATATAAATTTGCCTTCCAAGGTGGATTATCATTCTCATTAGGAGATATCATTATCCCTGAGCAAAAGCAATCCATGATTGATGAAGCTAATAAAGAGGTGGATTTAATTGTAGGAAACTACAACATGGGTATGTTAACGCAAAAAGAGCGTTACAACCAGGTAATTGATGTTTGGGGTTCTACCAATAATCGATTGACTGAATTGTCTATGAAAAACTTGCGAGAAGATCAGCAAGGTTTCAATTCGGTATACATGATGCTTGATTCTGGTGCAAGGGGTTCTAAAGAGCAGATTCGTCAGTTAACAGGGATGCGTGGATTAATGGCAAAACCTAAAAAGTCAACTGCAGGTGGTGGAGAAATTATTGAAAACCCTATTCTTTCTAACTTTAAAGAAGGGTTATCAATTCTTGAATACTTTATCTCTACACACGGTGCTCGTAAAGGATTAGCAGATACCGCCTTAAAAACAGCAGATGCGGGTTACTTAACTCGTAGATTGGTAGATGTTTCTCAGGATGTTATTATTACTGAAGAGGATTGTGGTACCTTAAGAGGATTGGAAGTGACTCCATTAAAGAAAAATGATGAGATTGTAGAATCTTTATCAGATAGAATCGAAGGACGTGTTTCTTTACAAGATGTATATCATCCATTAACAGATGAAATTATCTTACAAGCAAACCAACCGATCACCTTAGAATTAGCCAAAGCTGTTGAAGCTTCTGGAATTGATAGAGTAGAGGTAAGATCTCCTTTAACTTGTGAATCTTCAAAAGGAATTTGTACAAAATGTTATGGTCAGAGTTTATCAACTCTTAACAAAGTACAAATTGGAGAAGCAGTTGGTGTAATTGCAGCACAATCTATTGGTGAACCTGGAACTCAGTTAACATTACGTACATTCCACGTAGGTGGGGTTGCTGGTAATATTTCTGAAGAAAATAAATTAATAGCTAAGTTTGACGGTAAAGTTACGATTGACGATTTACGTACTGTAGTTGGAAAAGACGCTGAAGGAAAAGACGCTGATATCGTAATCTCTAGAACCGCAGAAATAAAAATTAAAGACAAGAAAACAGGAATTACTCAAAGTACGAATATCATTCCTTACGGTTCTATAATTTTTGACAAGGATAGAAAATCGATCAAAAAAGGAGATGTAATTGTTCAATGGGACCCATTTAATGGTGTAATTGTCTCTGAGTTTGAAGGAAAAGTGAAGTTTGACAATTTACAACAAGGTATTAATTACTCTGTAGAAATTGACGAGCAAACTGGTTTCCAAGAGAAAGTAATGATCGATTCAAAGAATAAGAAAATCATTGCATCTTTAATTATAGAAGATAAAGACGGTAATGCTTTACGTTCTTATAGTTTACCAGTAGGTGCACACTTAATGGTTAATGACGGAGATACTGTAGCTTCTGGACATACCTTAGTAAAAATACCAAGAAAATCTGGTAAAGCAGGAGATATTACAGGAGGTTTACCACGTGTAACAGAATTGTTTGAGGCACGTAATCCTTCTAATCCATCTGTTGTTTCAGAGATTGATGGTGTGGTTTCTTTTGGAAAAATTAAGCGTGGTAATAGAGAAATTATCGTTGAATCTAAAACTGGAGACATTCGTAAGTATTTAGTAAAACTTTCTAATCAGATTTTAGTTCAAGAAAATGACTTTATCAAAGCAGGGATGCCTTTATCAGATGGAGCAACGACTCCTTCAGATATCCTAAGAATAAAAGGACCTTCTGCTGTTCAAGAATACTTAGTAAATGAAATACAAGAAGTATATCGTCTACAAGGTGTGAAGATTAACGATAAACATTTCGAAGTTGTAGTTCGTCAAATGATGCGTAAAGTTAAAATTATTGATTCTGGAGATACATTATTCCTAGAAAATCAATTAATTCACAAAATTGACTTTATCAAAAACAACGATGCTATCTACGGAATGAAAGTTGTTGAAAATGCAGGAGATTCTGAAAATATAAAAGCAGGTCAAATTATTTCTGCGCGTCAACTAAGAGATGAGAATTCTTTACTAAAAAGAAATGATCAAAACTTGGTAGAGGCAAGAGATGCGAAACCAGCAACTGCAGAACAAGTTCTTCAGGGTATTACCAGAGCATCACTTCAAACAAAATCATTTATCTCTGCAGCTTCCTTCCAGGAAACTACAAAAGTATTAAATGAGGCTGCTGTAAGTGGTAAAGTAGATACTTTAGAAGGATTGAAAGAAAATGTAATTGTTGGTAAGAAAATTCCAGCAGGTACAGGTATGAGAGCTTACGATCATATTATCGTTGGCCCTAAAGATGAAATAGAACAAAGTTTTTAATTCATATGAAAAGCCTCTAAATTATTAGAGGCTTTTCTTTTAAATATATTCTTATGGAAGAAAACAAAAACAAAGACGGACAAATTAACATAGAATTAGGTCAAGAGATTGCTGAAGGGACCTACTCTAATTTGGCGATTATTAACCATTCAATGTCAGAATTTATTGTTGATTTTATCAATATTATGCCAGGAGTACCGAAGGCAAAGGTAAAATCTAGGATTATATTAACTCCTCAGCATGCAAAAAGGTTGACAAAGGCTTTAGTAGATAATGTCAGAAAATTTGAACAAGCGCATGGAGAAATTAAAGATTATGAACAACCTCCTATTCCAATAAATTTTGGACCAACAGGACAAGCATAATAAAAAAAGCGAAACATATAGTTTCGCTTTTTTTATTGGATGCTATTTATAATAACTTGATACAATTTGTGGAGTTTACTTTTTAAAAGCATTGTTACTTTAGGATATTTAAAACTGATAAAAATAGTAAGAACCAGGAATAATACTGCCCCAACACTTACCTGAATGGGTGATAAAATTTTACCGATATTTTTAAACCCTATGCCAAAAAAGCTACCATATAAAATAATGAAGTGAATGACATATATAGAGAGGGTATTTTTCCCAATTCTTACAATTAATGGATATTTTAGATACTTTTCCAGACTGTAAAAAAAAGCAAAATATAAAAGGACATAACCTAACTTTGAAAATAGATAATTATAATTTGCAGCATCCCTAAATACTTCAATTTTAGTAGTGTCATACCCTAATAAAAGTAGGTCTGAAGAATAATAGATGAGCAACAATCCAATGCTTATAAAAGAAGAAATCGTTGTTATTTTAAAATATGTTTTATGAAGGTTCCAATAAAATAATGTTGCTATAAAAGCCCCAAAAGAGGTGTATCCATACCAGGGTATAATTCGAAATACAGATCCATTATTTTTTGAAATATAATTGTGTATAAAAAGTGGTATATCTGCTATTTCCAAGCTTCTGTACAAGGGCTCTGCTACAAAAATACACACTCCTAAAATTAGCATCATCACAGAAAACAGTAGTATTTTTTTGTTGCACAAATAAAAGATGCAGACTGTTAGTATTAAACTCAATCCGATACAATGTAGCACATCAACAGCTAAGAAAGAGGTGTTGTTATACCCCAAAAACCAATTGATAAAATTAATTCTTATGAGATAGCCTATGGCAATTAAAGAGAGACCTCTAGTAATCCCTTTTTTCATTCTAGCTTTTTCCTCACCATTCTCTTTGGCTTTTATCAAGAGATAAGTGAAAATTAATCCAGAAATGGTAAAGAAAGTAGGAGCAGTGATCCCTCTAAAAAAAGACCATACTCTATAGGTGTCAGTATTTAAATTTCGGTAAGAACTTTCTAGCAGGGTGTCTATAAAATGTCCTTGAAGCATCATTAAAATGGCAAAGGCACGAACAATATCGATAAAGTATAACCTAATTTTCACACTTTATTAGCTTCAAAATAATTTAAATTATCAACGTATGTATATTATCTGTAATTGATTTCCCAATTTCTACAAAGGAACAACAATTGTATAACTATATTTTTCTTGTTCTATTTAGAAGCCAATAATCTGCTAAAACTAAGGCAGTCATCGCTTCTATAATAGGGACGGCTCTTGGAACGACACAAGGATCGTGTCTTCCTTTACCTGTAATTTCTGTGACCTCATTTTCTGAATTAATCGTTTGCTGAGAGCTCATAATCGTTGCCACTGGTTTGAAGGCAACTCTGAAGTAAATATCCATTCCATTGCTAATCCCACCTTGAATTCCTCCAGATAAATTAGACTCTGTAGAACCATCTGCATTAAAGATATCATTGTGTTCAGAACCTTTCATTTTAGCGCCACAAAATCCACTTCCAAATTCAAAGCCTTTTACAGCATTGATAGACAACATCGCGTTTCCTAGTTGAGCATGTAGTTTATGAAAAATAGGCTCTCCCAATCCAACGGGTACATTTTGTGCGACACACATAATGGTTCCTCCTATGGTGTCTCCTTCTTTTCTAATTTCCTTTATTCTAGAAATCATTTTTTCTGCCGTTGTTTCATCTGGACAGCGAACAATATTATGTTCAGTTTTCGAAAAATCTAGTTCTTGATAGGGTTTGTCTAGAAAAATATCACCTACAGAAGAGGTAAACGCATTGATTCTTATATTTGCAATCAATTGTTTGGCCAATGCTCCAGCAACGACCCAATTGGCAGTTTCACGTGCAGAACTTCTTCCACCGCCTCTATAATCTCTAGTCCCAAATTTTTTGTCATAGGTATAATCTGCGTGAGAAGGTCTGTATATATTGGTATTGTGATTGTAATCTTTAGATTTCTGATTTGTATTTTTAATCATAAAACCAATGGAAGTTCCGGTTGTTTTTCCTTCAAAAATTCCAGATAAAAACTCAACAGTATCGGGTTCTTTACGTTGGGTAACTATTTTAGACTGCCCAGGTTTTCGTCTATTTAATTCGTTTTGAATAGCGTCAAAGTCAATAGCTACTCCAGCGGGAAAACCGTCAATTACACCTCCTATAGCAGTCCCATGAGATTCTCCATAGGTGGTTACTTTTAATAAATTTCCGAAAGAATTAAACGACATACGTATACAATTAGAATTTTTTACAAATATACTAAACTAGTGATAAGAAATCTAGATTTAAGCTGTTTTGTGACGATTTCTAAAAAATAGATTTTAAGGATACTATCTGATTCTTAGAAAGATAGGATGGGTAGTGAACGATATTCAAAAATCTCAAAAAATAATACCTTTTTTGTTTCAGAAAATGAAAAAGCTTTCTATATTTGCATCCGCATTCAGAGAATATCTGATGAGACTTCTGGAGAAATGGCAGAGTGGTCGAATGCGGCAGTCTTGAAAACTGTTGACTGTAACAGGTCCGGGGGTTCGAATCCCTCTTTCTCCGCAAAAGGAAACCCACAACGTTTGTTGTGGGTTTTTTATTTTCCAAAAAAACCAAACTTGTTTGCTTTTTTTGGAAAATAAAAAAGACAAAATTCTTGGAAAGAATTTGGGTTTTTATGCTTGCCCAGGATAACCCACAGGGATGCACGAAGTGAATCCCGACTTATGTACACTTGTTTGCCTTTTTTGGAAAATAAAAAAGACAAAATTCTTGGAAAGAATTTGGGTTTCTATGCTTGCTCAGGATAGCCTACTGGGATGCACGGAGTGAATCCCGATTTGTTTCAATTAATAGGTTTCACTATTTAAAATAGATATCTACGTGGCAGTCAAATAATATTGTATTAATACGATAATCCTCTTATCTTTGAGAAGTACAAAACTAATTTAATGAGGTATCTCGTAGTTTATTTCCTTTTTTTAATAGCCAATGCAACAGCACAAACGGTAAGAATAAATGAAGTGGTTTCTTCCAATTCTGTCTATATAGACGAAGACGGAGATACCCCTGACTGGTTAGAAATCCACAATTACGGATCACAAGATGTTTCTATCAATGGGTGGTTTTTGTCTGATGATCCAGAGACCCCTGAAAAGTGGACATTTCCTAATATAAAACTTTCTCCAGATGCGTATTTGCTTTTGTGGGCTTCCTCTAAAGATCGCTCTAATATCAGTTACTCTAGAACCCTCATCAATCGGGGAGATACTTTTCAATATCTGCTTCCAACTTCTGAACCCAGTTTTAATTGGAAAGCACTCAGTTTTGATGACTCTAGTTGGTCTGAAGGAGCCTCTGGTTTTGGTTATGCAGATGGAGATGACGCGACAATAATACCGAATGGCTCTAGATCTGTATATCTTAGAAAGACTTTTACGATATCGGAGGTTTCAGCGGTTTCTTCATTAATTTTAGACATGGATTATGATGATGCTTTTGTGGCGTATATAAATGGTATAGAAGTGGCACGTGCAAATATTAATGGTGTGCCTCCTGCCTATGATGCTGGAACGATTACTGATCATGAAGCGCAATTATATTTGGGAGGAACCCCCGAAAGATTTCAGATCTCAGATTTTAGTTCAATCTTAAACGATGGAGAAAATATACTAAGCATTCAAGCCCATAACATAAGTGAAGGTTCTTCAGATTTTACCATCATTCCTTTTTTGTCTGCAGTGTTTTCATCTCCGAGTAGTGTGGGTGTTGAACCTCCAGCTATTTTGGGATTATCAACTAATAATTTTCATACCAATTTTAAAATTTCCTCAACTTCAGAGACACTTATTTTAACAGACAACACAGGAACGCTCATTGACGAAATTACTGCAGAGAAACTTCCTCCAAACACATCGATAGGAGTTTCTAAAAGCTCTGAAAATGTGGTAACTTACTTGGAGACCACACCAGGAAGTGAGAATTCTAGTAATGAATTTTTAGGAGCTGTCCAAAGTGAGGTTCTTTTTTCACAAGAAGGAGGACTAATAAATGGGCCTGTAAGTCTAACATTATCGGGTAATAATTCAGAAGAATTTATTCGGTATACACTCGATGGAAGTGCTCCTTCAGAATCGTCATTTGTTTATACGACTCCAATTCAGATCAATACTAATATGAGTGTGCGAGCAAAAATATTTTCACAAAATTATTTACCCTCAGCAACTTATACCAGATCGTTTATCCTGGGTGCTAATCACGAGATAGATGTCATGTTATTGACTGCAAATCCCTCAGATTTTTTTGATTCAGATACCGGAATTTATGTTTTTGGACCTGATGGAACTTACGATACAAATATTCCTTATTATGGAGCAAATTTTTGGGAGGATTGGGAGCGACCAATTCATTTTTCTTTTCATGAAAAAGAAACAGATAATTTTGTAGCGTTCAACGCTGGAGTAAAAATTTTTGGAGGGTGGAGTAGAGGTCAAAATGGTCAGCGTTCTCTTTCCTTGTTTGCTAGAGGTCAGTATGGAGATTCTAAATTTAAGCACCCTTTCTTTAATGAACTCAATTATCGTGAATTTCAATCTTTGATATTAAGAAATTCCGGTCAGGATTGGATGCGGTCTTCAATAAAAGATATTGCACTTACAAGTCTAATGCGGGGTTCTGGCCAAGATTTTCTTGAGCATAACCCTGTAGCAACATACATAAATGGTGTGTATTGGGGGATGTATAATTTACGAGAGAAAATCAATGAGCATTCGTTGGCTTCTAAGCATAACATAAGTGCAGATGATATTACGCTGTTAACTAATAATGCAGAAGAAATTGAGGGAAGTAATGAAGAATACTATGAATTAATCAATTATATAGAGACGACTGATTTAACGATTGATTCAAATTTTGATTATGTAGCTGAACAAATAGATTTAAAGGCCTATGCTTTATATCAGGCGTCAAATATTTTTTTTAGTAATACCGATTGGCCTGGAAATAATATTAAATTTTGGAAACATTCAGCTGGGAAATGGCGTTGGATTATGTATGATACAGATTTTGGCTTTGGACCCTTTTTTAATACAAATAATTTTAACGACGATACCCTTAGTTTTGCATTGAATCCTAATGGCCCAGGCTGGCCTAATCCACCATGGTCTACTCTCTTGTTTAGAAGATTGATTACAAATATTGGATTTAGAAACACTTTTATAAACCGATACGCAGATGAACTAAACACTCGATTCTTGTCTGCAAATGTGATTTCACATATCGATCAGATATATAATTCGATTCAACCTGAAATAAATGCTCATTATTCTCGTTGGAAATCCGACCCCTCTCTTGTTAATTTTGGTAATAATATTACCAATATAGAAGGATGGGTGGGCTACTATATCAATGTAATGAAAACGTTTGCTAGCAATCGGCCGGAAATTGTAAAAAATCATCTCAAATCTACATTTAATTTACCCAATACCCATCCAATAACCATCAAAAATCCTGCTATTTCTAGAGGATTTGTGGCAGTGAATGAAAATTTAAAAATTCAAGAATCTTTATGGACTGGAGAGTATTTTCAAACGGTTCCTATTCAGTTAACAGCAATTCCCGAAGTAGGTTTCGAGTTTTCTCATTGGAGTGGAGATCTTTATTCTAATCAAGTAACGATAAACATTGACTTAAATGGCTCTTTTCAAGTAATTCCAAATTTTGTCATTTCTACCAATGAGAAACCCCTGGTCATCAACGAAATTAATTATAAATCAAGTAGTGATTTTAACGCAGATGATTGGGTGGAGTTGTACAATCCGAATGCAGTTCCTTTGGACATCTCAAATTGGCAAATAAAAGATAACAATGATCAACATATTTTTACCATTCCCGAGGGTACTTCCATTGAAGGAGATGGATATTTAGTATTTGTTAAGGATGCTTCAGATTTTACTTCTGTCTATCCAGAAATAACAAACTACATTGGTGAAATTGGTCTTGGATTTGGAACCTCTGATGCTGTAAGGCTGTTTAATAAAGACAATGTTCTTCAAGATGAAGTAAGCTATACCAATGAATTACCTTGGTCAGATTGTGCAGATCAAACAGGGAATACCTTAGAATTAATGACTCCAGATTTAGACAATGCTTTACCAGAAAGTTGGAGTTGTACCAACCCTAATGGGAGCCCAAATGCTAAAAATACGTCTAGACTTTCTTTTAATGAATATGTAACAACTGAGGTGAAAATTTATCCAAATCCCGTTCGAGATGAATTGTATATATCTGGGGTGTCGGGTCAATTTGAAGTTCAGGTGTTTACACCTACTGGGCAAGAAGTTCTTAGTGATACTGATACTTATAAAGTAGATGTCCATAAACTAAAGAGAGGAATGTATTTTATAAAAATAAACAAAGGCTCAGACACTACTCTTTTAAAATTTGTAAAGTATTGATCTAATTTTTTAAAGCCTTGACATTATATATAGCGCAATTGAAAGAAATTGACTTTTTCCCTCTAAAAACTTATCAAATAGCAACATTATAAGAATAGATGATTTATCAACTAGTACTGATAGATAAAATCAACCACTAAATTGTTAAAAGCAACCCGATTGTTTATTATTTTTACACATGGATTTATTTACTTCTGACAAGATCAAAAACATTCTTCCTTATGATGGGCTTACTCACTACCACGGAAAAATTTTAAATAAAAACCAATCTGACTTTTATTATAAAATCTTTATGGAAACCATTCAGTTTAAACCTGACGAAGCAATTATATTTGGTAAAAAAATTATTACCAAACGAAAAGTTGCTTGGTATGGAGAATCAGCATATTCATATACTTATTCTAAAGTAACAAAGCAAGCAAGTATCTTTACCAAAGAATTGTTAGCATTAAAAGCCATTGTAGAAAAAGAAAGTGGAGAAACCTATAATTCATGTTTGTTAAATTTATATCATTCTGGAGAAGAGGGAATGGGATATCATTCTGATGGTGAGAAAATGCTGAAAAAAGAAGGAGCCATTGCTTCCGTATCTTTAGGTGCAGCGCGAAAGTTCTCTTTTAAGCATAAAGAAAACAAACAAAGAATAGATGTTGTTTTAGAAAATGGCAGTTTATTGGTGATGAAAGAAGGAACTCAGAAAAATTGGTTACATAGATTGCCGCCTACCAAAAAAGTAAATACACCTCGTATTAATTTAACTTTTAGAACGATAGAATTATAATCTTATACTTACTTTTGTTAAAAAATTTTTCATTTGGATTCTAACAAACAAGCGACTGTAAATTTAAACAAATACATTAGCTCTTCAGGAATATGCTCTAGAAGAGAGGCTGAAAAATTTATCAATGAAGGGAGAGTTACTCTTAATGGAAAACCTACTCAATTAGGAAATAGAGTGGGTAAGAATGACCTAGTAAAATTAGATGGTAGACTTGTAAAGCCTCAAAACAATACCCTGTATATTGCCCTGAATAAACCCGTTGGGATTGTTTCTACTACCGATGATAGAGAACCAAAAAATATCATAAAGCACATCAATTATCCAGAACGGTTATTTCCCATTGGTCGTTTAGACAAACCTTCTGAGGGTTTGATCTTCTTAACAAATGACGGAGATATCGTCAATAAAATATTACGAGCAGGAAACAATCATGAAAAAGAATATTATGTCACTGTAAACAAATCTATTACCGCCGATTTTATTCAAAAAATGAGTAATGGAATTCCCATTTTAGGCACGATAACCAATAACTGTTTGGTAGAAAAAATAAGTGATAACATATTCAAAATTATTCTAACCCAAGGTTTAAATAGGCAAATTCGAAGAATGTGTGAATACCTCGATTATGAAGTAACAAAGTTAAAGCGTACTCGTATTATGAATGTTGAGTTGGGATATTTACAAGCTGGAGATTGGAGAGAGTTAACCCAAGATGAAATGAAAGAAATTAACAACATGATTTCTACCTCCTCTAAAACAGAAGAAGCCTCTACCATTAAAATCAAAACTAAAAAGTTGGTTTCTAAGAAAAAGGGAGCTCCTTCTAAAAATGTCTTCAATAAAAAAAGCGCTTCATTCAGGAAATCCTCTTCAAAATCGAAGAAGAGTAAATCGAGTTTTGGATTCAAAAAGAAACGCAGATAATCTTTATATAGTAGCTCAAAAAATAATTTTTACGATAATTTGTGGTGGCTTTTTTTTATAACGATTCAATTGTATTATCAATTCTTAAATAGTCTTATCTTTGCTGCCAATGAATCGAAAATTTATTTAAAACATACAAAGGATAGTGCTGTATAGTTTTACATATGCTATTCTTAGTATTTTAAATCATCATCTAAATTTAAACGCTTGAAATTCGACTTAAAAATTACTGATCCAAAAAGTAAGGCAAGAGCTGGTGTCATATCAACAGATCATGGATTGATTGAAACTCCGATATTTATGCCTGTAGGAACTGTTGGGACTGTAAAAGGGGTACATCAGACAGAACTTAAAAATGAAATCAATCCAGATATAATTTTAGGGAATACCTATCACCTATATCTGCGTCCTGGTTTAGAAGTTCTAGAAAAAGCTGGAGGTTTGCACAAGTTTATGAACTGGGATCGTAATATATTAACAGATTCTGGTGGCTATCAGGTATATTCTCTTTCAGGGAGAAGAAAAATTAATGAAGAAGGGGTAAAATTTAAAAGTCATATAGATGGTTCTATGCACTTTTTTACGCCCGAAAATGTCATGGAAATTCAACGAAAAATTGGTGCAGATATTATCATGGCTTTTGATGAATGTACTCCGTATCCTTGTGATTATCATTATGCAAAACGTTCGATGCATATGACCCACAGATGGTTAGATAGATGTATGAGTCATTTAGAAACCTTACCCTATAAATATGGATTTGAACAAACTTTTTTCCCAATAGTACAAGGAAGCACTTATAAAGATCTTCGAAGACAATCGGCAGAGTACATCGCTAATGCTGGTGCCCAAGCAAATGCAATTGGCGGGCTTTCTGTTGGTGAACCCGCCGAAGAAATGTATGCAATGACAGAGGTGGTTACAGAAGTTTTACCAGAAGACAAGCCTCGTTATTTAATGGGTGTTGGAACTCCGATTAATATTTTAGAAAATATTGCCCTAGGAATTGACATGTTCGATTGTGTAATGCCTACAAGAAATGCTAGAAATGGTATGTTGTTTACTGCACATGGCACCATCAATATCAAAAATAAAAAGTGGCAAGATGATTTTTCACCAATTGACGATATGGCCATTACTTGGGTAGATACCATGTATTCAAAAGCTTATTTACGTCATCTTTTTGCTGCGAAAGAAATGTTAGGAAAGCAGATAGCTTCGATACACAATTTGGGTTTTTATGTATGGTTAACTCGTGAAGCAAGAAAACATATATTAGCTGGAGATTTCAGAGAATGGAAAGACATGATGGTCAAACAAATGAACAAACGATTGTAAATTATTTAGGATAAAACAACAAAACAACTTTGCGCTTTTGAAAATTATAGATTGGTACATATTAAAACGATTTTTGGTAACTTTTTTATTTACCTTATTGATCTTAATTCCTATAGCAATTGCCATAGATATCTCAGAAAAGATCGATAACTTTTTAGAACATCCAGATTTAGGATTTTACCAAGTTCTAGATGAATATTATAAAAATTTTATCATCTATTATGCCAATACCTTTATGCCTTTGGCGTTATTTATTGCAGTAATCCTGTTTACTTCTAAGCTTTCTAATAATACAGAGATCATTGCCGTTACAAACGCAAAGGTATCCTTTACAAGATTTTTATATCCTTATTTTATTGGAGCATCCCTTATAACGCTTATTTCTTTGGGGATGAATCATTTTGTGGTGCCCAGTAGTAGTAAAGAAAGAAAGAAATTTGAAAAAGAGTACATAAAGAATAGAAGACAAAAAAACGAATTAAAATTTGTAAGAGAGTTTAGTTTACAACTTACCGATAGCACCTATATTTTCATCAGGAATTTTAATACAGAAACCAATTCTGGATATGATTTTACCTCAGAGGTGTATGATGGAATCAAATTGAAATCTAAATTGGTTTCCAATAGAATCCGTTACAGTGAAACAGATTCATCTTTCATTCTTTCTAATTGGAAAATGCGTAGAATTTATAATGATAGAGATCATATTTCCTCAGGATCAAAAATAGATACTGTTTTTAACTTTACTCCCAAAGATTTGATCTATAAATCTGCATTATCTCAAGAAATGCCTTCGGGAGAATTGATGAAGTTTATTGAGATTTCTAAAAAGCGAGGAGTTAAAAATTTAAATGCATATTTGGTTGAATATTATAAAAGAACAAGTTTACCAATAGCTTCCTACATATTAACCATCATTGCTGTTGCTCTCGCATTCAGAAAAAGAAGAGGTGGAACGGGAGTTAATTTAGCAATTGGTATTGGAATCATGTTTCTTTATGTTTTCTTAATGAAAATAGCGGAAGTTTTGGGAGGAGTTGCAGGTGTCAATGCTCTTCTATATGTTTGGATCCCTAATATTATTTTTGGCTGTTTGGCTGTTTATTTATACTTAGATGCAAGAAAGTAGACTTAAAAATTATTTGCTGCTGCATTTAATTATTTTTATTTGGGGTTTTTCCGCTATTCTTGGAGCATTGATAAGCTTAGATGCTGTTCCTTTGGTTTGGTATAGAATGTCTTTGGCAGTTATTTTTATTGTTCTTTATTTTGTTCTATCTAAAAAGTCATTTAAAGTAGATCGCATTGGTATTGCAAAGTTTTTTGTTACCGGAATTCTTATAGCTCTGCATTGGATATTTTTCTTTTCAGCGATCAAAGTTTCCAATGTTTCTGTTGCATTGGTCACGATGAGTACCGGCGCCTTTTTTGTTTCTTTTATAGAACCTCTTTTCTTTAAAAGACGCATCAAAGTATTAGAAATAGTATTGGGTTTTTTTGTATGTATTGGCTTGTATATCATTTTTAATTTTGAGAGCCAATACCGACTAGGGATTTTTTATGCATTAATATCTTCACTATTAAGTGCTTTTTTTTCGGTTTTTAACGGCCTTTTTATAAAACAATATGCTGCGAGTAAAATTTCTTTGTATCAATTGTTTTTTGGTGTCATTTTTATTACAATTTATTTGTTGTTCACAGATGGATTTTCTGCCTCATTTTTTGAGCTATCAAAGTCAGATTGGTACTACCTTTTAATTTTGAGTAGTATTTGTACTGCGTATGCTTTTATTACCTCGGTTAAAGTGATGAAATACTTGTCTCCATATACGGTTATTTTAACGCTCAATTTAGAACCTATTTATGCGATTGTATTGGCACTTTTCATTTTTGGTGAACAAGAAAAAATGAATCCTGAATTTTATTTTGGTGCTTTCATTGTATTATTTGTTGTTTTATTAAACGGAATGATCAAGAATAAAAAGAGTATTAGAAATAAAATCAATGAAAAACCTGTTAGAAAAAACTAACTTTTTTTTTAAAAAAACAATTAATTTTATAGTATGTTTGCTTCTCAAAACAACTAAAATCAAATAATTACAAAATGGAATATTTAGATTTTGAAATGCCTATCAAAGAGCTTTTAGATCAATTAGATAAATGTTATGATATAGGCAAGGAGAGCGATGTAGATGTAACAGCTACTTGTAAAAAAATTGAAAAAAAACTAGCCAACGCTAGAAAAGATATATATAAAAACCTAACACCTTGGCAAAGAGTTCAATTATCAAGACACCCTAACAGACCCTATACATTAGATTATATCAAGGCCCTATGTGGTGATACTTTTATGGAGTTGCATGGAGATAGAAATGTAAAGGATGACAAGGCCATGATTGGTGGTTTAGGTAAAATAGGCGATCAATCTTTTATGTTTATAGGGCAACAAAAGGGCTACAATACAAAAACACGTCAATATCGGAATTTTGGTATGGCCAATCCAGAAGGATATCGGAAAGCCCTACGTTTAATGAAAATGGCTGAAAAGTTCAGAATTCCAGTTGTTACCCTATTAGATACTCCAGGGGCTTATCCTGGTATGGAGGCTGAAGAACGTGGACAAGGAGAGGCAATTGCTAGGAATATTTTAGAAATGACTCGTTTAAAAACTCAAATCATTACTATTGTTATTGGTGAGGGGGCTTCAGGTGGAGCTTTAGGGATTGGAGTAGGAGATCGAGTTTACATGATGGAAAACACATGGTATACAGTAATTTCTCCAGAATCTTGTTCTTCTATTTTATGGAGAAGCTGGGAGTTCAAAGAGCAAGCGGCAGCAGCCCTAAAATTAACAGGTTCTGATATGAAAAATTTAAAATTAATTGATGGAATTATTCAAGAACCTCTTGGAGGTGCCCATACCGATAGAGAGGGCGCTTTTAAAGCAGTTCAAGAACAAATTCTTGCTGCTTTTGATGAATTAAAAGAGTTGAATGACACAGATTTGGTCTCCAAAAGAATGGATAAATATGCACAAATGGGTGTTTATGAAGAATAATGATCTGTAATATATGCATAAAAAAAGCGAAATCTACATTTAGATTTCGCTTTTTTATTGATGTTCTGTATTATATATTTAAAGAGTTTAATAGGTTTTTTATCGCAGGATTTGAGGGTCTTGGTGCATTTGCATCAACAATGTTTCCTTGCGGATCTATTAAAATGAATCTTGGTATTCCATTTATTTGATATTCTTGTTGAAAACGTTCATCTTTTCCAGACCATAACTGAATCCCATCCATTTGTTTTACCTTGATAAAATTTCTCCATTTGGTCTCTGTTGCTTCCCAAGAACCTCCATTTCTTCTAGATTCATCTACAGAAATACTGATAAAGGCAATATTTTTATCATGATATTCTTCATCCAATTTTTTCAGAGGAATAATTTCTCTGATACAGGGTCCACACCAAGTTGCCCAAACATCTATATATACATACTTTCCTTTATAGGAGCTGAGTGATTTTTTTCCACCATTGACATCGATATAATTATCAAATGTAGGGGCAGGGCTTCCTTTCTTTAGTTTTAGACTGGAAACATAATTATATTCAAGGTATTCAAACAGTCGCATATTTTGACTTGAAATCATTTCAACTAATGAGTTTTCCATATTTTTATACGAAGATAAAATACTGTCATATTCTTTTTTTAGCGTATTTATTTTCGTGTTGAAGGCTTCTTTTTCTAGGGAGAAAAGAGAGGCGGGATTTCCAAGTTGTTTACTTTTTTCTATTTGAACAAGGATAAAGTTTGAGTTAGAGGCTCCGTTCCCTGAGAACTCTAAACTCGTCATGAATTTTTCAGCATCCCCTTTGATAAAAAGATCAAAACCATTTTTTAAATAAATAGGAGCTCTTTTTGTTCTATCGGTTTGCAGTGTGTAAATATCTGTTTCGGATACTTTTAGCGTATCTTTAAAAGAACCATTTTCGTTGATAGAGATATTTTTAATAGCTCTTCCTGTTCTGTCAAAAATAGAAATTGTACTTTGTTTGTTGTTTTCTAATTTTCCAGCAATGGAGAGGTATTCTTTTGGATGTTCTCTCGAGCAAGAGATCATAAAGAGTAGTATAAACGTAACAATACTTATCTGTTTCATTGAGTTGCCTTTAATTTGACTACAAATATAGACCATAGAAACATACAGAAGTACATATAAAAAGTTAAAATAGTTGCATATACAGAACTGAATTTGCACTTTTGAGTTCTAATTAAATTAGATATGGAAATAGTTCATTACATAGATTCAACTCCCTTAGACTTGTCTAAAATTCAAGAAATTATTTCACTGGATAAAAAGTTAGTTTTATCTGATGGTGCAATCGAAAGAATTCAAACATGTAGATCTTATTTAGACCTTAAAACGAAATCGATTTCGAAGCCAATTTATGGTATAAATACAGGTTTTGGAGCTTTGTATAATGTTAAAATTAACGATGAAAACCTTCAAAAATTACAAGAAAACTTAGTAAAGAGTCATGCCTGTGGTACTGGTGAGGAAGTTTCTAGTGAGATTGTAAAACTGATGATTTTATGTAAGATTCAAGCATTAAGTCATGGTCATTCTGGAGTTCAATTAGCCATCGTAGAAAGATTGATTGAATTTTATAATAACGATATCATACCTGTTATCTATGAACAGGGATCTCTTGGAGCCTCGGGAGATTTATCCCCTTTAGCACATTTGGCTTTACCATTACTAGGTTTAGGAGAAGTATATTATAAAAATAAAAAAATACCAGCTGAAAAATTAACCCAATTTTTTTCTTGGGATAAGATTAAACTTCAGTCCAAAGAAGGTTTGGCACTGCTAAATGGAACACAGTTTATGACTGCGTATGGTATTTATACTCTTTTAAAAGCACACAAACTATCCTATTTAGCCGATGTAATCGGAACACTTTCATTGGAAGGATTTGATGGAAGAATAGAACCTTTTAACGAATTAATTCATAATGTTAGACCTCACAATGGACAACTAAAAACAGCACAAAGAATTAAACATTTATTAAAGGATAGTGAGTTAATTTCACAAGACAAACAACATGTGCAAGATCCATATTCTTTCAGGTGTATGCCCCAAGTTCATGGAGCAACTAAAGATACCATTCGTTTTGTGACAAAGACCTTTTTAACAGAGGTAAATTCTGTTACAGATAATCCAAATATTTTTGTAAAAGAAGATCAAATCATTTCTGGAGGTAATTTTCATGGACAACCCTTAGCTTTGGGGTTGGATTTTTTAGCCATTGCAATTTCAGAATTGGGAAATATATCAGAGAGAAGAACCTATCAATTGGTTTCGGGTCACCGGCATTTGCCTCCTTTTTTAATAGCAAACCCAGGTTTAAATTCTGGTTTTATGATTCCACAATATACCGCGGCGAGTATTGTGAGTCAGAACAAACAATACGCCACACCTGCCAGTGTAGATTCTATTGAATCTAGTAATGGTCAAGAAGATCATGTGTCTATGGGGGCAAATGCTGCTACTAAGTGTAAAAAAGTGGTAGATAATTTACAGACTATTTTAGCAATAGAGCTTTTTACAGCATCCCAAGCTTTGAGTTTTGGAAAGGGTAAAACCGCTCCTTTTTTAGAATCTATTATTGGGTCATTTCGTCAAAAAATTCCTATTGTCAGAGAAGATCGTGTAATGCATTTCGATATTGAAAAGGCCTCAGAATTTATCGCTTCTCTTGAGATTGATCATGAAGAATTATTTTGATTTATTACCAAGCGTAGCCTAGAGAAATACCGATACCAAAAGAGAGTTTTTCTGTATTTGATTCACTCCCAACTAAAAATCCAAGACCACTAAAAAGGTCTGCTGTAAGGTGCTTGTTTAAAAACCATTGATGTCCTATTTCACCTCCAATAGAAAATACCTCGTACCCTTCATCGTAATAGTCTTCTTTCAATTTTAAATAACCAACGCTGGGTCCAGCGTGAAATCCTCTTAGAGATTCTTCGGCGTCCATAAAGTAAAATCTTTGTTCCAGACCAATTCCAAACCCTTGGATATTTGATTTCGAATAGTACAGTGCAGCTACAGTGGTGGATTGATTTTTTTGCCTGCAAATTCGATACCTAGATTTGAAATACCGAATACCAAACCTAAGGGATTCACTTTAACAATATTATTTTGTGCATGACTCGTATGACATAGGTTTGCTAATACGAGCATTAAGAGAAATAATTTAATATGTGGTAGCATTGGTTTGAAAAAAATCCCAAACAATATGTTTGGGATGATATTATTAAGCTTTCGCTTCTGTTTCATTCTCGGTTTCTATTTCAGTTCTTTTTTCGGGAGTTTTTTTTCCTTTTTTTATTTTAATGGTTAGCTTGCTTTCTGTTTTGTCTAAGTCCATTGTAATGGTATCTCCCTCTGAAAGCTTTGAATTTACAATTTCTTCTGCCAGGGCATCTTCGATGTATTTCTGGATGGCTCTTTTAAGCGGTCTAGCTCCATACTTTTTATCAAAACCTTTGTCAGCTATGTAATCTTTTGCTTTGTCGCTTAAATTAAGGTTATATCCCAAATCAGCAATTCTATTCAATAATTTTTCTAATTCAATATCGATGATCGCATGGATGTCTTTTCTTTCCAGTGCATTAAACACAATGACGTCATCAATTCTGTTTAAAAATTCAGGAGCAAAAGACTTCTTTAAAGCATCTTCAATTACAGATTTTGCATGCGCATCTGCTTGTTCTTTTTTGGAAGCCGTTCCAAAACCAACACCACCACCAAAGTCTTTTAATTGACGTGCGCCAATATTAGACGTCATGATAATGATGGTATTTCTAAAGTCGATTTTTCGTCCAAGGCTATCCGTAATGTATCCGTCATCTAAAACTTGTAACAACATGTTAAACACATCGGGATGAGCTTTTTCTATTTCATCTAATAAAATTACGGCATAGGGTTTCCTTCTTACTTTTTCGGTGAGTTGTCCTCCTTCTTCATAACCAACATATCCAGGAGGGGCTCCAATTAAGCGAGAGATAGCAAATTTTTCCATGTATTCACTCATGTCAATTCTAATTAATGAATCATCAGAATCGAACAATTCTCTTGCTAGTACTTTGGCTAATTGGGTTTTACCAACACCTGTTTGCCCAAGAAAGATAAAGGAGCCAATTGGTTTGTTTGGATCTTTTAAACCTACTCTGTTTCTTTGAATTGCTTTTACCACTTTACTGACAGCATTATCTTGACCAATCACCTTGCCTTTAATGGAGGTTGGTAATTCTAACAATCTATGATTTTCTGCTTCTGCAACTCTATTTACGGGGATTCCTGTCATCATAGAAACGACTTCTGCAACATTGTCTTCGGTAACAATTTCTCTATTTAACTTCGAATCATCCTCCCACTGTTTTTGGGCAGAATTTAGAGCCGCTTCCATATTTTTTTCATCGTCGCGTAACTTGGCAGCCTCTTCGTATTTTTGTCCGTTTACGGCCTTTGTTTTTTTATCTCTGATAATTTCTAATTGAGTTTCTAATTTTAGAACTTGTTGAGGAACCTCAATGTTTGTAATGTGAATTCTTGAACCTGCTTCGTCCAGAGCATCAATTGCTTTGTCTGGAAGATATCGATCCGTCATGTATCTGTTTGTTAATTTCACACAAGCTTCAATAGAATCATCGGTATAGTTTACATGGTGATGTTCTTCGTACTTACTTTTTATGTTGTGTAAAATTTTCACAGTTTCTTCCACAGAAGTTGGTTCTACAATTACTTTTTGAAAACGACGTTCTAAAGCCCCATCTTTTTCGATATTGGTTCTGAATTCATCTAATGTAGTTGCACCAATACATTGTATTTCTCCTCTTGCTAAGGCTGGTTTTAACATATTAGAGGCATCTAATGAACCCGTTGCACCACCAGCACCAACAATCGTATGTATTTCATCTATAAATAAAATAATATCTTCATTTTTTTCAAGCTCATTCATTAACGCTTTCATCCGTTCTTCAAATTGACCACGGTATTTTGTGCCAGCAACTAAGCTTGCCAAGTCAAGGGAAACAATCCGTTTGTCAAATAAAATTCTCGATACTTTTCTGTCAATAATTCTTAGGGCCAATCCTTCTGCAATTGCAGATTTACCTACACCAGGTTCTCCGATTAACATTGGGTTGTTTTTCTTTCTTCTACTTAAAATTTGAGAGACACGTTCAATTTCCTTTTTTCTTCCAACGACAGGGTCTAGCTTTCCTCTACTTGCCAAGTCCGTTAAGTCCCTTCCAAAATTATCTAAAACGGGGGTTTTAGATTTTTTGGTAGTTTTCTCTTTTTGAGGTTGGTTGAATGGATTCGTTTTACCTGAAGCGAATTCGTCATCAGCAGGAGTTTCTGCAATAGGATGTATGGATTCCTCTGAGTCATCAACATGAAGTTGCTTGTACAATGCTTTTGCCTCATCATAGTTCATGTTGTATTTATGAATTAACTTGGTCGTTGGATCATTTTCATTTCTCAAAACACATAATAATAGATGTGCAGTATCGATCGCATCACTTTGATATAGTTTTGCTTCTAAAAAAGTTGTTTTTAAGGCTTTTTCAGCTTGTCGGGTCAAACGTAAAATAGGCTTATCTGTACTTTCTACAAAAGTAGGATTTGCAGGGTTTAATTGTTCCAATTTTTTGCGTAATAGACTTAAATCAACATCAAAAGCTGTTAATATTTCTATTGCTTTACCTTCTCCCTTTCTGATCAAACCGAGTATGAGGTGTTCTGTTCCAATAAATTCATGCCCTAAACGCAGCGCTTCTTCTTTACTGAAAGTAATTACATCTCTAACCTTTGGTGAAAAATTATCGTCCATATTTCTTTCTATCTATAATTGATGTTGATGTAAATTTAGTTCTTTTTTATGGAGTTGATTACAAAAAATATGCCAATCGTCAAATACTGACAATATTACTCCATCACCAAGGTAAAAAACTATTGTAAATCAAACAAATAAATTAGTGTTAAAAATTATCAAAAAATGTTGATAACTCTACCGAATTGAACCCTTTAAAATCTTTGTAAAAAGTAATAGAAATAGTATCTTGCCTTGTTTTAAAATAATGAGTAAAATTTAATCAAATATATATATGGCAGACGGAGAAAAGTTGATTCCTATTAACATTGAAGAACAGATGAAAGCTGCATACATTGATTACTCAATGTCGGTAATTGTATCAAGAGCATTGCCAGATGTAAGAGATGGCTTAAAACCAGTTCATAGAAGGGTTTTATTTGGGATGCATGAGCTTGGTATTAAAGCTACGGGTTCTTATAAAAAATCTGCAAGAATTGTGGGAGAGGTCTTAGGAAAGTATCACCCACACGGAGATACATCTGTATACGATTCTATGGTGCGTATGGCTCAAAATTGGAGTGTACGATATATGATGGTCGATGGCCAAGGAAACTTTGGTTCTGTAGATGGAGATTCACCAGCAGCGATGCGTTATACTGAGGTAAGAATGCAGAAGATATCAGAAGACATGTTAGCTGATATTGAGAAAGATACGGTGGATCATCGTTTGAATTTTGATGATACTCTTCAAGAACCAACAGTCTTGCCTACTCGTATTCCTAATTTATTAGTAAATGGAGCTTCTGGTATTGCAGTGGGTATGGCAACCAATATGGCGCCTCATAACTTAACAGAAGTTATCAATGGTACAATCGCATACATTGATGACAATGATATCGATATCGATGGGTTGATGCAACATGTTACTGCTCCAGATTTTCCAACAGGAGGTATTATCTATGGTTACGATGGTGTAAGAGATGCTTTTCACACGGGGCGTGGGCGTATTGTAATGCGTGCTAAAGCCGTTATTGAAGAAGTGAAGGGGCGAGAGTGTATTATTGTCACCGAAATTCCTTATCAGGTAAATAAAGCAGAAATGATTAAAAAAACTGCTGAATTAGTCAATGATAAAAAAATTGAAGGAATTTCTAATATTAGGGATGAATCTGATAGAAATGGAATGCGTATTGTGTATGTCTTAAAACGCGACGCGATTCCTAATATCGTTTTAAATAAATTATTCAAATATACCCAATTACAGACTTCTTTTAGTGTCAATAATATTGCATTGGTCAATGGGAGACCAGAGCAATTGAATTTAAAACAATTAATTCATTATTTTGTAGAACATCGTCATGAGGTAGTTGTTCGTAGAACTGAATTCGAATTAAAGAAAGCAGAAGCTAGGGCTCATATTTTAGAGGGGTTGATCATCGCATCCGATAATATTGACGAAGTGATAAAAATCATCAGAGCTTCTTCTAATGCAGACCAAGCAAAAGAGAGTTTGATTGAACGTTTCGAGTTGACAGAGATCCAGGCAAAAGCAATTGTAGAAATGCGTTTGCGTCAATTGACAGGTTTAGAGCAAGACAAATTGCGTGCAGAATTTGACGCAATCATGGTAACAATTACAGATCTGAAAGATATCTTAGCCAACGAACCAAGACGTTATCAAATTATAAAAGACGAGTTACTCCATATTAAAGAAAAGTATGGAGATGAGCGAAGATCTTTGATCGAATATGCAGGAGGAGATATGCGTATTGAAGATATGATTCCTGATACCAAAGTAGTGGTTACGATTTCAAATGCAGGATATCTTAAACGTACAAATCTCGAAGAATACAAAGTTCAAAATAGAGGTGGTAGAGGTCAAAAAGGAGCAACGACTAGAAATGAAGATTTCCTTGAACACTTATTTGTTGGGACCAATCATCAATATATGATGTTCTTTACTCAAAAAGGAAAAGTTTTTTGGATGCGCGTTTATGAGATTCCTGAGGGAGGTAAAAACACGAAAGGTAGAGCAATGCAAAACTTAATCAATATCGAACAAGATGATAAAGTAAAGGCATTCCTGGTTACTCAAGATTTAAAAGACCAAGATTACATCAATAATCATTTTGTAATTATGGCCACTAAGAAAGGTCAAGTAAAAAAGACCTCATTAGAACAGTATTCTAGGCCGAGAACAAATGGTATCAATGCGATTACCATTAAAGAAGGTGATGAGTTGTTAGAAGCAAAATTAACAACTGGAGATAGTCAAGTAATGTTGGCTCTAAAATCTGGTAAATCGATCCGCTTCGAAGAAGCTAAAACTCGACCAATGGGAAGAACCGCTTCTGGAGTTCGAGGAATTACTTTACAGCATGAAAATGACGAGGTTATTGGAATGGTCGCTGTAAACGATATGGAAAGTAATATTTTAGTTGTTTCAGAAAAAGGATATGGAAAACGCTCTAAATTAGAAGATTACAGGGTGACCAATAGGGGAGGTAAAGGAGTTAAAACCTTGAATATTTCCGAAAAAACAGGAGAACTAGTAGCAATTAAAAATGTAGACGATTCTAATGATTTAATGATTATCAATAAATCTGGATTGACCATTAGAATGGCCGTAGAAGATTTAAGAGTGATGGGACGTGCAACTCAAGGAGTTCGTCTGATAAACATTAAAGATTCAGATAGCATCGCTGCGGTTGCTAAAGTTATCCATGAAGAGGATGCTGAAGAAGAATTAGAAAATGGAATCGAAATTGAAAACGATTCAAACGATAACGAACAACAATCATAAATTAATAAAATGAAAAAACAAGTATTAATAATAGCAATGGGATTATTATCCATGGCTTCTTTTGCTCAGAAAAATGAATTAAAAGCAATAGAAAAGTCGATCAAAAAAGGTCAAATTGATGAAGCAAAAGCTGCTATTGAATCCCTAGAATCCTCAGAAACTTTAATTGAGCCAAAATACAAGGCAAAATATTACTATTTGAAAGGATCTGCATACGGTACCTCTAATGTGACGAAAGCTGCAGATGCGTTTGAAAATTTATTTGAGTATGAAAAGCAAACAGGAAAACTTAAATATACCAAAGAAGCCAAGCCTAAGTTCAATCAGTTGATTCAATTTGTGTCTACCAAAGCAATAGAGGATTATAATGCCAAGGATTTTAAAAAAGCTACAGAAAATTTTTATTTGACTTATAAATTAAGTCCTACAGATACTTCTTTTTTATACAATGCAGCGCTGAGTGCTTCCTTGTCAAAAGAATTTGATCTTTCTTTAGATTATTATAAGGAATTACAAAATATCAATTATACAGGGATAGCCACCAGTTATTTAGCCCTCAATAAACAAACTGGAAAAGAAGAGAGTTTTGGGAGTAAAACTCAAAGAGATTTAATGGTGAAATCAGGTCAATATTCAGCTCCACGTGATAATGTTTCTGAGTCTAAACAAGCAGAGATTATCAAAAACATTGGATATATATATGTAAACCAAGGGAAGCCAGAATTAGCAATAGCAGCTTTAGAAGAAGCCAGAAAATCAAATCCTAAAGACCTCAATCTCTTGTTAAATCAAGCTCAAATGTATATCAAGTTAGAAAGAATGGATAAATTTGGACAATTGATGATAGAAGCTGTTGAATTAGACCCAACCAATCCAGTGTTGTTTTTTAATTTAGGAGTGGTCAATGCAAATGAGAATAAAACAGAAGCTGCAATAGGGTTTTATAAAAAGGCTATTGAATTAGATCCAGCCTATGGAGACGCTTATTTAAATTTAGGAATCGCTATGCTCGCTGAAGAGAAAACAATTGTAGATGAAATGAACAATAATTTGTCTAATTTCAAGAAATACGATGCGTTACAAGCAAAACAAAAAGCACTCTATGAGAAAGTTTTACCGTATTTAATCAAGGCAGACGGTATCAATAGGACAGAGGGTACCGTAAGAATGCTTTTGAATATCTACGACACACTAGAAAGAGAAGCTGAAGCAGATGCTTTAAGACCTATTTTTAAGAAAATGAGAAATCAATAAGGGACTCCCTATTGAAATTCCATAAAAAATCCGAAACGTACATCGTTTCGGATTTTTTTATCAATTATTATTACATTAACTTTTTGATAATTCTTAATTTGTGGGTATGTTTTTGTAGGTCTTTATTGAAAATACCACTATGATCTAGCGTGTCTATTCTAACTTTTCCATGTGCATGAATGATATGGTAATCATTTAAAATGATCCCTACATGGATGATTTCGCCCTCTTCATTATCAAAAAATGCCAAATCACCAGCTTCGCTTTCTTCTATAAAACTCAGCACTTCCCCCTGTGAAGCTTGACTTTTAGCATCTCTAGGCAAATGATGACCGCATAATTTATAAACCATTTGAGTAAAACCTGCAGCGTCTATACCAAAAGGAGTTTTACCACCCCATAAAAAAGGGGTGTTGAGGTATAAAAAGGCAGTTTTAGAAATATTGCTTTTTGTTTTTATTTCTGACAAAACAGCTCCTTCGTACCGATAAGAATTGGCATTTATTTGCAGTGTGCCACTTTTGTAAAAAGGCAAGCTAGCTCCCAAAGGAATCGTGGTTAATTCATCGTTGCTGTTGGTGATAAAATCAATAATTTCTCCACAATAATATTGTTTTTCAGAGGTTAATTCCAAAAATAAACGTTGTGTAATATTTGTGAATTGTTTGTTGTCTATAAATCCTTCATAGTTATCACAAGTCAATCTAATTTTACTCCATTCTTTTTCACTTTCAATAACTTCAAAAGTTTCACCAAATAATAACTGACTGACCATTTCTGATGAGTCAATAGGCAAAGCTCTGAGTGGAGCAGTACTTAAATTACAGATGCCATACAGCATAAATTTGATTGAGTTTGGGTGATTAAAATTACATTTTTTCTATGACTATTGCAGATGCACCTCCGCCACCATTACAAATAGCAGCTGCTCCAATTTTAGCATTATGTTGCTTTAAAATTGAAGTCAATGCAATGACAATTCTAGCTCCAGAAACTCCTAAGGGATGCCCCAGAGATACTGCTCCGCCATTTACGTTTACATTTTTATCGTTAAGGCCTAAAATTTTCATATTTGCTAAACCTACAACAGAAAACGCTTCATTTAATTCGAAAAAATCTACCTCATTCATCGAGATATTTGCTTTTGCTAAGGCTTTTGGTAAGGCTTTTGCAGGTGCGGTTGTAAACCATTTTGGTTCGTGTGCGGCATCCGCATAACTTTTGATTCTTGCTATGGGTGTGATGTTTAATTTTTTCGCTTTATCAGCAGACATCAATACCAAAGCGGCTCCTCCATCATTAATCGTTGATGCATTTGCAGCAGTAACTGTTCCCTCTTTTGTAAAAGCTGCTCTCAACGCTGCTATTTTTTCCATTTTCACATTTTTATACTCTTCATCTTCAGAAAAAATAATGGGCTCTCCTCTTCTTTGTGGAATGGATACCGGTACAATTTCATCAGCAAATTTACCTTCCTTCCAAGCTGCTGCAGAACGTTGGTAAGATTGAATTGCAAAGTGATCTTGGTCTTCTCTCAAAAATTCATATTCAACAGCACAAGCATCAGCACAAACCCCCATGGCAACTTGATCATAAGCATCTACCAGGCCATCTTTTTGCAGTCCATCCTCCATAGTAATTGGACCAAATTTAGCTCCCTTTCTTGCGTATTGATAATGTGGAATCATACTCATGTTTTCCATTCCTCCAGCAACAACAACTTCTACATCTCCTATGGCAATAGCTTGAGCAGCTAATTGAATCGATTTCATCCCAGAAGCACACACTTTATTCACAGTGGTACAAGGAACAGTATCAGGGATTCCTGCATATATTGCTGCTTGTCTTGCAGGTGCTTGACCCAATCCAGCAGAAACTACATTTCCCATAAAGACTTCTTCAACCAAACTCGGAGCTAAATTTATTTTTTCTAAGGCCCCCTTTATAGCGATTGCCCCTAATTTAGGTGCGGAAATTGTAGCTAAACTTCCCATAAAACTACCTATTGGAGTTCTTGCTACCGATACAATTACCACTTCTTTCATAGAGTTATAAAATTTATTTTAAAAACTAATTTGTTGTGCTAAATTAACTATTTTTAATCAATTTCAATTTTATAATATAAGTTGAATTTTTGACCTTGAATTTTTTATGGTAAGTTTGTCAAAAGAAGATAAGATGTATGAGCAACATAGTTAATAAATTATATCAAAATAACACGATTATTTACAAGGTGATTTTATTTTTAGTTGCCACGACAGCAATTGTTTATTTATTTCCAAAAGGAGGGCAGTTTAAATACGATTTTAGTAATGGTCAACTATGGAAATACGATAATTTATATGCTCCTTTTGATTTCGCTATTCAAAAAAATGAGGAGGAAATCACTTCAGAAAAACAAAAAATTGAGGAATATTCGAAACTCTATTTTATATACGATTTTGAGATAAAAAATAAGGTGTTTACAGCCTATGAAAATAGAATTTCACAGATCAGAGAATCCGATTCATTAAGTATCAACCAGATTCAGCGTTTGTCTGCAATAGGTCAATATGTTATTGACACCATATACCAAAAAGGGTTTATTGAGGTCGCAAGTCAAAATCGAGTTTCTGGTGAAAATGAAATCGTTGCTATCAGAAAAGGGAATGAAGTAGAAGACTTTGTTTTTAAGAGTTTTTTTACCTCCAAAGAAGTTTTAGAGCTTATCATGTCTAACTTCGAATCGGAACTGACACCCTATGGTAAAAAAGCAATGTTAGACCTGTTGTCTACAATTGTAAAGCCAAATATTTATTTTGATGCTGCTTATACACAAAAAGTAATTGAGAATGAGTTAAAAAATATTTCATACACCAAAGGAAAAGTTGAATCTGGTAAATTAATCATTCTAAAAGGAGACATCGTAGAAGGAAAAAAACTTGCGGTTTTAAATTCTTTAAAAAGCGAATCAGAATCCCAAGTTTGGACTGCGTCTAATTACAATTGGATTTTGTTTGGGTATACTATTCTAGTATCCCTAGCATTGCTCATGCTTTTGTTGTTTTTAAAGAAGTATCGCTCAGTAATTTTTGATAACAATAACAAGGTAACTTTTATCTTTTTCAATGTTTTTTCGATGATTTTCATACAAACGTTGGTCATCAAATATAATTCTGATTATGTATACGTAGTTCCTCTGAGTATCCTACCCATTGTTTTAAAAGCTTTTTTCGATGCGCGTTTGGGGATGTTTACACATGTGTTGACGGTCCTACTCTTAGGATACATTGTCCCCGATAGTTTTGAATTTATTTATTTACATATTATTGCAGGTATTGTAACCATATTAACGGTTTCTGAATTGTACAAAAGGGCCAATCTTTTTATCTCAGTAGCTCAGATCACGCTTATTTATATGATTACTTATTTTGCTTTTTCAATTATAAAAGAAGGAAATATCTCTCAGATTAATTGGAACTACTTTATGCTTTTTGCAGCCAATGGATTATTATCATTCTTGTCCATCATACTTATTTATATGTATGAGAAAATTTTTGGTTTGGTTTCAGATGTTACTTTGTTAGAGTTGTCCAACACAAATACAAAGCTTTTAAGAGAACTCAATGAAAAAGCTCCAGGAACCTTTCAGCACTCCATGCAAGTGGCCAATTTAGCCGAAGCGGCCGCCAATGAAATAGGAGCCAACTCGATGCTGGTAAGAACAGGGGCCTTGTATCATGATGTTGGTAAAATTTTAAATCCAATGTATTTCATAGAAAACCAGTCTACAGGGGTTAACCCTCATAACGATTTGTCTCCAAGAGATAGCTCTAAGATCATTACTGATCATGTGATTAAAGGGGTAGAGTTGGCTAAAAAATATAATTTACCCGACAGAATTATCGACTTTATAAGAACTCATCATGGAACTAGTTTAACCTACTATTTTTATAGGAAAGAACAAGAACTCAACCCTGAGTCTAAAGTAGATATTGAGATGTTTAAATATCAGGGACCGATTCCCTTTTCGAAAGAAACTGCAATTTTAATGATGTGTGATGCCGCAGAAGCAGCCTCCAAAAGTTTAACAAAACCAACAGCATTGTCTATAAGTGACTTAATTGATAAAATAATTGCCAAACAAATGACAGATAATCAGTTTATAAATTCTGATATAACCTTTAGAGAAATAGAAACTATTAAGAAGGTGATTAAGAAAAAATTGATGAATATTTATCATCTGAGGGTAGAATATCCTGAGTAAAAAAAATATAAAAAAGTTAAAAAACATCTTGCTATATTGTTTTTGTAATCTTACATTTGCACTCGCAATTTTTGTTTCAAGCTTTTGTTTGAAGTCGAAAAGGAGAGGTGGCAGAGTGGTAATGCAGCAGATTGCTAATCTGTCGACCTTTTTGGTCGCCAGGGTTCGAGTCCCTGTCTCTCCGCTAAGAAATTGCATTCGGGGTGTAGCGTAGCCCGGTCATCGCGCCTCGTTTGGGACGAGGAGGTCGCAGGTTCGAATCCTGCCACCCCGACACTGTTTTCGTAGAAACATAAAAACTACGGGCTCTTAGCTCAGCTGGATAGAGCACCTCCCTTCTAAGGAGGCGGTCGAAGGTTCGAATCCTTCAGGGCTCACGAATAAATAGTGCAATAAGAAAAAACGCCAAGCTTGCTTGAGCGTTTTTTTGTTTGCACTATTTTCAAAGCGGAGCTTTATAGGATCAGCGCAGCTATTCCTTCAGGGCTCACGAATAGCTTCACAGAAATGTGAGGCTTTTTTGTTGGTTAAAACTTAGGTTTTATAGGGGATTACAACATTCTAACTTATTTTACAGCTGTATTTACAGATGAATAAATTTAGTTAATTATTTTTAGTTTACTACTATTTTTGGCAGACATTTGGCAGACATTTACATTTAACGTAAAAAGGATTGGAGAATTAAAATAACCCATTAGTCGTAAAACAAGCAAAAAACACTCTTAATATTCGATTTGGATAAATTCATTGATTAACCCAATTCATAGAAACTAAACATTTTTGATTTCTTCAAAGTATTTCAACAATTTTTCTTCATTAGATAGCCTATTTTTTTTCAAATACACATCTAAATTTATAGAGCCATTATCCATTATTACCCTTTGTTTAAAATTGTATGCAGTCTTATATGTTAAATTGTACCTTCTTGCTAATTCAGAAGCCTTTGGTTGAGGTTCTTCATAAACAACATCAATGTAAATATGAAACGCTTTTAATAGACCAAATCGAACATTATGAAACAAAGTATTATATGTAGTCTTATATCTGGTTTTACATTTCTTACAAGATTTTTCAAAGTTTTTAATAGTAATATAAAACTCCTCATTACCACACTTAACACAAGTTTTTACTTCATAATTTAATAAAGGAAGGTAGCATTTTTGAATACTGCTAAATGACTTTTTTAATTGTTTTGAGTTGTTCATAGGTGTAAATAAGTATATAAATATAATATTTATTTTTTTAACTCTAACCCTTATGATTATTGATTTTACCTCAATTAAGTAATTCATTGATAAAAAGACAATTTTCTATTTAGTGATTATCTCTATAGAGGTCAATCATAGTGATTGACTATTTAATTCATCATAATTATGAATATAGAGGATACATTATTTGTAGAAACAGAATCAAGTTTAATTAAAAAGCACAAACAGTTGTTATGGGAAAATAGAAATGATTTTATAATGATAGATTTAGGAAGAGATATACCCATATTTAAATGGTTTATATCTAACAAATCTACTTGGGAGAATTATACAGTAATGAATAAGACTGAATGTCTCTTAAACCAAATAGCTGCAGCTCATAAACAGTTCCCAAAAGATTCAGTAAAAGATATGTTAACTGATGCTGCAAAACGGATGCGTAATATATCCAAAGGTGGTATGATTTCTAATGCTGGTTATGAGTTTATAATAGATAAGGCAATAGAATTAAAAGATGTAACAGATGTCTTACCTAATACCACAATAAGATATTTAAAGAACCCATACTTTGTTTGGGACAAAGGAGATTTTGAAAACAGAAAAGAGATTTATAGAACTCATCTTAACGTTGTTATCAATAGAGGGATTTCAGAGATAAATTATGAGTTGATAAGAACAATACTAATTGACTATGATTTGAACCAAAAGAAGATGACAAAAACTATCTTGAAAGATGCTACCAGATTATCGCTATCAACTATTAAAAACTATTTAAAGAATTATCCAGAACTAAATGAAATTTATCAAAGTATTAAAGACAACTCTGGAACAGCAAAACAAAGAAAGCAAAAGGAGTATAATGCAAACAAAAAGAGGGTAGCTTAAACATTAGTAAAATGGGTAAGAGATTTATAAAGTAAAAACACCTCTTCTAAACCTAACACCTGTATGGGTTTGTGAATTAGTAAAATGGTTAATCCCTATTAATTATATATACTTATAATGTTACAATTATTATGCAAGTATTTGACCAAGAATGGATGTTCTCTGGTTGTAATAATTGTGTTTTATGAATTTAATGAATTACTTAAATTGTCTTTTTTATTGAGTTAATGGTAAATATAAAATAAAGACAGTTAATTTTCCTTTGCCTATTTCATCTGTAATAAGGAACTAATAGAATCATTAAAATGATTTTAGTATAATTCTATATTTTTTTTATATTTGAGAAAAGCTTTATGCTTCAATCACAAAAAACATTAGAATTTCTTCAAAATAGTTAGAATTTTTTTTGGATATTCTGGATATTTAATTGGTTTAAAGCTTTACACCTATTACATAATAATTAAAATTATGCCTTATGAATTTAAATGAGAATGAAAAAGTTATTTATAAAATTTCTAAAAAAACACTTATCCAAGATCAGCATAAATATGTTCCTTGTAACATTACAATCACTAATGAAAGGTTTTTAATTGAGAGAGATGGAATTTTAAATGATTTTAAATTAATTGAATTAGAATCATTCAGATATATCAAAAATATAATTTTCAAAAGTGGTTTACAATTAAAGTTAAAAAATGGTTTTACTTATGATTTAGCTCTTACTAAACCAGATTCACTATTACAAAAAATCGAGGCAGTAATATCAAAAAAAACCCAAGAATCTGATAAGCCCATTAGTAACAAAGCAGCAAACACTATGATTATGTTAGGTTTAATTGCAATAAGTATCTCAATTTTATATTTCTCTTATAATGCTTATGATAATTTTAAATTTAATAGTGACCCAATTCAATACATAGAAAATTCATCAGAATTATCAAACAATGTAAACTATAGATCGAATGATTTAGTAGGATATCCATATTTACACGGAACTTGGGAGTATTACGATAGAAATACTGATTATACAACTAGGTTATTTGTTATGATGTATGACGACGGTGAATATAAAAAAGGAAGATATATAATGAAGGAAAGAGATGATCAGGAAAAAAGTGAGGGTAAGGATTTTTCTATAAGATTACAAGGTGAGTTTACTTTAAAAAAAGGTAAAGACGAATATGGAGATGAAATGTTAATTGCACACGACAAAAAATTATTAAAAGAGTTGTATTGGAGCCACAACTATAAATATCCTTTTTTAATAAATCCAGCCCCAAGATTATCATCCCCATATCTAAAAATAGGACCATATGCTGAAAAAACGAATGGTTTGTATGGAAATATGAAAAAAATTTCAAATAGATCTTTTTCCATAAATAAAAAAAATAGCTCAAATGTGAATGTTTATATGTATGAAGAAACTGATAATACTGAACGTATTGAGAAGGTGAAGATAAAAAATCTAACACAACCATCATCTGAAAAAATAGAGATTATAGAAGACGAAAAAGAAGTAGAAGTTGAGACAAATTATCAAACAGCAATCATTAATGTTGATAACCTTAATCTTAGAAGTGCACCTGAAATTTCTGATAATATTATTGGTAAACTTAAGATAAACGAAAAGATTATCTATTTAGAGTCAATATCAATAAATAAGACTGAGGTTACTAAAGGAACTTTGAATAAAATAATCAATATCGAACAAGATGGAAAAAAATACACATTTAATAAACATAAAGCTATAAATATTCTTGGTCCAAACGGAGATTACGAATTAGCAGTTAGTATTCCGCTTGGGAACGGAAAGGATCTAAATACATCAATTTTATTGGATGATATTGATCTGATAAAAAAGGAGGTTTGGGCTAAAATAGAACAAGGGTCAAAAACAGGTTATGTTTATTATAAGTTTCTGAATTTCAAAACTACTTCAGATGCAGTACCACCCTCAGCACCAGAAATAATTGAGATTGTTGAAGATGAAAATGAGATTGAAGAAACAGTTATAGAGTTAACAGAAACAGATGAAACTGAAGCTGTTGAAGTTGAATACATTGAAGATATTGTTATTGATGAAGGCTGGGATGTTGTTAGACATTTTCCAACAACAGAATAAACCCTAAACCATAGGCATATCCTCCTCCTTGAGTTCAGCTATTTCTAAACCACGTAAATAGGTTAAACTTATATTTATTATATTTAAAAGATGGAAAAAATATTTTATTTATTCTTATTAATTTCATTATTTGGTTATTCTCAAACCCCCATTACAGATGCTAATTTCCAAGAAGCAATAAACACTTGTTTAACTACCAATCCAATAGATGGTATGTGTTCAGATAGTGAATATGGCGCTATGCCAGATTGGGATGTAAGCCAAGTAACAGATATGAGTAGGGCATTTGTCTACAAAAATAAATTCAATGGGGATTTAAGTTCTTGGGATGTGAGTAATGTGATTGATATGAGTTATATGTTTCAAAGTGCAAATGCTTTTAACCAAGATATAGGTGCTTGGGATGTTAGTAGTGTGACAGATATGAAAGTTATATTTACTGATGCGTATAACTTTAATCAAGATATAGGTGCTTGGGATGTGAGTAGTGTGACCAATATGGTGGGTATGTTCAATGGCGCAAATGCTTTCAATCAAGACATTGGAGGTTGGGATGTGAGTAATGTTACTAATATGAATGGTATGCTTTTTGACGCCCCAGCTTTCAATCAAGACATTGGCGATTGGGATGTTAGTAATGTAACTAATATGAGCAGTATGTTTAGGAGAGCATCTGCTTTCAATCAAGATATAGGTGCTTGGGATGTGAGTAGTGTGACCAATATGAATTATATGTTTTTAGAGGCATCCTCTTTCAATCAACCTATTGGTGCTTGGGATGTGAGTAGTGTGACTGATATGTATTATATGTTTTTTTATGCGAGTTCTTTCAATCAAGATTTATCAAATTGGTGCGTTATAAATATTGGTTCGAAGCCAGATAGGTTTAGTCTGTGGTCTGCAATGGGAAGTTCTAAAAGGCCTATTTGGGGTACTTGTCCAACTGCTAGTGTAGATGACCAAAACCAATTAGACATTTCAATCTATCCAAATCCTACTAATGACAAATTATTTATTCAAGGATTATCCTCATCTTCAAGAGTGTCAATCTACAATGTGTTAGGAAAATTAGTATTATCTCAAACCATTTCTAAAGAAATAGATGTAAATAATTTACAAAGCGGTATCTACGTAATAAAAATTGCTGAAGAGCAAAAAGAGATAGTTAGAAAGTTTATAAAGAACTAAACCATAGGCATATCTTCTTCCTTCAGTTCAGGGAGTTCTAAACCTCTTAAGTAGGTTAAACTTATATTTCCTATATTTGAGTTATGGATTATGAGAAAATAGTAAAACCTATAAGTAGGATTACATTGTTTGCGGGTCTTGTATGGGTAATTTATGAAATAGTCAAATTATTTCAAGGAGAAGGAGATATAATGGATGTTATTGGGCTTATTTGTATTATGGTAATTCTTTTTGTTGTTCTACCAATTTTTGGAATGAAAAAAACTAAACCATAGGCATATCTTCTTCCTTCAGTTCAGCTATCTCAAGTCCTCTTAAGTAAGTCAGAGATACATTTATAGACGAATGTCCCATAGCTTTCTGTAGCTTGGTAATAGAACCAGTTCTTTTAAAGATTTCTATAGCACCAGAGTGCCTAAAAGAGTACAATGTTTGTCCTTGTTCAAGAGTGTTTGATTGTCTCTTAAAACGACTCCAAAGGGTCTTAAAATAGTCTTGGTTTAAGGGTTGTAGTCTCCCAGAAAAGATATTATGATGAGGTTCTCCTTTTACAAGAATATCTCTAACATAAGTTGGAACTGGAACGATTCTATTTCTACCAGATTTGTTTCTATTACCAGATAAATGAATGTATGTAAGGTCATCTGAAAAATCAGACCAAGTAAGTTCTCTTATCTCACGATGAGGTCTTAAAAGACAACCATAGGTCATTAAACAGCATAAGTATAGCTGTTTGTTATATCCTTTAACATCTTCAAGTATTTCATTGATATTATCAAAGGGCTTGTGCATTTGAGCATTCGTTCTTTTTGACTTTATTCTTTGCATTGGATTGGAAGTCATTCCTATTTTTCTTGCTTCATTTATCAACGAACATAACCTCAATCTATAGGTGTTGTAGGAACTTTCTGAATTGTATTTATCTAATACTCTTTCTATATGAAGAGGTTGAATAGGGGAGTCTTTTAATTCTTCAACAAGTTTATTAAATATAAACTGTAACATCTCTTTATATTTTTTGGTATAGTTTTCTTTGAGTTTATTGTTTAAAGCTACTGTTAAGTAATCCTTATCTGTCATATTAGGTTTTATGAGATTGGATACTTTAAGTTGTTCCAGCGTTAAGTCACTCATTAAAAATTGATATACCTCAGCAGCTAATAAGTTTCCCATTTCTAAACGTTTAAAAATAGGATATGAGTTGGGGTAGATTTCAGAATTTAATTTAGAACCATTAAACAATCGATACCGTTTGTTATTTAATTTAAATTCTACATAAATTCGATTGTTAGAATCAACTTTTACTTTTGGATATTTTACCTTCATTTGACAGACATTTGGCAGATTAGATGCTTGATTATCTGTAAATACCTATATATTATATAGTTAGCTGGATAGAGCACCTCCCTTCTAAGGAGGCGGTCGAAGGTTCGAATCCTTCAGGGCTCACGAATAAATAGTGCAATAAGAAAAAACGCCAAGCTTGCTTGAGCGTTTTTTTGTTTGCACTATTTTCAAAGCGGAGCTTTGTAGGATCAGCGCAGCTAATCCTATACCATTACCGAATATTTTTATTGACTTCAACTTGCTTGAGCGTTTTTTTGTTTGCACTATTTTCAAAGCGGAGCTTTACAGGATCAGCGAAGCTAATCCTATATCATTACCGAATATTTTTATTGACTTCAGCTTGCTTGAGCGTTTTTTTGTTTGCACTATTTTCAAAGCGGAGCTTTA